>Ga0105046_10006895_pt1 | contig 17959 bp, 17 predicted proteins | sample MAT03_FD_78385 | JGI IMG/M metagenome (GOLD analysis project Ga0105046, IMG submission 78385) | Freshwater microbial communities from Lake Fryxell liftoff mats and glacier meltwater in Antarctica - MAT-03 (megahit assembly) | ecosystem: Environmental > Aquatic > Freshwater > Ice > Liftoff...
AGCCATCCTGGGTGCAGGTGGTCGATGCCGCTGGCCTGGTCCATCTGCGCAAGACCATGGACCGCGGTGAAAGCGTCAGTATCAATGGCACCTTGCCGCTGACGGTCGTGGTCGGACGGGCCACCGCGATCGAATTGGTGGTGCGCGGCAAGCCGTTCGACTTGCAGGCCGTGGCCAAGGACAACGTAGCTCGATTTCAAATCAAATGATGCAGCAACAACCACATCAGGCCATCGAGCCTATCCGGATCATCCGCCACGCCACACGCCAGGCGCGTGTGACATGGGGCAATCGTGTCGTGACCGTCGGCGGCGACGCGCCGGTGCGGGTGCAGTCCATGACCAACACCGACACGGCAGATGTCATCGGCACCGCGATCCAGGTCAAGGCACTGGCATTGGCGGGTTCCGAGGTGGTTCGCATCACCGTCAACACGCCGGAGGCCGCGCAGGCGGTTGCGCCGATTCGCGAACAGCTCGATCGAATGGGGATCGATGTGCCGCTGGTCGGTGATTTCCACTACAACGGCCACCGACTGCTGACTGACTACCCGGCGTGTGCGCAAGCCTTGTCCAAGTACCGGATCAACCCGGGCAACGTGGGCAAGGGCGACAAACATGACAAGCAGTTCGGCCAGATGATAGAGGCGGCGATGCGCTGGAACAAACCGGTGCGTATTGGCGTGAACTGGGGCAGCCTGGACCAGGAGTTGCTGGCCCGGCTGATGGATGACAACGCTGCTCGCTCCACGCCGTGGGACGCCAAGTCGGTGATGTACGAGGCGCTGATCCAGTCCGCTGTCGGGTCGGCGGAGCTGGCACGTGGCATGGGCATGGACCCGAACCAGATCATCCTGTCATGCAAGGTCAGTGGTGTGCAGGATCTGGTAGCCGTGTACCGTGCACTGGCGCTGCGATGCGATTACGCCCTGCACCTGGGGCTGACCGAGGCGGGCATGGGGACCAAGGGAATCGTGGCCTCCAGTGCCGCGCTGTCCATCCTGCTGCAGGAGGGCATCGGTGACACCATCCGCGTTTCGCTGACACCGGCGCCGGGAGAGGCACGTACCCAGGAGGTCGTGGTCGCCTCGGAGATCCTGCAGGCGCTCGGGGTACGTTCCTTCGTGCCCAGCGTGACCGCCTGCCCCGGTTGCGGACGCACCACCAGCACCACGTTCCAGGAACTGACGCAGCAGATCGACGACTTCCTGCGCGCGCAGATGCCGGTCTGGCGTGAGAAGTACCCTGGCGTCGAGAAGATGAAGGTGGCCGTGATGGGCTGCATCGTGAACGGCCCGGGAGAGAGCAAACACGCCGACATCGGCATCAGTCTGCCCGGGACCGGCGAGGCGCCGGCTGCGCCAGTGTTCATCGATGGCGAAAAGCGCATGACCTTGCGCGGTAACGCCATCGCGCGCGATTTCCAGACCGTGGTGGAAAACTACATCGAACAACGTTTCGGCCAGACCGGCACACTCGCGCGGACCGGGTGACCATGTCCTTGGGTAGCACCGACGGGAACACGCCAGAGTCGGCCCGAGCACGCAGGCTCGCCGCGGTCAAGGGCATGAACGATATCTTTCCGCCTGAATCGGCGCAGTGGGAATGGTTCGAGCAGCATGTACGCGAGGTCATGGGTCAATATGCCTATGGCGCGATCCGCACACCCATCCTGGAGCACACCCAGCTGTTCGTCAAGGGCACGGGCGAGACGACCGACATTGTCGAGAAGGAGATGTATTCCTTCGAGGACCGGCTCAACGGCGAACAGCTGACCTTGCGCCCGGAGAACACGCCTGGCGTGGTGCGGGCCGCGATCGAGCACAACCTCACCTATGACGGCGGCAAGCGCCTGTACTATATCGGCCCGATGTTCCGCCACGAGCGTCCGCAGCGCGGGCGTTATCGACAGTTCTACCAGGTCGGTGCCGAGGCGCTCGGATTTGCCGGAGCCGAGGTCGACGCAGAACTCATCGTGCTGGCCTCACACCTGCTCACGCGTATCGGCCTGCCCGGTGTGCGGGTCGAGCTCAACAGTCTGGGCTTGCCGGCCGAGCGCCAGCAGCACCGGGTTGCGCTGATCAGCCATTTCGAGCGCCATGCGGAGTTGCTCGATGCCGAGGCCCAGCGCCGCCTGCACATCAATCCGCTTCGGATCCTGGACACCAAGAACCCGGCAATGCAGGAGTTGGTCGCGCACGCACCGCAGCTGCTCGGATTTCTGGGCGAGGCCTCGCTGAAACATTTCGAGACGGTACAGGCGCTCTTGACGGCGTGTGGTGTAGCTTGGAGCATCAATCCCCGCGCGGTGCGGGGGCTGGATTACTACAGCCATACCGTGTTCGAGTTCGTCACCGACGAACTCGGCGCCCAGGGCACGTTGTGCGGCGGTGGCCGCTACGACGGCTTGTTCGAGGTGCTGGGTGGCAAGCCGACGCCAGCCGTTGGCTGGGGCCTGGGCATCGAGCGGGTGCTGGAGTTGCTGCGTGTGCGTGGCCTGGCAACTGTTGCGCCGGTGCCCGACGCTTACGCGGTGATCCAGGACGCGGCCGACCTGCCGCTGGCGTTCCAGACTCTGCACGCACTGCGGCGCGCCGGTGTGCGCGTGCAGATGCATGCTGGCGCGCAAGCTGGCGGCGCGAGCATGAAATCCCAATTCAAGCGGGCTGACGGAAGCGGCGCGCGTTTCGCGCTGGTGTTCGGCCAGCAGGAGGTGCAGCAGGGCGCATTGATCGTGAAATCGCTGCGCGACGGCGCCGGGGCCCAGGAGCTGCGACTCCTGGCTGGCGTGGCAGATTGGGCCGCAACCCTACAATCGCGCACCTGACAAAAGACAGCCCATGGCAAAACAACTCGACCTCGAAGAACAAGAACAGCTCGACCAGATCAAGCATTTCTGGAAACAGTACGGTAATCCGATTACCTGGGTGCTGATCGCCATTCTTGGCGCATTTGCCGCCTGGAACGGCTACCAGTACTGGCAACGCAATCAGGCGGTGCAGGCGTCGGCGTTGTACGACGAACTTGAGCGGCTGGCCGCGCAGGGTGATCCGGCCAAGGTGCAGCGGGCCTTCACCGACATGAAGGACAAGTTCGGCCGCACCACGTTTGCGATGCAGGGGGGCTTGTTGAACGCCCGGCTGCAGCAGGAGGCCGGCAAGACCGAGGATGCCAAGACCGCCCTGACCTGGGTTGCGGACAAGGCATCCGATCCGGCGTACAAGGCCATTGCCCGGTTGCGCCTGGCAGCCCTGTTGGCCCAGGCCAAGGACTATCCGGCCGCGATGGCCCGTCTGGACGGGGACTTTCCGGCCGAATTCAAGCCTCTGGTGGCCGATCGCAAGGGCGATCTGCTGATGCTGCAGGAGAAGCCCGCCGAAGCCCGGGTCCAGTACCAGCAGGCCTGGGCTGGACTCGACGTCCGCTCCGACTACCGCCAGTTGGTCGAGATCAAGCTGACCGCGTTGGGTGCCGACCCGCGTCCGGCGGCGGGCGCAGCCACGGCGGCGGAGGCCAAGCCATGATGGCCGGGCTTGTTGCAGCAAACAGCCGAGCCGGCCGGTGCCTGGCGGTTGCGGCATTGGCGCTGGTCCTGGCGGCCTGCGCTGGTGGACCGGACAAGCCCAAGCCGGCGGAACTCAGCGCAAATGCGGCGCTGATCAGTGTGCGTCTGGCCTGGAGCGCGCGCATCGGTCCGGTGCGTTATCCGCTGGAAGTCGATGTCAGTGGTGCCACCGTCACGGTCGCTGGTTCCGATGGCAGCATTGCCGCGATCGACAGCGGCAGTGGAGCCGACCAGTGGCGTGCCTCGGTAGGTTCCGAGATCGGTGGCGGGGTGGGCAGCGATGGTCGTTACACCGCCGTCGTGACCCGCGCCAATGATCTGGTGATGCTCGAGCGCGGACGGGAAGTCTGGCGCGAGAAGCTGGGCGCGCCGAGCTTCACCGCACCCCTGGTGGCTGGCGAGCGGGTGTTCGTGATGACCGCCGACCGCGTTGTCGGTGGATATGACGCCCGTTCCGGCCGGCGCCTTTGGAGTTATGCCCGTCAGGGTGATTTCCCGCTGGCCCTGCGCCAGTCCAGCGTCATGCTGCCGGTGGGCGACACGCTGGTGGTCGGCATTTCGGGCCGCCTGGTGGGTATCAACCCGCTCACCGGAAGCCTGCGCTGGGAGTCACCTATTGCCACGGCGCGCGGCACCAATGATGTCGAGCGACTGGTCGATCTGGTCGGTCGCGTGAGCCGCGAGGGTAACGTAGTGTGCGCGCGGGCCTTCCAGGCTGCCATCGGATGTGTAGACACCTCCCGCGGCAATTTGTTGTGGTCGCGTCCCGCCGCTGGCGCCAACGGCATCCACGGCGATGGTGAAACGGTTTTCGGTACCGAGAGCGATGGCAAGGTGATCGCCTGGCGGCGCGCCAACGGCGAACCGGTGTGGACGTCAGAGCGCCTTAAATACCGTGGCCTGACCGCCCCGCTGGCGATCGGCCGATCGGTGGCCGTCGGTGATGCGACCGGCCTGGTCCATTTCCTGTCCCGCCAGGATGGCAGCCTCCTGACCCGCATGGCGACCGATGGCTCGCCGATCGTGGCAGCCCCGGTGCTGGCCGGCAATACGCTGGTCGTGGTGACGCAGAACGGCGGCGTGTTCGGCTTTCGTCCCGATTGAACCCGCAGCAACGCTCCGGAAAGACAGCATGAAACCCGTATTGGCCCTGGTCGGTCGACCGAACGTGGGCAAGTCGACGCTGTTCAACCGGCTCACCCGCACCCGAGACGCGATTGTTGCCGACTATGCCGGACTGACCCGCGATCGCCACTACGGCAATGGCCATCACGGCAAGGTCGAGTTCATCGTCGTGGATACCGGCGGCTTCGAACCCGACGCTGCGGCCGGCGTGGTGCGCGAGATGGGCAAGCAGACTCGCCAGGCCGTGGCCGAGGCGGATGTGGTGTTGTTCGTCGTTGACGCGCGCGAAGGCCTGTCGGCGCAGGACCACGACATCGCGGCCTTCCTGCGCCGGCTCGGCAAGACCTGCGTTCTGGTGGCCAACAAGGCCGAAGGCATGACGGACGGCACCCGTGTGGCCGAGTTCTTCGAACTGGGTCTGGGCGAGGTGTTCCCGGTGTCGGCCTCGCACGGGCAAGGACTGCGCCCCCTACTTGATCAGCTGCTGGCGCCGTATGTGGCCGCGCAGGAAGAGCAAGAGGCGCGCGAAGACACCGTGGGTGGTGCGATCAAGCTCGCGGTGGCCGGCCGGCCGAACGTGGGCAAGTCGACACTGATCAATACCTGGCTGGGCGAGGAACGGCTGGTCGCCTTCGACCAGCCCGGTACCACACGCGATGCGATCGCGGTGCCGTTTGAGCGCCACGGCCAAAAATTCGAACTGATCGATACCGCCGGGCTGCGCAGGCGCGGCAAGGTATTCGAGGCGATCGAGAAGTTCTCGGTCATCAAGACGCTGCAGGCGATCGAGTCGGCCAACGTGGTGCTGCTGCTGATCGACGCGACCCAGGGTGTCACCGATCAGGACGCCCATATCGCCGGCTACATTCTGGAGTCCGGGCGTGCAGTGGTGTTGGCGATCAACAAATGGGATGCAGTCGATGAGTACCAGCGCGAACTGGTCAAGCGATCGGTCGAGACCCGCCTGCCGTTCCTGAAGTTCGCGTCACTGCACCTGGTCTCCGCGCGCAAACGCCAGGGTCTGGGGCCACTGTGGACCTCGATCGCGCAGGCCCACAAGGCCGCCAATTGCAAGATGTCGACGCCGGTGCTGACGCGCCTGCTGCTCGAGGCGGGCCAGTTCCAGAGCCCCAAGCGCGCCGGCATGTTCCGGCCCAAACTGCGTTATGCGCACCAGGGTGGCATGAACCCGCCGGTGATCGTCGTGCACGGCAACTCGCTCGAACATGTCACCGACGCTTACAAGCGTTTCCTCGAAGGGCGGTTCCGCAAGGAATTCAACCTTGTGGGAACACCGCTGCGCATCGAGATGAAAACCTCGCACAACCCCTACGCGGACAACGCCAAGGCCTGAGACCGTGAGACCGGAGGTACCGGCGCGTCCACAAGGCCTTTGGAGCTGATCGGCGCCTGGCCTTTGCCGGTGTGTTATCGTCGCGGCCTTGTTTCATTTCTTGAACACGGAGAATATCGTGAGCAACAAAGGTCAGCTTTTGCAGGATCCGTTCTTGAACGCCCTGCGCAGGGAACACATCCCGGTTTCCATCTACCTGGTCAACGGCATCAAGTTGCAGGGTCAGATCGAATCGTTCGACCAGTACGTGGTCCTGCTGCGCAACACGGTTACGCAAATGGTCTACAAGCACGCGATCTCGACCATCGTGCCGGGGCGCGCTGTGAATTTTTCTGTCACCGAAGGCGGTGAAACGCCTGCGGCCGCTTGAGCCGGCCTTGTGCCGGCCCGATGGATGGCCGCGTGTTGATCGCCCGTGCGGGCTTTTCTCTACTTGTCAAACCCTACTGATTTCGCTGGCGCAGCCACCATCCTGGTCGGCGTCGACCTGGGGCTTCCGAACTTCGACGCAGATTTGGAAGAATTGGGTCAACTAGCCATGACGGCCGGACTGCAGCCGGTCGCGCGGGTCACCTGCAAGCGTCGGGCGCCGGATGCCGCTTTGTTTCTGGGCAGCGGCAAGGCTGACGAGATCAAACTGATGGCGCAACAGCTGGGCGCCAATGAGGTCGTGTTCGACCAGAGCCTGAGCCCGGCCCAGCAGCGCAACCTGGAGCGTTATCTGGAACTTCCGGTCAACGATCGGACCATGCTTATCCTCGAGATATTCGCGCAGCGCGCGCGCAGTCATGAGGGCAAGTTGCAGGTCGAACTGGCACGCCTGCAATACCTCAGCACCCGCCTGGTGCGCCGTTGGTCGCACCTGGAGCGCCAGCGGGGCGGCATCGGCACGCGTGGAGGCCCCGGCGAGACGCAAATTGAGCTGGACCGACGGATGATCGGCGACAGCATCAAGCGCACGAAGGAGCGCCTGCGCAAGGTCAAGCGCCAACGCCAGACCCAGCGCCGCCAACGCCAGCGGCGCGACACCTTCGCGATCTCGCTGGTCGGGTACACCAACGCTGGCAAGACCAGCCTGTTCAACAGTCTGGTCAACGCGCGCGCCCATGCTGCCGACCAGCTGTTCGCGACGCTCGACACCACGACCCGTCATCTCTACCTCGGCGATGCGTCGCGTTCCGCGTCCTTGTCCGATACCGTGGGATTCATCCGCAACCTTCCGCACGGGCTGATCGAAGCGTTCGAGGCAACGCTGCAGGAAGCGGTCGATGCCGATGTGCTGCTGCATGTCGTGGATGCCTCCAACCCCAGCCACCTGGAACAGATGGAAGAGGTTGCTCGGGTCTTGGGTGAGATCGGAGCGGCGGATATCCGCCAGATCCTGGTCTTCAACAAGCTCGATGCGATGGAATCCGTGCACCGTCCGCTGCAGATGCAAGATCAGATCACCTTTGGCGGCAACATGACCGAGCGGGTGTTTGTCAGTGCGCGCACCGGCGAGGGCATGGCCGGGCTGCGTGACATGCTCGCCCGGCTCGCACGCGCCGACGGCGAGGCAGGCTCGGTGCCCGGGAATTCCCACGGTGATGCGGAGGCTGTTGTGCAATTGGGCACAATCCAATAATGACGAAAATGAGAATCTGAGATGACAGCGTATTTACCTGCTTCCGGTTGGTCCCGGATTGGCCAACGCGTGCGCGACATGTTCAACCTGAACGATTCGCGCTGGGGCCGGGGCGATGACAAGTCGAACGGGGATGGCAAGCCGGATCAACCATCCCGCGATGATCCGCCTGAGTTGCCGCCGCCGGCGGGCAACGGGCGCCCACGCGGACAGGGGCCGCAACAGGGTCCACCTGACCTCGATGAATTGTGGCGCGACTTCAATCGCAAGCTCAGTGGCCTGTTCGGCGGTGGGCGCGGTGGCGGCAGAGGTGGTGCGGGTGGCGGCGGATTTCAGCCGGACATGAAGAGTGCCGGAATCGGTGCCGGGCTGATCGCCGCTGTCGCCGTGTTGGTCTGGCTGGGATCGGGTTTCTTCATCGTGCAAGAGGGCCAGCAGGCGGTGGTGACCCAGTTCGGCAAGTACAAGAATACCGTGGGTGCCGGCTTCAACTGGCGACTGCCTTACCCGATCCAGCGCCATGAACTGGTGTTCGTGACCCAGATCCGCTCGGTGGATGTGGGCCGCGACGCGGTGATCAAGGCCACCGGACTGCGCGACTCGGCGATGCTGACCGAGGACGAGAACATCGTCGAGATCAAGTTTGCGGTCCAGTACCGCCTGAGCGATGCGCGCGCCTTCCTGTTCGAGAGCAAGAGCCCGACCGACGCGGTGGGCCTGGCGGCCGAGACCGCGGTGCGCGAGGTGATCGGCAAGATGCGCATGGACTCGGCGCTGTCCGAAGAGCGCGACCAGATCGCGCCGCGGGTGCGCGAGATCATGCAGAAGATCCTGGACCGCTATCAGGTCGGCATCGAGGTGGTCAACATCAACCTGCAGCAAGGTGGCGTGCGTCCGCCCGAACAGGTGCAAGCGGCCTTCGATGATGTGCTCAAGGCCGGCCAGGAGCGCGAACGTGCGAAGAACGAGGCGCAGGCGTATGCCAACGACGTGGTCCCGCGCGCGGTCGGCTCGGCCTCGCGGCTGAAGGAGGAGGCTGACGCCTATAAGGAGCGTATCGTGGCGCAGGCAGAAGGCGATGCACAACGTTTCAAGTCGGTGCTGGCCGAGTACCAGAAGGCGCCGCAGGTCACGCGGGACCGCATGTACGTGGACACGATGCAGCAGATTTATTCCAACGTGACCAAGGTGCTGGTCGATTCGCGTTCAGGCTCGAACCTGCTTTATCTGCCGCTGGACAAGATCATGCAGCAGGCCCAGTCCGATGGCGAGTCCGCCACGACTGCACCTGCGCCGGCTGGGACCGCTGTGCCCCCGATCTCCAGTACCTCCGACTCCCGCTCGCGGGATGCCACGCGTTCGCGTGAGCGTGAAACCCGCTAGGACCCATCATGAACAGGCTAGGACTTTTCTTTACCAGCGTCTTGCTGCTGCTGGCCATTGCCAGCTCCATGCTGTTCGTCGTCGATCAGCGGCAGTTCGGCGTGCGGTACGCGCTGGGCCAGATCAAGGAAGTGATCACGGAGCCGGGCTTGAATTTCAAGCTGCCTCCGCCGTTCCAGAACGTCAGCTACATCGACAAGCGTTTGCTGACGCTCGACAGTGTCGATACCGAGCCGATGCTGACCGCCGAGAAGCAGCGCGTGGTGATCGACTGGTACGTACGCTGGCGCATCACCGATCCGGGCGAATACATTCGCAACGTCGGCCTTGACGAGACAGCCGGTGCCAACCAGCTCAATCGCGTGGTGCGCAACGCTTTTCAGGAAGAGATCAACAAGCGCACCGTCAAGGAGCTGCTGTCGACCCGGCGCGAAGATTTGACGGCCGATGTCCAGCGAGAAGTCGTCGAGAATGTCGGCGGCGTCAAGCCCTGGGGCATCCAGATCGTCGACGTGCGCATCACGCGCGCCGACTATGTCGACACCATCACTGAATCGGTTTATCGGCGCATGGAGGCAGAGCGCAAGCGGGTCGCCAACGAATTGCGCTCCACCGGTGCTGCCGAAGGCGAGAAGATCCGCGCCGACGCAGATCGCCAGCGCGAGGTGACGATCGCCAACGCCTACCGCGATGCGCAAAAGATCAAGGGCGAGGGCGATGCGGAAGCGGCACGCGTCTATGCCGAGGCGTTCGGGCGCGATCCGCAGTTTGCGCAGTTCTACCGCAGCCTGGAAGCCTACAAAATGAGCTTCAACAAAAAGGGCGACATGATGGTGATCGATCCGGCATCGACGGAGTTCTTCAAGTCGCTTCGAGGCGTTCCAGCGGCACTGGCGGCTCCCAAGAAGTAGGGCTTGGAATCGGGCGACGTCTTTTGGTTGGCGCTGGCCCTGGTGCTGGTCATCGAGGGCCTGTTTCCGTTCCTGTCACCCGCAAAGTGGAAACGCATGTTCCTGCAGATCGTGCAGATGCAGGACGGACAGATCCGGTTTTTCGGGCTGTGCAGTGTACTGGGCGGACTACTGCTGATCTGGCTTCTGACCTGATCGGGGCCGGCTTGCTGCCGGTAGAATCGCTGTTTTAACAGCTTCCGATAAAACATGTCCGCCTGGGTCCTGCCGGATCATATAGCCGATGTCCTGCCATCCGAAGCGCGTCACATCGAAGAGTTGAGGCGGGATCTGCTGGATACGGCGCGGCGTTACGGTTATGAACTGGTCATGCCGCCGTTGCTGGAACATCTCGAGTCGCTGCTCTCCGGCACGGGAAAGGCCCTCAACCTTCAGACATTCAAGTTGGTCGACCAGATCTCGGGGCGCTTGCTCGGGCTGCGCGCCGACAGCACGCCTCAGGTCGCTCGGATCGATGCCCACCTGCTCAACCGTGCGGGCGTGACGCGCCTGTGTTATTGCGGCCCGGTGCTTCATACCCGTCCCGACAGGCCCCATGCCACCCGCGAGCCGCTGCAGTTCGGCGCCGAGATCTACGGCCACGGCGGGTTGGAGGCCGATCTCGAGATCCTGCTGCTGGCACTGCATTGCCTGCGTGCGGCACGGGTTCCCGATCCGATGGTGGATCTGGCCGATGTGCGGATCGTCGATGCGCTGCTCGAAGGGGTGCCCGCGCAGTCGACCCAGGCCGAGGACATCCACCACGCACTGGCCTCCAAGGACGCCAGCGCGCTGGCCGCGCTGACGCGCAACCTGGACCGTCGCGCGCGCGAAGCGCTGCGGGCGCTGGTCGACCTGTATGGCGACGCGTCGGTGCTCGAGCGGGCACGCGCGGTGTTGCCCGACAAGCCGGGCATCACCGCCGCGCTGGACCAGCTTGGCTGGCTGTCTGGCCACCTGCAGGACGTCGCAGTGAGTTTCGACCTGGCCGACCTGCGCGGCTATGCCTACTACAGCGGCGCGCGGTTCTCCATCTTTTCTCCGAATGCCGTCGATGCGCTGGTTCGTGGCGGACGCTACGACGAAGTTGGTGCCGCGTTCGGTCGCAACCGTCCGGCTGTCGGATTCAGCCTGGACGTCAAGGCGCTGGTGGCGGCCGTGCCGCCACGGCCGCTGCATGCGGCGATCCGCGCCCCCTGGAGTGAATCGCAGGATGTGCGCAAGGTCATCGCTGCCTTGCGAGCGGCAGGAGAGACGGTGGTGTGCGTGTTGCCGGGACATGAGAGCGGAGTCGATGAGTTCCAGTGTGATCGCGAACTGCTGCAGGTTGCGGGGCAATGGGTAGTGCAGGCAATTTGAAGCGGATTTTTGAATATGAAAGCAAGCAAGGGGCGCAATGTCGTCGTCGTCGGGACCCAGTGGGGGGATGAGGGCAAAGGCAAGCTGGTGGACTGGCTCACCGAGAGCGCGCAAGGCGTGGTGCGTTTCCAGGGCGGTCACAATGCCGGGCACACGCTGGTCATCAACGGTGTCAAGACCGCCCTGCACCTGATTCCCAGCGGCATCATGCGCGCCGGTGTCAAATGCTACATCGGCAACGGGGTGGTCTTGTCGGCCGGCAAGTTGTTCGAGGAGATCGAAGGCCTGGAGCGCGTCGGTGTCGAGGTGCGCTCGCGCCTGCGCATCAGCGAAGCCTGTCCCCTGATCCTGCCGGTGCACGTCGCGCTCGACGTGGCGCGTGAGGCGGCCCGCGAGCAAGGCGGCCATGCCCGCATCGGAACCACTGGCCGCGGCATCGGGCCCTCCTACGAGGACAAGATCGCGCGCCGGGCCCTGCGTGTGCAGGACCTGAAATACCCCGAGCGCTTCGCCGCCAAGCTGCGCGAACTGCTCGCGCTGCACAACCATGTGCTGACCAGTTACCTGGGCGCTGCCCGCTACACATTCGATGACCCACTGGCGCAATACATGGCGAACGGCGAGGTGCTGTTCCAGCCGGTGTTCGACGAAGCAATGCGACACGCCGAACTGCTGCGGCCGATGATGGCAGACGTGTCGCGCGAACTCAACGAGGCCCATGCCCATGGCGCCAACCTGCTGTTCGAAGGCGCGCAGGGCACCTTGCTCGACGTCGACCACGGCACGTATCCGTATGTGACCTCGAGCAACTGCGTGGCCGGCAATGCAGCAGCCGGCTCCGGTGTCGGGCCCGGACTGCTGCACTACGTGCTGGGCATCACCAAGGCCTATTGCACCCGGGTCGGCGGTGGCCCATTCCCGACCGAGCTGGACTGGGAGAAGCCGGGCACGCCCGGACACCACATGAGCACCATCGGTGCCGAGAAAGGGGTCACCACCGGTCGGGCGCGGCGCTGCGGCTGGTTCGACGCGGCCTTGCTCAAGCGTTCGGCGCAGGTCAACGGACTGTCCGGCCTGTGCGTGACCAAACTCGACGTGCTCGATGGCCTCAAGACGCTGAGCCTGTGTACCGGTTATGAGCTCGATGGCGAGACGCTGGACATCCTGCCCATGGGCGCCGAAGAGATCGCGCGCTGCAAACCGATCTATGAAGAGCTGCAGGGCTGGAGCGACAGCACGGTTGGCGTCACCCGCTACGCGGAACTTCCGATCGCAGCACGGTTATATCTGCAGCGCATCGAACAGGTCGTCGGTGTTCCGATCCACATGGTCTCGACCAGCCCGGATCGCGACCACACGATCATGATGCGGCATCCGTTTCTGGCTGATTAGGCCACTCCATCACCTTCAAACCCGGCCCGGAAGGATCACAGCATGTTGACAGAAGACGGCAAGCACTTGTATGTCAGTTATGACGAGTACCACAATCTGATCGAGAAACTCGCGATCCGCCTCCACCAGTCCGGCTGGCAGTTCGACACCATCCTGTGCCTGGCGCGCGGTGGCATGCGCCCGGGCGACATCCTGTCGCGCATCTTCGACAAGCCGCTGGCGATCATGTCGACCAGTTCCTATCGCGCCGAGGCCGGCACGCGGCAGGGCATGCTCGACATCGCCCGCTACATCACCACGCCCCGGGGCGAGATCGCCGGCAAGGTGCTGCTGGTGGACGACCTGGCCGATACCGGCAAGACGCTGGCGGCGGTGATCGACCAGTTGCGCAATGACTACAAGCCGATCACTGAACTGCGCAGCGCGGTGATCTGGACCAAGGGCGTGTCGACCTTCAAGGCCGACTATTCGGTCGAATTTCTTCCCACCAACCCGTGGATCCACCAGCCGTTCGAGGGCTACGATTCCATGCGTCCCGAGCAGCTCATCGCCAAGTGGAGCGTCTGAGGCATGGCGTCGCGTCCCAGTATCAGCGCCACTGGCCTGATCCATCATCCGTACTGCCCGCCCGCCGGGTTTGCCGCGCCTCAGCCTCCGATCCACAAGGCATCGACGGTCATCTTTGCGAACGTGGCAGCGATGCGCAGTGCGCAATGGAAGGACAAGACCGGTTACACCTACGGGCTGCATGGCACGCCCACCACGTTTCTGCTGGAGGAACGGCTGGCCACGCTGGAAGGCGGCCTGCAATGCCTGCTCGTGCCCAGTGGGCTGACGGCGATCGCCACCGTCTGCCTGTCACTGCTGCGCACCGGCGACGAGGTGCTCATTCCCGACAATGCCTACGGTCCGGCCAAGACCCTGGTGCAAGGTGAACTGCTGGCCTGGGGCATCACGCACCGCTACTATGACCCGATGGACGTCCAGGACCTGGCCGGAAAGATCGGGCCGGCAACCAGATTGGTCTGGCTGGAGGCGGCGGGCTCCGTCACGCTGGAGTTCCCCGACCTGCTGGAGATGACGCGCATCTGCCGCCAAAAGGGCGTGCTGACCGCGCTCGACAACACCTGGGGCGCCGGTCTCGCGTTCAGTCCATTCGACTTGATTCCCGGTTCGGAAACGCCGTTGGCGGTCGACCTGACCGTGCATGCCCTGACCAAGTATCCCAACGGCGGCGGCGACGTATTGATGGGCAGCATCGTGACCCGTGACCCGCAGTTGCACCTGCGGCTCAAGCTGACCCATATGCGGCTGGGCCTGTCGGTGGGCGCGAACGATGCCGAGGCCGTGTTGCGCGGCCTGCCGAGCATCATGCTGCGCTACGAGGCGCATGACGCCAGCGCCCGCGCCCTGGCGGTATGGGCGCTGGAGCAGCCGGAGTTCGTTCAGGTGCTGCATCCGGCCCTGCCGGGATCACCCGGTCATGCGCACTGGCACGAGGTCTGCCACGGCGGTCCTGGCAGCGCGGCCGGCCTGTTCAGCGTGGTCGTCGACGCGCGATTCACACAGGACCAGATCGACGCGTTCTGCGATGCGTTGCGCTGGTTCAAGCTCGGTTACAGCTGGGGGGGACCGATGAGCCTGGTCGTGCCCTACAAGCTGTCCGAGATGCGCTCAGGCTGGCCGGCCCATCTGCGCGCTGGCACTGTGGTGCGGTTCTCGACCGGCCTCGAGGCGACGGCCGATCTGCAGGTTGACCTCGAACAGGCGTTGCGACGTGCCTTGCGCTGACTCGGTGGTGTTGTGCATGGACTGGCCACCGGTGCGCTAGGCTCGCGGCCATGCCTGCTGGACCACACTCTGGCTCGTCCGACAAGGGCGACGCGCCGCTGCCGGACCCGTTGGAGACGACATCTCCGGCGCCGTATTTCCTGCCACCACCAGAAGGTCCGCAAAAGACCATCACCCGGCTCGGACTCGCAGCGCCGTGGCGCTGGCTGGCGCTCGGGTGGCGCGACTTGCGCGCTCACCCCGGTATCGCACTGTTCTACGGCGTCTGTTTCTGGCTCATGGCGGTGGTGTTGGCGCTGGTGTTTCGCAACAAGCCGCAATATACGATATCGATCGCCTCCGGCTGCCTGCTGATCGGACCTTTCATGGCCATGGGCCTGTATGAGGTCAGCCGGCGCCGCGAAGCGGGCCTCACTCCCGACCTGGCCTCGTCGCTGACCTGCTGGGAAGCCCGGTTGCGCAGCGTCGGGCTGCTGGTGCTGGTGCTGATCGTGCTCGAGCTGGTATGGGGCCGCGCTTCCTTGGTGGTGTTCGCGGTGTTTTTCAACACAGGCATGCCCTCGACCACCGGTGTGTTCGACGCGATCTTCAACCTGCAGAACTGGGAATTCATCGCTGTTTACCTTGCGGTCGGAGGCCTGTTCGCCGGCCTGGTCTATGCGATCGCGGTGGTGTCCATTCCAATGATCCTCGATCGGGATACCGATGCCATATCGGCTGCCATTACCAGCTTGCAGGTCGTTTTCGAGAACCTTGGCGTGATGCTGCTGTGGGGCGCGATGATTACCATCCTGGTGGTGCTGGCGCTGTTGCCCTGGGGCCTGGGTCTGGTCGTGGTCGGCCCCTGGCTCGGGCACGCGACCTGGCATGCCTATCGTGGATCGGTTGGCTGGCTGGCTGAGGCTCCCCGGCCTGGTGCCGAGCAGGCCAGCACCTGAGCGGGCCGGTTTTGCCCCGGTCCGTCTGAACTGTTAAAGTGAGGCTTCAAACTGAAAGGTCAACTTGGCAACACCGAACTACGGATACGAGAAGCGGCAAAAGGAACTTGCGAAGAAGCGCAAGAAAGAGGACAAGCTCAGGGAAAAGGCCCAGCGTAAACAGGGCGGCGTAGGCGACTCCGATTCCGGCCAAGCCTACGTGGATCCTTCCTTGGCACCGGGCGATCGGATGCCGGGCGCCTCGTCACCGTCCTGAAAATTGCCTGTACAGGGTCAGGCTTCCTGCCAGTCCCCTTGGCGCTCGAAGTCCAGCGAAGCGGCCAACGCGTCCATGGCTTGCGCGCTGCGGTTGGCGGGCGACACAGTGCGGGCCTTGGCGAAGTTTCTGAAATTGCGCTGCATTGACTGCAGGTAGACCGGGTCGTAGTGCTGGGTCAGCAGATCCTGCACCACGTCTGGCAGGCGACCTTCCCGAACCGCCGATTTCCAGGCCTGCACCGTCGCCTTGCCGCGGATTTCGATCAACGCATCGAGCCGCGAGCAGAATGTTTCGGTGTCGCGCACGAAAAAATTGTAATCCTCCATCAGCAAGGCCACCCGTTCGGTATCCCTGAGCACCAGGTTCAGGCAATGGCCGCGGGTACGCATGGCGTCCATCAGAGCCGCCGGCACCGCAACATTGCCTACCTTGCGGCTTTCGCTCTCCACTACCACCGGCCGCGCCGGATCCATGCGGCGCAGCGCGTCCCAGATATGGGTGTCGAACGCCTTCTGCGATGGCTGCGGCAAGCCGGGAATGGCGCCCAGAACCGAACTGCGGTGGTGTGCCAGCGCCTCCAGGTCCAGCACCTGGGCGCCGACACGCGCCAGCGACTGCAACAGCCGGGTCTTGCCGGAGCCGGTGGTTCCGCACACAACCTGGTAGTTGAACTGGCCGGCCATGCGTTCGGTATCCGCCAGCAGGGCGGCGCGAAACGCCTTGTACCCGCCCTGCAGGATGTGGACGCGAAAACCGATCTGATCGAGCACCAGCGACAAGGAGCCACTGCGCTGGCCGCCGCGCCAGCAATATACCAGCGGACGCCAGCTCCGGGATTTGTCGCACGCGCGTTGCTCGACATGGGTGGCGATATTGCGCGCCGCGATGGCTGCGCCCATCTTGCGTGCCTCGAACGGATTCACCTGCTTGTAGGTCGTCCCCACGGCATGGCGCTGGGCGTTGTCCAGCGTGGGCCAGTTGAGTGCGCCCGGCAGGTGGTCCAGGGCATATTCGTCCTCGCTGCGCGCATCGACGACGGTGTCGAACTCATCGAGCCGACGCAACACGTCCACGGCGTCGACCAGGGTCAGGCTCACTGCAATTGCTTTCGCAGCGCGGGCCAGACATTGGCCAGCATGATGGGTTGCGCTTGTTCCGTCGGGTGAATGCGATCGCTCTGGAACAGCCGGGTCGGATCCTCGGCATCGGCCACACCCTTGAGCAGGAACGGCACCAGTGCGGCACCGTGGGCGCGTGCCGCTTCGTCGAACAGGGAGGCAAAGCGGTTGGCATAGTCACTGCCGTAGTTTGGAGGCACCTGCATGCCGACCAGCAGCACCTTGGCGCCGGCCTGCCGGGCGAGCTGGGTCATGTGGCCGAGGTTGTCCCGCGTCATCTGCAGCGGCAGGCCGCGCAGCGCGTCGTTGCCTCCGAGCTCGATGATGACGTGGCTGGGCGCATGTTGCTTGAGCAGCGCTGGCAGGCGGCTGCGTCCGCCCGATGTGGTGTCCCCGCTGATGCTCGCATTGACCAACCGCGCCGGCACCGCTTCCGCGCGCAGCTTGTTGTCAAGCAAGGCGACCCAACCGCTGCCGCGGCGCAGCCCATATTCAGCGCTTAGCGAATCTCCCAGCACCAGGATGGTGTGGACAGCGGCTTTGCGCTTACCATTGCCGTCGGTGCTGGTTTTGGCGACTGAGGCGCTCTGCGCCCAGGCGCCACCTGTGCAAAACCCCGCGCCGCCGGTGGCGCCTGCTGCCAAGATAAAGTGTCGTCGATTCAAATCCATAAGTCTTTCATGCCCAACGCCAGTGCCGAGTCCATCATTGCGGTCGAACATGTATTCAAGTCAGTGACCGATTCGACCGGTACGCTCGACATTTTGCGCGATATCGATTTTTCCCTGGCGCCAAGGGAAACTGCCGCCATTGTCGGCGCTTCGGGATCGGGCAAGAGCACGCTGCTGTCCATCATCGCCGGGCTCGACACGCCCACGCGCGGCAGCGTACGGCTGGACGGCCAGGACCTGTTTGCCATTGACGAGGACGACCGGGCCGCCTTGCGCGCTCAGAAGGTCGGCTTCGTCTTCCAGAGCTTTCAGCTGATGGGCAACCTGAGCGCGCTTGAAAACGTAATGCTCCCGCTGGAGCTGGCCGGCCGCAAGGACTCGCGCAAGGCCGCTACCGAGATGCTGGGCCGCGTGGGCCTGGGTGAGCGGCT
>Ga0105046_10006898_pt1 | contig 17957 bp, 13 predicted proteins | sample MAT03_FD_78385 | JGI IMG/M metagenome (GOLD analysis project Ga0105046, IMG submission 78385) | Freshwater microbial communities from Lake Fryxell liftoff mats and glacier meltwater in Antarctica - MAT-03 (megahit assembly) | ecosystem: Environmental > Aquatic > Freshwater > Ice > Liftoff...
AGGTGCGTGTCAGCACACGCGGCCACCTGCGGCAGGTGCGTGACGCACAGCACCTGCCGCCGCGAGCCGAGCGCCTGCAGCAATTGGCCCACGGTCGCCGCCACGGCGCCGCCGACGCCGCTGTCCACTTCATCGAACACCAGCGTCGGAATCTGCCCGGCTTCGCTGGCCGCCACCTGTACCGCCAGCGCGATGCGTGAAAGTTCGCCGCCCGACGCCACGCGCGCGAGCGAGGCCAGCGGTTGCTTCGGGTGGCTGGCGACGCGGAACGTGAGGTCGTGCAGCCCGTAGCTCGCGGGCGTGTCCAGTGCGTCTTGTCCAATCTCGAAGTGGCCGCCTTCCATCGCCAACTGTTGCATGGCTTCGGTGACGCGATGCGCCAGCTCGTTGCCGGCGTACCGACGCTTCTGTGCCAGTTGCTTCGCGGCGGCAAGGAATTGGTACTCGGCGGCCTCTGCGCGTGCCGCCAGCGCGCTGGCGTCGCCCGCATCGGCCAGCGCCGCCAGCTCGGCCTCCGTCGAGGCGAGAAGCAGGGGCAAGGCCTCCGGCCGCACGCGGTACTTGCGCGCGGTGTCGTGCATCGCCGTGAGGCGCTCTTCCACGCGGCGCTGTTCGTCCGGATCGAGGTCGAGGCGCCGCTGATAGTCGCGCAAAGCGCGCGCGGCTTCGTCGATCTGGATCTGCGCGGGCGACAACAACGCCACCACGTCGGCCAGTGCCGGGTCGTGCACGGCCGCGGCCTCCATCCGGTGCATCAGTTGCGCGAGGCGGACCGTCATCGCGTCGTCGGCGTCGGCCAGCGTGGCGATGCCGTCGGCGGCGGCGGTGATCAGCGTGGCGGCATTCGACAACCGCGATTGCGCGGCCGCCAGTGCCACCCATTCGCCGTCCGCGACGGCCAGCAGCGCGAGTTCGCTGCGGCGCGCGTCGAGGGCATCGCGTTGCGCCGCGTGGGCCGCAGCACCCAGCGCGGCCACGTCGCGGCGTTCGAGCGCTGCGCGCCACGCGCGCCAGCGCTGCGCCACTTCCTGCGCCAGCGTGGTAAAGCCGCCGAAGGTGTCGACGAGATTGCGCTGCGCTTCCGGCGCACCCAGCGACTGGTGCGCGTGCTGCCCGTGGATGTCGACGAGATGCTCGCCCAGATCCTTCATCTGCGCGACGGTTGCGGGCCGCGCATTGATCCAGGCGCGGCTCTTGCCCTGCCCGTCCTGCACGCGCCGCAACAGCACGGCTTCGTCTTCGCCGACCAGGTCATGCTCGACCAGCCACGCGCGCACCGCTGGCGCGTCGGCAATGTCGAACAGCGCGGCAAGTTCGGCGCGTTGCGCGCCGGGGCGCAACTGTCCCGGGACGAAGCGGTCGCCGAGCAGCAGGCCGAGCGCATCGAGCAGGATCGACTTGCCGGCGCCCGTTTCGCCGGTCAGCACCGTGAAGCCCGCGTCGAATTCGACATCGAGAGCATCGACCACGACGAAATTGCGAATCGAAAGCGAACGCAGCATGAGGGGGAGCGAGTTACGCCGACGCGTCCGGGCGCCCGGCGGTGAGGCGCTCCGGGGTTTCGCTCCAGTGGAGCTTCTCGCGCAGCATCGCGAAGTAATCGTGGCCCTCCGGATGGAGGAACCGTGCCGCGAAAGACGCGCGCTGCAGCGTGACGCACTTGCCTTCGGCCAGTGCCACGTGCGTCTGGCCATCGCAGTGCACGCTGGCGTCGCGGCCGCGCGTGACGGTGATGGCGATGGTGGCGTCGTCGCCGATCGCGATGGGCCGGTGCGTCAGCGCATGCGGCGCGACCGGCACCAGCAACAGCGACGGCAACTGCGGCGCAAGGATGGGACCGCCTGCTGACAACGCGTAGGCCGTCGAGCCGGTGGGCGTGGCGACGATGATGCCGTCGGCGCGCAACGCGTAGGCAAAGCGCCCGCCGATGGCCACCGCGCAGTCGATCATTCCGCCGAGCGAACCGCGGTTGACGACGACGTCGTTCAGCGCCAGCACCTCGTGGCGCGAGCCGTCCTCGCGGTCGATCACGGCAGCCAGCAACGTGCGGCGTTCCTCGACATGACGGCCATCGAGCATCGCGGCCAGCACGGTTTCCATTTGCGCCAGCGGGATGTCGGTGAGAAAGCCCAGCCGGCCCTGGTTGATGCCGATAAGCGGCACCGCGTGCGGGGCCATCAACCGCGCGATGGCGAGCATGGTGCCGTCACCGCCCAGCACGATGGCCAAGTCGACGCGCGTCGCCAGCTCCGCGGCCGGCGCGGTGGCAAAACCGGGAACCGGTGCGTAGTGCGCAGTCTCGGCCTCGACGATCACTTCAAGCCCGCGTGCGGCCAGGAAGGCGGCAAGACGCGCGAGCGGTTGCGCAATGCCGGGGCTGGCATGTCGCCCGACGAGTGCCACGCGGGCAAAGGGGGCGGAGGAGGGTCGAGCCGGCATGGTCACGATTAAACCATAGGAGCATCGCACAGCAGGCACCGACGTTCGGGTGAGCGTTGACCGCGGCGGGACGTTCCGCCACCCGGGCGCCAGCGTAGAATCATCGCCATGCTGGAAGCACGGGCCCAACACCTGCTGAAGACCCTCATCGAACGCTACATCGGTGACGGACAGCCCATGGGCTCCCGCTCGCTGTCGCGCCATTCGGGCCTCGACCTGTCGCCGGCCACGATCCGCAACGTGATGGCCGACCTCGAGGACCTGGGCTTCATCGCCAGTCCGCACACGTCGGCGGGGCGCATCCCCACGGCCAAGGGTTACCGGTTCTTCGTCGACACCTTGATGGTGGTCAAGCCGCTGGGCGAAGCGGAGATCCAGCGCCTCGAAGGCGAACTGGTGGCCGATCGCCCGCAGCAGCTTCTCAGCGCCGCCGCCGGCCTGTTGTCGCAGTTGACGCAGTTCGCCGGCGTGGTGATGACGCCGAAGCGCCGCGAGGCTGCGTTCCGCCATATCGAATTCCTTCGCCTCGCCGATCGCCGCGTGCTGCTTATCCTCGTCACCGCCGACGGCGACGTGCAGAACCGCGTGCTGCATACCGAGCGTTCGTACGGGCAGGCGCAACTGGCGGAGGCCAGCCAGTTCTTCAACCAGAATTTCGCCGGACAGCCGCTCACCACCATCCGCGCGCGCATCGCCGACGAACTGCGCGCGCTGCATGCGGACATCGCCGGGCTGATGACGGCCGCAGTCGACGCGGGTGAGGGCGCACTTGCCGAAGGCGAGAGCCTCGTCGTCACCGGCGAGCGCAACTTGCTGCAGGCGGAGGACATCTCGTCGAACATGGAGCGCCTGCGCCGTCTCTTCGACATGTTCGAGCAGAAGACGTCGATCCTGCATCTGCTCGATCTTTCACAGCGTGCGCAGGGCGTCCAGATCTACATCGGCGGCGAGTCCGGCCTCAGTCCGCTCGACGAGCTGTCGGTGGTCACCGCGCCGTACGAGCGCAACGGCAAGGTGATCGGCACGCTGGGGGTGATCGGACCCACGCGGATGGCCTACGAGCGCGTGATCCCGATTGTCGACGTGACCGCCAAGCTCCTGTCCAACGCGATGGCCCAGCAGGGCAACGATGAGTAGCGGCGTCCATCCGAATGCGCAGTTGCTGACGCGCCTCTATACGGCCTTCGCTGCGCGCGACGCGGCCACGATGGTCGCGTGCTATGCGCCGGATGCCACGTTCACCGATCCGGTCTTCGACCTGCGCGGCGACGAAGTGGGCGCGATGTGGACGATGTTCTGCGAGCGCGGCCGCGACATGACGCTCGAATTCCGCGACATCCGTGCCGATGCGGCTACCGGCACGGCGCATTGGGAGCCGCGCTACACGTTCTCGGTCACCGGCCGCCCGGTGCACAACCGGATCGATTCATCCTTCACGTTTCGCGATGGGCGAATCCACGTGCAGCGCGATCGCTTCGATCTCTGGCGGTGGAGCCGCATGGCGCTGGGCTTCAAGGGCGCGCTGCTGGGCTGGACGCCCATGGTGCGCAACGCCATCCGCCGCGAAGCCCGCCGCAATTTCGACAACTGGCGCGCGCGGCGCGCCGGATGAGCGAGTCGCTGTCATCCAACGACGGTGTTGCTGCGGTTGTTCTTCCGGCGCCACCGCCAACATTCTCGCCGGTTTGATCATCGACCAGACCATGTTTCTCGCCGCCTTCTTCATCACCTTCAACCTGGCCTGACATGGCTCACGCGCCTGAACCCCCATTCGCGCACGACCGCATCCCCAAGGTAGGCGTGCTGCTCGTCAACCTCGGCACGCCGGATGCGCCCACGCCGTCCGCGGTGCGACGCTATCTTGCACAGTTCCTCACCGATCCGCGCGTGATCGAGATCCCGAAGTGGCTGTGGGCGCCCATCCTGTACGGCGTGATCCTGCTCGTGCGGCCGGCGAAGTCCGCGAAGAAATACGCCTCGATCTGGACGAAGGACGGCTCGCCGTTGCTGGTGCACAGCCAGCGGCAGCGCACACTGTTGCTCGGCTATCTCGGCCAGCGGTTGAAGTCGGCAGGGCTGCCGGCGGACCTGTGTCCGGTCGAACTCGGCATGCGCTACGGCAACCCCAGCGTCGGCAGCGCACTCGACAAGCTGCGCGTTGCCAACTGCGAGAAGATCCTGGTCCTGCCGCTCTATCCGCAATACTCCGCCGCCGCCACGGCATCGGCCTTCGACGCGGTGGCCGCCCATCTCAAGCACGCGCGGCGCCTGCCGGCGTTGCGCTTCGTCGAGACCTTCCATGCCGACGCCGGCTACATCAAGGCGCTGGCGCAGTCCGTCAATGATTACTGGATGAAGAACGGTCGGCCCGACCACATGGTGCTGTCATTCCACGGCGTGCCGCGGCGCACGCTGGAATTGGGCGATCCCTATCACTGCTTCTGCCACATCACGGGCCGGATGCTGGCGCGCGAACTCGGCCTGTCACCGGACCAGTGGACGCTGGCGTTCCAGTCGCGTTTCGGCAAGGCGACGTGGCTGAAGCCCTATACGGTCGATGTGCTGCAGAAACTGGGCGAAACCCATGCGGCGCGGGTCGATGTGTTCTGCCCGGGCTTCGTCGCCGATTGCCTCGAGACGCTGGAGGAGATCGCGATGGAAGGCAAGGGCACCTTCGTGAAAGCGGGTGGCGGCGCGTTCCACGTCATCCCGTGCCTCAACGAGCATCCCGCGTGGATTTCCGCGATGGCAGACCTCGCCTATCGCAATCTCACCGGCTGGCTGGAGGCTCCGCCCGACCGCGACGCCCGCGAACTGGCGCTGGTGCGCGCGAAGGCGTTGGGTGCGCCCAGATAGCCGCGGGCTTGTTGCCAGAGCTGCCCCGGACCACCGGCGAAGGCCGCTGCCATGACCGCCCGTGAATTTCCCTTCACGGCGTAGTCTCGTTACTCATAGTGGGTTTACCCCGCCCAGGCGATTGCTGGTGTCACGGGCTTGATTGCGGGCTTGATTGCGGGCTGGATCGGCCGATCAGCAGGCCGGCGGTGGCGGGCAGGTACAATGGCTCATAAGTCCTTGAACCAGAACATTTTTCGAAAGACCTGACGCGACGCATCCTGGTCTTGAAACGGCGTCCGGCCGGCCCCATCTGCGCTGGATAACCATTTCAACGACCAAGGATTGAATTCGCATGACCCCGAAGCCCCCCGAGTCGCCTTTGACTGATCCTGCGGACGCCGCGGCCCTCGTCACGCCGGCCGACGCCGCCACCGACGCCCTGGCCAACGCGCAGGTCGAAGCCGCTGAAATGAAGGATGCGTTCCTGCGCGCCAAGGCCGAGACGGAAAACGTCCGGCGCATCGCGCAGGCGGATGTCGCCAAGGCGCACAAGTACGCCATCGAGCGCTTCGCGGAGGACATGCTGCCAGTCAAGGACGCGCTTGAAAAGACGCTTGAGGCGGGCAATGTCTCGCTCGATTCGCTGCAGGCCGGGGCCGAACTGACGCTGAAGGCGCTGCAGACGGCATTCGAGCGCGCGCGCGTCGTCGAGTTGAACCCCGCCGGCGAGAAATTCGATCCCAACCTGCATCAGGCGATGCAGATGGTGGCGTCCCCGCTGCCCGCCAATACCGTTGTCGCCGTGTTCCAGAAGGGCTACCTCGTCAACGACCGGGTGCTGCGCCCGGCGCTCGTCACGGTTTCGCAAGGCCCCGGCGCCACGTAGCCCGGCACGCCAGAACGCGGAAGCCGCGCGCGGGTTGAAGCCCCGTCTCCCGGCCCCCATTTCAAGCACATTCAGTCATTTCGCATCACGGAGAAAAATCATGGGCAAGATCATCGGCATCGACCTCGGCACCACCAACAGCTGCGTCGCCATCATGGAGGGCGGCAAGCCGAAGGTCATTGAAAACTCCGAAGGCGCGCGCACGACGCCTTCGGTCGTCGCCTATCTCGAGGACGGCGAAATCCTGGTCGGCGCGTCCGCCAAGCGGCAGGCCGTCACCAACCCCAGGAACACCATCTATGCCGTCAAGCGGCTGATCGGCCGCCGCTTCGAGGAAAAAGAGGTCCAGAAGGACATCGACCTCATGCCCTACAAGATCGTCAAGGCCGACAATGGTGACGCCTGGGTCGACGTGCGCGGCAAGAAGATCGCGCCGCAACAGGTCTCGGCCGAGATCCTGCGCAAGATGAAGAGGACGGCGGAAGACTACCTCGGCGAGGAAGTCACCGAGGCCGTGGTCACGGTGCCGGCGTACTTCAACGATTCGCAACGGCAGGCCACCAAGGACGCCGGCAAGATCGCCGGGCTTGAAGTGAAGCGGATCATCAACGAGCCCACCGCGGCGGCGTTGGCGTTCGGCCTCGACAAGAAGGAAGGCGACCGCAAGATCGCAGTGTATGACCTGGGCGGTGGCACCTTCGACATCTCGATCATCGAGATCGCGGTCGTCGACGGCGAGCACCAGTTCGAAGTGCTGTCCACCAACGGCGACACGTTCCTGGGCGGCGAGGATTTCGACCAGCGCTTGATCGACTACGTCGTCACCGAATACAAGAAGGAGTCCGGCGTCGATCTCAAGAACGATGTGCTGGCCCTGCAGCGCCTCAAAGACTCGGCGGAAAAGGCCAAGATCGAGCTGTCGTCGTCGCAGCAGACCGAGATCAACCTGCCGTACATCACGGCCGACCAATCCGGTCCCAAGCACCTGTCGATGAAGATCACGCGCGCGAAGTTCGAGTCGCTGGTCGAGGAACTGATCGAGCGCACCATCGGCCCGTGCCGCACCGCGATCAAGGATGCGGGCGTCAAGATGACCGATGTCTCCGACGTCATCCTCGTCGGCGGCCAGACGCGCATGCCCAAGGTGCAGGAAAAGGTGAAGGAATTCTTCGGCAAGGAGCCGCGCAAGGACGTCAATCCTGATGAGGCCGTCGCAGTCGGCGCGGCCATCCAGGGTGGCGTGCTGAAGGGCGATGTCAAGGACGTGCTGCTGCTCGACGTGACGCCGCTCTCACTCGGCATCGAGACGCTCGGTGGCGTGATGACGAAGCTGATCCATAAGAACACGACGATCCCGACCAAGGCGCAGCAAGTCTTCTCGACGGCGGACGACAACCAGGGCGCGGTCACCATCCACGTGCTGCAGGGCGAGCGCGACGTGTCGCAGGGCAACAAGAGCCTCGGCCAGTTCAACCTCGAGGGCATTCCGCCCGCGGCGCGCGGCATGCCGCAGATTGAAGTCGCGTTCGACATCGACGCCAATGGCATCCTGCACGTGTCGGCCAAGGACAAGGCCACCGGCAAGGAAAACAAGATCACGATCAAGGCCAATTCGGGATTGTCGGACGACGAGATCCAGAAGATGGTCAAGGATGCCGAAGCGCACGCCGAGGACGACAAGAAGATCCTCGAAACGGTGCAGGCCCGCAATGGTCTCGATGCCCTGGTGCACAGCGTCAACAAGTCGCTGACGGAGTACGGCGACAAGGTCGGCGCCGACGAAAAAGCCAAGGTCGAAACCGCGGTCAAGGCGGCGGAAGAAGTCTTAAAGCAGAAGGACGCCACCAAGGAACAGATGGAGAAGCAGTCCGAGGACCTGTCCAAGGCCGCGCAGAAGCTGGGCGAGTTGATGTATGCGCAGGCGCAGGCCGCGGCGGACGGTGCGGGCGGCGGTGCGGCGGGTGGCGCCGGCGGCAACGCTGGCGCGGGCGGTTCGGCGAAGAACGACGAAAAGGTCGTCGATGCCGAGTTCACCGAAGTAAAGAAGTGATATTGCGTCGCGCGCGGCTCTTTGAGACTGTTGTTGCGTAGCCGCGCGACGTAATATCTGGCCGAGTTGGAGTGGGCGCTCTCGCGCCCCTCAACTCGGCCTTTGCGTGACTGGTACGGCTGATTGTTCGGATGCTCATGTTCGTTGGCTCACCGCTACTGTTGTCTGTTTGACGATCGCAAGGCCGTCTTCGTTTCCGCGGTTTCCCTTATCAGAGCCCTCTGGGCCATATGTGAATTGAGCTTTCCCCATGGCGAAGCGTGATTACTACACCGTTCTCGGCGTCTCCCGCGAGGCCAGCGACGAAGAACTCAAGAAGGCATATCGCAAGCTTGCGATGAAGCACCATCCGGACCGCAATCCGGATGACAAGGATGCCGAAGGCAACTTCAAGGAGGCGAAGGAGGCCTACGAAGTGCTGACCGATCCACGCAAGCGCGCGGCCTACAACCAGTTCGGCCACGCGGGTGTGGATCCTTCCGCCGCCGGGCGCGGCGGTCCCGGTCCGGAAGGCTTCGGCGGCTTTGCCGACGCATTCGGCGACATCTTCGGGGAGATCTTCGGCCAGCAGGGCCGTGGCGGTGCGCGCGGCAGCGGCGTGTATCGCGGTGCCGACCTTCGCTACAACCTCGAGCTCTCGCTCGAGGATGCAGCGCGCGGCACCGAGGTCAAGATCCGCATTCCGTCGCTCGAATCCTGTACCACGTGCAAGGGCACCGGCGCGCGTCCCGGCACTGAACCGAAGCAATGCGGCACTTGCCACGGCAGAGGTGAAGTGCGGGTCTCACAGGGCTTCTTCTCGATCCAGCAGACGTGTCCGACGTGCCGCGGCTCGGGCAAGGTGATCCCGGAACCGTGCACGACGTGCCATGGCGCCGGCCAGACCAAGAACCACAAGACGCTGGCAGTGAAGATTCCCGCCGGTGTCGACCAGGACGACCGCATCCGCCTGACCGGCGAAGGCGAAGCCGGCCGCAATGGTGGTCCGGCGGGCGACCTGTACGTGGTCGTCAACCTGAAGCCGCACTCGGTGTTCCAGCGCGAAGGCGCCGACCTGCATTGCGAGATGCCGATCGGCTTCGCGATGGCGGCGATGGGCGGCGATCTCGAAATCCCCACGCTCGACGGTCACGCGACGATCAAGGTGCCGGCTGAAACGCAATCGGGACAGACGTTCCGTCTGCGCAACAAGGGCATTCGCCCGGTGCGCGGCTCGGTGCAGGGCGATCTCTATTGCCACGTCGTGATCGAAACCCCGGTGAAGCTCACCGCGCGCCAGAAGGAACTGCTGCGCGAGTTCGACCAGATCAACGCCAAGGATCCGGCCAAGCACAATCCGCGCGCCAACAGCTGGTTCGACAAGGTCAAGGAATTCTTCGACTGATCCGGCGCGGCTCGTCGCGCCTGCCACGTCCGGCCTGCCGCCGATGAATCGCGACGCACATTTCGATGTCGTCGTGATCGGCGCCGGGGCGGCCGGCATGATGTGCGCGGCGCAGGCGGGACAGCGCGGGCGCCGTACGCTGCTCATCGAACACTACCACCTGCTGGGCGAAAAAATTCGCATCTCCGGCGGCGGGCGCTGCAACTTCACCAATCGTGGCGCGGGCCCCGCGCACTACTTGTCGCAGAACCCGGACTTCTGCCGTTCCGCGCTGGCGCGCTACACGCCCGCGCACTTCGTGCGCATGGTTGACGCCCACGGCATCGCATATCACGAGAAGAAGCTGGGACAGCTCTTCTGCGATGACTCGGCGCACGCCATCATCACGATGTTGAAGGCTGAGTGCGACCGGGGCAACGTGCAATGGTGGATGCCTTGTCCGGTGAATGGCATTTCGCGCGACGGCGACGGGTTCGTTGTCGCCACGGCGCGAGGCGGCGTGCGCTGCGCGTCGCTGGTGGTGGCGACCGGCGGACTGACCGTGCCCAAGATCGGCGCCACGCCGTTCGGCTACCGGATCGCCGAGCAATTCGGGTTGCCCATCGTGCCGCCGCGTCCGGCACTGGTGCCGCTGGCCTTCGCGCCGGAAGCCCTTGCGCGCTACGGTGACCTCTCCGGCGTGTCCGTCGATGCGCTGGTGTCGTGCAACGGCGGCCGCTTCCGCGAGAACCTGCTCTTCACGCATCGCGGCCTCTCCGGTCCGGCGATCCTGCAGATCTCCTCCTACTGGGACGGCCGCACGCCGTTGGCGATCGACCTGCTGCCCGACACGGATGTCGACGCCTGGTTCGCCTCGCGTGCCACGTCCACGGCGCGGCTCGACAATGCACTCGCCGACCTGCTGCCGCGGCGCTTCGCCCAGCAGTGGTGCGCGGCCGAGAACCTGGCGTTGCCGTTGTCGCGGCTCGGACCGGAGCATCGCCGCGAGGTGACTGCGCACTTGCATGCGTGGCATGTGCAACCTTCGGGCACCCTCGGCTACAACAAGGCCGAAGTCACGCTGGGCGGCGTGGACACGCGCGCGTTGTCGTCGAAGACGATGGCGGCGTTGGCCGTGCCGAACCTGTACTTCATCGGCGAAGTTGTGGATGTCACGGGTTGGCTCGGCGGCTACAACTTCCAGTGGGCGTGGGCGTCGGGGCATGCTGCCGGGCAGGCCGTGTGACCGTCGGTCCTTCGATCGACCCCAGGCGCATGCTGTAGCCTTCCCCGATGGCCCGAACCCTGCTCGTCCGGCATGCCCACGTCGTCACGATGGATCCCGCGCGGCGCGAGATCGTCGACGGCGGGCTCTACATCGAGGATCACCGGATCGTTGCGGTCGGCCCGACCGGCGAGTTGCCCGATACCGCAGACGAGGTGCTCGACCTCGTCGGCCATATCGTGATCCCCGGCCTCGTCAACACGCATCACCACATGTTCCAGAGCCTCACGCGCGCGGTGCCCGGCGTGCAGGACGCGGCGCTCTTCGGCTGGCTGCAGGGTCTCTATCCGCTGTGGGCCGGACTCACGCCGGAGATGATCCGCGTGTCGACGCAGACCGCGATGGCGGAGCTGATGCTGTCCGGCTGCACCACGTCCTCCGATCACCTGTATCTGTTTCCCAACGGCGCGCGCCTCGACGATGCTATCGAGGCCGCGGCCGTCATCGGCATGCGGTTCCATCCAACGCGCGGAAGCATGAGCGTCGGCCGCAGTGCGGGCGGTTTGCCGCCGGATTCGCTGGTCGAAGACGAGGCCGCCATTCTTGCCGACACGCGGCGCGTGATCGAGGCCTTCCACGACCCTGCGCGTCATTCGATGCTGCGCGTAGGTGTCGCGCCGTGCTCGCCGTTCTCGGTCAGCCGCGATCTGATGCGTGAGTCGGCAGCTCTGGCGCGCGCCTATGGCGTCGGCCTGCACACCCATCTGGCGGAGAATGACAGCGACGTGACATACAGCCGCCAACATTTTGCGATGACCCCGGCCGAATACGCCGAAGTCCTGGGCTGGGTCGGCCACGATGTGTGGCACGCGCACTGCGTGAAGCTCGATGCACCCGGCATCGCGTTGTTCGCCCGTACTGGCACCGGCGTCGCGCATTGCCCGTGCTCCAACATGCGGCTCGCCTCGGGCATCGCGCCGATTCGCGCCATGCGCGACGCGGGCGTGCCGGTGGGCATCGGCGTCGACGGCAGCGCGTCCAACGATGCCGGGCACCTGCTTGCGGAAACACGGCAGGCGCTTCTCTTGCAGCGGGTCGGCTTCGGCCCGGCGGCGATGAGCGCGCGCGAGGCGCTCGAGATCGCCACGCTCGGTGGTGCGCGCGTGCTGGGCCGGGACGACATCGGTGCCCTGGCGCCGGGCATGGCGGCCGACTTCGCCGCCTTCGACCTGCGCACCGTGGGTTTTGCCGGCGCGCTGGCGGACCCCGTGGCGGCGCTGGTGTTTTGCGCGCCGCAGGATGTCAGTTTTAGCGTGATCCACGGCCGCATGGTCGTGCGCGACGGACAACTCACCACGCTCGACCTGCCGGTGCACGTCGAGCGGCACAACGCGCATGCGCGGGTGCTGGCCGCGGGCATGCGTTGACAGTGCGTGCCTGACCGGCCGATGGCAGGGTACCGGCTGGTAGAATCGTGGCCTTCGCGCCGCCTGCACTGTGGTCAGGCGCGCTCACTCCCGGAGTCCCTCATGCGTACATTCGCTGCGATCGCCCTCGCTCTCGCCGCCGTTTCGTTTCCGGTGCATGCCCAGGTGAAGATCGGCCTCATGGTCTCCGCCACCGGCCCGACCACCGCCATCGGCATCCCGCAAAAGAACACCGGCGACCTGCTGCCGCGCAAGGTGGGCGACACGACCATCGAGTATTTCCAGCTGGACGACGGCGGCGATACCACGCGAGCCGTGCAGAACGTGAAGAAGCTGATCCAGGAAAACAACATCGACGCGCTGATCGGGCCGTCCACCACCCCCAATGCGCTGGCCATCCTCGACATCATTGCCGATGCGAAGGTGCCGTTGATGGCCACCGTCGGCACGTCCGCCGTGGTCGAGCCGCTCGATGCGAAGAAGCGCTGGGTGTTCAAGACGACGCAGAACGACGACCTCATTGCTGGCGCGCTGATCAAACACATGGTGAAGAACAACGTGAAGACGATCGGTTTCATCGGCTTCAACGACCCGTATGGCGAAAATTGGTACAAGGTCTTCGCACCGATGGCCGAGAAGGCCGGCATCAAGGTCGTTGCCAGCGAGCGCTATGCGCGTACCGACCAGAGCGTCACCGGCCAGTCGCTGAAGCTGATTTCTGCGAAACCCGACGCCGTGCTGATCGCCGCCGTGGGCGGTCCTGCCGTGTTGCCACAGGCCACGCTGTTCGACCAGGGCTACAAGGGCCGCGTCTATCAGACGCACGCGGTGGCCACGGAGGATTTCATCAAGCTCGGCAAGGAAAAAGTCGAAGGAACCGTGCTCGCCGCCGGTCCAATGCTGGTGATCGACGAAATTCCCGATAGCAATCCCACGAAGAAAGTGGCGCAGGGCTACATCGCCGCGTACGAGAAGCAGTTCGGCAGCAAGCCGGCCACTTTCGGTGCCAACACGTGGGATGGCGGGCTGTTGCTGGAGCGGGCGATTCCCACGGCATTGAAGGCAGGCAAGCCCGGCACCGAGGCGTTCCGCACGGCGTTGCGCGATGCGCTGGAACAGGCACGCGATGTCGTTGGCACGCAGGGCGTGTTCAACATGTCCGCCACCAATCACAACGGCATGGATGAACGCGCACGCGTGCTGGTGATCGTGCGCGACGGCAAGTTCCGGCTGTTGCCGGAGTAACCATGCCGGCGCTGTGCGTTGCCGGGGCGGCACCACGTGTCCGCAACTCCGCCACATCATGCGCATCGTAGGCATCCTGCTCGCCGGCGGCGAAGGCGCGCGCTTCGGTGGCGCCAAGCTTCTGGCGCCGTTGCCCGTCGCCTCGCATGGCGTCGGAGAGGGCACGCCGATCGGCGCCGCCTCGTGCATTCACCTGATGGCCGCGCTCAACGGCGTGGTGGCAGTGATCCGGCCGCGCGATCCGATGTTGTCGGCAGCACTGCGCAACACCGGCGCGCGCGTCGTCGAGTGCGAGCATGCCCGCGATGGCATGGGTGCCAGCCTCGCTTGCGGCGTCGCTGCGACGCCGGATGCCGACGGCTGGATCGTCGCGCTGGCGGACATGCCATGGATCGCCCCCGCCACGATCATCCGCGTTGTGGAAACGCTGGCGGGTGGCGCCGAGATCGCCGCGCCGTCCTTTCACGGCGAACGCGGACATCCGGTCGGTTTCGCGAAATCCTATGGTCCGTTGCTTGCCGCGCTGACCGGCGACGAAGGCGCCCGCGCCGTGATTGCAGCCCGGCAGTGGGCATTGCAATTGGTGCCCGTCGACGACCCCGGAATCGTCCGCGACGTGGACCGTCGCAAAGACCTGCAAGGTTAGGTCAACGCCGGGCCAGCATACATATTCGATGCGCCCTCGTTGGCCCTGCGACGCGCATGCGAGTGAACGGGAGTATTCCGCAAGTTTCCCGCGAGATGCCGACGATCAGACTTCACCTGCCCGTTGCCACAGGTCGCCCTGGCGGTCGCCGCCCAGATAGAGCTGCTCCTGCATCCGCCACCACGAGCGCAGGTCGGCGTCGAGCAATGGATGCGAAATCAGGTAGCCTTGCGCTTCCTCGCAGCCCAGGCCCTTCAGGAAGTTGAATTGCGCGGCCGTTTCAACGCCTTCGGCGATGCACTTCAGCCCCAGCGAATGCGACAGCGCGATGATCGCCTGCGTGATCGCCTCGTCGTTGCGGTTCTTGTCGAGGCCATGGACGAAGCGCTGGTCGATCTTCACGCCGTGGATCGGCAGGCGCGCGAGATAGGACAGGCTGGAGTAGCCGGTACCGAAATCGTCGATGGTGATCGACACGCCGAGCTGCTTCAGTTTCATCAGCGTGGCGACGGCCTTCTCCGGATGCGTGATGATCACGCTCTCGGTGATCTCGAGATCGAGGTGCCGCGCAGCGAGGCCGCTGCTCTTCAGCGCATCCTCGACCACGGAGAGCCAGCTGTCGTGCTGCAACTGCTGCACCGACAGGTTGACCGACAGCCGCAACGGCATATGCTGCTTGTGCCACGCCACGACCTGCCGGCAGGCATCGCGCAGCACCCGCGCACCCAGCGCCTGGATCATCCCCGATTCCTCGGCCACCGGAATGAATTCGTTCGGCGAAATCACGCCGCGCTGCGGATCGCGCCAGCGCAGCAGCGCCTCCACGCCGCACGCGCGGCCTGTCTGCATCTCGATCTGCGGCTGGTAGACGAGGAAGAACTCGTCGTCCATCAGTCCGCGGCGCATGTCCGTCTCAAGCTGCAGCCGCAACTGCACGCGGGTGTTCATGTCGGCGGTGAAGAAGCGGAAGGCATTGCGGCCGGCATCCTTCGCCGCGTACATCGCCGTGTCCGCCTGCTTGATCAGCGCCACGCTATCCGCGGCATCGGTCGGATAGACCGCAACACCGGCCGACAGCGTCAACGTCGGCATCTGGTCGGCCAACCGGAATGGCGCCAGGAATGCCTCCTGCACGCGGTTGACGACGACCATCACTTCGCTGACGGCCTGCGCCGGATCGAGCCCCGGCAGGATCACGACGAATTCGTCGCCACCGAGGCGAGCGACGGTGTCGGATTCGCGGACCGCACCGGTCAACCGCTGCGCGATCGCCTGCAGCAACTGGTCACCGGCATCGTGGCCCAGCGTGTCGTTGATCCGCTTGAAGTGATCGAAGTCGAGGAACACGCACGCCACCTGCGTGCCATCGCGCTGCGCCTGCGCCAGGATCTGCTTCAGGCGCTGGTTCAGCAGCGACCGGTTGGGCAGGCCGGTCAGGATGTCGTGCTGCGCCAGCCGGTACGCATGCGCAGTGGCGATCTCCAGTTCCTTCGTGCGCTGCGCTACCTTTTCTTCCAGCGTGCGCTGGTAGGTTGCCACCTCCGACTGCGACTCGGAGAGCTTCTGCGTCATGTGATTGAAAGTGTGGGTCAGCAAGCCCATTTCGTCGGACGAACGCGCGGGCACATAGACGTCGAGACGGCCCGAACCCACGGCGCGCGCCGCGCGCATCAACCGGCGCATCGGCGCCACGATGCGGCGCGTAAGCAACAGCGAGGCCACGATCGCAAACACGACCAATAGCGCGACGACGCCGATCGCGCCCACCATCTGCTCGCGGAATTGCTTGCGATAGTTCTCGAAGGTCATGCCGAGGCGGATCGTGCCGATCGGCGCGACCGCCGCCAGTGTCTTCCTGGCGGCGTCAACATGCGTGTCACCCACGAGCGAGCGTGCCGACGCCTGCGGATTGGCCACCGGCGCCACGAGCTCGATGTAGCGGTTGCCACCCAACAGCACTTCCCGGGTCGTGATGCCGCCAACGACGGTGGAGGTGCTGGCGAGCGTCATCGTGGGCAGGATCTCCTTTGCCAACAGCGGGGCGAAGCGCCGATCCACCAGTACTCTGCCGCGTTGATCCTGCACGGCGACGTAGGCTACGTCAGGGTTGGAAGAAAGGGTCTCCAGCAAATGTTCCAGCGCTTGCCTGTCGGCGGTGTAGAGCGCGTACTCGGTGACTTCAGCTATCACCCCAAGCAGCGACTTCCCCTGCAGGCGCAACTGCTGCTCCTCGTCGCGCCACTGCTGCGAGAAGTGGAACGTGGTGATCGCCACGGCGGTAAGGAAGATGAGGCCGATCGTCAGCAGGTTGAGCTTCGTCAGCAGCCCCATCTTGACCGGCGGAAGATCGAGCGTGGCGATCGTGTCGCCGGCCAGTGGCGACAGGTGCTTGCGCAACCCGCGGCGCACAGTCTTCATTCGGCCACCGGGGCAACCATGCGCAGCGTGTCCGCATCCCACTTGATGCGCAACTGCTCGGCCGAGCGCAGATTGACGATCACCCGCGTCTTCGCGGGCGCCGGCATGGGCGCGCGGGCGCCCGCCAACTGGCGCTGTCCCAGCGCCATGCAATAACGCCCGAGATCCGGGAAGTCCCAGTCCACTGCATAGAGCGCGCCGGCACGCACCCAGCCCTCGTTGGGGCCGGCCAGCGGGATCAGGTTGCGAAACGAAAACAGCAGCAGCGCCCGCGAGTGTTCCTTCGCGAATACCGTCGTGTCGGGAATCGCGTGCAGCACATCCGAGCTGTTAATGAGCCGGTTGAGCGCGGACGGCAGGGCACTGGGACCCGCGACAGGCTCCAGCACGGGCTGGTAGCCGGCGCGCGCAAGCGCTGCGGCGGTATCCGCCGCGCGCCTGTTGTTCTGCAGCGGATCGAACAGCAGGCCCACGGTGCGCGCCTGCGGCAACAGGCGCTTCAGCCATACGATGTGGGTCTCGATTGGAACTTCGAGAGGCACCACCTGCGTATTGGGCGCGACCCGGCCGTCATCCTGGCCGGGGACCATGCAGTTGACGACCGCCGCCGGCGGCGCCGCGCGCGCCACCACCTCGGCTGCGCTGACGCCGAGTGCCACGACGATGGTGTCGCGGCCCGCACGCGCAAGTGCTACGGCCAGCGTCGTCTCGCTGTCGCGTGAAACCTGCCATGCTTCCACCGGCAGGCCCTGCTTCTGGATGCCGGCCAGCGCCTGCTGGTACGGCGCGCCGTGGTTCGACGCGACGACAAACACCCGCTGCGCGACCACGGGGCCGGCCACGAGGCACAGTGCCGCCAGCACCGCGGGCTGCCACCGCTGCGTCGCGCCGCGCCGATTCACTGGAATGCGTACTCGAGCTGGAGGAAGAACGGGCGACCGGGCGACGGGATGCGGTCCACCCGCCATGAACGGCAACCGGCGGCGTTTCCGGCATGCCGGGCAGGCAACCGGACCGACGGGCAGGCGGGCAGGGTCGGGGAACGTTGGTTCACGCGGGTCTCGTGCGGCGACGTGGTCATGCCGGAGGGCCATGCGCCCACGGGCCTGGCGGGCGGCGGTCACGCCGTCCGACACTGCCGCAGCAGGCGCGAAAACACTTTATAAAGCATACACCGTGCCATCGGCAATCCCGCCCTTGGCGCCGGGTTCAGGGGCGTGCCGGGCCGGCCCATGCGCGAGCGTGCAAACCATAACAGCCAATGGGCCGGCGCAGCGCGCCGTCGCCCGGTCAGAGTGCCGCGACCGGGATCTTGCCGATCCGTGCCTGCCATTCGCGCGGCGCCGTGTGGTGCACCGACTGCCCGAGTGCATCGACGGCCACGGTGACCGGCATGTCGCGGACGTCGAACTCATAGATG
>Ga0105046_10006899_pt1 | contig 17955 bp, 14 predicted proteins | sample MAT03_FD_78385 | JGI IMG/M metagenome (GOLD analysis project Ga0105046, IMG submission 78385) | Freshwater microbial communities from Lake Fryxell liftoff mats and glacier meltwater in Antarctica - MAT-03 (megahit assembly) | ecosystem: Environmental > Aquatic > Freshwater > Ice > Liftoff...
AAACTCTTCGCAGTTGAAACTTTGGCCCTGGCCTAAACCTTACCGTGGCTTCTTAGTGTATTCCCCGACGGTCACGGTTACCGCTTGCGATTTACGATCACGCCAGATGAGGAGTTTCACTTTCTGGCCCGGTGGCAGCGCCGAGACGAGGTTGATGAGGTGGTTCTCGTCTCGCAGCGACACTTCTTCCAGCTTCAGGATGACGTCGCCGACACGCAGCCCGGCGGCTTCGGCGGGCGTTCCCGCGTGGACAATCTCGATGAGTGCGCCGCTCACGCGACTCAACCCCAGGCGAAGCGCCTCGGCGGGTTCCAGGGCGCTCGCGAGTTGCACGCCAAGGTAGCCCCGCGTTACCACGCCCTTCTCGATCAACTGGCCCGCAACCCTCTTCACCAGATTCGCCGGGATGCTGAACGACACCCCGCTATTGTCGCCACTCTTCGAGGCAATCGCCGTGTTAATGCCGATCACGCGGCCATCGAGATCGACCAGCGGCCCGCCACTCGAACCGGGGTTAATCGCGGCGTCGGTCTGCAAGAACTCTTTAATGCGGATCGTGGAGCCGAGGTTAATCTGTCCGCGTTCGGTCGCCGAGATGATGCCGTGCGTCACGGTTTGGTTCAGCCCGAACGGACTTCCGAACGCCAGCACCCATTGACCCCGCCGAACGCGGTCGCTGTCGCCAAGTTCCACCGATGGCAAAGTTTCGTCGTCGAGGTGCAGCAACGAGATATCCGATTCCGCGTCGGCCCAAATCTTCGAGGGTTGCACGATTCGGCCGTCGGACAGCGTGACGAATACCTTCGCCGGTTCCGCGCCGCCCACGACATGGTTGTTGGTGATGGCCACGACACCACTCACGCCCGGAAGTTTCACCACCACGCCCGAACCGGATTCCTCGACCGCTTTGCCTTTGGCGGTGGGATCGGAGAGCAGCGGTTTCACGGCGTCTACCGCCACAACGGCCGGGCTAACCTTGCGGATGGTCGCCTGGAAGCGTTCCGCGAGTGCCTGTGCGGGGTCAGTTTCGCCTGCGCCGGGTGGGGCGGCAGCGGCAAATAAGGACGTTGACCGGAAGAAGAGGTCGGCGACGATTCCGCCCAGGAACGACCCGCCGCACACCGCCAGCACCGCGAGTTTCCGATTCATGACGCAGACTCTTGAGTGGAACAGGAGCGATTCCCGAGATCGCCGTCTCGTGAACCGGAATAACCGCTTCCACTCTACGCGCCAGTGCGGTCGCGTTGGTGTCGAGGGCCGGAAATCCGTGACGTTTTTTTCGCGGTGTGGCGTTGGGATGAGTAAAGAGTGCAAAGAACGCAAAAAACCCGCAGGTTCGCTCTTCAGATGGCCCCCAGCTTGCCCGCGCGAAGCCGCTCACACGTCAACACAAAAGGTGAGCGGCGCGGCGCCAGCCCGCCGGTGTGCCTAAGGCAGAAGAGTCATGGAGGGGCGGAACCCGAAGCCGTAGCTACGGTTCGCAGGCGCGTTCGGCACGAAGTTCGTCCCGCATTCCTTCGAGGAGTTTGCCGAGTTCGTCGGCCTTCAGCGGCCAGTAAGGCGACGACTTCAACTCCTGGATCAGCGTGGTCCACTGTTGGGGATTCCAGCCGTCGAGGTGTTGGTTCACCCACTCCCGAGGTCGGCCCGACCGCGTCAACAACTCCATGCGTTCGGCCCGCTCGGAGTCAACCAATGCAAGCCGCGCTCGCTCCTGTTCTGCCGCTCGTTGCTCGGCCGCGACCCGAGCAAGTTCCGCCGTAGCGAGTCGCGCCCGCTCGGCCTTGCGGATTGTCTCGCGTTTTCCGCCGCTTAGAGGGCACTCACAAGCAAAAACACACGAAACACGGGTGGAACTTCTTGCTTGTGCGGTAAAAATGAATTGCCCAACTCCGGCGACAATCGGGTTCGCAGGTCGGGGGTGGTTTCTCGTCGACTCACAAACAGGACAATTACGATGAATCAAATTGCATACATCACTGATGCGGTTGCCAGAATGGCGGAGTCTTTTCGAGCCGTGATGCCCCTCAACCACATCGGCATAGCGATTGCCAACATCATGGAGGTCGTTGCTCCCTTGGAGGCGAAAAAGTTCGAGATATCAGGGATGGTACGCAGAATCATGGAGCGCGATCGGGAGTTCGCGGAACAAATGGGATGGTACCTTGACACCCTGAAGGTAAGCCGCGAATCGGAAGACGAACCCGAACCCGAACCCGAACCCGAACCCGAACCCGAACCCGAACCGCAACGCCAATTCGGGTTCGGGCAGTGGACTCGGGAAGCCCAAGGTTCGTGAACGTCGAACGCAAAAGCCGCGCTGATTGTGGTGTGGCTTTTGCGTCCGATGTTCACGATTCAAGCCGCTAGTTAGTCTGCGGCATCAGCCGTACTTTCAGGTTCTCGCAAATCCCGAATCCCATTCACATTACCAGTTTCTTACCAAACTTCGCCTTGAGCAGTTTGCGTTCCTCAACGGAGACTCGCCAGTCCGTGATTTCGAGCTTTTCGAGGTTGCCCAAGTGTTCCGATTTGGTCAACGCAGTGGTGCCCGCTTTGCCAATCGCGTTGCCGGTGAGGTCGAGGGTTTTCACAGAATCGAGCAGCGGTGAAGCCGCGAGCGCCGCGATACCACTGGCTTGAATCTGGCACATGGGGAGTCGCAGTGTTTCGAGGCGGTAGGTGGCGAACTCAGCCAGGAATTGGATGAGGCCGTCGTTCTTCAACCGCATGTCGCGCAGTTCGATCTCTTTGAGGACATTCGGCGAGAAACTGTTGGCCAGCGCCTTCAAGCCTTTTTGAGTCGGAACCGTGCGTGATGCGGCGAAGGTGGTCACTCGCTTCGCGGCCAGCGACGTGGTGAAACCGTCGAAAATTTGGTCGTTGAACGCTTCGGCGTCCAGCAGGTGAATCCGGAGCGTATTCTTGCCTAGCGTGCGGATCATGCGGAGACCTTGACACGCCAGGGTGAGTTCGGGGCGTTCTCGGGCGGAGAGCAGCAGCGCGAGCAAACCGCGATATTCGAGTGGATTGCTTCCCACGATCACGCTCGTGAGGGCCGGGAAGTTCGCGGATCGTAGCAACGTGCCCACGCCGGTGACGCTCAGTTCGTTGCGTTGCAAGTGAATCGATTTCAATTCGTGGAAGCGGGTCGCTTTCGTGAACTCATCCAGCGCCGCGTCCGAGAGTTTGCACATCTCGAAGTCGATTGCCGTGAGTTCGGGGAACGAAGTTCCCTGAGCGAGTTCCCGCATCGCGGCCGGGCCAATCTCGGAGGACGCGAACGACAGCGCATCCAACCGGGCGAGGGTTTGCGAATTGGCAAGTGCTGCCATCGCGGGGGTACCGAGGTTCCACCGCCGCAAGTTCAACTGCGTCAGGTTCGGCATGTCGGCGGCGGCGAGGCTCTCCGTGCCGGCGTCATCAACGTTTCCCTCAAGTGTGAGTTCCTGGGCGGTGTGGAAGCGACCCGCGCGGATGAGCAGTTCGAGCGTTTGCCGGGTGAGGCCGTGGTGGTGGCGGTGACGATTGTTTGGGTTCGCCTGCCGAGTTGGTGCGGAAGGCGTCACCGACTCGCCCCGCTGCGCTGCGGACAGTTCGTCAAACGCCTTCTGGTTGTTCTTGGCCACCTTCACCCGCACCAACCGGCCCCCGGCTCGCATGTCGGCGGTGTGAGCGACCAGGCTAACCATCGCATCGTCATTGTTGAATACGAAATTGGTGAAGTCGAGTTCCCCGACGAAACCGAATAACGCCGTGTGGTTCTCGTTCAGCGTGTCATAGAAGAAGCCTTGAGCGCGGACGGTTTCGACCCAACCGTCGCGGAACAGGTTGGTAAAGCGAGCGGGGAACGAACCAATCTCGCGAATCATGTTGAAGTTCGCGGTCATGTAGAGGAACCCGCGGCGGAACTCGACAACCACGCCTTCGGGGAGCGTGCCGACCGTGGCGAGGAGTTGCTTGACGAGGGGATATGCTTGCAGTGCCAGTTCCGTGCCGCGTTTGCTCTTCGACTTGTGCTTCGTCGCCTCGACCTGCAAGCGAATCAAGGCGGCGCGGTCGGGTTGATCGTTCTCTTCGAGCCAATCGGCGAATACGAGGCGGGGCGTGTCGTCCTCGGAGTTCTGGAAGACCGAGCGTACAAGCGGCTCGAAGTCACTGGCGGCGTGTTTGGGAGCTTCCGGTGCGGCGCGCTGTTCGGGGTGTTCGCTCAGATAGAGCAAGAGCGCCAGCGCATGCTTGCATGGGTGCTTGGGACTGGGGCAGGTGCATTCGCATCTGATGTCGTTGCCGTCAACGCGAACGGAGACCTGATAGACGTCGGTAAGCCCCTGACAGACGACCCACCAGCCCTTGCCGTCGGTCGTGGCTTCCACCGTGCCGAAGCCGCCCTTCTTCAGCACCTTCTCGGCGGCGGGAATCGACGCATCGTCGGGCGACAACTCAATGATGTGTTTTCGGCTGAAGATGTCCGCCGGAGGGGAATCGGAACTCTTCGCTTTCGCTTTCGCCTTCGCCATGTATTCTCCCGGTTGCTCGTCGATGTGTCCCAAATCTTACCGCAGAGCCTGGCAAGTAAGAAGCCCTCAGCGAGCCGGGTGCTATCTGATAGCCTTGATCATTTACGAACGGTTAGAGGTTCCCCCAGGGTGCGCCGAATCGGGGACCCTGGGCTGCAAAGACGAAGCTCATTCACCCTCTTCAGCCCGGATGGGCGTCGGATGGTAGCCAGGGGTGGAGCGCTTCGCGCAACCCCTGGTGTGAGGCTGATGTTGCCGGCCCGACAAATGTATCAATCCCGGCCGCGCGGAGTATAGTCGGTATCTCGCAGGAGTCATTCCGACGCAAACGGATTGATTCCGGTCAGAACGGGATTGATTCCGGACGGAAACGGATTGATTCCGGTCAGAACGGGATTGATTCCGGACGGAAACGGATTGATTCCGGTCAGAACGGGATTGATTCCGGACGTTTTGGATTGATTCCGGACGTTTTGGATTGATTCCGGACGTTTTGGATTGATTCCGATTCTGGGGTGTGTGGGTTAGCGTCGGAACCAATAATGACATCCAGAGCGTCGGGATTGCTCAACACATTCGGGAGGTTATTTCATACCCGTTCCGTAGCCTCCAACTTGCCGGAGTCTTCTTACGCTCGCGGTGTAAGTCGCGTAGAACGTCGGGGTATCCGGTCCCAGACCCCCATTTGGAGGCTCGCTGTGTCCGACCCGACTTTGCCCGAACGCCTTGACGTGCTCGCCGTTGCGCCGCACCCCGACGACCTGGAAATTCTTTGCGGTGGCACGCTCGCCAAACTCGTGAAGCAGGGCTACAAGGTCGGCATCTTCGACCTAACATCGGGCGAACCGACGCCGCGCGGGTCAAACGAGACTCGCAAACTGGAAGCCGAAGAAGCCCGCCGCATTCTCGATGTGCCGTTGCGGGTGAACGTCGATTTGCCGAACCGCGTGCTGATGGATAGCCCCGAGAACCGCTTCAAACTGGCGACGGAGTTCCGCCGTTACCGCCCCGGAATCGTGATCGTCGCAGCGGGCCGCACACCCGCCGCGTCACCGGATCACCACCAAGGCCATCTCATCGGCGAAGCAGCACGCTTCTACTCGCAACTCACGAAGTGGGACGAACGCTTCGACGGCACCAGTCCGTACCGCGTCCCGCACCTCGTGTACGCACCGTTCCCATTCGAGGCCGAGCAACGGCACTGGCACAGTCAGTTCGTGATCGACATTTCGGACACGATTGACCAGAAGGTTGCGGCGGTGAAGGCTTACGAGTCGCAGTTCGATCCGGCCCGGTTCGCACGAGTGGAACACATGATCCGCTCCGTCGGCGGCTACCACGGCGCACGCTGCGGCTACATGTTTGGCGAGTTGTTCGCGCTGCCGACACCCGTGGGTGCCCTGGACATGGTGACGTTGGTGCATGGCAGCAAAGGCTCGCTCGCGCCTGTGCAACTGCCGGGACGCGATCATTTGCCGATGAATTGAAACCGAATCGCATGAGCCGCTAGCGGCTTCGCGGGAAAAGCTAGCCGCTCGATTTAATCACTCCCCAACCACAGGCGCAAGAATCTCCAGCACTTCGACGGCGGGGCAGTCGCCGGTGTAGATCACGCCGAGGCGGCCGAAGGTGGTCGTCCCCGGTGCTGTGTTGAACCAACTGGCCATCTCGGTGGGTAAGGCAACTCGCAGGAAGGCGATGGGTTCGATGCGTCGCAGCATATCGTGGCGAATCAGCAAGCGGCCGAGGGGCGTTTTACCTTCGACAATCTCGTTCCGTACCGTAGCCGGGCAGACGCCCAGGTTGATCCGCACTAACCCAAACTGCACGACGCGACCCGCGGGGCGGGTGGAAAGCAGAATCTTGCGGGCGTATTCGTTCCCGGCTCGCCGAGAACTCAGCACACGCACATCGACCGGCGCACGGTAGAACTCTTCGACCGTCACGGTCATGTGGTGCGTGTGAACGAGCAGGCGGTGATACGGTTCGGGCACCTCGTGAGCGGGCACCTCGACGGCGATAGTCGGCCGGTCGGGTGAATCCGGGAACAGGTTGTAAAGGTGATCGAGCGTCGGCGTGGTGGTGAGCATCTCTCGACCCCGAGAAGGTGCGGGTGCGGGCGGCTTGGTCGGAGAGTAATACAGCGGTGGCGGGCGAGTTTACAGGGTCACGCAAAGCCGCAAACGGCAACACCACGGCGGCTTCACACTCCCAACTGCACGAACTGTGTCACGCCGTTGCGGGGGAGTTCGCCTTTCTCCAGCACGGTGTCCACGAGGTAGTACAGCAGTTCGCGGAACTCCGTCGGCTCCACGGCGTCGGCGAGGCTCTCGGCTTTCGCGCGGAACTTGTCCACGAGTTTGTCGGCCTTCTCGAACACTTTCGCGGCGAAGTACAGCGACCGGACCCGTGCCACGAGTTCGGCATCGCCGTTGGCAGTGCTGCGGCGTGCGGTTGCGATCAGGTGAAGCAGTTCTTCGCGTTGGCCCGCCGACGAACCTTCGAGCGCGAGCGCCAGCAGAAGCGTTGGGCGGGCGGCGAGCACATCTTGCCCCGTGACGAGTTTGTTGTCCTCGTCGCCAGTCCAATCCTTGATGTCGTTGAGAATCTGGAAGGCCACGCCGATGTTGCGGCTGAAGTCCGCGATCATCTTCTCGTAAGGCTCCGCGCTGCCAGCGAGGCGAACGCCGGTATAGAGCGCGGCCTCGAACGCCGGCGAAGTCTTGAGCGCGTAAATCTTCAGCGCATCAAGGGTGGTCAGTGCCTTGTTCGGGGCGTCGCGCCAGAGGAGTTCCGCGCCTTGGCCCTCGGCCAGTTTCATGTGGGCGTCGGCCAACTTGTCGAGTACGTCGGCGGCTGTTTCCGCGCCGAGTTCCTTGCGGTCGCGGGACACGAGGCGGTAGCCCAGGCCAATGAGATAGTCGCCGACGTTGATCGCGGTGCCGACGCCGTGAACACGATGCAGGGTTTCTTGGCCGTAGCGGAACGAGTCGTCGTCCTCAATGTCGTCGTGAACGAGGCTCGCCTTGTGGAACGTCTCGATGGCGACGGCGGCCCGCTTCACAGGGTCCGACAGTGAGTAACCGGTATCGGAAAGTGTGGCCGGGGCACCCTTCAGGGCGTCGTAGGCGGCGAGCGTGATGAACGGCCGGGAACGCTTACCACCACGCGAAAGGAAGTCGTAGGCGATGGATTCGTGCTTGCGGAGCGGATCGGTTTCTGGCGACGCGGCCCGTGGGCGAGGCACCAAGCGAGAAAGCTCGGGTTCCTCGAACACGGCGTTCGCGGCCCGCATCAGGTGCATGTAAGTCTTGGTTTTGGTTTCGACCGGCGGCGTGTGCAGATCAATCGACTCAAAAACCCAGTCGTTATCGACCGATGTGCTTTTGCAATTGCTCGACAGCAGCGGGGTGGCAATGCACGGGATGCCGGCAAGCAGAATCTTGTCGAACGCCTTTTCGAGCACGTTCAGGCACGCCACGCCGACGATGGCGTCGATGTGCCCGGAAACAATGATCTTCAGCACGATGGGAGTGCCTTCGCTCACCAGCACCTTGTACCCGAGTTGCTCGGCTTTCGTGCGGAAGTCACCGACGTAGCACGCGCCGCACTTCTTGCAGTCGAGGCCGAATTCGTCGTAGTCGGCGGGGCAACCTTCGGCGTTCTTCAGGCAGTGCGGCAGGAGCATCAGCCGGCGGTGGAACGGAATGGCCGCGACCTGTTCGCGCCAGAACTCGTTCGTGAGCATCACCATCGTGAAGCCGAGGTACTGCTCGCCCAAACTCAGCGACGCGAGAAGCCTTTCGGACATCTCCTTCGCCGACTCTTTGGTAAGCGGCTTGGCCTTGTCAAGCGTCTTGCAGAACGCGGCGACGGCTGTGCGCACAGTGTCCCGCAGTTCGCGTGTCTCGGGCACGGCTTTGAACGCAGCCGAGTTCAGTTTCGGCGGCTTCGTGGGGGCGTGTTCGTGTGCGGCTTCCCGCTCGATCTCGGCTGTCGTCACGGGGGAAATCCTAAGTCGAAGTCGAATGTGCGAAGTGCACGGGTGGGGGAAGGATACGGCTTGTCGGCGTGTCTGGCAGGGGAGCGGTCCACACAGTTTGCCACAATGGTGGCGGTTTGGGAACGAAAATCGCGGCATTTCCAGAGGACGGGGCACAACTGACTACACGGAGTCGCGTGAATGCGCCTTCGCCGGTCCTTCCGGTCGTATCGGCCCCTCGACTGCACGATACCCTGTTCCCCCGGAATCCTTTCAGGTAACCGCACCCAAGTGCCGAATTCTGAACAATCGGCAGGAAGTGTCCGGAGGGTTGTCGGGTGACTCGCGAACTCAACGTCCTCGCACTGTTCAAAGGCGACGAACGGTTCATCTTCGTCTACGACGACGAGAGCCGGGAAACGCTCGTCGATGACATCCGCGATAAGGCCGCCGACCCGAAGGTGCCGATCAACTGGTTTGATGCCGCCGTCCTCACGGAACGGGTGCGCAACCACCTGGAAACTCCGCAGGAAGAGTTCTGAGTGGCCTCGTGCGGCTTACGGCTTCGCACCTTGAGAGAGTCACAACTTGACGCTTGAACAAGGGTTTGCTGAGTTCTTGACTCACCTTTCCCTCGAAAAGAATGCTTCTGACAAGACGGTCAAGTCTTACCGCGAAGACTTGACGCAGGCTCTCACGTTCGCTCGGGAACGCACGAAGAAATCGCAAACCGACCCGGCCGACTGGAATACTCGGTTGCTGCGTGCGTTCGTCTCGTGGCTGCATGAGAAGGGTTACGCCAAGTCCACGGTCGCGCGTCGGCTCGCGGCGCTGCGGTCGTTCGGCAAATTCCTGTGCCGGGCCGGCACGCTGAAGGACAACCCCGCGAAGGGGCTGCGCGGCCCGCGACCCGACAAGAAACTCCCGCACTTCCTGACCCTGGCGGACATCCAGAAACTCCTGGTCTCACCACCCGACGCCGATTGGGCTGGCCGGCGCGACCGGGCATTCCTCGAAACGCTCTACTCGGCGGGGATTCGCGTGAGCGAACTTGTGGGGCTGAATCTTCTTGATGCGGACCTGACCGAAGGCATCGTGATCGTGCGCGGCAAAGGGAAGAAGGAACGCCTCGCGCTCCTCGGCCCCGAAGCAATTGCGGCGGTGAACCGCTGGCTGGTAGATCGGGCCGCACTGTTGGCGAAGGTCAAGAAAGAGTCAAACGCGGTCTTCCTGAACAAGAACGGTGGCAGGCTCACGGTTCGCAGCATTGGCCGGCTTCTGGCGAAACACCTGAAGTCGGCTGGCCTCGATCCGCGAACCAGCCCGCACACACTTCGACACAGTTTCGCCACGCACCTGCTCGACGCCGGAGCCGACATCCGTGGGGTGCAGGAACTGCTCGGCCACAAGAGCTTGGCCACGACGCAAGTTTACACGCATGTGACGACCAAGCGACTCCAGGAAAGCTACCGCAAGGCTCACCCGCGTGCCTGAGGAAGAGTTTGTAACACAGAGAACAAAGCAAAAGGCAATTTGGCCACAAAAAGGCACAAAAGGCACAAAGGGACACAAAAAGGAAGAGATCAAAGTCTCGATGATTGACCGGATTCTTTGTTCCCTCCTTGGTTTTCCTTTTTGTGTCCTTTTGTGCCTCTTTGTGGCCAAATTGCCTTTGATTTCTCTGGTTAACTCGCTTTGATTTCGCCGTTCGCTCTGTTACCGCACCATGTGCCCGCACCCCAGGGGATTTTTCATGCGCTTCACCGCGTCGCGCCCTGCTGCACTCTTTCCGCTGGTCACTGCGGTCGCACTGGCACTACCGTGTGCCGCCCCCGCCGCCGACCCCATCGCCTGGCGGACGGACTACAACGCGGCCCGCAAAGAAGCCATCGAAAAGGGGTTGCCGCTGTTCCTCGTCGTCGGCACGGACAACTGCTTTTATTGCAAGAAACTCGAAGGCGGCCCGTTCCGCGACGTCGCCATCACCGGGCAACTCGCCGCGAACTTCATTCCCCTCAAGATCGACGCCACCAAGGAACCGACCCTCGCCAAGGCGCTGAAGGTGCAGTTGTATCCGACCATCGTGCTCGCCGGCCCCGACGGCAAGATTCACGGCTTCATCGAAGGCTACCTCGAAGCGGATCGCTTGAGCGACAACCTGAAGCGAGCCGTCACCGCCGCGACAACCACCGACTGGGCGGCCCGCGACTTCGAGCAAGCCAGCAAAGCGCTCGCCACGAGCGAATACCCGCGGGCCGTCTCGCTCTTGAAGGGCATTATGAAGGAAGCGGCCGACAAACCCGTCGGGGTGAAGGCCAAGCAGATTCTCGACGACGTGGAACGCCTCGCGGCCGGTCGCCTCGCTCGCGCCAAGCAACTGGAACAACTTGGTCTGACGCAAGAAGCCCTTGATGCGCTCGCCGAAGCCGTCAAAACTTATGCGGGTACGCAAGCCGCCGCCGATGCCACCACGCTCATGACGGGCTTGGCCGCGAAGCCCGAGACTCAGGAAAAGTTGCGAACTCGTGCCGCCCGCGATCACCTCGCCGCCGCGAAGGAAGAGTTCAAAGGGAACAAGTTCTACGATTGCCTGCAACGATGTGAACAACTCGCCGCGGCGTTCCCCGAATCCGCAGAAGCAAAGGAAGCGCTCGGCATCGTGGCCGACATACGAAGCAACCCCGAACGCCTTGCTGCCGCCTGCGAAGTGATGAACCAGCGCACAGCCGCACTTTACATGACACTCGCGGAAAGTTGGGAGAAGAAGGGACAGACCGCCGAAGCGGTGGCCTGCTACGAGAAGGTGTCGAAGCTGTGCCCGAACACCCGGCAAGCGGACATCGCGTTTGCACAGATGACCAAACTCCGCGCCAACGGCAATGCAACCCCGGCGAGCTTGCAGAAGCCGTGATGCGCCAGTTCAGCTTTCTTTATCTCGCCCCAGTTTGCTGGGGTTCTTGCTTTCGAGTTGGCAGCTTTAGCTACATGTGCTGAGCTGTCTCGACACTCTGGATGTCATTATTGGTTCCGACGCCAACCCACACACCCCAGAACCGGAACCATCCCAAAAGTCCGGAATCATCCCAAAACGTCCGGAATCAATCAAAAACGTCCGGAATCAATCCCGTTTCGTCCGGAATCAATCCCATTCTGACCGGAATCAATCCTTTTCTGACCGGAATCAATCCTTTTCGTCCGGAACCATTCTCGTTTCGTCCGGAATCAATCCCGTTCTGACCGGAATCATTGCTTTCCGTCCGGAATCATTCCGGAATCAATCTCGTTTCGTCCGGAATCATTCCGGAACCAATCCCGTTTCGGCCGGAATCATCCGTTTGCGTCGGAAACAAGATTGTCAAATCAGAAACATCGAACTGACACACAGTTTGAGTCTACCGGCGACCTTACGGTGCGCCGCTCACCACGAGCACGGCGGGCCAAGGTCTCGGTGAGCGGCGCACCGTAAGGTCGCCGGTTTGCCATGAGCAGGGCAGACCGGCTATGTCTCAATCCCGGCCGCGCGAAGTATATCCTCATTCCCAACTGGCTGCAGCCAGTCCGCGATGGCGGTTTCTAGCTCCTCCGCGAACTGGCTGCGTGGCATCACCCGGTCGCAGCCGGCTTGTCGGGCCGCTCGCAATGCCGGTGCTTCGACGTGCGACCCGTAAGCGATCACACGCGGCATCGTCACACACATAGATTTCAGTTCCGCGAGCAGCGCGGGCAGCTCGAGTCCGGGGTTCTGGAGGTCGAGGATCACGCCATTCGGTGCGGCGAGTTTGGCCAGCGCGATGAGGTCGGCCATCGACTTCGCCTGGCGCACGATCAACCCCGCAGCGCGGGCAGCCCCGGCCACCCGGCTGTAGAAGATCAGGTCGTCGCACAAGATCAGGCCATGCGGAGTCACTTCTTCTCCCCGTCTTTTTTCTTCTCGCCCAGCTTTTGCAGGTCGAGCAGTATCTCAAGCACCTCGGTTAAGCCCGCGTCGTACTTCTTGTCGCCGAACGCTTTGAGTATCGCTTTGCTCACCACCGATCCCGTGCCTTCAGGGAAGGTGCCGGCCGCCGCGCCGGCGAACTCGATCCACACGAAGCCTGGATTCTTGCAAACGATGATGTACACGCCGCTGATCTTCTCATCCTTGACACGTTCCGCGATGATTTCCTTGAAGAACTTGAGCCGATCTTCCTTGCTCATCGCTTTCACCTTTTCGGCCGTGGATTTCGGCGGGACCGCGAAGGTTTCCACCAGCAGATCGACGCTCTTTTCCTTGAGCAGTTTCTCGGCCGTCGGGGCCACTTTCTTCCACGCCTCCTCGGTGAAGAATTTGCCGTCGTCCTTGCTCTTGAGGATGGCGTCGCGGTGCGGCTTCGGCGGGTCTTTCTCCTTTTCCTTTGGCTGACCTTCCTTGGACTGAACGGCGACCGTGTCCGAACGCAATGCTTGCACCGCGCGGCGGTTGAGGAGTTTCTTGACTTCGGAGAGATCGACGAAGATGCTCAGGTTCTGGGCATCCACCGCGCCGCCCTGGGTAACGCCGACGAGTTCGCCCCTGTCGTTGACGAGTGGGCCGCCGCTGTCGCCGGGGTTCGTGGCCGAGTCCGTTTCGATGATGTTCGCTTTGAAGTCGAGCGTGGTCTTTTCGTCCAACTTGGCCCGCCACTTCTTGCTGTAAATCTGGCGAACCTTGCCGGGCGTGTACACCCACAGCGCGCCGCTCTTGCCGGGGTTGCCGATGCTGTGGACGGGTTGCCCCGGCTCCGGGCTTTCGGGGGCGAGTGCGAGTTCGGGCACGCCTTCGGGCACGCGGTCGAGGCGGATCAACACGAGGTCGCCTTCCTTGTCGATCTCGATGACCTCGCCGGGGATGCCGAGCCTCGCGCCGCGTTCGGTGTAATGCTTCTTGTCGGAAATGGCTTTCTTGTCCGTGCCGTAATCGGGGAAGAACACGGTGACCTTCTTCGTGTCGCCGACGACGTGGTAATTGGTCAGCACGAGCCGTCGGCCTTTGTCCACGAGCGAGCCGCTACCGGTGAACAGCCTGCCGCCACCGCGGTCGGAGTGGACCCACACGGCCGAGCGCAACACCTGCTTGTAAACGGTCGTGCCGGCGTCGGCGGGCGGCGGCGCGGGTTCGGTCTTCGCCTGCGCGAACGCAAGCGGCCCACTCGCCAGCAGCAAGAGAATCGGAAAGAGCAATCGTGTCATGGGGGAACTCCGGTCGGTGATCGTTTCCAAATTGTACCAGCGATGTGCTTGCCGAAGTACCCGGAACGGGTGAAATGGCTTTGAAGACGGTGGCGTGGGCGTTCGGATGTTCTCCAATCGCCTCACACCAGGGGTTGCGCGAAGCGCTCCACCCCTGGCTACCGTCCGACGCCCATCCGGGCTGAAGAGGGTGAATGAGCCTTGTCTTTGCAGCCCGGAGGGCGACCGGCGTGTAGCCTGGGTGAAGCGCAGCGCAGCGGAACGAAACCCCTGGCGGGCCTACCGAGAATCTCTCCACGCCTCGGACACGAAGCAAGTATGAATCATTCCACACCGCGCGAAATACATCTGAAATCCTTTCCCGAGCCTCGAATCGAGACAACATGCCAGAACCTCTCCGCTGTTTGCCGCCCAATGCCGTCGTCGTGGGCTACGACTTCAGCACGGGCGGCGCGAAAGCCCTTGCCTTCGACATGAACGGGAACACGCTCGCATCCGTCAAATTCCCGACGGATTTGTGGACCGAAGGCGGCGTGTCCGAACTCAGCGCACTGTTGCTCGAAGGCCAAGCCCACGCCACGACTCGCGCGATTGTCGCTGAACTTGCCGCGATTGGCCGGTTGAACGACTGGCAAGTCTGCGGCATCTCGGCGACGCACCACACCGCCGGCCGCATCGACAGCCGGCAGAACCCCATCCGCCGGCTCATCTGTTGGAACGACCAGACACTTGCCGCATTCCACGCCGAAGGCTTGGCCCGACTCGGTGGCGAAGCCCGCGCGCGAGAATTGACCGGTGGGCCGTGGGCCGTGCGTTACTCGCTTTCACATTTGGTGAAGGATGCGCACATCATGCCCGGCGCGACGGATTCGCTCCTTCCCCTGGCCGACTGGCAACGCACGAAGTGGATGCTCCCGCACGGGTCGCTCGCCGCGGGTTACCTCACGGATCGCTTCGGCGTCGCCTCGGTGTCGTCAGCCGCTTCCACGGGCATCATGGACTTGCGGACCGACACTTGGCGGAAGGAAATGCTCGACGCACTTCCGCCGGAATACCGCGAACTCGCGTGGAACAGCCTGCCACGCATCATCGATATGGACACGGCCATCGGCTCGCTCGCGGAACATATCGCCCTTGAAGCCGGTTTGCCGCCACGAGTGCGGCCCGTGCTATTCCCCACGTTGGACGATCAAGCCGCCGGTCTCATCGGTGGCGGTGCCGTGGACGCCGGACACGTCGCCATCATCCTCGGCAACTCGGCGGTGGTAAACTCGTCGTCATCGGAATTGCCGCGTTCGGGCAGCCTCGACGCGATGAAGCTCAACTGGGGGCCGTATCTGTGGATGCGCTGCTACTCGAACGGGGCGCAGTTCCTCGATAAGGTCGTCGGGCCGAACCGCACGCAAGCCGAATGGGTCGCGCTGACGGCAGCGGCCTCCGCCCAACCTCCGCTGTGTGGCGGGGTGAACGTGCTGCCGTTCGTGTTGAGCGAACCGTCGATTGGCGTGAACGCGCCGCGTGAAGACTGGTCGCCGCGCGAGCCATCGGAACCCGGAATCCGCACGCGCGCGGCCTTCGAGGCCATCGCCTACTTGATCGCGCTGGCGGTGCGGGAACACGAGGCCGCCGGGCAAGCGATTACCCGCGTCACGGTCTCGGGTGGCATAGCGCGCAACGACTTGATGGTAAAGATTCTCGCCAGCGTCCTGAACCGGCCGTTGGAACGCCTCGCATCGGATGAAGGCTCGGCGCTCGGCGCAGCGGTCGCGGCCGTCGCCGGGGCAGAACGCAGTGCCCGACAACGACGGCGGATCGCAGAACCGTTCACGGCCGGTGATGCGGTCGCGGCGCTGGTCAAGTTCCGAGATCGTGTGGAACCGGTCGGGGAGTGGGTTGGGCCGTACCGGCAAGGATTGGAGGCATTTCAAGCGAAACGCTGAGGCGAGCGGTGGGTGTAAGCCCTGTTCTTGATATTCTCGCAAAGGAACAGTGGGTTCACACCCACCGCTCGCCGGCGTTCTCACTTAATCCGAAGCGTCACGGTTTCCTTTTCCTTGATGACGCTCTTGGTCGCGGCGGCACCGGACTCCAACAACTGGTAGGAGAACTCGCCGACAGGCACATCGACATCGAGCGAGCGGGTCGGCTCGATGCGGTGCGAGATTCCGTTGACCACGATGGAGATGCGAACCGGGTACTCGTTCACCAGGCGAACGATGCCCTTGCCGGCCTTGTTGTCCGCGATGGGCTGCATCGGGTTGGGCACGGGGTTCGTCGGCCGCAGCACGGTTTGCGTCTTGAGCTTCGCCAACTCTTGCTCGAACGACGCGAGTTTATCCTTCAGGTCACGCACTTGGGCGACCAAGCCGGGCAGCGGCAGCGGGATACCGTCCGAATCCTTTTTGCCGTTGAGCACTTCGGTGAGCACCTTGAGTTGCTCCGTGATCGTGGCCAGCTTCTTGTTCGACTCTTCGAGCGCCGTCTTGAGTGCGGCCGCGTCACTCTTGTCGTCCGCCGCAACCGGCACAGTCGGCATCGTCGGAAGCATTGGGACGATAGGCGTGATCGGAATGGTCGGGGCCGCGGCGTGCGTCGGGTTCGTCGGGGCGAGCAACGCTCCGCCGATGACGGCGAGCGCCGCCGCGTGGTTCAGGTTTCGCACGGTAGTATCTCCGGGTGTCGGCTCAGTGGGTGGTTTCGGTAGCACGGGCGTCGGGAAGGGGAACTTCTCGGAGTCCCCAAACCGCGTCTCGGGTGGCTTCGGTCGGTCCACGACCTTGATCGGCGGCTCGCCCGTCGCGCCGACCACAGGCACCGCCGGCGTCACCGGCTGAACCGGATTCGTGATCGGCGGCATCACCGGCATCACCGGCGGAAGAGGTGCAACCGGCATGCCCGCGCCGGTATCCGCTTTGAGATTATTCGGACCGCCGACGCTGGGCAAGCCGGATTCCGGTTTCAGCAGCGGAAGAGGCTGGACCGGTTCTGGCGACTTTAACGGTAACGGCGGTGGGGTAAGCCCCGTTGGCGAGGGAACGACCGGCAGCGTTTGAAGCGGCAGCGTTGGCAGCGACACACCGGGCGTAGCCGGCATTGCCGGTGGCGACGGGATAAGCGTAGTCGGAATCGCGGGTGGCGACGGGACAGGCGTAGCCGGAATCGCGGGTGGCGACGGCAAGGCCGCATTCACCGGGGGCAGACCTGGAACGACGGGTGGCGACGGGAGCGGAGTCAGCGTCTCGGTCAACGCCGCGGGCGGGGTCATCGGCTTCACGTCCGCCGGATTGACCGGCAGCGCGGGAACGGCGGCGGTGGGCGGAAGCGTTGGCAGTTCGCCAATGGAAATCGACGGAAGCGCGGGCGGTTGCATGCCCCCATTGGGCATCATGAGATCGGGTGTGCGCGGCCCAGGCGTGACCGGGTAGACCCCAGCCGGAGTCGGAATGAATGCCGTGGGCACAGGTAGTGAGGGAAGCATAGCCGGCGCAGCGGGCAACGCCGGAAGCGCGGGCAGCGTCTGCGTGGAAAACGCTGGCGCGGCCGGGATCGCTGGCAATGCGGGCGCGAGAGGAACCACCGGCAACGCGGGCGCGACCGGCAGCACAAGGAAGGGCGGCGCGGCTGGCAACAGCGGCGCGGCTGGTGGGATTTGGGCACTCACGGGAGTCACATGCTCCACGGGCACCTGGAATGGCGGCGGTTCCGTGGGGGCACGCAGCCACACCCCTGGTTCGTCCGTGGGCGCGGGCACCATCGGCGACATGGGCGACGGCGATTCGGCCGTTGCTAGTCGGCTGAACCCCAGCCAGACGCCGCTCACCCCGCCACCGCCTACGAGGCCGATAGCCACCGCGCGCCACCACCGCTTCCGTCCTGCATCGCTCATCGGGCGTCCCCCTTGCCCCGTGTGTCCTATCCGTGGCGCGGTCCCCATTGGAGCGCGCTGAGTTCTCCGTGTGACTGCGATCAGCTCTCGTCGTACTGCGCGATCCGGTTCACTGGCCCTATCACGCCGAACCCGTCGAACGGGTCGTAGGCCGGTGCCTTGAGTTCCATCTGGTAAGCATCCTCGCCGCTGTCTTCGTAGTAGTTCTGAAGTAGCCGCGTTGCCTTGAAGCCGTGCGCCCGGAAGAACATCTGAGCCGCCACGTTTCGCTCGCGCACGGCGAGTGTGAGTCGTTGCCGTCGGTGCGTTATCATCTTGTAGATGAGCTTCCCGACCAGCAGGCCGCCCACGCCCGTGCG
>Ga0105046_10006904_pt1 | contig 17946 bp, 19 predicted proteins | sample MAT03_FD_78385 | JGI IMG/M metagenome (GOLD analysis project Ga0105046, IMG submission 78385) | Freshwater microbial communities from Lake Fryxell liftoff mats and glacier meltwater in Antarctica - MAT-03 (megahit assembly) | ecosystem: Environmental > Aquatic > Freshwater > Ice > Liftoff...
GACCCGTTCGAGAACATGGGCGCCAAGCTTGTCAACGCCGTCGCCCAGAAGACCAGCGATAGCGCCGGCGACGGCACAACCACGGCGACGATCCTCGCCCTCGCCATCTATCAAGAAGGCCTGCGCAACATCACCGCCGGCGCCAATCCGATGGCTGTTCAACGCGGCATCACCAAGGCCGTCGAAGCCGTCGTCAGCCACCTCGGCGAGAAACTGACCCGGCGGCTCACCTCGAAGGATGAGATGGCCCAGGTCGCGTCGATCTCCGCGAACAATGATCCGGTCATCGGCAAGCTCATGGCCGATGCGTTTGAGAAGGTCGGCAAGGACGGCGTCATCACCGTCGAGGAAGGCAAGACCTCCGAGACGACGCTTGAATTCGTCGAAGGCATGCAGTTCGACAAGGGCTACATCTCGCCTTACTTCGCAGTCAATCACCCCGACCTCAAGTGCGAACTCGATGACGCCCTGATCCTCATCTACGAGAAGAAGCTGTCCAACGTCCGCGACATGCTGCCCCTCTTGCAGAAAGTGGCCGAGACGCGCCGGCCGTTCCTCATCATCGCCTAAGATGTCGAGAGCGAGGCCCTCGCCGTGCTCGTCGTCAACCGACTGCAAGCTGGCTTCCCGGTTTGTGCGGTCAAGGCTCCTGGCTTCGGTGATCGCCGCAAGGCCATGCTGGGCGACATCGCCACGCTGACGGGCGCCACCTTCATCAGCGAAGACCTCGGCATCAAGCTCGAGAACGTCACTCTCGAACAACTCGGCCAAGCCAAGCAGATCATCGTCGAGAAGGAAAGCTGCACGATCATCGACGGCAAGGGCGACGACAAGAAGATCAAGGACCGCATCAATCAGATTCGCACGCAGATGAACCAAACCGAGTCGGATTACGACAAGGAAAAGTTCAGCGAACGGCTGGCGAAGCTGACTGGCGGCGTGGCCATCATTCGCGTCGGGGCGGCGACCGAGGCCGAGATGAAGCAGACCAAGGGCCGCGTGGAAGACGCGTTGCACGCGACCCGCGCCGCGGTGGCCGAAGGCATCGTTGCCGGCGGCGGCACGGCACTGCTCCGCTGCGTCAAGATCGCCGAAGAGGCGGCCAAGACGCTCGCGGGCGATGAACGAGTCGGCGCCGAGATTGTGGCCCGGGCCATGACCAAGCCGGTTCGCACCATTGCCGAGAACGGCGGCCAGGATGGCGCGGTGGTGGCCGATGAAGTCACGGTTCGAGGCGAATCGGCCCCGAATATCGGCTTCAACGCCAACACCAACGAGTATGTCGATATGTTCCAGGCCGGCATCGTTGACCCGACCCGGGTCACGCGATCGGCCCTCCAAAACGCCGCTTCGATTGCCGGTCTGATGCTCACCACGGAAGTGATGATCACCAAAATTGACGATGAAGACAAGAAGGGTAAAGTCACCGGCGCGATCGCTTGATCTTGCTCTGACAGGCCTGATCGGACAATGATGAATGTCGAATGTCGAATGGATACCGATTCGCCATTCGACATTCATCTTTTGTCATGACCGGTGGGGAACGCGATGCCTTCGAAACGTGATTATTATGAAGTTCTCGGCGTGGAGCGCTCGTCCAGCGTCGAAGAGATCGAGAAGGCCTACCGGCGTCTCGCTCGCCAGCATCATCCCGATCGAAATATCGGAGATGATGAAGCTGAGCACAAATTTAAAGAAATAACGGAAGCTCACGAAATCCTTGTTCATGTCGAGAAACGCGAACGCTACGACCGCTACGGTCACGCGGGTCTCGATCCGCAAGATACCGGTTTCGGACCCGGCGGGTCAAATTTCTCCGATGTCGTCAGCGACCTTTTCAGCGCGTTCATGGGCGGCGGCGGCCAGTCGAGGCGGCGGGGTGGCGGCGGAAACGGACCGCGACGCGGCGGCGATCGCCGACAGATTCTCGACATGCAACTTCACGAAGTAATCAGTGAAGTCCGCAAAAGTGTGTCCGTGAATCGACTCGAGCCATGCACCGAATGCAGTGGCAAAGGCACGAAGAACGGCAAGCGAATGACCTGCGTCCAGTGCCAGGGGCGCGGCGAGTTTATCCAACGGCAAGGTTTCTTCGAATTGCGGCAGACCTGTCCGCGTTGCCAGGGCGAGGGAACCGTGATTGCCGACCCGTGCGAGAAATGCAAGGGCTCGGGCAACATCGAAGCGACCCAGACCGTCGAGGTTCGCGTCCCCGCGGGAGCGGACACCGGTTTGCGGCTTGTCGTGCCCGGCGAAGGCGATGCCGGCTCTCCCGGCGGCGAGCGCGGCGATCTGGAACTGGTCGTTCGTATCGCCAAGCATGAAGATTTCGAACGAGACGGCATTCATATTGAAAGTGCCATTCCCGTCAGCTTTAGTCAAGCTGCCTTGGGCGCAACCATCGAAGTGCCGACGCTAACCGGCAAGACGAAATTGACCGTCCCACGCGGCGCGCGGAGCCACACGAAACTCCGCATCGCGGGGGAAGGCCTGCCGGAACTGCGTGTTGATCGCCGCGGTCAACCGGTGTCCAGTTCGCATCGCGGCGAGTTGCGTGTGTTAATTGTCGTTGAAACTCCGCAAACGTTGACGCCGCGGCACGAGGAACTGCTTCGAGAGATGGCGGCACTTGATCAACATCAGGTTGCCGAGCCACGAAAGAGTTTTCTCGATCGGGTCAAAGGTTGGTTCGGGTCGCGGGATGAACGGAAATAGCTCGCCGTCGAGGCGGGAAACTGGATAGTGGTGATTGATCATGTCTAATGATGAACCGACGATTGAAATGCCGGAAGGCGAACCTCTTGAGGGGGAAATCGCGTCCCTCAAGGTGAAACTGGAGAAGGCCGAGCAGCAGAAAGACGATCTTCTGCGCACGCTCGCCGACTACGAAAACTCCCGGAAGCGAGCAGCGCGTGATCTGGAAACGGAACGCAAATTCGCCCACGGCAAACTCGCTGGCGATCTGTTCCCGGTACTCGATAGCCTGGATCGAGCCGTAACGGCGGCGAAGAAAACGGGCGACAATGGCCCGCTCGTTCAAGGAGTGATGGCGACCCAGGCGATTTTACTTGATGTGCTCAAACGCCATGGCATCGTGCCGATCGACGCGCTGGGCAAGCCGTTCGATCCGAACTTGCATCAAGCGGTGCAAATGATGCCGAGCAAAGAGTATCCGCCGAATTCGATCACCCAAGTGTTGCAGCAGGGCTTCCAGATTTACGACCGGGTCCTGCGGCCGGCCAGCGTCATCCTGGCCTCGGAAGAAACCAAGTAGCTCCCGGCTTTGCCGGGTAGTCGTACCACATGTACCAAGAACATATTGACTGGAAACCTGCCATGCCGACCTACGACTACGTGTGTGAAAGCTGCGATCATCGCTTCGAAGAGATCCAGTCCTTCTCCGCCGAGCCCTTGAAAACTTGCCCGGCCTGCGGGCTGGACAAACTCCGCCGGCTCTTCGGCACGGGGGCGGCCATCCTCTTCAAAGGGGGCGGCTTCTATGAAACCGATTACCGCAGCGAATCATATAAGTCGTCGGCCAAAGCCGAGTCCGAGGCCGGGAAACCGGCCGCAAAGCCCGCATCATCGGATAAGCCCGCCGGTGGAGGCACGACGCCAACCCCAAGCACGCCGGCAAAATCGGATGGAGCGGGGAAGTAGCAACAATCGGAGATTTCGGAAAAATCCCCAAGTTCGGGACGGTGGGCGACGATGATAAAGGTACGATGTTCGATCTGTGAACAGCCAATGTCGGGTCAAGCCATGGAATGGCCCGACTTTCCATTTTGTAGTCCGCGCTGTCGCAAGATCGATCTGGGTCGCTGGCTTGGCGAACGCTACCGACTGCCCTCGGAAAGCCAGCCTCACGACGAAAGTTCGCCATCCGAAGTTGATGAGGATTCAGACTCTTGAACCGGCCGCTCCTTCGGCCGTTTCCCATAGATGAGGCGGAGCGCGCGCTCCGCCTCTTTTCTTTGCTGCGTTGAGGCGACGGATTGACGCGACGGCGTCGGTCCGGCGCCTTGACGCTCGCCAATCCAATCTTTTCGAGCTACAATCGAATAGAATGAAAGCGATCGTCATTGTCGCCAACGGCTGGAACGCCAGCTGGCTTGGATGCTACGGGAACGAATGGCTGTCGACGCCCAATCTGGATCGCCTCGCGGTCGAGAGTGTCGTTTTCGATCAACATTTCACCACCTCCCCATCTCGGCCTAAATGGTTCCAAGGAATTTCGGCACCATGGTTTCAATCCCTGCGTGAACGAGGGACCAAGCTGATCACCTTTCGCGACCGACCTTGTCAGGATCCACCGAAAACTTGGGATGAGATCATTGAAGTCGCCATCGCCGCGGACGAACCGCCCGGCGAGGCGATGTTCAAGGCGATCCGTGAAACGACGCCTTCAATTGCCAGAGAAGAACATTGGTTGATGTGGATCGAGACCGATCGGTTGTTGCCGCCGTGGTCGGTATCTCTCGATTTCTTTGATGAGTATGGCAAGAATCTGCCGCCAAATGATGATGACACGACCCCGTTGCCCTGGGATGAACCGCCGCACGGCCCGATTGAACTGGATGCCTTCCAGCGTGAAAGGCTGCAAGCGACGTTCGCGGCGGTCGTGACGGAATGGGATCACGATCTGGGAACTTGGTTTGCTTTCTTCCGCGACCAAGGCTTGGCTGACGCCGCGACCTGGATCATTACGTCGAGTCACGGCGTCTCCCTTGGAGAGCATCAGTGGGTCGGTCCGACGGCCGATAGACTTTTTGAAGAATGCACGCATGTGCCCCTACTCATCCGTTTGCCGCTCGGCGTTCAAGGCGAAACTCGCGTGCCCGCGCTGACCGCATCGAGCGATTTGAGCGTCATCTTATCCGGTTTACCTGCAAATCTCTTAAAGCCTTTACCCCGCGTGACTCTTTGTCAGGAAGCCGGCAACGGCGGCGGCTGGGCGATCCGCACCGAAGAATGGGCTCTGTTGAGCGATGCCCCAGCGGCAAAAATATTCCGTAAGCCGGAAGACCGCTGGGAAGTCAACGACCTCCGGCAGCAGCATCTGGAATGGGCTGAGTATTTGGAATCGTTTCGTCTGGAAGTGAAACAGGCGGAAGAGAAGAATGAACCTCCGCCAACTCTGAGACATTATGACGACGCGAAGCAAGAGGAAGAGTGAATCGACTCACCAGCCCAGCGTCGCGCGCAATTCGACTAAGCCCCCTTCGAGTGCGGCTTCGACGGAAGCATAGTCCTTACCGCCATCAAGCCGCTTGCCATTGTTTGTCTGCGTCACCGAACAACTAAATCGCCCCTTCGCCGGCGCGGCAAAGAGCCGATAGAGTGGTTGCCCGTTGAGCGTGACCATCCACGTCGATTCGTCGAGCCCCGGGTGCAGCCCGCCGGCGCGCATAGCTAGCCAATCAGGTGCTTTCATCACGTCGACCTCATTACTCTTCGGGGAGCGGTTTGCCCTTGGTTTCCGGGAGGAACGGCAAGACGATCAGGCCGATCAGGAAGACCGAACACATGGTCACGCCGCCCCACCGGAACGGTTCCGCTGTCTTGCCGAACACATCATCGCGAAGCATGTAAAGCAGGGCCGGTGCGAACGCGGCAATCAAACGGCCGAAGTTATAACAGAAGGATGTCCCAGTGCTACGAAGCCGCGTGGGGAAAAGTTCCGGAAAATAGATCGCGTAACCACCGAAAAGAGCAAGCTGGCAGAACCCCATGACGGGCACCATCCACAAGATGTCTTCGCGCGTTTTCATATAAGCGAAGACCATGGCGGTGCTGCCGGCCGCGAGCACGAAGAAGATGGCAAAGGTCGGTTTCCGGCCGATAAAACTTGTCACCCAGCTAAAAGCGAACATGCCCGCGAAGGCGCCGATGTTCATCATCAACAGCACAATTCCAGCCCAGTAAATGCGTTGACCATTTAAGTAAGCTGTCGCGTCAGCCCCGGTAAGCCCCTTATCCTTGGCCTCAGCCTCGAAGGCGGGCGTCAGTGCCGTCTGTTGAAGATCGGGTGTGAAGAAACCGATGCCCCACAGGCCGACCACACCGGCCAACGCGAGAAGTAGGCCGAGAATGGCGTGTTTGCGCCACAACGGGTGACCAAGCAATTCCTTGAAAGAGCCCGTCTTTCGGCCGCTTGCTTTGGCTTGGATCCATTTGTCCGGCTCGTGAAGACGCATCTGGACAATGACCGCCAGCAACCCAGGGATAATCCCGATCAGGAACATCAGCCGCCACGGCTGAACGGGGCCAAGCCCAAAAATCATGAGGTTGTTGAACGAGCCGTTCTGCTGGAGATAGCCTAGGTACATGAAGATGATCGCCGCAGTGCAGTTGCCGAAGGCCGACAACATCTGGAGCAAGCCGAGCGTAAACGGTCGGGCGCGATCCGGCATGCTCTCGGCGATCAGAGCGACGACCACGGCGAAGACGCCCCCGACGCCGATACCCGTCAACAAGCGATACAAGATAAAGTCGTTCACGCCGACCGAGAACGCACTAAGGCCCGTGAAAAGCGAGTAAATCAAGATCGTGATGCTCAGCGAGCGCACCCGGCCATACTTGTCGCCGATCACACCGAAGCCGAGTCCACCGAGCGCCCAGCCGATCAAGAAGGCACTGACGGAGTAGAGTCCCCACTTGTCAACGTCGGCGGCGTAAATCTTGGCCAGAATTTTCGGCCGTTGAGCGGAATCAGTATGATCGATCGCAGGGACGAATTTCGTTTTCGCGTATTCTTCAATTCGAGGATCGCTATCTGTCGGCTTCGCAACCAGCTCCAACATGGCCGAGCGACGGGCCAGCGTGAAGAACTGCTGGTCCATGCAGTCGAGCGTCCAGGCCATCGACGCGACGAGGAAAACGAACCACTGGTAGCCACTCAGCTCGCGGAGACTTGACCAGCCGGCACGGGGGGCGGAACTATCGGAGGGTAGGGGACCAGCCATCGGCGGCCTCGGTAGGGTTTGGGTCGTCGCGGTACGACGCGGGTGGGTAGATATTGCACGAACGCGGGCGTCTGCGGCTCTCTTGGTTCGGTTATACGGTCCCGGCATTGCGGTTGCCAGCGTTTCCTTTGCAATCCCGGATTTCGTACAATCAATCTTTTGCGATTTTCCCGATCACGCGGTGACGCGGGGGCGGATTAGGTGGCAACCATCGGTACTGTCGGATTCCTTGGCGCGGGCCAGATGGCGACGGCCCTGGCCAAGGGCTGGATCGCGGCTGGCTTGTTCTCTCCGGAGCGTTGCCGTGCCAGCGATCCCTATCCGGAGGCGCGAGCGAAGTTCCAGCAGGCTACCGGCGTAGTCGCGGGTTCCGACAACCGTGCCGTTGTTCGCGATTCCGACATTCTCATTCTGGCCGTCAAGCCGCAAATGATGCTGGCACTCCTCGAAGAAGTCCGTTCGGAGATTCGCGAGAAGCATCTGATCATCTCGATTGCCGCGGGCCTTTCGTTCACGAAATTGACCGAGATGCTGCATGGCAGCTACCGCATCATTCGCGTGATGCCGAACACGCCCTGTCTAGTCAACGCCAGCGCGACCGGTTTCGCGGCAGGACCCGCGGCCACAAAGGATGATGTGGCCCTCGTCGAGAAATTCTTCAACGCCGTCGGCAAGGCGTTCGCGCTTCCGGAACATCTGCTCGACGCAGTCACCGGCCTGAGCGGCAGCGGCCCGGCATTCGTGTATGTCATGATCGAGGCCATGAGTGACGGCGGCGTGCTCATGGGCCTGCCCCGCGATGTCGCCACCGCACTGGCGACGCAAACGGTCCTCGGCGCCGCCAAGATGGTCCAGGAGACGAAACTGCACACGGGCGTTTTGAAAGACAGCGTCGCCAGCCCCGGCGGAACGACGATCGCCGGACTGCACGCCCTCGAAAAAGCCGGCTTCCGAGCGGCGATCATGGATGCCGTGGAGGCGGCCACGAGGCGCTCGACGGAGCTGGGGAAGTGAGGTCGTGAAGCCGCGACCCGGAGGGGAGCGCGGGCGATTCAGCGGAGACATCCAAGAAAAAATGCGTGTCCGCTGCATTATTGGAGCTTGGCAATGACCCCTAATGAAGATCATGAAACGGTCCAGGAGATTCGGCGTCGAAAACGAGGCCTTATCAAGGACGCTGCCCTTGAGCCGGGCTCGCCGACCTGGGACGATATATTGGATCTGGCTTGGGAAGAGGTCGTCGCGCGGGCAAAAGCACGTGAGCCTGGCTTCCGCACCTTCAAGAAACTGCTTGGAAAATCGGAGTACGACAAATGAACCAGGTTACTGTTGATACTTACAAGGAACTGCTGAATCTGCTTAACCGGATGCGAGAAGTGAAGCTTCCGCACACTCTGAGCCACGTACGGCCGGACTCAATCACCATTACCGTTCGCGTTCCCGGAGAACATTGGGAAATCGATTTCGTCGATTATGGAGACGAAGTTCATGTTGAAGTAGAGGTCTTTCGCGGCGAAGGGGTGACAGGCGACGAAAAGACGATCGAGGAGCTTTTCGCGAGATGGGCTGAGTAATCTGAACTCGAACAACTCAGACTTCCAAACCACAACGAACTCAATACCTATGGCGCAGTCCACCACCTCAGAACTCGTCCTCATCTTCGACTTTGGCTCGCAGTACGCGCAGTTGATTGCCCGGCGCGTGCGCGAGTTGAATGTCTTCTGTCAGATCGTCCGGCACGATCTGCCGGCTGCTCGCGTGGCCGAATTGAAGCCGAAGGGGATCATCTTCTCCGGCGGCCCGGCCAGTGTTTACGAGGAAGGGGCGCCCCGTTGCGATCCGGCGATTCTTGAAATGGGTGTGCCCGTCCTCGGCATCTGTTATGGGTTGCATATTGCCTGCCAGATCATGGGGGGCACTGTCGGTCGGGCGACGTCGCGCGAATTCGGCCGGGCTCCGATTCACTTCGCCAAGACGGAAAAGCTCTTTCAGGACGTCCCCGAGAAAACGATTGTCTGGATGAGCCATGGTGATCAGGTGGAGGCGATTCCCGGCGGCGATTTCGTCCCGCTCGCCTCCACGGAGACCTGTCCCGTCGCGGCCGTCAAGCATCGCGTCAAGCCTTTTTTCGGTTTGCAGTTCCATCCGGAAGTGAGCCACACGCCCGAGGGGGGCAAGATCCTCCGCAACTTCCTGTACGGCATTTGCGGATGCGCGGGTCTCTGGAAAATGCAAACCTTCGTCGACAATACACTGACCGACTTGAAGCAGAAAATCGGCCAGCGCCGCGTGATCTGCGGCCTCTCGGGCGGCGTTGATTCTTCGGTGGTCGCCGCGATGCTCCTGCGTGCCGTCGGCCCCCAGGTCGCCTGCATTTTTGTTGATAACGGTCTCCTGCGACAGGGCGAAGCCGAGAAGGTAAAGAAGACCTTTCGCGATTGGTACAAGGCGGATCTGCATCTCGTCAACGCCCGGGATCGCTTTCTCAACGAGTTAAAGGGGATCACGGACCCGCAGCAGAAACGCAAGATCATCGGTCGCGTCTTCATCGACGTTTTCAAAGATGAGGCCAAGCACATCGAAAACGCCCACTTCCTGGCGCAAGGTACACTCTATCCCGACGTGATCGAGAGTGGCGGCGCGCGTGACGGCCCAGCCGCGACGATCAAGACGCACCACAACGTCGGCGGTCTGCCGGCCGAACTCGGCTTTGAACTCGTTGAACCACTTCGCGACTTGTTCAAGGACGAAGTCCGGCGAGTTGGTCTCGAACTTGGATTGCCCGAGGAGGTTATCTGGCGGCACCCGTTCCCGGGTCCCGGCTTGGCGGTGCGTTGTCTGGGCGAAGTAACCCAAGAACGGCTCGACGTTCTCCGCCAGGCGGACGTGATTTTCCTGGAGGAGCTGAAGGCCGCCGGGTGGTATCGCAAGACCGCGCAAGCCTTTACCGTTCTGCTTCCCGTCCAGAGCGTCGGCGTCATGGGCGACGGCCGAACGTATGAGAACGTCGTCGCACTCCGCGCCGTCCAGACTGACGACTACATGACTGCGGACTGGTCACGCCTCCCTGACGATTTGCTAGCGAAAGTCTCGACGCGGATCATCAATAGCGTTCGCGGTGTGAACCGCGTTGTGTACGATATAAGCAGCAAGCCGCCCGCGACGATTGAGTGGGAGTGACGTGGTAAAGTCCGAGAGGCGCTAGAATCATGCGGAAAACAAAAGCAAGCACGCTCCGAATCCCGGACAGCTATTTCGAACTGGTTCGCCGCTTTCCGCTCGTCCCCATCCGGAACGACTCTCACTTGAAAGAGGCCGAATCCGTTCTCCATGATCTACTCACCGAACGCTTGGATTCCGGTGGTAGAGCTTACTTGGAAGTTTTGACTGACTTGGTTGAAGCATATGAAGACGTGCATCATGGGATTGATGAGGCGACGGCGTCGAGTGTGCTGCGTCTATTGATGGAATCCAACCGCCTGACGCAAACGGAACTGTCAAAAAGCGTGGGGATGTCGACTGCCTCCATCTCCGCGGTCCTGAACGAAACGAAGTCTCTTACCAAACAGCAAGTGATCGTTTTGGCGGGGTATTTTCGGGTTTCGCCGACTGTGTTTCTTTCGGCTGCATAAGTCAAATTGGAAAAACAGGTAAATGATGCGTTTCACCAAAATGCAAGGTTGCGGAAACGACTACGTGTACGTGGATTGCTTCCGCGAACGCTTGCCGGCCGACCCCGGGAAACTGAGCATTGCCATCGCCGACCGGCACTTTGGCGTCGGGGGGGACGGGCTCATTCTCATTTGTCCCTCGGAGCGGGCCGACGCGCGGATGCGCATGTTCAATGCCGATGGCTCCGAATCCGAGATGTGCGGCAACGGGTTGCGTTGCGTGGCCAAGTATGTCTACGATCATGGCATCGTTCACCAGGACAAATTGGCGATTGAGACCGGTCGAGGTATCTTGACTGTCGAGTTGGAGATCGCCAATGGGAAAGCGAAACGGGTGCGGGTCAACATGGGCGAGCCGATCTTGACCAGTTCAAAAATCCCGACGACGTTGCCCGGCGACCCACCGATCAATGTGCCCTTGATCGTCGACGACATCTCGCTGCCCGTCACTTGCGTGTCGATGGGCAACCCCCACTGTATCACCTTCGTCGATGCCATCACCGATCACCATGTCCACGGAATTGGCCCAAAAATCGAGAAACATCCGGCTTTTCCGCGTCGGACCAACGTCGAGTTCGTCACCGTCAATCGCCGCGATGATCTGACCATGCGCGTCTGGGAACGTGGCAGTGGCGAGACCCTCGCTTGTGGCACGGGCGCCTGCGGCGTTTGCGTGGCCGGGGTGCTGACCGGACGAAGCGATCGCCGCGTGGTTATTCATTTACTCGGTGGCGATCTCGACTTGCACTGGTCGGAAACCGATAATCATGTCTACATGACCGGGCCTGCCGTCGAAGTCTTTACCGGCGACTGGCCTAACTGAAAATCTGATCGCGTGTGACAACCGCCTGTGACCAGTTACTATCCCCTTTGGGTCCGCTTCATTCTCAATCGGCGGACTCTCTACGTCCTCGCTTGGCTACTGGCCGCCGGTGTCGCGGTCGGGCGGATCTGGAACGGCCACCTCGCCTTTCAGGATCGGTTACCAGAGAATGACCCGAATCGTCGCGTGGACGGCAACGACGGCCACAAGACGATCGATTTTGGCGGCTCCTGGATGATGGGCCGGATGCTGATGACCGGCCATGGACGCGAACTTTATTCGCGTCCCCGCCTCTGGGAAGTCGGTCGAAATGCCTACCCGCCCGAACGGGCTTCACCCGCGGCGCCAGGGACCGACTACGCGGAATTGCTCTCCATCTTTATGGGCGAAGACGACCCTCGCTGGCGCAACGTCGGCGGATCGGCGGCCGGGTTGCTCGGTCCCGGCAATTCATTTCAACAGGCCGCTTTTGCAATCCATCTGCAAACAGCCTGGAATGCCGACGAAGTGAAACAGATCGGGCATCCGACTAAAGGAATCGGCGTCGGCGGGCCTCTCTATCCGCCGATCCAGGCCTTCGTGATGGCCCCGTTCGCGACGGGCGATCACCCGCAGATGGCCTATTTCACGATGCAGTATGTGCAGGTGTTCTTCTGCTTCGTCTCGGGTTGGGGCATCTGCCGGCTTTCGCAAGGGCGGATTTGGTGCCCGCTCGCCTCGACAATTCTTTTGCTTTATCCCGGCGCTCGTGGCGCCATTGATCTGGGCCAAAATAGCCCGATGACGCTGACGATGTTGATTTGGGGCTGGGTCTGGATGGCACGCGGCCGACCGATTCGCGGCGGGATGATCTGGGGGCTCCTAGCCTACAAACCTGTCTGGGCGATCTCCTACTTCTTTCTCTTGTTGCTGCTGCGCCGCTGGCGGGCGGCGCTCGCCATGGCGGGCGCCGGGGCGGGGCTGGCACTCGCGACGCTCCCGTTCGTTGGGGTACATTCGTGGATGAATTGGTTAGTTGTCGGTCAGGAGGCGACGGCGATCTACAATGCCGACCGCAACTGGATTCCCCTGAGCCGCGACCTGCTCAATATCCCCCGGCGAATGTTCACCGATTTTTCCCTCCCGCGCGACGAACGCGCCACCCTCCCCTTGTTCGTCGCGAGCTGGGCGGCATGGGCCGCGGTGATCGAAATTACCCTCCGGGTGTTCCACGGGCGCAGGCCTGGGCCGATTCCTTTTGTCGGTCCGCTCCCGGCATTTCTTGTACTGACCGCATGGATGACGACCTATCACTTCATGTATTATGATGCCATGCTCTCCGCATTCGGGGTCTTCGTGCTGCTGGCGGATCCTCGGCCGTTCTTTCGGCCTCGAGCGCTCAATCAACCGGAACTGATCGATCCCTTGAATGAAGCGAAGCCTCAACCGCGCTCGCTCTGGCTCGTCAATTCCTTTGCGTTGACCGTCGTCGTGCTGCTCGTGGTCTGGGAGACGGCACTGCAACCGATGAGATATGAAATCACCATTGTCGACCGCGGGGCTTCTACCGACCGGTCGTCAAACCGCCTATCAAAAAAGGTCAACGAGAACTCGACTTACACTGTCCCGCAAATGACCATCGGCACGGGCGACGAGTACCCGGTCGATACGTTCCTGATCATCGCCCTTTGGGGATGGTGCGCCTTGACAATCCTCGCGGCCAAACCTCCGCCCAGCGACCCATCACACACCACGTAGCAGATCGAGCGCCTGGCCGATGTCCGGGGCTTTCATCAACGACTCGCCGACCAGAATGGCTTTGACACCGGCACTTTCCAGTCGCTGAAGATCGGCATTCGTCTTGATCCCGCTCTCGCTCACCAGCAACCGATCGGCCGGGATCCTCGGCTTCAATTCGAGCGTGTGCTCCAGCGAAGTGCGAAACGTGCGTAGGTCGCGGTTGTTGACGCCGATCAGTTTCGCACCGCTGGCGATGACACGCGGCAGTTCCTCGGCATCATGCAATTCGACCAGCACATGAAGCCCCAGTGCTGTCGCTTCTTCAACGAGTTGGCGAAGCCGATCGCCCGGCAGGATCTCGGCTATCAAGAGCACCGCGTCGGCGCCGGCGGCGCGGGCTTCGACCAATTGATAGCGTTCGAGGATGAACTCCTTGCGCAGCACCGGCAAGCCGACAGCATCATGGATGGCCGTCAGGTAGGCGAGATCGCCCTGAAAGAAAGGCTTATCGGTCAGGACGCTGAGGCAATCGGCCCCATGCTTCTCGTAAATGCGGGCGATCGCGACGGGATCGAAATCAGCCCGAATGATCCCGGCCGACGGCGACGCCTTTTTGACCTCGGCGATGATTCGCATTCCCGGCCGGCGCAGGTTGCCGATGAAGTCACGCACGGTCGGCAGACCAACAATCCGCCGCTCGAGTTCCGCTTCGGAGACCGTCAACCGTGAGGCAGCGATCTCATCCCGCTTGCGTTCGACAATTTCATCAAGGATATTCGGCATATTTCCACCGGTGAACGGGACGACGACTTGCTTACAATAGCACGACCCGCTTCTTTTCCCAGAGGATGGCATGCCCGATCTCGCGCCGGCGTTGCAACCGTTTCTTCTCGCCGGGGCTAGTCTCGTCGCCGGGGCGGGGCTTCCCGCGTTGCTCGCGTATCGGGGATCACGCCGGCAATCGCTCTTTCCACGCGCCGCGCCATGGCCCATTGTCTGGAACGGTTGGGCCGTGCTCGTCGCCTGTCTGTTCGTTTTCATCATCCCATCGCTGATCCAATCGCTGCTGAGTTCAGGCGGTTTCTATCAAGCGATCTACGGCCCTGCGTTTCCGCAACCCGCTCCAGACGATTGGCGTTTCCCCGAGCGTCTTCAAGATGTACACTTGCGCGGCCTCTGGAGCCAGACGCTGGCCGTGCCCTTTCAATTGTTCTTCCTCGTGGCCGGGTTCGTGTATGGGTTGAATGCGACGTGGTCCCAGATCGGCCTGCCGCGCGGCCGCCTCCGTCAGAACTATGTTCTGGGCTACCTGGGCTGGCTTGTCCTGACGCCGCTTTGTTTCGGCCTATTCATGCTCGCGGTCGTGCTGCTCGCCCCGAACGCGCAGAAGCATCCACTGATGGATCTCGGCCCGTTGGCGGGCCGGCGTGAACTGATCGTCTTCGCCCTCCAGGCCGCGTTGCTCGTCCCCATCCTCGAAGAATTCGTCTTCCGCGGGCTCCTTCTGCCCTGGCTGTTGGAAGACCCGAAAGGCGAGACACCCGTTCGCGAAGCGATCGTCCCGCCCGCCCAGCGCGGCCACGTTTGTTACGGCATCGCGTTCTTCCTCAGCCTGCAATCGCCCGCCCTCACGGAGGCGTATCAGCAGGGCAATTGGCCTGAAGTCTTCCGCAACCTGGCGCCAATCTACTTCCTCCTCGCCATGCTGCCGATCTATCTCTTCGCCCCGTTTGCCGGCGGCTGGCGTCGCCGGTTGAAGGTCCCAACCCCGCAGGCCGCCCGCGCCCTCTTGGCCAACGCCATCCTCTTCGCCGCTGTCCATTCCAACGTCTGGCCCACGCCGATTCCGCTAGTGGTGCTGGGCTTCGGCCTCGCCTGGCTTTCATTCCGGACTCGCAGCATCGTTCCCGGCATCGTCGTCCACGCACTCTTTAACTCCGTCGCGGTGGTGTACATGTTCGCGGCATGAAACTTCCGCCCACCATTCGTTGGACGTCGCACTGGGAGCGGGTTGCAATGCAAAAAGGGTGCGGTCTCTTCGGTGCTGCGAAAGCAGGGATAAATGGCTTCGCGTTTTGTATTAAACCTTTCGGGGCAAATACAATCTTCCTTGCGGTGCGAATCAATCAGCGAGCGCTTCGTTCCCGATTCAGGCGCACCAGAGAGATCGCACCACATAAGGCTTACGCTCCCGGCGCGCCTTGTCGACACGGTAAAATTAGGCAGGCGTCCAGGGTCAACATCGTCGCGGAGTCAGTCACATTCGGACGCACTACTGGTTTCACGAGGCTGGCCACCGCATCCACGAACGTGGGGTGTTCGTCGGCTGTCCGTTGGAGTTCTTCGAGACGACCGCGCGTGACCCGCTCTGCGTGGCACTGATGGCGGGGTTGAGGCGGGACTCGGCTGTTCTGGAGGTCGGCTGCGGTTGCCTGCGCGTTGGCTACTGGTTCATCGGCTACCTGGATGCGGGGAAATATTGCGGCATCGAGCCGAACATAAAGATGCTGGACGCCGGACGGGAGTTAATCCTGGGCGACCTCGCCGGTGAAAAGAAGCCGTGTTTCAGCCACAACGATGACTTTGATTTTGGCGTGTTCGCGACGAGTTTCGATTTCGTGATCGCGTACTCCATCTGGTCGCACGCCTCCAAGCCGCAGATTGCACGCATGCTGGACGCCTTCCGGGAAATGGCCCGGCCGGGCGCCCGCTTCGTGGCCTCCTGGTATGTCCCCAGCGCGAACCTTCCGGATTACCAAGGGACGACCTGGGTCGGCCGAAGCCATCAGTCCGACGTGCCCGGCGTTGTTACCCACGACCCCGCCTGGCTTGTGGCAACCGCCGCCGCCCACGGTCTGGAGTGCCAGTTCATCGACGACCTCATGACCCTCGGCCAGAACTGGGTGGTCGTGACGCGAGCCACCGGCGGCGCGACATGATGACGTGTCAGAGGAGTTCCAGAGTGTGTTGCCCGCCATGAGCGGGGTTGCCGATCAATTTTTGATGGCGGAGGTCAACGACGAGATCCATGACGACGATTTTACGCACCTGATCCGCGGCCAGCGATCCTCGATTGAAATCGTAGAGGTCTTGCAGGCTGCTGATCGTTGCTTCGGTGACAACGCGGCCGATCTCATTCGTCACCATGTGAAGTCTCCGCAATCCGGCGACAATGTGATTTTACTCAATCATCCACCGAGTAATACACCCCGGGCGGGATAGCCCCCTTCAGTTGGTTGATCTTCTCAACCGCCTTGCGGAACTGACCGGTGGGAGCGTAGTGCGTCATGATCACGAGCGGGACGATTGCTTCCGCGTGATCTTCCAGGGCTTCATGCTGGATGACGGACGCGATACTGATCGAGTGATCGGCCAGGACGCGGGCGACATCGGCCAGCATGCCCGGTTTATCAGCCACCAGAACGCGCAGATAGAACCGCGATCGCACCTCTTGCGATGGCCGCAGCGTAAAGCCACGGACGTTTGTGGACCAAAGCTTCGCGGCCTGGAACGTTTGCTGGGCTCGGCCGACCGCGAGATCGACGAGATCGGCCACAACCGCACTGGCAGTCGGCAACGCCCCGGCTCCCGCTCCTTGAAACATCATCTCGCCGACGGCGTCGCCGTTGACTTGGACGGCGTTGAAGGCGCCGCGCACCTGGGCCAGCATGTCGGTCTCGCGCAGTAGGACAGGGGCGACGTGCAGGGCGACTTCTTTCTCGACCAGCCACGCCTCAGCGAGCAGCTTGATCGTGTAACCGAGTTCGCTGGCAAAGCGCAGGTCCATTTCATGCAAGTTGGCGATGCCGATCCGTTCGATCGCCTCGAAGGGCGCCGTCACGCCGAAGGCGATCTGGGCCAGGATGGCGAGCTTATGGGCCGCGTCGCTGCCGTCGACGTCGAGCGTCGGATCGGCTTCCGCGTAGCCACGTTTTTGAGCCTCCTTCAGAGCTTCCGCGTAGCCCGTTCCCTGCTCGGCCATCGAACTGAGGATGAAGTTGCTGGTGCCGTTGAGGATGCCCTGGATAGCCGTCACTTGATTGGCGGAGAGGCACTGGAGAATGGCGGCAATGATGGGGATGCCGCCGGCCACGCTCGCCTCGAAGGCGACGGTTCTCTCGTACTTTCGGGCCGTCTCGAAGATCTCCGCCCCGTGCTCGGCGAGGAGGTGCTTGTTGGCGGTGACGACATGCTTGCCTGCCTTCAAGGCCGCGAGGACGTGTTCGCGGGCGGTGGTCACTCCCCCGACGAGTTCCAGGACGACGGAGACCGCCGGATCATGAATGGCAGCGCTGGCGTCTGTCGAAACGATCGCTTTCGGAACGTTCGCGCGAATCTTGCTCGGATCGCGCACCACGACGCGTCGGAGGACCAGATTTCGCCCGCATCGTTCCGCGAGACGAACTCGCTGTTCGTCAAGCAATTTCGCCACGCCGCCGCCCACGGTGCCACAACCGATCATGGCAATGCCAAGTGATTCCATGCCGCTTCATCTCGCAAAGGAAGTGAAACAATATGGATTGGTTTAGAACTCTCGGTCGTCTTCGGACATCGGATGGGTCGAGAGAATTGAGAGTCAAAAGAGTGTTCAAGACTTGCGGGCGCGAGAAGCGAGACTGCTGACAAATTGGGCGTGCTCCGGCGAATCGATCCCCTTTTGCAGGACACGAAGAACCGATCCCATATCGCGACGGGTCATCGCCTCGACGTCGAGCCAGAGACCGGGGAAGGTTTCGCTACGGATGATGCCGTCCGCGCTGGGTTGCAA
>Ga0105046_10006905_pt1 | contig 17945 bp, 15 predicted proteins | sample MAT03_FD_78385 | JGI IMG/M metagenome (GOLD analysis project Ga0105046, IMG submission 78385) | Freshwater microbial communities from Lake Fryxell liftoff mats and glacier meltwater in Antarctica - MAT-03 (megahit assembly) | ecosystem: Environmental > Aquatic > Freshwater > Ice > Liftoff...
ATGAGATCGAGGCGAAGGTCGGCAAGGCGGCGGAGATCCTCGACCTTGTGAAATTGCTCGACCGATATCCAAAGCAGCTTAGCGGCGGCCAGCGGCAGCGGGTGGCGATGGGTCGGGCGATCGTGCGCGACCCGCAGGTCTTCCTGTTCGACGAGCCCTTGTCGAACCTCGACGCCAAGCTGCGGGTGGCGATGCGGGTCGAGATCAAGGACCTGCACCAGCGGCTGAAAACGACGATCATCTATGTGACGCACGACCAGATCGAGGCGATGACCATGGCCGACAAGATCGTCGCGATGCGCGATGGACGCGTCGAGCAGGTTGGCGCGCCGCTCGATTTGTACGATCACCCGGCAAATATCTTCGTCGCGGGGTTCATCGGATCCCCCGCGATGAATTTCATCGACGGGCGCATCGAGGTTCGAAACGGTGGGACGGTGTTCGTGAGCGGTTCCGGGATCGAGTTTCCCGCACCGGAGGCCGACGCCGCAGCCGGGCGGCCGGTGATCTACGGCATCCGCCCCGAGCATATCGGGATCGGCCCGGAGGGGATGCCCGCGACGATTTCGGTGCTGGAGCCGACAGGCTCCGAAACCCAGATTTTCGCGCGCCTCGGCGACGATCCGATCGTGGCCGTCGTCCGCGAGCGGCTGTTGGCGCGGCCGGGCGAGCAGGTTTCGCTGAAGGCCGACGGCGCTCGCGCGCATCTTTTCGACAAGGCGACCGGCAAGCGCCTCTGACCCGTGGCGAAAAGGACCCCCCCGATGTTTTTCGAGAAGTTCAGGCTGGACGGCAAGGTCGGCGTCGTCACCGGCGGCGGGCGGGGGATCGGCCTTGCCTGCGCCGAGGCGCTGGCCGAGGCGGGGGCGGCGGTGGTGATCCTCGACCTGTCCGAAGAGATCGCCGGGGCGGGCCGGAGCGAGATGGCGGCCAAGGGGTTCGCTGCGGACACGATGGTGCTCGACGTCACGGATTCGGCGGCCGTGACCGCCGCGGCCGACGCCATCGCGGGCAAGCACGGGCGGATCGATGTGCTGGTGGCCAACGCGGGGATCGCGCGGAGCGGCACGGCGGCGGAGGAGACCCCCGACGAATTGTGGCTGAACGTGAACAACGTGAACTACAACGGCGTCTTCTGGTGCAACCGTGCTTTCGGGCGGCATATGCTGCGGGCGGGCAGCGGGGCAATCGTCAACATCGGCTCGATGTCGGGGTTTGTCGTCAACAGGCCGCAGAACCAGACATACTACAACGCATCCAAGGCGGCGGTGCATCACATGACCGCCTCGCTGGCCGCCGAATGGGCGGGTCGCGGCGTTCGGGTCAACGCGGTCGCGCCGACCTATGTCGAAAGCGAGATGACCAGGCCGGCGGATATCGATCCGGCCGTGATGGAGCTCTGGCTGCGCGACACGCCGATGGGGCGGATCGGCCAGCCGCATGAGATCGCCTCGGTCGTGCATTTTCTGGCCTGCGACGCCTCCAGCCTGATTACCGGCGCCACGGTGAAGGCGGATGCCGGCTTCACCTGCTGGTAGGTCCGTGACTTTGGATCTGACTGGCGAACACCGCGGCTCCAGGGCCGTCCGACTTTCTTCTTCCCCGTTGCGAAGGACACCTCCCCGATGACCCGTCTCGACGCCAAACTCGCCAGCATCCAGTCCGGAACCTACACGCGGTCGGACTTCATCATCGCCGACGCCAAGGACGGCGACATGGGGCCGAGCATCCGGTCCTGCGGTCCGAAGCTGGAGCTGGACGGCAGTTTCTCACGCTATCGTTCGCGGCCGGAGTTTCTCGATCAGGTCACAGCGGTGGTGAAGCAGGACATCGTCGATATCATGCTGTTGTCCGCATCGAACCTCGAGGTGCTGGCGGCCCGCGGCGTCTTCGCGGGCAGCCGCGTGCAGCCGGCGATCCGCGCCAACGACGCCACGGACATCTGGGGATGCCGCGGGGCGGGGTATACGCAAAAGCCTTCGAGGGCCTATCGTACCGCGTCCTTGTCCGTCACCCGGCGCCATACCGATCTCGGGCTCTATTCGATCACCTTCAACAATGATCTCGACGCGGATTACGCGTCGCTGACGGGGTTTCTCGACTTCGTCGCCGATGCCGACAAAAACGGGTTCAGGTATTTCCTCGAAGTGTTCAATCCGAACGTGGAGACGGGCATTCCGCCGGACGTCCAGCCGCACTATGTGAATGACTGCATCATCCGGACGCTGGCCGGGCTGACCCGCGCTCAGCGGCCGCAATTCCTGAAAATTCCGTTCAATGGTCCGAAGGCGCTGGAGGAACTCGCCTCCTTCGATCCGAGCCTGATCGTCGGCGTGCTGGGCGGCGGCGCGGGCACGGCGCGCGACACGTTCGAGCTGATCTACCAGGCGGAGAAATATGGCGCGCGGCTGGCCTTGTTCGGCCGCAAGATCAACCTCGCCGAGGATCCGCTGGAAATGGTCAGGCTGATGCGCGCGGTGGCGGACGGCGACATCCTGCCGGAGGAGGCGGTGAAGGCCTACCACGGCGCGCTCCGGAGCAAGGGGCAGCGACCGTTGCGCGTGCTGGACCACGATATCGTCGCGACCGAAAAGGTGCTGATGAATGCCTGAGGCCGGGGACGCGTGACTGACCTTCAGGACTTACTTAAATGAATATCCAATGTCGGCGCGCAGACGACTTCGAGGGCAGGCGCCGGACGATCTGAGGGGGACCAGAATGGCTGCGAACCGCGGGCGCGGTTTTGTTACCGGCGGGACCTGGTGCCTCGACCGGAACCGCAGGATCGACGCCTGGCCGAAGGAGGACTGCGTCGCGCTGACCTGGGGCCTGGAAGAGCGCGGCGGCGGGTCGGCCTGCAATCTCGCGATCGACATGCGCCGGCTCGATCCGACCATGCCGGTCGAGACCATCGGCCTCGTCGGCGACGATGCCGCCGGGCGCATCCTGCTCGCCGAGGCGGACGCGGCGGGCCTCGACCGGCGGCAGATGCGGGTGATGGCCGAGGCGCCGACCAATGTCACCGAGGCGTTCATCTCCGAGGCGAGCGGCCTGCGCACCCATATCGCGCAACTCGGCATCGCCGCGTTGCTCACGCCGCTGGATTTCGACTTCGCAGCGACCACCGGCCGCTATCTGCATCTCGGCTTGCCCGGCGTCCATCCGAAAATGGACGCTCCGTGGGGCGGCGAGCCCAACGGCTGGGTCGCGGCGCTGAAGGCGGCGCGCGCGGCCGGGCTGGAGACCAATCTCGAACTCTGCACCGTTCCGCCGGGGCGGCTGCGTGCCCTGATCCATCCGTGCCTGCCGTATCTCGACACGCTGATCGTCAACGACGCCGAGATCGGCGCCCTGGCTGAGCTGGAAACGGCGCGGCTCGGCGGGACCGATGTCGAAGCCTGCCGAAAGGCGGCGCGGGCGATCCTGCCGCGCGGCGCGATGCGGCTGGTGGCGGTGCATTTCCCAAGCGGCGCGCTGGTGGTGACCCGCGACGGCGAAAGCATTTACGTGCCGTCCGTGGCGGTTCCGTCCGAGGCGATCGTCGGGCCGAACGGCGCCGGCGACGCGTTCGCGGCCGGGTTTCTATTCGGGTTGCACGAAGGCTGGCCGCTGGAGCGGGGCCTGTGGCTGGGCCATGCCGCCGCCGCCTGTTCGCTGCGGACGGCGGGCGCCACCGACAGCGTTGTGGGCTGGCGAGAGTGCCTCGCCATCGCAGAGCGCTGGGGACGTCGTTCCGTGTGACGTCCAGAAGGTTTGATCGACCGCCTCGCATGGCCCGCGTGGCGCCCGATCGGATCAACGCGTGGTGTAGCCCCCGTCGACGACCAGCACCTCGCCGGTGACATAACCGGAGGCGGGCGAGCAGAGGTAGAGCGCGGCGGCGCCGATATCCTCCGGCGTGCCGACCTTGTGCATTGGGGTCATCTGGCGCCAGACCGGGGCCCATTCGGGATTGGCGAAACCGCCCGAGGTCATGTCGGTGTCGATGTAGCCGGGCGCGATGGCGTTGACCCGGATGTTCTCCGCCGCGTAGTCGCTGGCAAGGCTCTTGGTCAGCATGTGCACGGCGGCCTTCGAGGCGTTGTAGGCCGCCTGAGGCTGAGGGATGTTGGAGATATAGCCCGAGATCGAACCGATGTTCAGGATGACGCCGCTCTGCTGCGCGCGCATCGGGCCGAGCGCGGCCTGGCAGGCACGAAACACCGCGTCGAGATTGATGTCCATCAGCCGGCGGTAGTCTTCCTCGTTGAAGTCGTGGGTTTCGCCATGCTTTGCGACGCCTGCGTTGTTCACCAGAATGTCGAGCCGGCCGGTGATCGCCGTGGCCTCGGCGACCAGCCTCGCGGGAGCCTTCGGGTCGCTCACATCGGCCTGGAGGTAATCAACCTTGTGGCCCGCCGCCTTGAGGCCTGCGACGACCTCGGGCTTCGGCACGCGCGAGGAGAGGATCACGTGCGCGCCAGCCTCGGCCAGCGCCTCGGCGATCCCGAGTCCGATGCCGCGCGTGGCGCCGGTGACGAGCGCGACCTGCCCGTCGATGCGAAACCGATCCAGTATCATTGCTGCACTCCCTCTGGGATTTATGGCGGCCATGCGGCCGGTTGACATTTTTGTCTCACGCTTGGGTCGCCCGTGGCGCGTCGAGGCCGAGGATGAAATCGGCGCATCGATCGCCGAGCATCATCGCCGGCGCGTTGGTGTTGCCGGCATTGAGGTTCGGCACCGCCGACATGTCCGCGACCCGGAGATTGTCGATGCCCCGGACGCGCAAAAGGGCGTCGAGCACGGCGCCGGGATCGCCGTCGGCGCCCATTCGGGCCGTGCTCGCGGGGTGATAGTTGGTCTTGACGAAGCGTCGGCAATGCGCGGCCATCGCCTCGTCGCCGAGATCGGGGCCTGCCGGCGCGATCACCTTTTCGACGCGTTTGCCGAGCGACCCGGTGAGCAGCGCCTCGCGGAAGAAACGCTGGCCCGCGACCATCATCGCGAGGTCGTCGGGATCGCGCAGCAGGTGCGGTGAGACGAGCGGCATGTCGTCGGGGTCGTTCGAGCGCAATTCCACGTAACCGCGCGATTTCGGTTTCACGAGCACGGTGGTGATGGTGACGCCGTAGGTGTCGTCGAACACCTTCAGCAGATCGCGGTCGAGATAGACGATGGGAACGCAGAAGGCCTGGATCGAGGGGGGCGCGTCGCGGTCGACCGGGTTGATGAAGGCGCCGGCCTCGAAGCCGGCGCTGGTGATCGGTCCGCTGCCGAAGAGCTTGAACTGGACGCCGTTTCGCAGCATGCGCCAGCCGACGCCCTGCCGGTAGTAGCCGTAGGGACCGTTCGCGATCGAGATCACCGGCACTTCGGGATGGTCGATCAGGTTCTGCCCGACCCCCGGCAGGTCGGTGATGACGGTAATCTTCTTGGACCGGAGGTGGTCGGCGGGGCCAAGGCCGGACAGCATCAGCAGTTTGGGGGTCACGAGAGCGCCCGCGCAGAGGATGATGTCCGACCGGGCGTGGGCGGTGTGCACCTCACCCGAGACGTCGCGGTAGGTGACGCTCGCGGCCCGGCCGGTCTCGATGTTGATGCGCCTGACGGATGCGCGCAGCCTGACGGTCAGGCGGGGGTCGTCCTTCAGGGGCTCGAGGAAGGCGTAGGCCGCGCTGCTGCGTTTGCCGCGGCGGTTGGTGAACTGGTAGAAGCCGACGCCGCGCTGGGTCGGGCCGTTGAAATCGTGGGTGAAGGGCTCGCCCATCTCCTGGACGGTCTGGACGAACCAGCGCGAGACATCGTCGATATGGCCCGGATCCGAGACGAGAAGCGGGCCGTCGGCGCCGTGCAGGTCGTTTTGCAGGCGGTTGTTGCCCTCGATGCGGCGGAAATGACGCAGCACGGCGGGCCAGCCCCACGCGGCGCCCTGATTGTTGCCGTGCAGGATCTGGTCCCATTCGTCATAGTCCGAGGGCCGGCCGCGCATATAGACCTGCGCGTTGACGGACGAGCCGCCACCGAGGACGTTGCCCTGGGGGATGTCGTGGACCCGTCCGCCCAGATGCTCCTGCGGCATGGTGTGGTGATAGGTCATGTATTTGCTGCCGTTGATCAGCTTGAAGATGCCGGGCGGCATGTCGAGCAGCGGATGGTGATGCGAATGGCCGGCCTCGAGCAGCAGCACGCGTCGGCCGCCGTCGGTGACGAGCCGCGCCGCCGCGACGCAGCCGGACGAGCCGCCGCCGATCACGATGTGATCATATTCCGTCGTCATCTCGTCGCCCCTCCCGGATCAGATCGTCGTTCGCGATCTTTTGAATCGAGTTCCACCACATTGTTCCCGCGCCGCGGCCGAGGAGCAACCCATCAGTTAGCTTCGGCCGCGCCCACCGCCCGCCGCGCTCTCAGCGCATCCAGACATTCCACGCGTGGAAAAATCTCATCCTATTGTATTTGTTGCATTGCAAGGCGCCGAAATTTTGAGTGCTCGTCTAATCCCTTCCTTGTAGCGGGCCGTGCCGAGGCTTCCGTGTCGCGCGTGTCGCATCCTACGCGCGTGCAAAAGATCAACCCAGATCCTCCATCGATGGTTGACACGTCGAGCCGGCCATGCATAGCTATGCATGGCCGAATTGGTCTGTCAATGTGCTTAAAACTGTAAGCGATTGCGCCACCCGGGGCCTATTCAAGACGAATGTGCGCCACGCGCGGCTACGTTGCAAAGTACTTCTCTGTAAGACGGTCATGTTGACGGGCCTCAATATAAAACAAACTGATGGACCAACGCTGGCCACGACGGTTCTATTCGGGAGGAATTGGAATGGCCGACGAGAGCTCTGGCAAAAACACTTCGAGACTGATCCGCAGACGCGGATTTCTTAAAGGCGCCGCGACGGTCGGGATCGCAGCGACGTTCCCCGCGATCATTGCGCGCCGCGGCTACGCGGCCGAAAAGCCGACGGTGGTCAACTCCATCCGGTCGCTGTCCAATCCCTATCATGCGACCTGGAACAAGGGCGGCGAAGCTTTCGCCAAATCGGTCGGCGCCGAATACGTGACGCTGGTGACCGAGGGCAACAGCGAGAAGGGCATCGCCGACATCAAGGCGATCCTGGCAAAGACCGGGGGCAATTGCGTGATCAACGTCGATCCCAACGACAGCCCGGACGCGCGACCGATCGTCGAGGCGGCGCAGGCGGCGGGCGCCTATGTGGTCACCCAGTGGAACAAACCGGCCGATCTGCACCCGTGGGATCACAACCCGAACTACGTCGCGCATATCTCGTTCAGCGGCGTGCCCTATGGCAAGCAGATGGCCGAGACGCTGATCAAGGCGATGGGTGGCAAGGGCGGCATCGTGGCGCTTGGCGGTATCGAATCAAACATTCCGGCGATCGAACGCAAGGCCGGGCTGATGCAGGCGCTCGAAGCAAACCCGGACGTCAAACTGCTCGATTTCCAGGTTGCGAACTGGTCCGCGACCGAGGGGCTGGAGAAGACCAACGCCTGGCTGACCCAGTTCGGCGACGAGATCGGCGGGATATGGGCGGCGAATGACGACATGGCGCTGGCAGCCGTCGAGGCATTGCGCGCGGACGGTCGCGTCGGAAAGGTTCCGGTGACCGGCGTCGACGGTATCCAGCTCGCCGTCGAGGCGATCCTCGCCGGCGAAATGGCGGGAACGGTGTCGTGGGATCCGTATTGGCAGGGCGGTATGGGCCTTTCGATCGGCTATCACGCCAAGACCGGCGAATTCGATCCGACGACCGAGCCGGAGGAGCATCGCGAGTTCTACGGGACGGGAGTCGCGGTGACGTCGGAAAACGCGCAATCCTTCTACGACGCGAATATCAAAACCGAACCGGCGCTCGACTGGAGCGATATCTGGGGACGCGTAAGCGGGCAGATCCAGTATAGCTGAACCCGACTGGCGGGCGCGCGGCCATCGCGCGCTCGCCCCCAAGGGGCGGCGGACGGCGCGATCGACGCCAGCAGCCTTGCGCGTATTCGAGTGACGAAAAGGTCCCGAGCTTGCCAACAGACACAACTCGCGCGCCGGCAGGCGCCACGGCTCCGCGCGCGCGCCGCTGGCGGATCGCGACCTGGGCGCCGCTCGCGGTGCTGTTGCTGCTCTGTGCGATCATCGCGGCGATCAATCCCAATTTCCTGAGCTTCGGCAATTTCGTGCGGATCACCCAGTCCGCGATGATCCCGCTGGTGCTCGGGATCGGCGCGACATTCATAATCCTGATGGGCTCGATCGATCTGTCGGTGGAGGGTGTTCTGACCGCCGGGGCGGTCATCCTGTCCGTATTGGCGCTCAATGGTGCGAATGACAACGATTTCGGCTTGTTGGCCGTATTTGCCGTGCTGCTGGTCGGAGCCTTCATCGGCTTCGTCAATGGGCTGATCCACGTCAAGCTGCGGATTCCGTCCTTCATGACGACGCTCGGGACATGGTTCATCGGGGTCGGCGCCGCCAACGCGCTGCTCGGCGGCATGGCGACGCGGATCAACGATCCGATGATCCGGGGGCTGGCGATCGAGCGGTTCCTGGGCTTTCCCTGGGGGGTGTGGCTGGCGCTCGGCTGCTTTCTGATCGCAATCGTGATCCAGAACCATACGCGGTTCGGCCGCTACCTCTATGCGTTGGGCGGCGGCGAGGATCTCGCGGCGCTCTCCGGCATTTCGGTCGGGCGGGTGCGGATCGCGGCCTTTACCCTCGCGGGCGTCTTTTACGCCGTGGGCGGCATCCTGGCCGCCGCGCAACTCGGCCTCGGCAACGCGCAGATCGGCAACGGGCGGCTGTTCACCACGGTCACGGCGGTGGTGGTGGGCGGGACCGCGCTGTCAGGGGGCCAGGGCGGCGTCGTGCAAACGCTGGTCGGGGTGCTGATCGTCGTGGTGCTGTCGAACGGCATGGTGCTGATGGGCGTGCCGCCCAGCGTGCAGATCGGCGTGCAGGGTCTGATGATCATTGCCGCCGTCGCGCTGTCGATCGACCGCGGCAAGTCGCGGTTGAACAAGTGAAGGCGCCCGCTCCGAACCTCGAACTGGCCACCTCCGAACTGGCGCTGGTCAACGTGAACAAGAGCTTTCCCGGCGTTCATGCGCTGAAGAACGTCTCGATGCGGGTCGGGCGCGGCGAGATCGTCGGGCTGATCGGCGAGAACGGCGCCGGCAAATCGACGCTGATGAAGATCCTGAGCGGGGTCTATCAGCCGGACACAGGCGAGATCCTGATCGCGGGCAAACGCGCGGTTCTGCTCGATTCCGCCGATGCGAACCGCAAGGGCGTCGGCATGGTGTTCCAGGAGCAGTCGCTGCTGACAAACCTGACCGTCGGCGAAAACATCTATCTCGGAAACGAGGCGCAATTCACCCGCTTTGGTATCGTCGACTGGCGCAAGCTCTATGCGGCAGCCGCGCGGCAACTGGCGAAGGTCGCGCTCGACGTCGACCCGAGGATGCGCGCCGAGGATCTCGATTTCGCGTCGCGCCAGATGGTCGAGATCGCGAAGGCCCTGACCCTGGAGGAAGGCGCCGGCGGGCATCTGGTGATCCTGCTCGACGAGCCCACCTCGGTGCTGGAACGCGCCGAGGTCGACGTGCTGTTCGCCCGGGTCCGGGCGCTGCGATCGCGGGCGTCGTTCATCTTCGTCTCGCACCGGCTCGACGAGGTGCTGGACCTGTCGGACCGGATCTATGTGATGAAGGACGGCGCGGTGGTCGCCGAACTGGCCGCCGCCGACGCGGATGTGCCGCGACTGCATCACTGGATGGTCGGACGCAGCCTGCAGGCCGAATATTACCGCGAACCGCTGCAGCGCCCGTTCAAGGACGAGGTGGTGGTCGAGGCGAAGGGTCTTTCGTACGGACAGTCCTACCGGGATGTGAGTTTCAAGCTGCGCGCGGGCGAAATACTCGGCATCGCGGGGGTGATCGGATCGGGCCGCGAGGAACTGACGCGCACGCTGGTCGGGTTCGCGCCGCATGACGGCGGCACGTTGACCGTGGGTGGCCGGGAAGAGCGGTTCACGACGCCGGCCGAGGCGGTGGACCGCGGCATCGGCTATATCCCGCGCGAACGCCGGGTCGAGGGGCTGGTGCTGTTTCTTCCCGTGGCCGCGAACATCACGCTGGCGGATCTGGGCAGCCTGACGCGGTACGGCATCATCGACACCGGCGAGGAGCGCCGGCTGGCGACAACTTGGGTCGAGCGGATGAACATCCGCACACCCGGCATCCAGACGCTGTGCCTGAACCTGTCGGGTGGCAACCAGCAGAAGGTCGTGCTGGCCAAGTGGCTGAACGCCAAGGCGCGGGTGCTGATCCTCGATCATCCGACCCGCGGCCTCGACGTGGGCGCCAAGGAAGAGGTCTACGAGCTGGTGCGCGCCGTCACCTCCGAAGGCGTGGCCGTGGTGCTGACATCCGACACGCTGGAGGAGACGATCGGCCTCAGCCACAACGTGCTGGTGATGCGCGACGGCGCGATCACGCACCGAGCGGAGGCCAGTCGGGGCGCAAAGCCTTCGCAGGTCGATCTCATCGGGCACATGGTCTAGGCATGGCAGCGTTTATCGGGACCGTCGGGCTGGACCGCCTCCGCCAATGGCTGCCGCTCGCGACGCTGGTGATCCTGGTGGCGCTGATCGGCGCGCTGCAGCCGGTGTTCCTGCAGCCCGCCACGTTGCTGCAGCTCGCCAGCGACACGGCGGTGCTGTTCATTCTCGCGACCGGGGTGACCTTCGTGATCATGCTGGGCGGCATCGACCTGTCGATCCAGTCGATGGCGTCTCTCGCCAGCGTCGTCGTCGCGCTGTCGATCTCCCGGCTCGGCTACGGGGCGTTTCCGCTGGCCCTCGCGGTCGGGGCCGTCGCAGGGTTGCTGTCGGGGCTGGCGCATACGAGGTTGCGGATCCCCTCGTTCATCGCGACCCTCGCGATGGGAGGGGTGCTGTTCAGCACGGCGCTGGTGATCTCCGGGGAAAGGTCGATCACCCTCGACACCGAGGCGCGCGGGTATCTCACCTGGATCACCGGCGCCATTCTCGGCATTCCGAATGTCGTGCTGATCGGGCTGGTGGTTCTGGCGGTCGCGCACGTGCTGCAGGCGCATACGAGGTTCGGCCGCTACAGCGCCGCGATCGGTGCGGGCGAGCCCGCCGCCTATGCCTCCGGGGTCAAGGTGAACCGCCAGAAGGTCTTTGCCTATGTGCTCTCGGCGGGGTTCGCGGCGCTGGCCGGGATCATTCTCGCTGGCCGGCTCGCCAGCGGGTCGCCGACGCTGGCCGCCGAGATGCTGCTGCCGTCGATCGCGGCCGTCGTGGTTGGCGGAACGGCGATCACCGGGGGGGTCGGCAGCATCTGGCGCACGCTGGTGGGGGCGCTGATCATTTCGGTCGTTCGCATCGGCATGACCTTTCTCGGGGTTAACATCTTCGCGCAGAACATCGTCTTCGGCGCCGTTCTGATTGCGGCCGTGGCGATAACAATCGATCGGTCGAAGATCCCGATCGTCAAGTAACCAGGGATCTCGCGCTTTCTCGGATGAAGCCAGCCCCGAACAGCCGATCCCGCCCGCAAGGTCGGACGCGATGACGCGCAATAGCAGATATCCATCGTCCACCGATGTGGCGCGCCTTGCGGGGGTGTCGCAATCGGCGGTTTCACGCGCCTTCTCCGAAGGCAAGAGCGTGTCGGAAGCCACCAGCCGCAAGGTTTTCGAAGCGGCCGAGGCGCTTGGTTACAGTCCGAGCTTCATCCCCCGCATGCTGCTCGATCATCGCTCGCGGCTGGTCGCGGTTGTCATCAGCGGCACCGGCAATCCATTCTACGCCCGCGCTGTCGAGGAGTTCACCAAGGCGCTGCAGGCGATCGGCAACCAGGTTCTGCTGGTTCATGTCGACAGCGGCCATTCGCTTGACGGCGTGGCGCCGAAGCTGGCGAGCTACCGCGTCGATGCGATCGTCAGCGCCCTGCCCGTCGTGTCCGACGAGACCGCCCGGGCGTTTGCCCGGGTCAAGGTTCCGACGATCTCCTTCAACACGCCGATAAACAGTCAGTGGGTGGCCTCGGTCTGCACCGACAATGTCGCAGGCTCGGCCGCCGTCGCCGACCTGTTTCTGGCGCGCGGCGCGCGCACCTTCGGCTTCATCGCGGGATCGGCGGGAAGCTATGCGAGCGCTGAGCGGCTGCGCGGCTTTCGCGACCGTCTGGCAGAGCGCGGCCTCGAGCGTGTCGAGGTTGTCGTGGGCGACTATTCCTATGATGGCGGCGTGCGGGCGGCGCGGGCGCTGCGCGATGCCGGGGCCATGCCGGAGGCCATATTCGGGGCGAACGACCTGATGGCGATGGGCGCCCTCGACGCGCTGCGCGGCGCCGCCGGATTGCGGGTTCCCGAAGATATCCTCGTCGCCGGATTCGACGATGTTCCGGAAGCATCCTGGGGCGCGTACGATCTGACGACCGTGGTCCATGATTGCCGGGCGATGGTCGCGGAGGCGATGGACATCCTCGAACAGATGATGTCATCGAACGGTTCGACGGGGGGAGTGACGCGGATTGTGCCGGGGCGGCTGCTGGAGCGCTCGACCACCCGGCGGTAGCGATCCGCGCCTCTTAGCAGGGCGCGATCCGGTCGCCGGTGTCCGCGGGAAAGAGACAGATCCCCGAGCGCTCGATTGAAAAGCCGATCGCAGGGTCGACTGGAACGTCGCAAAGCTCTTGTCCGCCTTCGCCATGACCTGCGCGGGGCGGACCTGACAGGTGACGACGCTTTCGTTGCCGGTGAGTTCGCTCGCACATGCCTTGGCCATCGCGCCAGCGCCGTTAAGCGCGACGAATGGCGCGTCCCCGGGGCGGAACCCGGAAACAGCATCCGGCCGCGCAGCACAGTTTCCGAGCGCGATGCGTTCCTCCTGCACCAGAAGGCACCGCCTTCGATCGCGCCCGCGTGGGTGTTCATTGGCGGCGAGCCAATGAAGCCGGCGACAAGCAGGTTGGCCGACTGGTCGCAGATCTCGCGCAGCGTAGCGCTCTGCTGCACGACGCCTTCGTTCCTGACCGCGACACGGTGGGCGAGCGTCATGGCTTCGATCTGGACGGGGGTGACGTAGATTGTGGTGAGATCGAGATCGCCCTGCAGACGCTTCAGCGCCGCCCGCATGCTGCTTCCCAGCTTGGCGTCAAGATTTGACAAGGGTTCGTCCATCAGAAAAACGCTGACTGGCCGACGGCGCAGGCCCCGGCTTCCTGACGCGGCGGCGATTCTTTCGTAAAATATTGGAAAGTCTACCAAATCGCGCTGCGATGCCGAAACGGACTGGAGACGGCGATGATGAGCTGTCAAGAAATTGTGACACTTGACTCTGTCGCGACAAATTGACACATTTGGGGCGACGCTTTCCTGACCCGATCGAAAGGGGATGAACGCGCCTCGGTTTGAGGGGGGCGCCGAACGGCGCTTGATCGACTTCAAGCTGAACAAACCCGAAGTAGTATGGAGGCCAAAATGACGACAAACGATCCAGAAAAAGTCTGGCTAACCGGCCTGACGCTCCCGGAAGCCGAGGAGCTACACAGCTATATCATCGACGGCACCCGGGTTTTCGGTGCGATTTCGGTGCTGGCTCACCTTCTCGTCGCCTTCTCGACGCCTTGGCTGGGCTGAAGGGGGGACCATGAACAACGCAAAGATGTGGCTTGTCGTGAAGCCGACCGTAGGCATACCGCTGTTCCTGTCCGCGGTGGCCATCGGATCGTTCGCGGTACACGTGGCCGTCCTGAGCAACACCTCCTGGGTTTCGGATTACCTGTCGGGCCAGGAACTGGGTCAAGGAGATCGGGCGGCAGCTGCTGCCACCGATGGGGCCGCGGTGAATACTGCAAAGGTGGTCTTCGCTCCGTCGGCGCAGGCCGGCTCGAGCGCGCCGCAGATGTTCGTCGTTCTGCCGGACGGCAGCCGGGCGCAGCTCGTGTTCGAGTCACCGACGGTGCTCGCGTCGACGGATGCCAACGGTATGCCGTCGCCCAGTCAGTAGCGTACTTCAGGCCGGGCGTCCGCTTGCGCCCGGCACGCTCGGCGAGACCGATCCGACCGACAGGATCCAGCTCCCGGGGGACCGGGGGTAGCGCAACAAGGTGTGACCGAATGCTCAACTACCGCAAAGTCGCCTTGGGGACGCTCGCACGGATCGGGCCGCGGTTCATGCCGTTCGCGGACGTGGCGACCGTCGAGATCCCCCTGGCGCGCCTGCTGCGGCTGTCGCTCTTCCAGGTCACGGTTGGCATGGCGCTGGTGCTTCTGGTCGGCACGCTCAATCGCGTGATGATCGTGGAGCTGAAGGTGCCGGCCGCTCTGGTCGGAATCATGATCGCCCTGCCGATCGTCTTCGCGCCGTTCCGCACGCTGATCGGCTTTCGATCCGACAATTTTGCCTCCGCGCTCGGCTGGCGGCGCATTCCCTACATCTGGAAGGGGACCATGCTCCAGTTCGGCGGCTTCGCGGTGATGCCCTTCGCGCTCCTCGTGCTCTCGGGTTACGGCGAGTCCGCCGGCGGGCCGCTCTGGGTGGGCCACGGCTCCGCCGCGATCGCGTTCCTGCTGGTGGGGGCCGGGGTGCACATGGTGCAGACCGTGGGCCTCGCGCTTGCGACCGATCTGTTTCCCGTCGAGGACCAGCCCAAGGTGGTCGGCCTGATGTATGTCATGCTCCTTCTGGGCATGATCGTGAGCGCAATCGTGTTCGGAGCCCTGCTGGAAAACTACAGCCCTGGACGGCTGATCCAGGTGATACAGGGCGCTGCCGTCGTCACGATCGTGCTCAACTCCATCGCGCTCTGGAAACAGGAACCGCGCGACCGGCTCCGGGCGCGGTCTCTCGCAACCTCGTCCGGTCGCAAACCGCGGTTCAGCGAGTCGTGGGCCGGCTTCGTGCGGGGGCGCGGCGCGCTACGCCTGCTGGTCGTCATCGGTCTGGGCACGTTCGGCTTCGGCATGGCCGATGTCCTGCTCGAGCCCTACGGCGGGCAAGTGCTGGGGTTGTCCGTCGCCCAGACCACGAAGCTCACGGCAGTCTTCGCCGCCGGCGGGCTGGTCGGCTTCGCCGTCGCCTGGCGGGTGCTCGGGCGTGGCGGAAGCCCGCTGGTCGTCTCCGGCTGCGGTGCGCTTCTCGGGTTGCCCGCCTTCGGCGCGATCATCGTCTCATCCCAGCTTCAGGCGCCCGGCCTCTTCGTCGCGGGCACGCTGGTTGCGGGCCTTGGGGCCGGGCTCTTTGGCCATGGCACCCTGACCGCCACCATGCGCGCGGCTCCAAAGGAACAGGTCGGTCTCGCGTTGGGCGCGTGGGGTGCGGTCCAGGCGACCGCCGCAGGGCTGGGCGTGGCGCTGGCGGGTATCGTCCGCGACGTGATCGCCGGTCACGGGGGGATCGCCTTGGAAAATCCCGCCGTGCCCTACATTCCAGTGTTCATCGTCGAGATGCTGTTTCTCGCGCTGGCGATGATTGCACTTTACCCGCTCGTCCGGCCGCAGGTTGCGGCCGGACGGATAGAGAAACCCGCCGGAACGACGGTCTAGGAGGTTGGATCAAGCATGACAACGGTCGTAAGCAGACTCTATGCAAACAAGCTTGCCGCGGACGAGGTGGTCGCGGTGCTGCGGGCGCAGGGCTACCCGCAGGGAATCATCGATGTCATCAGCGACGCCGACGGGGACGCGGTCGATCGGATCAGGCAGGCCCGGGTCGGCCGGGAAGCGGCCGAGGCCTACGCCAGCCGCCTCGGGGACGGCAAGGCGCTGGTTGTGGTGCGGGTGCCGTTCATGCCCATCGGCGCCGCCAAGAACGCCATCGAAACAGTCGACCGCTTTGACTCCGTAAATGCCGGCGTAGCCAATCAGAACGAGTATCTGCGCGAAGAGCCCTCCAGCAAGTACATGACTTCGAAGATCCTCAAGAACCATCCGCGGTTCCTGACTGGCGATCTGCCCGCCGCGCATCGGACCTTTCTTACCCGCAACCTCGATCTTTCCGCCGACAACCGGATCGGGACCATCTCGTCGAAGATCGGCTTGCCACTGCTCAAGCGCCACAAGGACAAACGCTCCGTGATCCTTGGTGGTGCGTTCATGTCGCGGAAATTCCTGCCGTTTCCGCTGCTTAAGCGTCACAAGGACAAGCTCTCGGTGATCCGGGGCGGCGGCACCCCCTTCTCCACGCTGCTCGCGCTTCCGCTGCTGACCAGGCGAAGCTGACGCCGGAGAGGCGCGACGTCTCGCGGCCCTTTAATGCTCGAGGCTATTCGCGCCCGATGGAATCGATGGGATTGAACGTAGCCGCGCCGCTGCGTCAAGGCGCGCGGCGTGATCCGGTCCGGCACGGCAAGGGGCCAGGACCGCGACGTGATGCCTTCGAAGCAGCTCCTGCGCCTGCTGTGCGCCTACGGCGACTTGCCCGGCGGCAACGCTGTATCCTTCCGGGCCACGACGAGAATCGTACAACGCTGAATGTGAGGCCGCCGGCGTAGGGCGTTGGACCGTCCCAAGAGGCGGCGCGACTGGTCGGCCCTGGAGTTCGCCGATCTCTTCTGCGCTCATGGATCCGCCTAAGCCCGCACACATGAGGGTCGGCTCGGGCGGGTTGTAAGTTCGCAAGTCCGAGTCGGAAGCCCGTGGGTTCCGCGCTGGCCGGCCGGCACGGCGACCGGGCGCCCCTGCGCCGAGCGCGATATCGAGCGGCGGCGAGTGACGGCAGACCGGGTTCTCAGAGGCCGGCGGCGAGTTCCCGGTTGGCGGTCTCGAGCAGGTCGAGAACGTGCGGCGCGAAGCTGCGCCAGATTTCCAGCGTGAAGCGGTCCGGACCGTCGCGATAGAGCACGACCTGCACGCCGTCGAAGATCGTGCGCGCACCGGCGCCAACGCCGATGCGCTCGACGTCGACGGGGCAGCCGACCGTGAGCAGCGTCACCGTCGACGCGCCTTGAAGCGTGACGGCGATCTCGCGGTCGCTGATATCGACGAGGCTGTGCGGCGGCGCGGGGTCGAGCCCGGCGAAAGCGGCGGCGACCTCGTCGCGGTCGGTTCCGGCGGCGGAGAGCACCCACTCGTCCGGACCGAGGCACAGCGCCCGGCGCGCACCCTCCTGTGCGCCTTGGCCGATGACGGACGGCAGCGCCAGGCCGAAGGCCTCCGACGCGGCGGCGAGGTGGCCGGGGTCGATCCGCAGATTGAAGCGCGCGGCCTCGGGCTGCACCGTCAGCGCGACCGGGCCCGAACCGGGGGCAGGCGTGATCGGATCACGAGCGTTCATTGTCCTGTCCTCCGGATCAGAGCTTCAGGCGGGCGCCTTCGGGGTCGTAGAACACCGTGCCGGTGACCTTTGCGGTCAGCGTCCTGTCGGGCATGGGCACATGCAGCGTCTCGCCCACGCGGTCGCGGCCGCCCTCGACGAGCGCCATGGCGATCGACCGGCCGAGCGCGGCGCTCCAGTACGACGACGTTACGTGGCCGAGCATCTTCATCGGTATCGGCTGGTTCGGGTCGGCGACGATCTGCGCGCCTTCCTCCAGCACGACGCCCGGATCGTCGGTCAAGAGGCCCACGAGCTGCTTGCGGCCCTTGGCCACAAGGTCGGGGCGCGCGAGCGAGCGCTTGCCGACGAAATCGGGCTTCGCCTTGCCGATCGCCCAGTCGAGGCCGGCGTCGCCGGGCGTCACCGTGCCGTCGGTGTCCTGGCCGACGATGATGTAGCCCTTTTCCGCGCGCAGGACGTGCATCGTCTCGGTGCCGTAGGCGCAGATGTCGTATTGCCGCCCGGCCTCCCACAGCGTCTGCCACAGCGCGCGGCCGTGGCGCGCCGGCACGTTGATCTCGAACCCGAGCTCGCCGGTGAAGGACAGGCGGAACAGCCGCGCCGGGAAACCCGCGACCGTGCATTCGGCGACCGACATGTGCGGGA
>Ga0105046_10006906_pt1 | contig 17941 bp, 20 predicted proteins | sample MAT03_FD_78385 | JGI IMG/M metagenome (GOLD analysis project Ga0105046, IMG submission 78385) | Freshwater microbial communities from Lake Fryxell liftoff mats and glacier meltwater in Antarctica - MAT-03 (megahit assembly) | ecosystem: Environmental > Aquatic > Freshwater > Ice > Liftoff...
CAGTCGGATTGAGAGGCAGGTGATCGCGTAACAGGTCCCATTGTTCATCGGTTAAATCACTGGCATAGGCAGGGTTTTTGTGACACACTTGCGCTTGTCCTGTTGGGTAACGATGGCTGGTTAGTACCGTCATTGTACCAAACAGGACTCTCCAACACCTCTTCAAACCTGTTTTTTCGACCCCTTTTATTACACTTTGAATTATCAAACGGCTTCTAAGTGATCTCCCCAAAATAAATCTGGATTGTGGTCTGTAGGCGAGGCACGCGTATCTCTGGGAGCCATCAGGGATGACCTGACGGCTCCTAGCGGGGAAGGTCAGGATCCATCGCCTTACGGGTTCATTTTGCGCACAGTGCGGCCAACCAAAGGTCGATACAGATAACGAAAAATCCATCCTGGCAGGTAACGTCCGCGTTCCTCATAGGCAATACGCGCCCGCGGATGTTCCATAATATGGGGCATAAATGACCGATATGAAGGCACATCACGCCACAGCTCGATGCTGGTGAGGTGTTTAACGTTCTTATACCCATAATGGGCGGGTGCAACAAGGCGTAACGGCGCGCCATGTTGGGCCGACAGGGCTGCGCCATCGAGCTGATCAGCAATCAGCACATTGTCCGCGAGGGCATCTTCCAGAAGGAGACTACTTTTATAGCGATCAAGGCCCTTAAAAGCCATGATGCTCGGCGTCATCTGTGCGGGCAGGTGTGGTTTCACCAGATGCTCATACACATCCCGAAAGCGAAATCCCGACCAGCCCACATCCGGATAACACCATGTGGTTACGCAATGGAAGTCCGCAGACACACTCACGCGCTCTAACGCCGCAAGATCTGCATAGCGAAGGGTGAAGGTCTCAAGATCGCCCCGGATTGTAATGTTCGCGTGCTCGGTCTGGGGAATGTCAAACTTGGCTGAGGCACTCACGCCAAAACGTGGGAAGTCGGAGCGGATCACTTGACCCGGCGGGAGAGGGCTTACAGGAGATCGTTTTTCCATCGTGAAGGGCTCCTCAGGGCACTACGTGCCACCTATAACATAACATGTAGTATGGTATGTTATAGAGACAAAAAACGCCAGTGCGTGTTTGCAAAGTGGAGTAGGATCGTGACATACCCCCCACAGATAAACTTGGGGCGTCTGGCTTTTAGCGAAACGTGTCTCGCAACGGGATTGCCATCTGACGATGATTGATGAAATTATGGCCATGATGGAAGAAGACCCTATGATGGGCATGACCGAAGACGAGATGGTCGCCCATGATGAGACGCTCAAAAATATGATGAGCATGTCCACCAAAGACATGATTTCCACCTGTATGACCTCCATGAATATGGACATGTCTGGCGACATGATGGAGTTGACTCCTGGCAATGTGGCCGGCGAACCGGCTGAGTGTGCGGCTGTGCGTGCCGACGTTGAAAAGTTCCTTGTCGCGCAAATCATCACTGAAATGTCTATGATGCCGATGGAAGGCCAATAAGCCACTGACATCGAGAGTGGTTGGTTTGTCTACAGAGAGTAAAAAGACGCCCTGGAGATCTTCAAGGCGTCTTTTTATAAGTAATCATTCACCTCTCCGTGAGAAATGGATCAATACCTTCGCCAAAATTCAGAGTGCCTGAAAAAGCAGAGTTTTCGCCAAATTTTGGCACTTCCTGACTTTTTATAAGCCAAATTTTGGAGTCAAATTTGCTTCAAAAAGGCAGATTTGGCTGTGTTTTCAAAATTGGCGAAGGTATTGATGGATAGGTGAATGATTACTTTTATAAAGTAATTATTCAGTGATCCATACGTTACGGATTATTTAGTAGTCCATAGAGTTTTTTAATGGGCTATTGTGGGTCAAATTACCGAGACTGCCGCAAATTCTCACGGAGAGGTGAATGATTACCTTTATAAAGCAGTTGCGGGATCATAGGAGGCCATTTTCACAGCCTCCCAGAGAACAGACTTTCGTATTTTGCTCACGACACCATCTTGGCGCTTGCCTCCCCTGCCTCAATCAGCGCTCAACCTGCAAAATCTGGTCGGCCACCTCGCGTAAATCAGCCCCGATGATATCCGGTTTGGGAGCCAGGGGATCTAACACGGCACCTGGACGGGCAATGAATGCCGCAGCACAGCCCGTCTTCATGGCTCCGGCAATATCCCATGCGTGAGCCGCCACCAACCGCACCTGATGAATAGGAACCCCCATCTTTTCAGCGGCCATGTGGTAAGGCTCTGGTGCTGGTTTCAGCCGCTTGACCTCATCGGCTGACAAAACCTGCTCAAATAAATCGCGCAGTCCCGCATGGGTGAGCTGCGCCTCGGCCACCTGCGCTGTTGAGTTGGTGAGAGCCGCAAGCCGCAGCCCTGCGTCATGCAGGCGTTGGAGGTTTTCCCGCACCTCAGGATGAGGTGGCAAACTTGAAAGGGTCTGCGCGATGGCCTGTTTATCCTCCGGCATCAGGTTGACACCGCGTCGTGCCGCGATCATCTCCAATGCCGCCATTCCAATCTGACCGAACGGGGTATAAGACTCCAGCACAATGCTCATCAGGGCGGATTGGATAAATTGGCCGAACCACAGCCCGCGCACGCTTCTCTCTCCAAAAATACGTTCAAAATGAGGGTCGAGCGCTTTCAGATCAAGCAGGGTTTCATTGACATCAAAAGCAAGGATACGGGCCATGTTTTTCTCCTGTCGCTTCTATTGGGTCATTACCGTCACGTATTCGGCGGAGACATATCCGCTGCCATCGTTGTAGCGAATCTCGTACCAGCCCTCTCCCTCTCCCAGGATCACAAACGCCATGCCCGGATTAATCGCGCCGATCTGTGCCTGGTCAATGCTGGGGCCGCTGCGAACATTCAATAGGGTATCCGGCGTCAGAAATGAGAGCGGTTCGGCAGGGGTGGCTGTGGGCTCAGTGCTGCTGATGGAGGTCTCGGCTAACAGATCATTGATGGCCGCCTCCGTGTCATCGTACGCGCCTTCCCCAATGCGTTTATAACGGATATTGCCGCGCTTATCAATGAGATAAACCGTCGGCCAGTAGTGCTGTCCATACGCCCGTCATGTGCTTTGATCGTTATCCTGGCCGACGGGATAGGTCACATCCAAGCGCTGGGTGGCGGCAAGGACATTTTGCAGGTCACGCTCATAACTGAACTCCGGGTAATGAATGCCGACGACCTCCAATCCTTGATCATGATAATCTTCATACCAGGCCTCGATATAGGGCAGAGTGCGAATGCAGTTGATGCAACCAAAGGTCCAGAACTCCAATAACACAACGCTGCCGCGCAAATTCGCCAACCGCAGCGGTTTGTCGCTGTTCAACCATGACAGGCTTTGAATTTCTGGGGCGGTGCCCAGAATTGGCAAGTTTGACACATAAGCCTCCTGAGTGGGTGAAGGCGATGGGACGACAAGTGCTTCAGACTCAGAGACCTGGGTGGGTGTTTTCGCAAGCGATGTCTGCGCGTTGACGGTAGACACGGTCCATGAAAAAATGGCAAAAACGCCTAGCAAAGCAAGACACAGGACGCTCAATGACTGGAATACGATCCTGATATGTCTATGCATTGGGAATAACCTCCGTCCAGATACCAAACAGGCCAATGATAACGAGAAGAGTGCCCGACAGCCGATTGAGCAGCGTATGATGCTGTGTCAACCAGCCTGTAAACTGGCGCTGAACGCGTACCGCCGCGAAAGGCAGCAGGACCAGCGGCCAGCCAAAGCCCAATCCAAAAAACAGGAAGTACAGCAGCCCATCGGTCAATTGACCCAGGCTGCCAGCCCCCAGCACAAACGCGCTGGTGATGAGCGGACCCGTGCAGGGCAGCGTCATTGGGCCCAGAAGCACGCCGTAGAGATAGGCTGTCGCATAGGGATTTTTCAGAACAGGGGCTTCTAACATCGTCATACGGGTGAATGGGCTGCGATCCATGATCATCAGGATGCCAAAGAGGATCACAATCCCATAAATCACAGGCAGCAGGATGGTCAGCACCGATCCAAATGAGGCTTGAAGCAGATACAGGATAAAGCCGACCAGCAGCATCATGGTGAGAATGCCCGCCAGCACGACGACGCCCAACCAGGACGCGCCCCGCCGCATGGAGTCATGTGCCATACTACTGACCAGGAAGGCCACCAGACCCGGATAAAGCGGCAGCAGGCAGACATTTGTCAGGATAGCCGTATTTCCCAGGAGAAAGGCTTCAAAATATTGATTCACCCACTCATCCCCCGCTGATTTGTGTCAGTTGTTCGAGGATCTCAGCCTCCGACTCAATGCCTGTCCTTAAGGCGGTGGTTGTCTGATCGGGGCGGATGATGAAATGCGGTGTTGAGGGTGGGTTGGTAATCGTGCGCCCAAATGCTGCTGTCAATTCAGCGAGCATGTCTGGCGTCATGACCGCAAACACCCAATCGAAGCCATTGTCATCCGCGTATTGGGCGAGTTCCTCCGATGTGATCGTCGTTTCGACGCTGAGGGCGACAAAAACAAATTCATCTGAGTTCATCTGCGCTTTGACACGACTGACATTTCCCAACTGCTGGCGACAGTTGGTACACCAGGTTGCCATCGGCTCAACGAAGATGGTTTTCTCAGCGAAGTCAGAAAAGGTGAAGGTTTCACCCGTCCGTGCGTTGATGAGCGGCAGCGTTTGCCATGTACGGCTGACTAATGATGCGGACTCCTGCAAAGTTGTGGCCGATGGGTTTGAGGAACAGGCCACTAAAAAGAGGATCGTGAGGGCCATCAATCCCGAAAAAATGAGACGACCAATAGATCTTGAAGAAACAGACATAACGTTTTAAATCCCGAATATCTCAATCGAACACAGAATAACAATCAATTGTTATCACAAGGTTACGGACAGGATAACGAACAGGTTGGAGACTTCTGACCCGCTTTATGTGAGCGCGGGAGCGAGGCTTTGAGCCTCGCAACAGGCAAGGCAGGGGTTTTAGCTTCGCTGACTTCGTTCAACCCCTGACGACAGGGCAAAACACGCTGAAAGAGGATATTTTTCTCTTCGCTTAATGCCTATGCAGCATGCTGCGCCCGAAACGCCCATCATTTGTCTTTTAAAACGTTTCCCCATAAGTTCAATTCAAATCCACATATCAAGATGGCTCAATGATTGAGGTTATCGTTGGATGATTTGGTGGGCGTGAAGGCATAACGCAACGTCACGCCGAGGATGTAATATGTTGCCAGCAATGTTCCACGCAGCGTTCCGCTCACCTTTGACTGCCCCGACCAGCGCTTGCGATAATGGACTGGCACTTCAACGATACGGAGGTCGTGGCGTGCCGCTTTGACCATCATTTCAGTCGGCCAACCGAATGTCATCTCGCACATTTCCAGTGATAACAACATGTCCCGTCGAATCGCTCGATAGGGTCCGAGATCAGTGACTTTCAAGTCATAAAGCAGCCCCATCAAGCGGGAGACCAGTTGATTACCAAAGCGTTGATGAGGCGGCATTGCCCCCGGTTCGGTATATCCTGCCCGCGTTCCGAGAACAAGATCGGCGCGATTGTCGAGGATGGGACGGATAATCAGTTCCATTTCTGCTGGGTCAAAACTGCCATCCCCATCCATGAACACCACCACATCCGCGTCTGCTGCTGCGAAGACCCCGGCCGCACACGCATAGCCGTAACCACGACGTGATTCATGGATGACCCGTGCGCCTGCACCAAGGGCTTCTGCATCAGTGTCATCGGTTGAACCATTATCGACAACGATGACACTGATGCTGCTCACGAGGGGCAGTGCAGACGGAATATCGCCTACAAGACGACGAATGTTACTTGCCTCGTTAAGAGCAGGAATGATGACGGTTAGCTGCATCACAGATTCATCGCCTCAGCATAGGCCTTCAGAAATTTACGAGTCTGTGGTGCGACTGTGTCTGGAAGATGTTTCAATTCGTTCATCAGTCGTTTTAAATCATCAACATAGTCAATGTCATAGCAATCCGGCAGCATTTTCACCGCTAATCGCGCTTGTTTTGCCCGATCCAGGGTATCAGCCGTGACCTGCGGTGTACTCATGGTCACCGTCAGGAACAATGAAGGGGCCGGTTGTTTTAACCCGATCAGATAATAGCCGCCGTCATCGCAGGGCCCTAATGTAACATCGGCGGACTCCAATCCCTGGAATGCTTCAACGAGACATCTGACGGGCAAGGATGGGCTGTCGCTGTCCATAATGATCGTCTGATCATATCCATTCGTGAGACAGTGAGTCGTTGCGTTGTTTAATCGTTCAGAGAGATCGTTACCGACTTGCAAGAGCAGTTCAAAATCGGGGGCAATCTGACGGAAATAATCTTCCCCGCCCACAGGCAAGTATGCGATGATGGGCGTGAATGCGAGCTGCTTTTGGGCTTCACGAATCATCTCGAGGGTATCCAACAGGAAACACTCATAGAGGCTTGCAGCTTGCTCACCCATGAGCGGCGGCGAAAGGCGTGTTTTCGTTTGTCCGGGCGCGGGCTGTTTGGCAACAACCATGAGCGCACGTTTGGGAGCGTTAAGACTGAAGGGCTGAGGGTTCATGTTCACTTTGTAACTCATCGTCTGATGGAACAGTAAATTGTGGGCGAGATCGCCAAAGGCGAATTCGTGTGACAGCTGCCGCACAAAGCAGGATATAGAGCGGCCAGAATTGTAAGGCGAGATCCCATTGTTGTTCCTGCCAGCGCATGAACGTGATATATGCCAACGAGACTGTGCAGGTAAACACCCACCATGCCAGTGCTGCATTCAAACGCGGTTGGCGCGGGACAAAAAGATCAAGGGCTATCAAAGGCAGTAACCAGAGGGCATACCAGGGAAGCAAATTATGATTGATGAGCATATAAACGCTCATCGGCCAGAAGCAGCGCAAAATCGCCTGCCGCGCAGTGTGTGCTGGACGAATGATCATCCAGAGGCTCAGGATTGCGATGATGGCAGGCATGCCTCTTGTACCAGGGATATACCATTGGATGCCATGTGCCTGCGCCAGATCAATTAACCAGCGCATGAGCGGCGATATATTGGTCCACTCGCGTCCGTATTTTGATAGGAAGCCAAGCACATTCACCCCTGGTTGACTGTACAGTACATACCCGGCCAGCACAGTCAGCACAAGAGCGATAGGCAGCGACAGCCGCCAGCGACGTTGGCCTGTCTTGTCATGCAGACTCCAGAGCGGGATAGCAAGCATTGCCGGGTACAGCTTTATCAAGGTCGCAAGCCCCAATAGCACGCCAATCCCCACCTCATAGCGCCAGTTCGCATGGGTCGATGGAGAACGCGCCCGCACTAAAAATGCCCCAACAATCAACGGTAGATACAGCGCATCGACATGAGCCGAATGGGCGATCTCGAACACGAGCAGTGGACTCCACAGGAAAATCAGAACCCGCTCAGGTGGCTGATGAAGCGCCTGCAGGAGTTTTACCAACAGCCAACCTGCCAATAGAGTTGAGGCAATCATCACCAACTTCATACCCAAAACGCTGTCTGGAAATACCCGCCACGTCGCTGCAAAGACGATCTGCGCGCCCGGCGGATAAATGGTGACGGCCTTTGGACGGTTCATGCTCGGCCAGATCACATCATCGCGCAGGTCAGCCAGTTTTCGAGCGTTTGAAGCATAGCGATAGGGGTTGATGCCCGCCGCCTGGACACGACCATCCCAGATATAGCGAAACATATCATCAGACAGCGAGGGCCAGGAAGGAATAAGGATGGTATTGAAGACAACAGCAAAGAAAAAAATGGTCTTGAGTGAGTGACGAGAATTAGGTTTCAGGATTACCCAGCAGGCAAGTCCGTAGAGGATGAACAATCCCAAAAAGATGACAAAGAAAGGCTCTATACGATTTGGACGGAAATCCCCATGCAAGAGGACTGCGCCATACAGGGGCAAAGACAACAGCCCAAGTATGAAAAGTGGCGATCTGGCAAGCCAGCGTATTGATACAGCATGGCGGATAGCCGTCCAAAATTGGGAGAGCCTGTGTGAACGGTGATGCACGTCATTCAAAGAGATCACAGGCTCTGTCCTGATGAAACTATTGACCCGTTAGCAATAAGCCGATGCGCCCAATTGGACTTCCACTGTCAGCGAGTTTTTTGAGGCGCGGAATTAACAATGTATCGATGCCGAAAAAACGTCCTGGCGCGAAGGCAATGACGACAATTGAGAGAAAGATCATGTTCAGATAAACCCACTCCCATTCATAGGGGTTAGGAATGTTCGCCAACCCAACCGCCAACTGCATAGACACGCCCAGCGCAATCAAGCCGCCTAAACGACTGAACAAACCGAACCCTACCAGGATGAAGATTGAGAACTCCGCCAACCAGATCAGCCAGCCAAACAATCCAAGATTTGGCAGGATGATATTGTCCACAATTGCGCCGTTGAACTGCCGCAGCGGAGTCAGGTTCAGGAAAACCTCTGGCCCGCCGGTGTTATCCAGGTTGGCTTCAAAGACACGCAGTTCACGGTTTGCGGCATAAAACGATTGGATGCCGAGCCAATCGCACAGCCCCTTCGCCCGAGTGAGCTTTTCTCGTCCCGCCTGAATCGATTCAGTCGTGATCGTATAATCGGACGGACAACCAAACGTCGGCGGCAGTTTCCACCACAACTGCGTGAAAAAGAGATAGGCGAGTGCCAATCGGACGATAATCAGGGCAACTTTTTGCCCGTTCGTGATAACGCTGGTTTGGCGGTTGCTACGATCCACCGTTGTTGTTTCCGCTGTGTTGGTCTGCTGCGCCATGAGTGTTCTCCTTGACCCGATAAATGCCGTTCATTTATGAACCAGTCATACGCCGCAGGGCAGCATGCAGCACCGCAATAACGGTCATCCCGTCACGGATGTCACTATTGCGGACCATCTGCAATACCTCATCAAACGGAAATGTTTGTATTTCAAAAAACTCGGTATCGTCAGGTGGTAACGAGTGCTGAGTCAGGTCATAACCCAGATACAGATAAGCTGTTTCGTCGCAGACACTCTTGGACGTGTAGAAGATACTGACATCCAGCAACCGTCCCGCCTGATAACCCGCTTCTTCGCCCAACTCACGTTGTGCCGCTTGCTCTGGTGTTTCCCCCGGCTTGATGCCGCCAGTGGGCATTTCCCAACGAAAATTCTCTTGCTGCACATAGCGGTACTGGCGCACCAACACAACATGATCGTCATCAACAAACGGCAGCACACCAACACACTGACCGAATGTGCAAACACCATAAACAGTGGTGTGACCATTCGGCATTTCGGCGATGTCTTCGCGCAAATTCATCCACTTGTTTTGATAAATGTCACGACTGCTCTGAGTCTTCCAGGGTTTAGGTGGCATGAATCCGTGCTTTCCTGATGAGCGTGTCAGCCGAAATACTGTTGCTCAAAGACATCGTTCTGGCTGACACAGCGGATCGACTGAGGCGTTAAATTGAGCAACCCCACGCACTAATACGATACGCTGCCTGCGCCCTGGGATAAGAACTCGACCACCTTTGCTCCACCCGCTAACACAGCGCCAGCAATCAGTTTGTCTTCCGTCACACCACGCACATTGGCGCAGGGTGGGCACACCCAAATCATGCCGCCGCCAGCGACAAAGGTGTCCAACAGCTCTTTTAAGGGCTTAAACCCCTCTGCATGAATGTCGTCTGCGAAGCCTGTTTCTCCCAGGCGAACGGCCTCGATAGAGAGGAAAACAGCCGTTTCCTGTCCGCTGGCGATCCCTGCGTTGGCGATGACGAAGGCCACTGTTGCCTTATCGATGTTATCTTTGCCAGAAGTCAAATTGATCAGAAGCTTTGCCATAGTTTATGAACCTTTTTGAATGTAAAAATTCGATACTTGGGAGTGATCCCTGGGTACAGCCTGATATAGAAGCGCATTCCCAGTCATGCGGCACCAGGCAGGGATGTCTTCTGCTGCGCCGCGATCATAGCCGATGACGTGCAGCACCTGACCCTGTTTCATCAGTTTCATCTGTCTGAAGATCAGCAGGATGAGATCACCACAGCCCGTTTTGCCCGCATCCAGGAATTCATCAGCGGTTGGGGGAGTGTTTAGTATCATAAGTCGACTCACTTACCAGATGACGACGCTCGTTTCAATCCGACGGATGCCAACAGCGTTGGCGATGCCCTGTGTGATACATTCGCCCATGTCTTGCAGGGTTGGTGCTTCCACATAGGCGATCATGTTGAACTGCCCTGTTGTGGCGTGAATCGATTTAATCACGGAGTGATCCAACTGCATTCCTGCCAATTCTTCAACCAGTTCGTGGACGCGCGTCGGTTCCGCTTCAATCAACAGATAAGCGTAGGTCATTGCACTCTCCTCGTCATTTTGTGGCAAATAAATTGAGTTTTGGACAGGGATTTATAGATCCAAAACTCAGGTTCAATACAAATTCTGTGACACATCAGAGATGTTACGCCTAGCCGCAGGTAAATGCGACCCGCGACGCCTTGCCAGTACGCGCCATTTCGTCCAGCAGTGTTTTCACCGTGTCCATAGCGGGTTTGAGCGGCAAGAAATGTTTAGCCACCTGCATATCTCCGTCAGTGGACAGAGGATGCCAGAAGACACCATCGACGTTCACCGTCAATTCAGGGGAAAGATTATCCATGCCCAGTTCCATGCCCTCTTTGGAGTATCCTCGTTTCGCCAGTGGGCGAATGAAGTGATGCTCTTGAGAAATTCCGAGTGAATCGCGGAAGGCATGGAGGGCATCAAGATGGTTGGTGTTGGCAGGCGTTTCGGTTGTGCTCAAGCGAACGCGGAAACCAGCGTCTTGAAGCACACGAATGCCAGCGACGGTCTGTTCCCATGTGCCTTTACCACGATAGGCATCATGATCTTCGGCACGCCCACCATCCAGGCTGACTTGCATTTCAAGACGGTCACTTTTGATCGCCTTGAGTTTTTCCAGCCGCTTTTCGTTGAAAAGCATGGCGTTGGTCAGGACGGTTGTTTCCATTTTTGCCAACGAATATGCCAGCATATCGTAGATGTCGTTGAGCAAAAACGGTTCGCCGCCCGTGAAGAAGATATGACTGATGCCAATTTCAACCGCTTCATCGACCAACTTTTTGACATTCGCCAGGCCAATCGAGCGGCGTGGAGCATTGGGGCTGGATTTGGCAACACAATACGAACAGCGCAGGTTGCAGTCGTAGTTTGTGTAAATCCATAACTTCCATTGCAGGGTCGGCGCAGCACCCATGTTGGCAAGTGGATTCACGAGCATCGGTTCATGTGTCATCAGTTTATCTCCTACAGACTCCAGTGGACACCGCAGCCAGCACAGGCTTCATGGGGTTGGTCGCTCAACAACTGGGTGCGCCACTGTTGATAGCGCTCGTCATTAAAAATGCTCTCAAACGATTGTTCAAATACATTGCCCAGTTTCAGGCTCTCATAATTCTGAGTCGCAAAAGGCGCGATGCAGCACGGAAGCGCGTTGCCGTTGGCGGTAATATAGGCTGTCGTCCATGGACGCAGACAGGCTTTCCATGGCTGTTTATCACTCTGTTTGCTGGCTTCTAAACTGGAACGAGGATTCGTGGCACCAGAGGCTTTAAACAGGATGCCGAGTTCTTTCGCCAACGTCTCGCACCCAACAATCACGTCTTCAACGATACTGTCGAAGTCATCGAATAAGCTGTGACCAGCATCCATCATGCCGGGCGCAGATGGCGTTTCGTGATAGTAGACCATGCGCTGGAGATACACTTCCGGCACACCCATCTTGGCGGCCATCCGAATCACAGCAGGTAGCTCTTCCACATTCTCTCTCATACCCGTCATCCACAGCGAGGCACGCGGTGTCGTTGCGCCCATGTCACGCTGAATCTGTGTGAACGCGGTGAGATTACTGATGATTTTGTGAAGCAGGGGCGCACCGCGTATGAGGGCGTAGGTTTTTGGGTCAGCACCATCGACTGAACACCGCATCTCATCCAGTCCACTCTCGATCAGTTGGCGCGACCACTCAGCATTGAGCAGCGTCGCATTGGTGTTGAACAGAACATAGACACCACGCGCTTTGAGATGAGCAATCATACGCGGCAGGTCTTTATTGATGAGCGGCTCACCAATTCCATGCAGCACGGCCCGTTCCATTTTCGGGAACTGCCCCACAATCGTCAGGAAATTGTCCCAACTTAGTGTTTTCGGCTCTTCGTAAGTAGTAAATGTGCGTGGGCAGGTTTCACAAAGTAGGTTACAGTGGTTGGTGACTTCAATAAATACGCAGTGGGGACTCTCTTCCGCAAAAGCCGCACGAGTTGCGGTATCAATCGACCGGTAGGCATCGGGAAGATAATCGGCTTTGGACTCTGTTGGATAGATAGAGACATTAGGGGGACGCGAATTATTAGTCATAGAGTCATGATTTCCAGAATTGTTGAACTGCTATTATGACGCTATTGAAGAATTCTTGCCATTTTCTTACGTATTCACTTCCGAACGTTAACCTTTGATACTGTGAAAGAGACTGGTAATAATTTCGTGGAAACGTTGACTTTGGTAGCTGATTAATATTGAAAAAATGCATCCAATCACCCAGGGAGTATTTGGAATGAATCGAATGTTTTCACGCGTGTCTGTTCTGATTTTTCTACTGATCCTGACTGTTTCTGTAACACAGGCACAGCGCCAGGTCATCCGCTTTGGCGTCGGGCCCCTTCAACCCACGCCCGCTGGCACAAAAGCAGCTTTTGAACCTTTTTTCGCGTCATTGGCTGAACAACTAGATGTGGATTATGAATTGGTTGCCACCGATAGTTGGGCAGGTATCAGTGTCGCAATGATTTCCGAACAGGTTGATGTTGCCTGGATGGGACCATGGGGTTATGTGCTGGCGAATGATGCGTCTGAGGTTTTGACTGGTAAGGCGATCACCGCCATTGCAACCGTCAAATACGATGAAAAACCAATTTATCACGGCATCATCGTGGGGCAGCCTGATTTGGATCTGCCGATGCTCGATATGGGCACAAATCCTGATCAATCGTCAGTTAATGCCTGGCTCGATATGGCGGGTCAATACAGCATTTCTTTCGCTGACTTAGGGTCAACCTCTGGTTTCTTAATTCCGACAGCTTTTTTTAAGACGTATGGCATTGATCCAAAGATACACTTTGCGAGCTATAGCGAAGGCTCAACTCATGCCGCGAATGAAACGGCGATTGTCAACGGTCAGGCGCAGCTTGCGACTGACTTTGATCGAAACCGCAACACGATGATTAGCAATGGGGCCTTCACGGAGGAACAATCGGTCATCTATTGGCAGTCGGCTCCCCTGCCAAACGACGCGATTGCTATTCGTGCCGGACTAGATCCTGTTCTTGCGGAAAAGCTGCGTTCAATTCTGCTAAATATGACGCCAGAACAGGCACAAGAATTGAAGATTGGGATTGCTGGCAGCGATAATACGGTTGTTCGTTACACCGGATTTGTGGAAGCAAGCGATGCCAGCTATCGTTACATCCGCGAGGCAGGTATCTTCATCGGTAAATTGGGCGCACGCACCCGTGATGAAGAGGCCCCTGCCCCCACCGCTGAGGCGACAGCCGAGAGCTAAGTCATCCCCATAGAGACTTTCGCTGAGCTTTCTCAAGACGGCTGCCAAGAACCGTTCTGGTGTCCTCAAGCGAAAGTCCTGCTCTGTTCTTGACACGAGAGGCAAGCGGGGGAGCGTCCCCGTTGACTGTATTGGCTGCCGAATAGGAGAGCAAAGGGTGTGTTGATGGATCAATCTTCTCCTTTTCCATCCAATCTTCGTCGCTACACTCGCCCAGTTCGCAGGGGGCCATTTGGCATCAGCCAGCGAACATGGCGATGGCTGGTAGCGTTCAGTGTGTTCTGTTTACTGTTGGCAGCGGCACGCCTGACGCAGGTTGATGTTGGACGGCTCGTCCAAAATACGCCCAAGATTGGCTTATGGGTCTCTCGCATTTTTCCACCCTATGACGGGTTTCGTAATCCGCCGAATGGTGAAGAGCTGATTGGCTATATCCGTAATGCTCTGATAACCGTCTCGATTGCGTCAGTTGGGACAGCAGTGGCGTCAGTCCTGGCTCTGATTCCGTCAGTTCTGGCGGCGCGAACATTGACGCCATCGAATGCCGTTTTTTACCCGATACGCTGGTTTCTGAATACCCTGCGCGGGATTGACAGCTTTATCTTCGCAATTTTTTTTGTCGCCGCCGTAGGTTTAGGTCCATTTGCTGGTGTGCTGGGTGTTATTTTTCATACCTGGGGGAGCATGGCAAAATTATATGCCGAAAACCTCGAAAATATGGAGATGGCCCCTATGTTGGCGCTGGAAGCCTCTGGCGTCAGCCGGACACGGGCTTTGATCTATGCTCTGCTGCCAGATGCGTTGCCATCATTTATCTCAACAACGTTGTTTGTCTGGGAATTGAATGTCCGGTTATCAGTGGCGTTGGGTGTCGTTGGGGCAGGCGGTATCGGGCAAGATGTCAAGAATGCGATTGATCTGCTCAATTTTCCACATCTTGGCGTTCTTTTGCTCATTATTCTTATTACGGTGACCATCATCGATCAGGTCAGCACCCGTTTACGACAGGCCCTCCGTGCATGATGAACATCATTGAAGTGAGCGAACTGACAAAATATTACCCCGCGAGTGAACATCCGGCGCTGGATCGGGTCTCTTTCACTGTGCTGCCCGGATCATTCACCACCATTCTGGGGCGCAGTGGGAGCGGTAAAACAACCCTCTTTCGCTGCTTGAATCTGCTGCTGCGTCCAACGACGGGGATTATTCGCATCTGGGAGCAAGACTGGCTCAGTCTCGAGGCTCATGAATTGTGCGAAGCACGCCGTCAGATGGCAACCATTTTTCAGCAGTTTAATCTGATCAACCGCCTGAGCGTGATAGAAAACGTCCTGGCGGGGCAGTTGTCAAATATCCCCTTCTGGCGTGTTCTGGTGCGCCGTTTTCCACCGATGTATGAGGACTGGGCGTTGCATTGTCTGGAACGGGTCGGCTTGCAGGATCTGGCAGATCGTCCAGCCGGTCAGTTAAGCGGTGGACAGCAGCAGCGTGTTGCCATTGCGCGAGCACTGGCACAGCGTTCCAGGATCATCCTCGCTGATGAACCCGTCGCGAGCCTTGATACTGAATCGTCTCATATCGTTCTTGATGAACTGCGTAGTATTTCTGTTACGGATGGGATCACGATTTTATGCAGCCTTCACCAGGAGGATCTCGCTTTACAGTATGGAGACCATATCATTGGGCTGCGGGAGGGGCGTGTGGCTGTCGCTGTCCCGCGTGAAGAATTCACCGCCGAACACCGAATGCAAATCTACCAAACGCCCGATGAGACAACTCCTCACAGTCAATGAGACTTAATATGGTTGCTGGGTTGTCTTAAGCTGGAACATGTTCTGACTCAACTTCAGTTTTGGATCACTGTTGAGCCTGCAATCGTCATACGTTTAATGATCCCTTCGGGAGTAACTCTGGGATGTATCCTTGCAAAAAATGCAAAGATGCTGGATACAGTCTTGAAGTGATTTAAAAATCAGCGCTGGATTCTGTGTCAGGATTCAGAATGGCATTCAAGGTTGCACCTGAACCCAGACGATCATCGATTTTTGCCATCTGACGAGGCGGATAGGGCTATGCTCTAACCACCACTCGATTAGCGGGAGACCAGTCCAAAACGGGGGCAGGGCAGGGCGATTGCATCTTAAATTTCTTGGCTCACGAAAGCTCACAGAGGGTATTTATGTAGGGGCGCAGCGTACTGCGCCCAGGGCATGATACATCATGCCCCTACAAGAACCGTTGTGAGTTCTTTAATTTCACTGAATTACGTTTAGATGCAATTGCCCTGGGGGGCAGGGCAATAGCCTTGTCCGTCAAGTTGTCTGCACCACAGGATGGCATATTGGGATACCAACGGGAAAATATGTCACGCCAGTCCTCATTCAGAACTTTGATCCGAACCTGAAGACGCCCATGAATCCCCCGTTTTGTCCAACGCATCTGTTGTTTTTTAACGAAGCATTTGCTGATGACCTGATTAACAGTTTATTCCACAAAACCGGTTGAGATTCGGATAGGCCAATATCTTGTTCATAAAACAGGGTGTCCTAACTTAACCTGAAAATGACCGTAACTTCGGTCATTGTGAATGAAGAAAACGGTCGTTTTCTTCACTCAGATCCTGGCAAATTCTAGCCCCCGTTTTGGACTGGTCTCCATCAACTGCGAGGGCTCCGTCATCCTACTACGCCCGACAGTTTCTTAGCCTTGTGAAAAATTTCCGTATCGTTGTGTTCATACTATTTTTCTTCCGGAACCCTACTACAATCCGGAGAGTGGCGATCCCAATGCAGGGGAGATCATTGTCGCCGAGAATCGGCACGGAGAAACGTGTACAATCCATGCCTACTATGATCGGACATTCACCCGTTGGCAAAAGGCCGACATCGAACACTTTTCATTTGCCGATTAGATTTATTAAACGGAGACTCCCATGTCAGATAGTGTCCCTGCCACACCCGCCGTTCGCACAGGACTTACAGCTTTAGATGCCATGCTCGGTGGATTGAAACCCGGCATCACCACGATTGCCAGCCGATCCAGCATGGGAAAATCCATCCTGCTTTACACAATTTTGGAATTTGCGTCGCGCCAGGGTCTGTTAGACGACAAGGCCACGCCCGCCCAGACCGTGATGTTTAGCAACGAAGTCGGCAAAAAAGTCATTATTGACTGCTTGTTAGCGATTAAAACGGGCACGCCACGACAAGTGATTGCGCATGGCGGTTTGACAGAAGAACGCTTCTCGGCGGCATCGGCTGATCTGGAAGCGAATAACAAGATATTTTTCATGCCTGATGTTGAGTGGGATATTGCAGCAATTCGTCGCACTGTTGAAGCGCACAGCCTCGCAAAGACGGTTGATTTTCTCGTGTTAGATGGCCCTCGTTCGGGCGACTTTAAGCGCAATCCTGATCTGATGACTGAATTGGAAGAGATTGCCGTGACGTTCGGTCTTCCCATTCTCATCACGCATGATTTAGACAGCCTGTATCTGGACCAACGCGAGGATAAGCGGCCAACGCTGTATGATCTCAACGATACGCCGCTCATCGCGCAAAAGAGCCGCGTGATCCTGTTTCTCTATCGCGATGTGTTCTATAACCGCGAGACCGAGACCCCCAATGATGCCGAGATCATTGTGGCGAAAAACGATTATGGGGAGGCAGGCACAATTTCCGTTCGTTACATGCCGGAAATCTCGTGCTTTGAAGATGTGGCAGCAGGGGCCTGAGCATTTCCCATATTCCCATATAGATGATTGCCACAGCTCTTAAATAAAACGGCATTCAAAAATGGGTTCGTAGGGGCGGGTCGCTGGGTCGCCCAAAACCGATTTAATGGGACAGCGCAATCATTAGGCCCACAACAGGCATTGCCAGGACGGGCGATCCAGCGGATCGCCCCTACACATCCATGATTTTACGGGTCGCAGCGGCGGGGTAGGGGAGTGAGCCTCGATAGCGATGCGGCGACGCTGGCGGGGAAGGGTCGGTATGGTGAATGATGCTGAGCAGAAGACAAGGGCTGTGTCAGTCGTAATTTGCCAGTAGAATCAAGTCAAGGCAACAAGGAGACATATCACAATACCTTCGCCAGTTTTGAAAATACAGCCAAATCTGCCTTTTTGAAGCAAATTTGACCCCAAAAATTGGCTTATCGAAGAAGCGCCGTAAGACCCCTGGCTTTAGACATGGGGATATAAGCAGGGCGATTGCATCTAAATTTGTAGGACTTTGAGGAGATAGGCTTCACTCCAACCTGCCTTGAGCCGTTTGCCTTTCACACCTTGTTTGGCCGAGGTTTCTTGTTTGA
>Ga0105046_10006908_pt1 | contig 17937 bp, 14 predicted proteins | sample MAT03_FD_78385 | JGI IMG/M metagenome (GOLD analysis project Ga0105046, IMG submission 78385) | Freshwater microbial communities from Lake Fryxell liftoff mats and glacier meltwater in Antarctica - MAT-03 (megahit assembly) | ecosystem: Environmental > Aquatic > Freshwater > Ice > Liftoff...
AGAGGAAACGCCACCAAGGGCAGGCTGGAGGGGGGCGGAGCTTGGAGCGGTTTTCGGCGAGGGCCTGGGCGCGGGCGGCGGCGGGAGTGGAGCCGAGTTCGCGGTGGATTTCGTGGGCGTTGGCGTGGGCGAGGACTTGGTCGAGGAGGGCGTTGGCGGATTCGAGTGTGAGGATCTGGTCTGCGGCGAGCAGGGGTGGCAGACGCTTTTGCCAGTAGTCGTGGCGGCGCTCGATTTTGCCTTTGGCCTGGGGAGTGGGGGCATAGCGCAGGGCGATGCCGTAAAAGTGGAGGGCTTCACCGAGTTGGGTGAAGGAGTCCGGAGTGCGGGTGAAGAAGAAGGAGTGGTAGTCCACGCAGAAGGCGAGCGGGAGGCCGTGGGCGAGGAAGACGCGGTAGAGGAAGTCGAAGTGCGCGAGGAGGGTTTCCTGGGCTTCTTGTAGCGGGTGTCGGGAGCGAGTTGGTGAGCGAGAGCCCAACGGCGCACGCTGGCGCGGTCGGTCTCGAAAAGGAGGCGGCGCAAGAGTTCGCTGGCGACGGCGCTGCAGGATGAGCGAGGCGAGGAGCAGAGCAGGCGCGTGGCGGGGGCGACGGCTTGTGCCGGCCAGTCCGGATGATGATCGCCCCCCGAAGCTCGCGGCTCCCATAGTTGCGCGGTGAACGCTGACCGCCTGCCTGACTCGCCATCAGCGCATGGGCATTCCAGACTCGCAATCGCGTCGAAGTGAACGCACAGTCACGCCGTCAACAAACCAACATGTTCCCTCGACTCGCATCCGTGGCGTTGCTCGCAATGCTCGCATCCGCCCCTGCACAGGCATCCGATGAGGCGTGGAAAATTCACGTCGAACTTCAGGCCATCATGCTCCCGGCGAAGGACGCGCTGGCGCTGCTGCCGGAACTCAGCGACGACAAATCCATGCCCGCCGCGTGGGCGAAGGTCGAAGCCATGCTGGCCGACGCAAAGGCGAAGATCTCTGCCATCCTGCTCGGCCAGACCCAAGGGGAAAAGATCGAGGTGCGGCAGGGTGAGGATGTGCGCTACGCGACCGAATACACCACACCGTGGCCGATTCAACATCCTGCCGACGACAAGGCCGCGCCGAAGCAGAACCTCGGCGTCGCCTTTGGCCCCACGGCATTTGAAATCGGGAAGACTGGCGTGATGCTCACCGCGTCTGCGGAAGCGAGCGCGGACGGCAGGCGCATCAGCGTCACTGCTACCGCGGAACACGTGTGGATGCTCGGCTGGCAGGATTTCGAGCAAGGCCGGCTCGCGAACAACGATAAGCTCATCATCAAGCAGCCGCGTTTCGCCTCGGCAAAAACCGAGGGCGCCTTTGCGCTCAATTCCGGCGAACGCACGCTGCTGAGCATCCACCGCGTGCCGGGCAGCGAGACGGAGATGGAGCTGTTCATCCTCCGCACATGGACGACTCCGCTCAACGGCGGCAAAAAATGAACGCCTCCTTCCGCTGGCTGCTTTGCGCCTTTGCCGCCGCTGCCTGCGGGGAAGATGCAGTCGTCGAGCCGTGGCAGGTGCGGTCGGAATTGCAGATCGTCCATCTCGACGCGCAGCGCGCCGTCCCGCTCATCGCGCGATTCACGGATGATGCGAAGGGCGCGGGCGAAGAACTCCGGCAGCTCCTGGCCGATGGCAACGCTACGCTCACCGCGCATCTCATCGTCCGCACGGGCAACGGCCTCCGCGGCGTCGCCGAGCAGACGACGGAGGTCCGCTATCCCACCGAAATCTCGCCGTCCGACCCCAGCCTGATTCCGGCATGGAAACCGGGCGCAGCGCCGGAATCCGTACATTTTCCGGTCACCGCATTCGAGAGGAGACAGTCGGGCAGCACCTTTGAGATTGAACCATTCGTCCATCCCGGTGGGCGGCTCATTGCGGTGAATGTGAAGCTGAACGTTGTGGACTATCCTGGAATTCAACGGTTCGAATCCAGTGTCCGGGCGGATGGAACCAAACTTCATTGGGAACAACCTGTCTTCCACAGTCGCGGGAATTCACGCCACCTCATCGCGCGAGCCGATTTGCCCGTCCTCATCGGCTGCTGCAAACTGCAGAACAACAAACGCGTGGCCGAACTGCATGTCCTGACGATCTATGTCCGGCTGCTCAATGGCGCTCTCGCGCTCGACTCGGGCAAGCTTCAAGCTTCACCGGCGAAATCTGCCGAACTCGTGCCGACGCTTCCGTGCAGCCAGGCACGGATCGAGTTCCATCGTTTCATCGTCCCGACTGCGGACGGTCTAAAATGGCGCGCGCTGCTGCTCGATCCTTCCAGGGTCGAAGCGGCATTCGAGAATCTGCTCGCCGAGACAAAAATCGGAAGCAGCGAACTGGCTGAGATTCTGTCCGTCCCAATTCGAGACAAGGACCGGGGCGTTTTCTACAATTGGCGCGAACAGCGATACGAAATGGAGTTGTCGATGCCGGGACACGGCATCCAATGGTCGAAAGAGCAAGAGGAAGCATTCAGGCGAATCCGAATCGGAACTCCGCCATTCGCCTTCGAGAAAAGGGACATCGGCGAAACTCTGGAGTTCGAAAGTGTGCATGACGATCAGGGAATGGGAGTGGAGCTGACTCTGAATTCGCAAGGGACATCGTTTCGGGGATTCGCCAGATGGCCCGCCGGTCCGAGTAATGGATCGCAGATGGCGCAGACATACTATTTCGAGCCCGACTTCACATCCCACCACACGTCCGCGGCCTTCCACCTGCCGAACCGGCAGCGCGTCCTTCTCGCATTCCACAAACTCCCGGCTCTTGACGGCAGATGCGAAATCTCCCTCATCCGCGCAGTCACCGAACACTTCACCGACGAACCCAAGCCTCAATGAAAGTTCCCTCCATTCCTATCCGGTTGCGTGACAAAGAAGCAGTGGGCGACAGTTGGAAGTTGGAAGCGCCCTTCCAGGCGCTTGCCCAAGCGGCTGGAAGCACGCCGCCACTTTGCACGCACCGCTCCCCGCCCGCGCATTTTGCGCGCCCTGCCACTTTGCCACGCAACCGGATAACCATGATTCCTTCCATCCTCCTCAGCATCCTCGCTTCGGTCACGCTGGCCGCCGGACAGGAGTCGCCCACGTTCGAGTATCAGGCCCGGCAGCAGGTTCGCCTCGAACTGCTCGTCGTCCGTCTTCCCGAAGCGCGGGCAATCGAATTGCAACCCCTGCTCCGCGACCCGGAGAAATGCGGCGCCGCGCAGGAAAAAATCCTCGCGATGATCGGGAAGAAGGAAGCCGAACTCGTGGACTGGCCGGTGGTGACGACCCATTCCGGCCAGCGCGCCGTGACCGAGAACGTCCACGAGCAGCGCTACGCCATCGAATTCGCGCCACCGGCGGTCAGGCTGTCCAAGATCGACAACGGGCCGGTGGTCGTCGCCGACCCGAATGCGCCGGACGACCAGCCGAAAGCCCCGGCCAAACCCGATGGACCGATCGAGCTGCGCATCCTCGGCGTCGGGCCTTCCGCTTTTGAAAAACGCGATGTCGGCGTCACGTTCGAAGCCGAGCCCACAGTCAGCGAAGACGGAGCGACGGTGGAAGTGCAACTCGCCCCTTCACACACCACGCTGCTGGGCTGGAGGAAAGTCACGGTCGAGAATGGGCCGAATGAAAAAGTCGTCGTCGAGCAGCCCGACTTCCAGCATCTCAAGACAACGACGAACATCACCTTGCGAAGCGGCAGGCCGATGCTGCTCGGCCTCCACAAGCTGCAGGATCAGCCGGCCAAGATTGAGGTCTTCATCGTCACCGCGACCGTGCTGAAAGATGCGGGCGCGGGAGACCGGAAGCCCAACCCAACTTCGAGAAAGAAGCCGAGGTAGTGGCTCGCATTCTCCGCGGATTCATCTCGCCTCATCGCCCGGCCCCATTTCGGAATGGTCCGCCGGTTCACCCCACCCGGAACGGACCTCTCGCAATGCTGATTTCACGAACTGCCAAATTCATCCGACTCCCGGCGCCGCTGCTCATCGCCGCCCTGCTGCTGGGATTTCTCCGCGGCGACGACGCGGGCAACTGGCCAACCTTTCGCGGCCAGGGTGCGGCGGGCGTGGCGGAAGGAATGGGGTGGCCGGACAAGTGGGACGCGGCGACGGGTGAAGGAATCCGTTTCAGCGTGGAGATTCCGGGACTGGCTCATTCGAGCCCGGTGATCTGGGGCGAGAGGCTGTTCATCACCACCGCGTTGAGCAGCGAGGCGGATGCGTCGTTCAAGCCCGGTCTCTACGGTTCGGGCGAGGCATCCGGGGACCGGTCAGTGCATGAGTGGCAGATCCTCTGCATGGACAGGAAGGACGGAAGGATCCTGTGGAAGAAGACTGCGACCAAGGGCAGCCCGCAGGACAAGCGTCACATCAAATCGACCTACGCCAATTCCACACCGGCGACCGATGGTGAGCATGTCGTGGTGATGTTCGGCTCCGAGGGGCTGTTTGCATACACGGTCCGGGGGGAGTTCCTGTGGAAGAAGGATCTCGGGCGCATGGATGTTGGCGCCTATGACCTGCCGAGTTACGAATGGGGCACCGCCAGTTCTCCGATCATCCATGATGGCAAGGTCATCGTTCAGTGCGACCAGCAGAAGGGCTCCTTCCTGCTCGCCGCGGACTTGAAGACCGGCAAGACCGTCTGGACGACGCCACGGGACGAACTGCCGTCGTGGGGAACACCGACCATTTATCCGGGGAAGGATCGCGCGGAACTCATCACGAATGGCTCCAATTTCATCCGCGGCTACAATCCTGCGACCGGCGAGGAACTCTGGCGCCTCGGCGGCAGTTCCAAGATTACCGCACCGACACCGGTGTTTGCCGAGGGCTTGATCATCGTCGCAAGCGGACGCGGGCCGGAGCGTCCCGTCTTCGCCATTCGTCCCGGAGCGAATGGCGACATCACCCTGCGGAATGGCGAGACGAGCAATCAGTTCGTAGCCTGGAGCAAGACCAGACGGGGCGGCTACATGCCGACGCCGCTCATTTACCGGAGCGAGGTGTACGTCCTGAACAACGACGGCATCCTCGCATGCTTCGACCTGAAGACCGGCACCGAACATTATGTCGAGCGCGTGCCGCATCGTTCATTCGGGTTCAGCGCGTCCCCGGTGGCCGCTGATGGGAAAATTTATCTGTCGGGTGAGGATGGCCTGGTTTTCGTCCTGCAGGCAGGCACAGCGCTGAAACTGCTCGCAACCAATGCCATCGGCGAACCCCTGATGGCGACTCCCGCGCTCTCACACGGCACCATCTACTTCCGCGGCAGCCGTCACCTGTTCGCTGTCGGCAAGTGACGTGGGGCTTCCATCCACATGCGCGGATGCCATAGGATTCGCATCATGAAAAATCCCCCCTCCCTTTTTCTCCTCGCCTCTGCTCTCTGCGGTCTTGCCGGCCTTTGCAGTCTTTCCGCGGCTGACGCAGCGAAGGACAAAGCAGCAACGTCCGGCGAGAGGCTGACCTTCCACACCGAATGGAAAGGCGAGCGCATCCAACTGCCGCCAGCGTTTGCGCCTGGGATGAAGTTGACGGGGATCGAAGAGATCCGTTTTGCGCCCGGGATGTTCGATGCCAGGTCGGACTCCTTCTTCACCTATGCGTTCGTGTTCTCGGTTCCGATGGAACAGGAACTGACGCAGGAGGTGATTCAGCGGGAAACGCTGGCCTACTATCGGGGGCTGGCCGAGTCGGTATCGAAGAGCAAAGGCAGGACGGTCGATGCGGGGAAGTTCACCTTCAAACTGGAGCAGGCGAAGGAGGCGACCGGCAGACCGGAGAAGATTCCGGCGTCAACGAAGATCATCCAATACACTGGCGAGCTGGACTGGGTGGAGCCGTTCGCGACGGCGAAGCCCCAGGTCCTGCATTTCGAAATCCAGTCGTGGACCGATCCGACCACCTCGAGGAATTATCTTTTCGTCTGCACCTCACCGAAGGCCCGCGGCGAAACCGAGGAGGTATGGAAGGAACTGCGGAAGATCCGCGGGAGCTTCGAGGTAAACGGCAAGGCCGGAAGCTAGCGGTGGAGTTTTCCGAACCGAACAGGTGACTCGCCGACAGTGGGGCAGGCGAGTCGCCTGCCTCAGTCTCTTCCAGCGACTCGCCGGAAGAAGCAACGGCGGAGGGGTAAACCATGGAAGTGTTTTCCCCCAGGGCAGCTCGTTCCCCTCGGCAGCCTTGGGCTTTCAACGCGGAATCCTCCCGGGATTCCGCTCGGAAATAACCAGGTTGAATCCTCGGCGGATTGCGCCTTCAAGCCAAGGCTGACGCTGGCACGGAACTGCGCCGGGGACAGTTTGTCCGCAGCACAACCACCCGCCGTTGCTTTCTTCCGGCGAGTCGCCGGAAGAGACTCAGGCAGGCGAGTCGCCTGCCCCACTTCCCCACTGCCCCGCTGCCTGCTGCCCACTGCCCACTGCCCGTTACCGGAGGTTCGCCTCCTGTTTGGGCCGGAATATCCGAAAGGCATTGGGGTTAACATTAAGCACAGGTGGCGTCTGGACTTCGTGGACCTACATCCGTTTTGGTGAGAACAGGCAGCGCCAAGGCCAGCGATGCGAATGCGGAGAGGAGGGATTGATGGACTCTCATGGGGTGTTGATGCGGGAAAGCAAAAATGCACACCCCGCCACAATCATGGGACATGTTTCTTCCATGCGCTGCAGCGCTGTCGGGGAAATCAACCGATGCGGTTCGGATGCGGGTTATCCCCCGCCCTATTCCTTCACGCGGATATTCCTGATCTGGATCGCGCCGAACTCCGCGCGGAGCATGAAGCGGCTCGCCGCTGCGGTGGCTTTCGCCGTACGAATCGTCTGGCCGTTGATCTTGTGTTCGATCTTTTCGCCCTGGACGATGATCTCCATGGTCTGCCACTCGCCCTCCTTGACGTCCTTGGTTTCCTTGGCTCCCGGAACTACGTCGAATTTCGTGCCGCGCAGGAAGAAGTCATTGTTGCACTTCGGACCGGGATTGAACTCCAGCTTGATGTGGACGTCCTTCGCGAATTCCCGCGCGGTCTCGATGTACGAATTGCCCTTCACCGCAGGATCGTAAACGAGCGCTCCATCCACAACCTTGAAGCGTCCGGCGAATGCCTCCGTCTTGCCATTGAGAGGTTCCGCTGCGCTGGTCTTGGCCGTCTGCCAGCCGTCCAGATTCCTGCCATTAAACAATGGCGTGAACCCGGGTTCGGGTGCGGGATCGGCAGCGCCGAGGTGTGACATCGGCAGGAGGAATGTGAGAACTGCAACGAGGAGGAGGGAGGAATTGATTCGCATGGGCGCATGTCATAGCGGGAACCGCGTCCCGGCGAGTTCCAATTTTGCACCTCGCCGCCAAACACCGTGGGCCTGTGGATTCACGAGGAGGTTGACCACGGATGGCTCGGATGACACGGATGAGCTTCAGACAGAGAGACTGTTCCCAAAACAATATCCGAGTAATCCGCGCCACCCGCAGTCGATCCCCCCGTGCAATCCAAGTATTCTCACAGGCCACCAGCATGATGAACCGCCAGCCACGTCTTCACGCCGTCCAGATGCTCGCCCTGCTCGCGGTATCGACGCTCATCCCGCCATTGCCAGCCAAGGATGCGCCACTCGATGTGCTGGTGATCGCACCGCACCCTGACGACGAGGTGATAGGATGTGCCGGCGTCATGCTTCAAGCGCTCTCGCAGCATAGGCGAGTCGGTGTCGTGATCCTGACGAATGGCGACGGCCATGTCGCACTGGCTGCCGCAGTGGCGAAGAAGGACAAGCATCAACTCCAGCCCGATGATTTCCTCCGTGCAGCGGCGATTCGCCAGCAACACCCGGTGCGAGCCACCGCGCGGATCGGAGTGCCGCGCGATGAATTGAAGTTCCTTGGCCATCCCGATTCAGGGTTGGAGAAGATCTACACCATGGACGGCAGCACACCGTTCCAGCAGATGTTCACGCAGAAGGGCGAGACCCACGGCGTGACCGCGCCGGACTATCGTTCCGTGGCCCACGGGAAGCCGGCGCCCTACCTGAAAGCCAGCGTCGTGGCCGATCTCGCGGAGATCATTCGCGAGCGCCAGCCAAAGGAAATCTACGTCACCAACGAGGCCGACACGCATGCCGATCATCGCTTTGCATTCTCGTATGTTCGCAATGCCATTCGCGCCGCGAACCACCGAGGCGACCTTTTCACCTATGTCGTCCAGGGCAATCCACCATCGCAGCCGCCGGATCATCGCGTGGCGCTGACCGCGGGGGAGATCAAGACGAAGCGGTCCGCCCTTGAAGACCACCAAGCCGGCACGTCGCCCGTTCACGATCACCTGGCGGATGAATACATGAAGCCGGAGGAACTGTTCTGGAAGATCCCCGCTGACCCGGCGGCGGTTCGTTGAGACGTTCCGCAACCATCCCATCCACATGCCACGAATCCTCATCGCGGAATGCAAACAGGAGGTCTCGACTTTCAACCCGCACCTCAGCGGCTATGAGGACTTCGGCATCCGTCGCGGCGATGAACTGCTGAGCTATCACCGCACAGTGCGGAATGAAATCGGCGGCGCGGTGAGCGTGTTCGACACGCGGACGGATGTGCAACTGGTCCCGACCTACAGCGCATTTTTCATCACGTCGGGCGGCACATTGGCGAAGCCAGCCTGGGAGCGAATCGCGGTGGAGTTCCTCGACGCTATCCGCGCAGCGCCGCCTGTGGATGGCGTCTATTTCTGCATGCACGGCGCGATGGCCAGCGAAGAGGAACTGGACCCCGAAGGCTGGCTGCTCGCGGAGACCCGGAAGATTCTCGGCGAGGATATCCCCATCGTCGTGTCGCTCGATCTGCACGGCATCCTCACCGACCGGATGCTGGAGCACAGCGATGCCATCGTGGCGTATCACACATATCCGCATGTGGATTTCCTCGAGACGGGCCAGCGGGCTGCGCGGCTGCTGCTGCGCCTGCTCTCGGGTGACGTGCGACCGGTGACCGCGAAGGTCGCCATCCCCGCGCTGGTGCGCGGCGATGAACTCATCACTGCAACCGGACTTTTCGGACGGGGCATCGCGCAGGCGCAGGTGGTGGAGAACAGTCCCGGCGGACTCTCCGCCGGGATGTTCATCGGCAATCCGTTCACCGATGTCCCTGCGCTCCGGACCTACAGCTTCGTCGTCACCGACAACGATCCAGCGCGTGCGGAATGCGAGGCCCTCCGCATCGCCGAGGGCTTCTGGCTGAACCACGAGAAGATGCGGGTGCCGCTCCTGAGCCTGGATGAAATGGCGCGCATTGCCGCCGCCAATACGAGCGGCACCGTCGCACTTGTGGACGCCGCGGACGCGACCAGTTCCGGCGCTTCCGGCGACAGCAATGCGATCCTGCGCAAGCTCATCGAAAGCGGGTATCGCGGCCGCACGCTCCTTCCGCTCGTGGACGCGCCGGCCGTGCGCAGAGCGTTCGAGGCAGGCATCGGTGCGAGGATTGCCACGACGGTCGGCGGTACGCTGGATCCGCGACGTTTCCACCCGCTGCATATCGAGGCAACCGTCCGCCTCCTGGCAGATGGCCGTTTTCGCAGCGAGTCGTTCGGCGAGGAATGGTTCGCCGGGCCGACAGCGGTGCTGGAGTCGGGCAACTTCACTCTCGTCGTCAGCAGCCGCGCGGTGAATCTCTACGACCGTTCGTTTTTCCACGCGCACGGCCAGGATCCGCGGCGCTTCGCTGCCGTCGTGGTGAAGTCGCCCCACTGCCAGCACCACATGTTCGCCGACTGGTGCGCGCGGATGGTGAATGTGGACGCGCCAGGCTCGTCGAGCGCCAACCTCCGCAGCCTCGGCCACACGCGCTGCCCGCGACCCATTTTTCCGCTCGACCCTGACGTGAAGTTCACGCCAGAGGTGAAATTATTCCAGCGGCCCCGTTACAAACAGACATCCACCAAATGAAAATCCGTGAAATTCGCTGTGCCGGTCTCCGCGGCGCGACCCCCGAAGGCGGCTGGAGCAATGAGCTGCGACCGGAAGACTGCGTGCATACGCTCATCGCCGTCCACACCGACGAGGGCGCGATCGGCCTCGGCAGTGTGTTCACGAACGACGCGCTGGTCCGCGCCGCACTCGCCGTGCTGGAGCCGCTCTACCGCGGCGAGAACGCACTCGAGCCGGAGCGCGTGAGCGAGAAGCTGCACCAGAACATGTTCTGGCTCGGCCGCGGCGGCTCGATCACGCACGCGATCAGCGGCATCGACATCGCGCTGTGGGATCTCCTCGGCAAGGCAACGGGCCAGCCAGTCGGGCGGCTGCTCGGCGGGCGCTACCGCGAGCGCGTGCAGCCTTATGCATCGCTGCTCATGGACGAGCCGGCGAAATTGCGCGACCACCTGCTCGCGGTGAAAGCGCAGGGCTTTCGCGCATTCAAGATTGGCTGGGGGCCATTTGGTCGCCGCAGTGCAGCGACGGATGAAGCCATCGTCCGCGCAGCACGCGAAGCGGTCGGCAACGACTCGCGCCTGATGGTGGATGCCGGTGGCAGCGATGCGTTCTGGCCGAACGGCTACAAATGGGCGCTGAACACCGCGGAGATGCTCGCCGATTTCGACGTGCATTGGTTTGAGGAAGCGCTGGTGCCGGACGCGCTCGCAGACTACGCGAAGCTGCGCGAGCACTCGGCCGTGGCCATCGCCGGGGGCGAAGTGCTCACGCGACGGCAGGCATTCCAGCCGTGGCTCGAAGCGCGCGCGTTCGACATCGTGCAACCGGACGTGACGAAAGTCGGCGGCATCAGCGAGGAGCGGCGCATCGCGTGGATGGCGCAGGAGCACGGCGTGCGCTTCATCCCGCATGGCTGGAACACGGCAGTCGGCCTCGCCGCGGATTTGCAGCTCGCTTCCGCATTTCACACCACGGATCTCGTCGAGTATCTCACCGGGTCGCCGTTTATCGATGAGATCACCGTCGGTGGCTGGAAGCTGGATGCCGAGGGGATGCTCGCCATTCCCACAAAGCCAGGCCTCGGCCTCGAACTCGACCCCGAGGCCGTGAAGCGATACACGGCTGGTGAGAAGCTGCTGTAGCTGAATCTCATTGTCTCCATGCATCCGCGCCCCGAACCTTTCCACTCAACACCACTACCCTATGCGTAATCTGCTCCCACTCCTCATGGCCACACTGCTGACCTCCACCGCCGCCCGCGCGGAAGAACCCCTTGTCTTCATCTCCGCCTTCGCGTCTGGCGACAAGGCGGGCATCCACGCGTTTCAGTTCGACACCAAGGCCGGCGCATTGAAGCCGCTGCATCGCACCACGGATATCCAGAACCCATTCTTCCTCGCGCTGTCGCCGGACCGGCATTTCCTGTATGCGATCGACGCGGAGAAGTTCGGAGGCAAAGAGGACGAGTTCATCGCCGCGTATGCCGTCGAAGGCCGCACGGGAGAACTCCGGCGGCTCAATCAGCAATCCGCCCGCGGCACCGCCTCGTGCTATCTCGATGTGGACGCCACGGGCAAAACGGTGGCCGTGGCGAACTACTCCACGGGCAATGTCGCCGCGCTGCCGGTGCAAAAGGACGGCTCGCTCGGTGAGGCGGCCTCCTTCGTGCAGCACACCGGCACGAGCGCGGACCCTGCACGCCAGAAAGGCCCGAACGCGCACAGCATCGTGGTCAGCCCGGACAATCGCTTCGCCCTCGCGGCGGATCTCGGGATCGACAAGATCCTCATCTACAAGCTCGATGCGGCCGCCGCAAAGCTGAGCCCGAACGAAGCGCAGCCCTTCGTGAAAATGCAGCCCGGGTCCGGACCGCGGCACCTCGCGTTTCATCCGAACGGCAAGCGCCTGTATGCGATCAACGAGCTGAACAACACCGTCACCTGCCTCGACTACGCCACCGATGCAGGAACGCTGGCCGAACGCCAGACGATCTCGACGCTCCCCGCCGACTTCACCGGCAAGAGCTACTGCGCTGATTTGAAAATCTCGCCCGACGGAAACTTCCTCTACGGCACGAACCGCGGTCACGACAGCATCGCCGCCTATCGCATCGCCGATGATGGGAAGCTCACACTTCTCGCCATCCATCCCAGCCTTGGCAAAGGGCCGCAAAACCTCCTAATCACACCCGACGGCCAATGGCTGCTATGCGCGAACATGCCGGGGAACAGCGTGGTTGTATTCCAGATCGACTCCACGACAGGCGGTCTCAAAGCAGTCGGAGAGCCGACCTCGATGCCGATGCCGTCGTGCATCCGCTGGCTGCCGTGAGATTCATACGGCTGACCACGCGCATGAAAACCCGGATTGCCCTGCTCCTATCCTGCGCCTGCGGTCTGCAAGGCGCGGAACTTCCATCTTTCACCACAGGCAAGAGCACCGCGCAGTTCACCGACCTGCCAAGGCAGGCGGAGTCCGTCGAAATGAAGATGCGGCTGCATTCGATCGAGGACCCTCCGGGGATCGAACTGGCGAAGGAGAAATTCCAAATCATCGTGCCGGCGACTTACACGCACTCAGAGCGATGGGGCGTTTTCATCTGGATCTCACCGGGCGACGCGCCAGCCATCCCGGTGGAATGGGAACCCGTGCTCGCGGCGCGGAAGCTTCTCTTTGTCGGCGCATTCAAATCAGGAAACCCGCGCAATGTCTTCGACCGTTTCCGCATGGCCATCGCCGCGAACACCGGGATGCGCGACCGCTTCAACGTGGACGGACGCCGCGTGTATGTGAGCGGATTCTCCGGCGGCGGGCGCGTGGCGAGCATGCTCGGTGTGGCATATGCGGACATGTTCAGCGGCGCGATGCCGTTCATGGGCGTGAATTTCTACGCGGACGTCACCACCGGCGACGGCAAGACGAACCTGAGCGCGAATTTCATCCCGGACGATGAGGTGCTCGCGATCGCGAAGAAAGCCTGCCGCTATGCGCTGGTGACCGGCGAGAAGGACTTCAACCGCGCAGGCACGAAGGCGGTGTTTGAAGACGGCTACCGGAAGGCGGGATTTGCGAACGTGCAGTATTTCGAAGCGCCCGGGGTCGGGCATGGTCTGCCTGCGGCTGCCTGGCTGGAGCGCGGGCTCGATTTTCTCGACGCCGGCAAAGGTATCGAGCCGGTGAAGCCGAAGTAGCGCCCGCCGCCGGGAGCGGCCTCTGAGAGGATCGGGATCACGATCCCGGATGAGCGGAGGATCTCGACCGTCCTACCGTGGCGGCGGGCCGCCGAGGTTTGGCGTGCCGGAAAGTCTGCGCGTCAAAATCCAGGCAATGATGTCCCAACGTTGCTCGGGGCTGAGCGTGGCATCGAAGCTGATCATCGGAGTTCCATTCAGCCCGGTGGCGAGAACCCGGTAGAGATCCTCCGGTCCGTCGCCGCAGCGCAGATGCGGCTGGCGCAGGTCGGAAGGCTGCGCGGGGAGATTCCAGATGTCCTTCAGCGTCGGAGCCGCCAGCCCTTTGCCATCGGCGTCCGCGCCATGACAGACAGCGCAATGGGTGGCGAACAGCTCTTTGCCTTTCACGACGTGGGACGTTTCCTTGAGCCACGGGGGCAGTGCGGGAAACTTCATCGGAACGCCGTAGCTCTCCGCCTTGCGCCAGACGCGCGAGAAGGACTTCACATACTCGATCACGGCGGAAACATCGGCATCCGAGAGCTGATTGAACATGCCCATCGCCGTGCCGCTGAGACCGCCCTTGATGGTATGGCGCAGGTCGTCGTCGGTGGGCAGTTTGCCGAACGGCGTGGTGCGGAATTTGAACATGCCGTCGCGGAACGAGCGCGGTCGGGGTGTCAGGCTCGCGGCCATCTCTCCCGCACCATCACCACGCGGACCGTGGCAGACGGCGCAATTCCGTTCGAATACGTACTTCCCCTCCATGTAGCGGGTGAAATCAAGCCTCCTCGGCTCGGCGGCAACGGCATCCGAAACAACGACGAGCACGATGATGAAAAGCAGACGCACAACGGCCAACGATTTCCCATTCCCTGCGCCAGGGCAAGCACCGGCAATGTGCCAGTCGCCGACGCGGAATGGGGCGCGCGGAGTTCGGATTCGACCGCTCACTTGATGCCGGCGATTTCCGGATAAGACGCAGGTTGAACCGACCGGAATCACCGGAAGGCGGCAAAGCGCGCCCCTTCCTTGTTCGGCGTCGAAGTAATCCTCGAACCACCGCACCCGACTGGCTACCTTCGCCTCGTCCCTGCGTATCGATTATGACCCATTCCATCCCGCATCGAGCAATCCGCATCCTCGTGGCGTCGCTGCTCGCACCTGTGGCCGCAAGCCTCGGCACCGAACCGCTCCCGGCTCAGGTCGAGTTTAACCGCGACATCCGGCCCATTCTTTCCGACACGTGCTTCCACTGCCACGGCCCGGACAAGGCGAAGCGCAAGGCGGACCTGCGCCTCGACATCGAGGCGGATGCGAAGGCGCGGATCGACGACCACTTTGCAATCCTCCCCGGTGATCCGGCGAAGAGCGAACTCATCCGCCGCATCACCACGAACGACGACGATGACCGCATGCCGCCTGCGGACTCGGGACGCCAGCTCACGCCGCAGCAGATCGAAATGCTGCGGCGCTGGATCGCGCAGGGCGCGAAATGGCAGCCGCACTGGTCACTCATCGCGCCACAGGCAGCGATTGCGGATTGCGGATCGCGGATTGCGGATTTGGCGAAACGCGATCCCGCGCGAGCGGCGGAACTCAGGCGCTGGCCGCAGGGCCCGATCGATCAATTCATCCTGGACCGCTTGCTCGCCGAGGGACTCACGCCATCTCCGCCCGCCGATCCCGCGACCCTCATCCGCCGGATGTCGCTCGACCTCACCGGCCTCCCGCCAACACCCGCGGAGGTGGATGCCTTCACCGCGGAATGCCGGGAGGGTTCGTCATTCGTCATCCGTCAGTCGTCATTGTCCGCCCTCGCCGACCGTCTGCTCGCTTCGCCGCGCTACGGCGAGCGCATGGCAATCCGCTGGCTGGATGCCGCGCGCTACGCGGATACGAGCGGCTACCAGAGCGACGGCGAACGTTCCATGTGGCGCTGGCGCGACTGGGTGATTGAAGCGTTCAACCGCAACATGCCGTTCGACCAGTTCACCATCGAACAGCTCGCCGGCGACATGCTGCCGGGAGCGACACGCGCGCAACGGATCGCCACCGGGTTCAACCGCAACCACCGGGGCAATGCCGAGGGCGGGATCATTCCAGAGGAGTACGCCGCCGAGTATGTCGTGGATCGCGTGGACACGACCGCCACCGTGTGGCTCGGCCTCACGATGGGCTGCGCGCGCTGCCACGACCACAAATACGACCCGATCGCCCAGCGCGAGTTCTACCAGATGTTCGCGATCTTCAACAATGTGCCGGAGAAAGGCCGCGCGATCAAAATCGGGAACTCTCCGCCGATGATCCCCGCGCCGACGGACGCGCAGGAAAGGGAACTCGCGCAACTCGATCACCGGCTCGCCGCCGCCGAAACACACCTGCGCAAACTCGAACCACAGATCGCCGCCGCGCAGGCCGCATGGGAAATGACGCTCGCCGTCAGCGAAGTGGGACGGGCGTCCCGCCTGTCCGGAGCTGTGTCACCAGAGCGGTGGACGGTGACACAGGCCCTCGATGTTTCCTTCGATCTGAACGGCACGCTCGCGAGCACCTTCGGAAAAATGCTCGCCGCAAAATCTCAAGACGGCGATCCGGAGTTCGTCGCGGCGCGCGGCGGCCAGGCCGCAGTCTTCGACGGCAGGCGTTACCTTGACTGCGGCGCCGTCGGGGACTTCGGCTTCTTCGACAAGTTCACGCTCGCCGCGTGGATTCACCCGCGCGGAGCGAATGGCGGAGCGATCCTCTCGCGCATGGTCGAGGAGAGCGGCGACTCCGCATTCGCATCGGACTCGGAAGGCTACCGCGCATATCTCAAGGACGGCAGGCTGCAGCTTCACCTCACCAAGCGCTGGCTCGACGACGCGCTGCGCGTGGAAACCGAGGCTGTACTCGCGCCGGACCGCTGGCATCACGTGGCGGTCGTCTATGACGGTTCGCGGCTCGCGTCGGGCGTGCAGATTTTCGTCAACGGCGAGCCGCAGAAGCTGCGCGTGCTGCTCGACCAACTGAACCAGACCTTCCAGACCAAACAGCCGTTCCGCATCGGCGCAGGCGGCGGACCGGCAAATCGCTTTCAGGGAATGATCAGCGATGTGCGCATCTACCGCCGCGCCCTGTCGGCGGAGGAGGTCGGCATCGTGTCCGTGCCGGAGAACGCGAACGAACTCGCGGCAATTCCGACTGCGCCACGCACTGCCCATCAGGCGGCGAAGCTCCGCTCATGTTTTCTCGCGGAGCACGCGGCGGCATCTCTGCGCGAGGCCGACGCGACGGCCGGAGAACTCCGCGAGCGGCGCGCGAAGTTCATCGAGAGCCTGCCAACCGTGATGGTGATGGAGGAAATGGCCGAACCGCGAGAGACGTTCGTGCTGAAGCGTGGCGAATACGACAAGCGCGGCGAGCGCGTCATGCCCGGCGTGCCTGCGAGCATGCCACCGCTTCCCGAGGGCGAGGCGCGGAACCGGCTCGGCTTCGCCCGCTGGCTCGTCAGTCCGGCGAATCCGCTCACCGCGCGCGTCGTGGTGAATCAGCAGTGGCAGATGCTTTTCGGTGCCGGGCTGGTGAAGACGACCGAGGACTTCGGCTCCCAAGGCGAACCGCCGAGCCACGCGGAGTTGCTCGACTGGCTCGCGACGGAGTTCGCGCACGGAAGTAGCGCGGACAATCCTGTCCGCGTGACGAAGCCCTGGGACATGAAAGCGCTGTTGAGGCTCATCGTGACGAGCGCGACTTACAGCCAGTCCTCGCGCGTCACGCCCGCGCTGCTGCAACGCGATCCGGAGAACCGACTGCTCGCACGCGGCCCGCGCGTGCGGCTGCCGGCCGAGATGGTGCGCGACCAGGCGCTCGCCGTGAGCGGCCTCCTCGTCGGCGAAATCGGCGGGCCGTCGGTGAAACCGTATCAGCCGAAAGGGCTGTGGAAGGAATTGAGCGGAACTGACTACGAGCCCGATCACGGCGCCAAGCTCTGGCGTCGCAGCCTCTACACGTTTTGGAAACGGACAAGCCCGCCGCCGACAATGACGACCTTCGACGCCGCGGGCCGCGAGTCGTGCTCCGTCCGTCCGGGCCGGACGAGCACGCCGCTCCAGGCGCTGGCGCTGATGAACGACGTGACTTTCGTGGAAGCCGCGCGCTGTCTCGCGCAGCGTTCGATGCGCGAGGGTGGCGCGACGACGGAGGATCGCCTGCGGTTCGCATTCCGCCTCGTGCTCGCGCGCGCGCCGAAACCGGCCGAGACAAGTTTGCTGCTCGACGATTGGAACCACCACCTCTCGCGCTTCCGCGCGGAGCCGAAGGCGGCGCAGGGTTTCCTCAGCGCAGGCGAGTCGCCGCTGGATGAGAGGCTCGATGCCACTGAGCTCGCGGCGCACGCCGCCGTCGCAGGTCTGATTCTGAATCTCGACGAGGCGATCACCAAACAATAGGTGGGCGGATTTTTTCACCTCCATGCTCAAGGCTACTCTGACGACCGCGAACAGCATTCCTGCGCTGCTTGCCATCGCCGCGCTTATCACAGCCGCCGCGGCGGAGCTTCCTGCCCTCTACGAATCCAGTTTTTCAACCACCCGCTACGGACGAATCCCAGACGGATGGCGCGACCTGAATGGCGTCCGTCCGAGTCGCAATTGGGCCGTCGATGGCAATGGGCGCTTGCGTCAGGTGATCAAGGGGCGCACCGGCCTAGTCGTGTATGACGGCTACACAGATGTGAGCGCAAAAAGTCCCCGAACAGTCTGTTTTGCGTCGTAACCGCCCGATGTCTTCACGTAAGTCGTTGTTATTCGAGCTGAACGTTTCCGGTTCCAGACTTTTTGCGCTCGCATCT
>Ga0105046_10006909_pt1 | contig 17934 bp, 18 predicted proteins | sample MAT03_FD_78385 | JGI IMG/M metagenome (GOLD analysis project Ga0105046, IMG submission 78385) | Freshwater microbial communities from Lake Fryxell liftoff mats and glacier meltwater in Antarctica - MAT-03 (megahit assembly) | ecosystem: Environmental > Aquatic > Freshwater > Ice > Liftoff...
CTCGTGAACTGCGTGCGGTGCGGTGACGAGATTGTTGCAGGCGAAAATGCCTTCAGTTTCAAGCTGGGCGGGTTGTTGTGCCCGCTGTGTCGTTCCTCTGATATCTCGGCGCCAGTGCTCTCGATCAACGCGCAGAAATACATTCGCGTACTGGATCGATCTGGTTTGAGCGCCGCAGTTCAATTGCGACCAGACCCCGTGACGGCCCAGGAGATCGAGCAAACACTCTCCGGTTACGCCCGCCACTACGCGGAACGCGAATCTCGAAGCCTCGGCGTGATGAAGTCGATTCGTGAGTGGAGTCCCGAGTATGGGGCGCACTGACGGCGCCCCTTTGGATTTAGAGATCGACGAAATATGTGCTGCACGCTTTGTCCAGCAGATCGGGTGTCAGTGCCGGGGGAATGTTGTGATACCGGGCAATGCCAACCAGGGTTCGAAGAATGTCACGAGGGTGCACTGAACGAAGTTCCCGCTTTGGTTTGACGTAATACTCGCGCAGCAGATACACGAGTCCGTTCTGGTCGAATGGCACGTTGAGCGATTCGCATTGCCGCTGAAAGATCTTGCGGAAGTTCTCTACCGACGGATTGGTCACATGAATCTTGTTCTGGATACGGCGAAGGAAGGCCTCGTCGACCAGGTCCTTCGGTGCCATGTTCGTCGAAAAGACGATGAGCTGATCGAACGGAACTTCAACTTTCTTTCCCGTGTGGAGTGTCAAAAAGTCGATCCGCTTTTCCAGAGGCACAATCCAGCGATTGAGCAACTGACGAGGCGAGACCTGCTGACGGCCAAAGTCGTCGATCAGCAACATACCGCCATTCGCCTTTACCTGAAGTGGTGACTCATAGATCCGCGCGAACTTGTCGTAGACGAGATCGAGACCCTCGAGGGTAAGTTCACCACCGGTAATGACCGCCGGACGCTTGCACATCACGTAGCGACGATCGAAATCGGGTCGGCCTGTCAATGGAACCGGTTCGTGGTTATGGAGATCGAGTACCTTGATGATCTGACCATCGACCGTAAAGGCGTAGGGAATGAGCACCGCTCCGCCGAGAAGGGGAACGATGTGTTCGGCGAGCATCGTCTTACCGTTACCTGGAGGGCCGAACAGAAAGAGCGATCGTCCGGTATTGACGGCCTGACCCATAGAATCGACCACTGACTCTTCGAGCACCAGGTCGGCCATAGCCGCGCGAACATCCGCCGGTCCAACCCGAACCTCGGAGATCGCCTGAGCCTTGATCACCGCGCGGTATTGCTCGATCGTCACCGGAGCCGGGCCGATGTACGTCGTCCGCTCCAGAATCTGGTGAATACGGACGACGCCTTTCGGGGTGATCGAGTACTGGTAGGCAAGTTCACCAAATCCATTGCTGCCGGCAACTTCGATCAATTCTTCGCGCTTGAGCACCATAAGTGACTTGTCGACCACGTTGTAGAACGGAAGACACATCTCATCAGAAATGGTTTGCGCGGTGATTTGGTTGTTGAAGTAGATGAACTTGAGGGCGAGATCGGCGATTGCCGCCAGGTCGAGTCCAGTCTGTTCAACCGAACTTGGTTCTCGCGCAACAACCGCGGCGGCGGGTGACTCAGCACGCTCGATGAGCCCGGTTGCCATCGGTATTCTTCGCTCCTGATGATGTTCGGCGCATCGCGCGCCGAGCAATAAAACGCCCTGTCGGCGAGGCGACTGCTGACCGCAACGGGATGCGAGCAGTACTGCCGATCTACCGGTTGCGATTAGCTTACGGGCGGGGAGAGCGCGTCACTATAGTGCCAAGGTACCGAACACCAAGGCTTCAATTGTCACTCTTCACGAAATTGATGGTGATTCAGGTACGTGGTATTGACGATACCGTCCTTTGCCGGCGGTGGCGACTTTTCAATCCAGCAACTCTGGTCGGTTGCGTCGTGTGTTGAGCAGTGATTGATCACGCCGCCACTTCTGGATGTTGGCGTGGTGGCCGCTTCTGAGAATGTCTGGCACCACATGGCCCCGAAATTCGAGCGGCCGGGTGAAGTGAGGATACTCGACCAGACCGTCTTCAAAGGACTCTTCGCCAATCGACGCGGCATCAATCACGCCTGGTAGGATGCGGGTGACCGCGTCGATGATCACCATCGCCGGGAGTTCGCCTCCGGTGAGCACAAAGTCGCCGATCGACCACTCCTCGCAATTGAGAATCAGCCGAACTCGGTCATCGATTCCTTCGTAATGACCGCAGATCAGTGCAATCCGTGGAGTCGATGCGAATTCGGACGCCTCTGCCTGAGTAAATGATCGACCGCCGGCACTGAGGATGATGACCCGCGCTGTCGTCAGTTCTTCGCCAAGAACCGCTTCGACTGCCTCAATGATCGGTGGCGCCTTCATGACCATACCAGCACCGCCGCCATATGGGGTGTCGTCAGCGGTGCGGTGTTTGTCGTAGGTCCAATCGCGTAGATCGTGAATGGCAATCTGAATGATGCCTCGATCCTTGGCTCGCTTCAGAATGCTTTCAGCCAGTGGGCTATCGAACATCAGCGGGAAGAGCGAGAAGATATCGAATTTGATGACAGGTTCAGGCATTTCCACCGATTCAGTCTCACTCTCAGTCATGCACGTTGCCGACTGCTGAGTTCGATAATCTCCTGAGCTGCGCCCTCGAGCGTTGCAACGGTGAGATCGGGTACGCGTTCGGGCGGCGCGGGTGTTCCTCGTTTGAGCCAGACAGTTCTCATTCCTGCTTGACCCGCGCCATCGACATCGAAACGGGCCGAGTCGCCGACGTGAATACTGCCAGTAGCATCGGCGCCCAGCACCTTAAGGGTGTGCCAGTAGATTTCCGGTCGGGATTTGTAATAGCCACAACTCGCCGATGTGGTCACGACCTGAAAAGCATCCAGCATCCCAAGCTTTTGGAGTGACCATTCGAGAAAAGGGTGATGGACCGCACTGGAAACGACCCCGAGCGCGAGCCCACGGTTTGACAATTCCATGATTGTTGTCTGGGCGCCTGGAACGGCATGCGCGTCGTCGAGCGCTGACCGCATCAGGTGCTCGACTCCGGACGATATCAATTCGTCATCGACGGTGAGTCCCGCCTGATCGAGAACGACGGCAATGGAACGTTCAGCGATAAGTTCGTGCCCGTGCTGAATGATGGCCAACCGGAGTCGACGGTAGGCGCGATCGAGTTCAGCGCCAATCTGTGGAGCAGCCAGAAATCCAGCATGTTGATTGTGCCAAGTCAGGAACGCGCTTGGAAAGTGCCTGACTTCAAGCTGAAACCACTCATCGCAGTGGACGAGCGTATCGTGGAAATCGAAGGTTATCGCATGACTCAAGGTGTGCCCGTTCGTTCAAAGGTCGAATCCCGATTCGACCTTAACACCGGTCAGCGAATGCGGCAACTGCGCAGTTGATCAGTCGCCGGGTGCGCGTACGCGCTCTCCAGCTGCATCAGCCTCCGGCAATGGTTTTGTCATGGCGACGCGGAAGGCATCGACAACCTGAGGATCGAACTGGGAACCGCTGTTTTTGACGATTTCTTCGAGCGCGATCGAGAAGGCGAGCGCTCGGCGGTACGGGCGATTGGAGGTCATTGCATCGAATGAGTCGGCTACCGCGATGACACGAGCGCCAAGGGGAATCTCGTCGCCGGCGAGCCCATCCGGATAGCCTTTGCCGTCCCAGCGCTCGTGATGATGCCGAACGATATTGGCGCTGTGCCGGTAAATCCCGAGGTTGCTGACGATGTCTGCGCCAATCACAGGGTGTCGCTGAATCTCCATCCGCTCTTCATGCGAGAGTGGACCGTTCTTGAGAAGGGCAGTGTCCTGGATGCCGACTTTGCCGACATCATGGATCCGGGCGGCCTCAATCGTGATCAGTTTGAGGCGGGATGGCACATTAGGCATCTCGTCCAGAATGAGTTCGGTGTATTCCATCACTCGCGCCGAGTGGTGATGCGTATAGGCATCGCGCACTTCCAGCGCATCGGTGAGACTGGCCATGGTCGCCAGAGTCTCCTGTTCGACCTTCTTCAGAGTTCGCAGTGCCAGGTGAGATCCGGCCAGCGGCACAGCCAGGATCAGAACGCCGAAACCACTTTCGGCGGCGGTGATCGGCACGAGGCTTCCAAGCATCGGGAGCGAGACGAACACGAACGTGCCGGAGAAGTTCGCCCGCCACATGCCAACTGGGGTCTCTCCCACCACCGGCGCCACGATCACCGAGAGCATGCCGAGATTGGCCACCGTGTACACCGTTGACGCGATGATCGTGGCAACCAGGGCGGGCATGCTGTCGATTGGACTGTCCGCTCCGTTGGCGATTGCCCAGTAAACGGCGCCGGCGCAAAAGGTCGCCAGACCGAGATTCGCGCTGTTGACGATGAGTTGGACGGGGCGGAGTCGATTGCAGACATCAACGATCGAATTGGCCGCAATGACGACGATTGCAGCTTGCAATGGATCGAGCGTGAACGCCGTTCCGAGCGAGAGAATCGCTCCTACGGATACGGAGAAGTGAAAATTCCGGTTGGGAAAGTCGATGCGGAACCACTCGGCGACCGCAATCATGATGAAGAGAATGATTCCCGTCTGAGCTTCCCGGGTGTCCCACGAGAGGCCATTGCGAAGGTACGAGCTCAGCAGGACTCCCACGGTCAGGGAAACCAGTATCCACACATAGATTCGTGTCTTGAGGGGAATACTCTTCATCCGCGCCCCATGGATTCACGGTCCAGTCTGGACCAGGGTCACTACCCGATCGGCCACCGCCGAAGGGGCCACGACCCACTTGGTTGGCAGTATAGCGACCGGATTTCGCGTGAATAGCGGGACGGGGCGGGAAACGGGGAGGTATTCGAAGCAACGTTACTTGAGTACCATCGGTCTGGCGAAAGTACTGGACTGAGTAAAGAGAAGCTCCAAGCGCTGGCCCTTTGACCACCGGGACGCTTGAAGCTCTCCGAAGACTGGCTTCTGCTAGTAGCTTATTGCCACTTGACGTTATCCCACTTCATCGGGTGCTCCTTTCACATGGTCGGCCCGCAATAGGACCTGCACGCAAGCGTCCGGCGGTGAGGCGCTACCGCCGCTGTGGTATTACAGGAGAAACGCATCATCGACCCATTTCTCATGTACTGACAGTCTAGCCCGAAAGTACTAGGATGTCAACTCGATATAGGTTGATAGTACTATGACTTCTGGTCACGCAATCCAGTACTTCTGGCGGGGCCGACGCCAACTTCACTCGTGCGCAAAACAATTGATTCGGTTGGAGGGATCGCACGGTGGGGCTCGCGATTGAAATCGGAATCGCTAAGGTCAACAAGTTCGCATCACGCGAGAGTGGTGATACCGCCGAAGTGGTCGAGCGACCCGGAGGAGGGTTTTCGGTCGTCGTCGTCGACGGTCAAGGCAGCGGCACCGGCGCCAAGGCGTTGAGCATGATGCTGACCGCTCGTGCAATCGGGCTCATTAAAGAAGGCGTCAGGGACGGCGCGGTCGCCAGGGCGGTGCACGATTCGCTACTCGCCCAACGAGGCGGCAAGGTTTCCGCGGCGCTGGACATTATTTCGGCCGATCTCAAACATGGTGGCGTGGTCATCACGCGTAACGGGACCTCGCCGTATGCTGTGGTCGGGGAAGAGACCGTTCAAATGATGGGCGCCGAACAAGGACCGATCGGCCTCTATCCCTTCATGCGCCCGGGTGTTCACCGCCACGAATTGAGAGCGGGACTTCAAATCTGGTCAGTGACCGACGGCATCGTCGGTGCAGGTAAGCGATGGACCTCGGTCGAGTTTCCGATCAGGGAACATCTCGAACGCATCGTTTCGACCGGCGGCAATGCAAAGGAGATGGCGCAGTCTCTTCTGGACTGCGCCATCGAGGCGGATCGCGGGCGTCCGCTCGACGATATGACGGTATCGATTTTGCGGGTCATTGAAAACGAGATTGTTCAACCGGTTCGGAGCATGCACCTGGTCGTCCCAATTCCATAGTTCACACCATGGTGGAAACCGAGAGGCCCGAATGGAAACTAAAGCACACCGCATCGTGGTCGTCGGGACCTGTGCGTCTGGCAAAAGCACCCTGGTTGAGGCGCTCCGATCCCGCGGACTGGACGCCTATGCCTGTGCGCAGGAGCACAGCGAAGTAAAGACGCTCTGGAAGCATCTCCTGCCTGACCATGTCGTCTTTCTCGAAACTGATCTGGCCACGATTCGGGAACGACGATCTCCCAACTGGCCGGAGACGATTTTCAACCTTCAGATTACGCGACTGGAAAACGCGAAAGCTGCAGCGAAGGTTGTCGTCGATACCTCGATGACGTCAGTCGATGAGACAGTGGAAAAAGTTCTTGCCGCTTTCGGTCCAGACGACAGGTTCGTTGCTTCGGAGTAAGAATGCGCTCCTGTGTCAGTTGGCGGAGAACTGCCGATCGAAGCGATAGTCGGCTGCGATTGTGGGACCGGCGACCCGAAGCATCTGCCGTTCTCGGCGAATCAATTGCAGGAGAGTGGAGAGGCGAACGCTCGTTTCATCTATTTCGAGCAGCGCCTGCTTCTGCCATGAGTTTGAGGGGAGGTTGCTGGCGATCTGGAACGAACACGTTTCAGGGTCGTCGGAGAGCGCCTCGCGAATCAGTTCTTTGAGATCCGCCTGCGCCTCCGGATCCTGCAGATCCCCGGCAATCACATCGACATATGCGACAAATTCCTCTCGGACCTGATGCCCGAGAGCGTTGGACGAAAGATCTGCATCCAGTTCCTCAGTCAACCACTCCACCTCTCCGGTCATGTAATCCGAGTCAAGACTCGTGCTGAGAATGCGAAAGCGGTCGGTTCCGATGAGTGTCACCGTGTACCTTCCGTCGGAGTGTTGGATGATTGTCTCAAGACGGGCAGCTGTGCCGACAGTATGGATTTCAGGGTTCGGACCAACTTCGAAACCTTCATTGATCAATACGACACCAAAGAGCGGATCCTGGCCAATGCGCTCCTGGATTAGTTTTCGGTAACGCGATTCGAATATGTTGAGACTGATTGGCTCGTTCGGGAAGAGCACAGTGGAGAGTGGAAAGAGGGCGATTGTTGAGTCCATGTGATCACGTCCTGACTGGAATGGTCGAAGTGTTCGGTTGCGTCTCCTAGACTATACGCACGCCGGCAAAATCGCGTCTTCGATCGTTTATGTTGGCCGTCTGATTGTCGTATGGCGATGCCGCATCTAGAATCCACCCATGATTATGTTTGACCGTTGTTCAATCAGGGTTTTTCGCTCGTTGATTCTGGGTGTGCTGATTCTTGTCAGCGTTTCCGGGATCGCGCAGGCGGCACCATTCTCCAATATTCGGTATCAACCCTCCGCGTTTGCAGATGATGTCACAATCATCGAGGCGGTGGATGAGCCCAGAAATGCCACTCCCTCCGGAGAGCAGGTTCTGCGAATGGCAGGACCGTCCAACGGCCCTGAATCACTGGATCCGGCATTCTCACGCGATCTGTCGAGCGCATTCCTCATCAGACAGATATTTCGTGGTTTGACACGGCTCGATGCCGATCTCAATCCGGTGCCAGAAGTCGCGGACCGAATCGAAATCAGCGCCGACGGGCTGACCTACACCTTTCATATCCGTGAAAATGCGACGTTTCAGAGTGGGAGACCGATCAATGCCGACGATGTCGTCTTCTCCCTTTCGCGGGCGGTAAATCCGGTAACCGCCGGTGGGGACACCTCGTATTTAGGTGGACCGACCTTCCTCTCGGATATTAGAGGTTTCTCCGCGGTGATTGCCGGCGAGAGCGAGGCATTGTCCGGCGTCACCGCAATCGATGCGGCGACCGTTCAAATCGTGCTGTCGGCTCCTCGGTCGACCTTCCTCATGAAACTCGCGTCTGCCCCCGGTTCGATCGTCGATCCGGATGACGTCGCGAAAGGTGGGGAGTGGTGGCGAGCGCCAAATGGTTCGGGTCCCTTTTCCATTCAGAAGTGGCGTCCTGACGACATGATGATTCTCGCGCGGTATGACGATTTCTTCGCGGGCTCTCCTCCGCTTGAGCTGGTCGAGATCAGGCTGGGCGCCAACGCGCTGCAGAGTTTCAATCTCTATCAGGCCGATCAGATCGAAATCGATTCGGTAAATTCCAGTGGAGTCGACCGGGTTCTTGCCGAGGAGAGTGGACTCAACAAAGAAGTAACGGTAACGCCTCTCTTTGCCGTTGATTACATCGCGCTGCGAACAGATAGCGAACCGCTGAATGACCCGGATATCCGACGGGCGCTGCAGCTGGCATTCCCGCGAGATAAAGTCGCGACCGTTTCATACGACGGACATGTAGAGACGGCGCAAGGGCTGATTCCGACCGGAATGTTGGGGCGAGAATGGAATGTCGATTGGCCGGAGTACGATCTCGTTGCGGCCAAAGCAGCGATTGCGGCGTCCAGTTATGGTTCCGCCGAGAACGTTCCGCCAATTCAGATCTACATTTCCGGTTATTCGGGTGCTGAGTCGCTCCGGGACAGTATCGAAGATCAGCTCGGTTTGCGAATCGAAGTCATCAACCTGGAGTGGCCAGAATTCATCACCGGATTGGCGAATCACAGTTTCCCGGCCCATGAACTCTACTGGGGTGCCGATTACCCGGACCCGGAGAGTCTCCTGTGGACCTTGTTCGGAACCGGTCTGCCGGATAACTATGTCGGATACAGCAACCCGGAACTCGATGGACTGCTGAGTCAGGCCGCTTTAGAACAGGATCCTGCGCTGCGAGCCGAGATCTATGCACGAGCCCAACAGGTGCTGGTTGATGATGCCGTGATTATTCCGCTCTTCTACGATGTCTCATACACCTTGCAGAAACCGTATGTGAAGGGTCTGGAATTGACCGCGCTTGGAATCCTGAGACTCGATTCGGTTTGGCTGGAGCACTGAGTGACAATCCGTACGCTCTCGGCCGATTCCCCGCCTGCACCAATCATTCGAGACCTGACACCTCGCGATATCGGCGAACTCCGGTTCGGTCTCTGGTCCCGATTGACCAACGCCGAGGTTTCCCGCGAAGTCGCCAGATTTCCCGGACGGTCCGCGTGGTTACCGGACACTCGCGAATACGCGATCGTGACTCCCTGGCGCAATCGATTCGAGGTCGCGAATGTGATTGAACTCTCTGCGGTGAGGCACCCTTCGCATCTCCTGAGAGCGGTGGCCGAACGGTGCGACCAGCTTGACGCGCATGTTGTGATATCGATCGAAATCGATGAAATCCGTGAACCGGCCTTTTATGGACGGGCCGGATTTCGATTTCTTGAAGAGGTCATCACCTACGAACTCGATTGCCGGGTTGCTCCTCCGCGTACTGCACCTGAACACCTGAACTTCAAACTAATGGATGTGCAGAACGAGGATGACCTCCGTTTGCTGCTGGATATCGATCACACGACCTTCCCCTGGCTCTGGTGGAACAGCGAACAGGAGTTTCGCTCGTACACCGAACTGCCTGGGGTCGAACTCTTCGTGGGATATCTCGGGCCTGAACCGGTCGCGTACGTCGGGTTAACCTCTTATCTCGGTTGGGGGCATCTGGATCGGATCGCTGTCATGCCAGGGAATCAGGGACGTGGTCTCGGTTCGGAGGCACTGTCGTTTGCAGTGAGTCGCCTTCGTCAACTTGGAGCGTTAAAAGTGGGACTCAGCACGCAGCGCCAGAACGTTACATCCCAGCGATTGTATGAGCGATCTGGTTTCAAGCGAGGTATTTCCAATGACTACAAACTTTACGGCCGGGTATTGAAACTCCCGGATGGAGTGCGGGATATCACCACGGCTGACTGAGATGAAGAAAACAATCGAGCAAGTAAGGGCGGGACGATGAGCAGCACTTTCGGCAAGATATTCAGGATTACAACATGGGGTGAGTCGCACGGCCCGGCACTGGGAGTTGTAATCGAAGGTTGTCCGGCCGGCATATCGTTAGTGGTTGAGGACATTCAATTCCAGCTGAACCGACGCCGTGTTGGTCAAAGCGCGGTCACCACGCCGCGTGGCGAGTTGGACCGGGCCGAGATCCTCTCGGGTGTGTTCGAAGGAATCACGACCGGTGCCCCAATTTCGCTTATCACCTACAACAAGGACGCTGATTCCTCCAAATACGAAAACCTGCGGGATGTTTTCCGACCGGGGCATGCCGACTTCACCTACTGGGCCAAGTATGGCCACCGGGATCATCGTGGTGGCGGGCGGTCGTCGGCCCGGGAGACATGGGGCCGAGTCGCGGCGGGGGCAATTGCGCGCAAAATTGTCGAAACCGCCGGAACCGATGTCTTTGGATTCGTGCGGGAAATCGGCGGCATCCAGATGGAGACCTTCGATCGCGACCAGATCGAACAAAACATCGTTCGCTGTCCCGATCCGGTCGCGGCGCAGAAGATGGTCGACGCGATTCTCGCCATCAAAGAGGAGCACGACAGCCTCGGTGGCGTCGTCGAAGTTCGCGCCCTGGGTGTGCCGGTGGGACTCGGTGAACCGACTTTCGACAAAATCGAGGCACTGATCGCCCAGGCGATGCTGAGCATTCCCGCCGTCAAAGCGGTCGAGATCGGAGAAGGCTTCGCGGTCACCAGGTCACGTGGTTCGCTCTCGAACGACAGCTTCTACTTTGAGGATGGCCGCGTGCGGACCCGGACAAACAATGCCGGCGGAACACTTGGAGGACTCTCTAATGGCGAGGAGATTGTTGTCCGAATTGCGGTGAAACCAACGTCGTCGGTCGCCCGGACCCAACAAACGGTCGATACCTCCATGCAACCGCGCGAGATTCTGGTGGAAGGGCGACACGACCCGTCAGTTTGTCCGCGCGCAGTGCCGGTGGCGGAAGCGATGCTTGCCATCGTGCTCGCGGATCTCATGCTCCAGAATCGCTCTGCCCGAATCTGATCACCGGAGTTTACGAAGATGAACGAACGTCGGCGGCGATAATCAGCCTCTCCGAGGCGTCGTCGTACGGTTCGAGTTCGTAACCACCGTAGACCTGAATATCGCAGAATCCCGCGATGTCGAGCATCAATTCGAGTTCGTTGCGATGCAGGAAACGTAATTCGAACGACGTGCCGACGCGGCGCAATTCGCCGTTGGTGGCGGTGATGTCGTACCAGATGCGCGTCTGTATGGTCTGGCCGCTGGTCGACACCTTCCGGGCCGAAAACTTGTCGATCTGATTGCCGTCGTCGCGGACCCAGGTACCCTCGTGCATCACACCGATCTCAAAGTGGCGAAGCGTGTCGAGAGTTGGATTCAGCACATCGACCAGGAGTTGACCTCGCGGATCGAGCGCCTCTCTGGCCGAACGGAGCGCCTTGAGCTGCACCTGCGGATCGTTCAGATGGAGCAGACCATTCAGTCCGAAAATCACCACCCCGAACGGGGCCCCGGGCGCTTCTGCTGCTTCTTCCATCAAGCCATCGTGAAGTGTGACCCGCTTCCGCTGCGCCGGGGCGAGCGATCGCTGCGCCTTTCGAAGCATCGGGGCAGAAGAATCAACTCCGGTCACGCGAAAACCTGCCTTCGCGATCGGACGCAGCAATCGACCGGTACCGCAACCAAGCTCGAGCACTGGATCGCCGACAGACGTAATGCTGTTCAGGTAGAAGGGGATATCCTCTGCGAACTCGTCATGTTCGAGGTCGTAGAAGTCGACGATTTCAGCATACGGGTCCGAATTTTGGGTCAGGTTACTCATGCATCTGATTGTAACGAGAATGTCGCAGTTTGACGCCTCAACCTCTCCCGCCTATATTCCGGTACATGTCTACAAAACAAGCAGGATCACCAAAACGAGAAGAACGAAACGCGGACCGGGTTGTCACGTCGAATCGACGTGCGCTGCATGAGTACAGCATTCTCGATTCGCTCGAAGCCGGGATCGAGTTGACCGGCACCGAGATCAAATCGATTCGCGGGGGACGTATCTCCATTGGCGAAGCGTATGCGCGCATCATCGACGGCGAACTCTGGCTGATCGGCGCCCACATCTCTCCGTACACACACGGCAGTTACACCAATCATGACCCCGAGCGTCGAAGACGATTGCTGGTTCACAAATCGCAACTTCGTGACCTCAGAGCGCAGGTTGAACAAAAGGGACTGACGCTTGTCCCCCTCAGAATTTCGCTACGAAAGGGCCGGGCGAAGGTCGATATCGGTGTCGCTCGCGGCAAGAAGTTGTGGGATAAGCGAGATGCCTCGGCCGAGCGAGACGCCAACCGCGATATCGCCCGTGCCATGCGGGACAACCAGTAGGAGTCAACATCCATGAAGGTCGAGCACATAGTTCTGCTGAAACCGAAACTCGAAGCAGACGAGCAGCGAATCGCGGCATTGTGGGCCGGGATCGCGGGGCTGAAGGGGTTGATTCCGGGTATCGAATCAATTCGGGTCGGTGTCAATTCCAGCCCTGAGAACCTGGCCCAGGGATACACCCTCGGATTCGTGGTCACCTTCGAATCCCCGGTGGCGAGGGACGGTTATCTGCCGCACCCGGACCACCTGGCAGTCGTTCCGCTCGTCCACGCGGTTGCCGCGGAAGTACTGGTCTTCGATCTCGAACGGCACTGATTTCGATCCAAATTGGTTGAAGTTCGTCGCAACTTGACGTAGTATTGAATTTGACCTCCGGGGATGTTTGGATTCGACGGGGTCGTGCGTTAGGTAGATGCGTGCCGAGGCGCCCATGGCCTCGTAAAAATGGGCAAAAAAGTAACTGGCACAAACCAGCTTGCTTACGCTGCTTAAGTCACTGACCTCTAAGTAGCGCGTCTGTCCGGACCTCTCCCTGCCGGGACCGGGTTCAGGCGTCACTAAGGTAAGGGTGCGACTGTCAAGTCCGCCGGTGCGCGATGGTCAAAGGAAGTTCGGCTAACTCGAGCGATATCCTGTCAGCGGGAGCTTGCTGGGGTAAATAAAACGCTGACTACGCACGTAGTAGGCTGCCGGCGAGCGGTTTCGGACGGGGGTTCGAATCCCCCCATCTCCACCAGGGTTTTGAAACCTCGCGGTAATCCGCGAGGTTTTCTCTTTTCTTGAGACGGCCCGTGCGAGTGACTGCTCAAATTAGCTCGAAATAGGCTACAAAAACGACGCGGCCTTGGCGTATCTCGCGAAATTGGCGTTGGAACTACGCTGCCGAAGTACCATGGGTCGCAGAGGTCAAACCGACACGGATTCCCCAAGTCGCGACTTGAACAGGGTACGGTCTTGACGTCTTTTTAGTTGCATAAGGAGAGATACGGAGTTCCGTGGAGCAGTATCTCGTTAATTGGCTCTTCTCTTCGTACTACCTTTATTTCAAGAGCGTCGTGAAGTGCATGTTTCTCATCGAGGTCGGTCCTTACAATTCATAAAAGCAGCAAGGGGAATAACTTCTTACCACCCTTTTTTAAGAATCCTTATTGATCCATCCACAAATCCAAGACTTGTCCTGTCCACCTGCCAATTTCCATGTTGTAGTTTGATATAACTGCGATAGCGAGTAGCAAGCGGGCGTTTTCGGAGCATTTCAAAGTTGAAGTCTGGGTGCAATTGCCAAAGTTGAGATCCAAAAACGGGTTCACCCAGTCGCCTCTGGGTGATACTGTGGGTAAGTTGGCCGCGTGTATCGCATTGACCAATGGCGGTCAATCAGAATTTTCAATTTCCACTTCCGTCGTTGTCTCTAAGTATGACTAGTCGTGAGCGACCTTGATCTGCTTGTTGTGGCCGGGGAGATCACCCAGCAGGGGTTGGGGACAACGGTGGGGCTTGTGGAGCGCGACGATTGGGATTCCGAGGCCTCCCGAACGTGCGCTTTCGGGAATTGACCTAGCACGACGGCACCGAGAGAGCGCTCGAGATGGCAGTGGAGCTGCTGGAGCGGGGAAAGAGGAAATGAGAAGCGTTCTGATTGCCATGATCTGCATTGTCATTGCAGTACTGGCTTTTTCAACTCTGCCGCTGCGAAGCTCCGGCCAGGACAACACCGACGAGCGTCTGGCCGGGTTGGAAGCCAGAGTGTCGATTCTGGAAACGAGTCTCGCCGGTTCAGAGACATCTCTCGCAGAAGTGGGTACTGTTATTCCAGAGGAGAACTTCTACATTGCCGGCCAACTCTCAGTCACAGGTGACCCATCGTCGCTTCGCTTCAATGAGCCGGGATGGGAGTGCGAAGGAATTGGCAGTTTCAGTGATCTCAAAAACGGATCTGCTGTCACGGTCACAGATGGATCGGGAAACTTAATTAGCACTGGTCGCCTCGAGAACGGAACCGCAATTCAACCTTTGCAGATCGTTGTCTGCAAATGGGGATTTGTGGTTGAAGTTCCACGATCTGACTACTACGAAATCCAAGTATCGAACCGTGGAAGTCTTACCTATAGCTTTGCCGAACTTGAGACTATCGGTTGGAAGATTGATCTCAAGATCGGATGACCGAGGACCTGATTGAGAAAGCGCTGAAGCTGCTCGAGGCGCGGGAGCGAAATTGAAAGGGGAGTGGATGAAGCGATCCGTTGTACTTGTTATGGTCGTGTTCTTGTGTACATCGATGCCGTTCGCTCACCTGGAGGTTGCTGCTCAAGTTGAAGAACTCAAGCCGTATCTCGTTGAGCTCGAAGGTCTGCAGGCCGCTGTATTTCGCCAATTCGAATCAACCCAGGTTCCCGGGCTTCGCGTCTTGACTGTCGAAATCGCGAGTTTCGACACGGGGCGGCATGCCGGCGACGCGATCCCCACCATCCGAGAACGAGCTTTCGCAAATTACGCCCAGGGCGAAGACATCACCAAGGTCAAGGAGACAAGTAGTCGAACCATTGGAGATCGAACATATGTTTACTCCGGGTTGGTTCACGCCTACGACTCACCGCAGACGTATACAATTGCGCCGACGTTCGTTCGAAGTGGTTCGCTGCTCTACATCGTCCAGGCCACAGCAATCATTGGGGATCCTGTGAGCGATTCGATCGACACGGTCTTTAAGGTTCTCAGCCGGACAGAAGGGCCTGTTGTGCCCTTGACTACTACGAGTGAAATGCAGAGCGGTGGGCTTTGGGATTTGCTCCCTACGCTGGCAAATATCCCAGAAGGCTTGACGCACTTCGCCGACGTGAGTCCGAAGCCATTCGAACCCCTCGTGGGCCAGCAATGAACCATGAGAACAAGTCCTTCGACGAAACGGGTACTGAGTGAGGCGTAATGCAATGAGGATGCGAAATAGGGATTCGAGAAGAAGTGGGGAGATCTGAACTATGAGAACAAAGGAAGATTACCAGGCGCAATCAAAGGCGCTCCCCCCAAAGGGGAAGACAGGGATCGGCCGGACTATCTCCGAACCCGTCGCCGTCATGATTCCGGATCGAACCATCAGCGATGAGTTAGCGCACGGCATTTATGCCAATAGCGTGGATTCACTTAACACTGGAACCGAAATAGTGCTCGATTTCACCTTGGTTTACCCACGCCAATGGAAGAAAAATGCCACTTCTGAAGATCTTCAGCAATCGCTGAAAAATGAAGTAGTATCTCGGATCATGATGCCATCTGATCGTTGGGATGAGTTTGTGGTTAGCTACGCGCTTTCCAATCCTCAAATGCTGGAATTCCTCAAAGAACAGCTCGAATTCACTGAACGAGACGAGCAAGTAATGAGCGGCAAGGAGGGAGTCTGATGGTTGCATCTGCGCAATCTCAGAGCGTTCTGCCGCTCAAATTACAGTACTCCGATCCGCAAAATAGCGTCGTCAGCGTTGAGAAGTTTCGAGCTTTCAAAGCAAACAAAGGGCACCGGCGCCCTTCAAGTAAGATAACTGACTGGATTTCGACCAATCGGACGGATGATCAACGGCAATTTGAGGCTCGAAAAGCCAATACTGACGTAGTTGTCTACATGGCACTTCACTCCGTTGGAATGATGCGGGTAGGGTCGGGCACTGCGCAACTGACTGTAGATCACCGAGTATTAGTGAATACCCAACTCGTGTCTGCCGCACTACGACGCCTGACCAAGTTGGCGGCATTAGAACCAAACTGGGATGACGAAGGAGCTGAGCCTCCCGCTGCACTCGCGATAGCGCGTGCAAGCTTACTCCTCGAACTAGTCAATGAGTTCCTCACCGGATTTGGGATTGGCATCCATCCTCCGGACACATCCGCTCCGTTACCAAATGGCGGCATTCAGTTAGAGTGGTGGTCGACCACAACCGATATCGAGTCCTTCATCGAACCCGACGGCGCGGTGCATTGCCTCTTTGTCGATAAGTTCCCAAGCGGTGAAGAAACTCATCTCGAATCGGGAAAGATTGGTATTAGCGCGGCCGCTGAAGCAATCGCGTCTCGACTTCGTTCTGCATGAGTGAGAATAACGTCGAGAGAATCGTCATTACTCGCGGACACTTCCTATTCCGAAGAATTGCCTCATTCGAGATGGAGATACGCGATGGAGCCCCTTACGTTTTATCCTCAGCGTTTCGTCGTGCAAAGGAGGAATCTGGGGTCTCGGTTTACGTCGAAGGAATCGAGACAGCAGAAGAGGCTCGGAGTCATGGAAGCGCCCACCATGGTATCGCGATGTTTTCAGCTGCGGTTCCGCTTGAAAATGAAATGCCAGTTGTCCATATGCCAGTATCAGATGCGCCAGGTCACGCTGAGATCATGCAAGTGTCTGGGGATTCCAAGAAACGTAAATTGGCTCGTGCTTGCAGCGTCGTGATAATGCCGACGGAGTTCCCAGAGGACCGTTTGCGTTCCTCGATCAGTCTGGACGATTAAATCGGCTCCTGTCGGGAACACGGACAGATTCGATTGGGACAGCGTATGCGCGAACCGGATGGACGTTCCGAAAACGTTCCTTTGGTTATGCTACGGAGTTACAACAATCTATTGGTCACCATCCAACTCTTGTGGGATTTCCAACGACAACGATTGGGCTCCTTCACATGCCGCACTGTTCTGCCAGACAGTTCCGTCTTCAACACCACCTCGCCATTCTTTGAGCAAGCGGCAGCACTGAGGCCCAAGCCCATCATCAGGTCACACTGCGGTTTCGGACGGGGGTTCGAATCCCCCCTCTCCACCAGGGTTTTGAATCCTCAGCTTTGGCTGGGGGTTCTTTTTTGCCTCAGGACCGGAAGAACCATCCGACAACCAGGAACAAATGACGCAGAATAAGCGCCTGGACGGCACTCGTTGCCACCAGCCTGGCGCTCTTTGGATTCAACTCGGTGGGGATGTTACAGATTCCGATTCGCATTGTGCAGAAGGCTCCCTCGGCCACGATTTCATGTCGATTCAGGTTGATCTCAGGATCAGCAATCACGCGAACCTGGGTCAAATCGAACCCGATTCTGGCGAGCGCTGCCGTTCACTTTCCGTAGACAGAAATGTGCCGGACGATGGAGGCAGTGAACGGCTCGCCGTTCCAGCCACCCCAACGGTCTTTCAGGCGCAATCCTGCTATCCGGGCCATGAGATCGAGTTCGCTTGGCCAGGCATAGCGGCAGACAATCGGGAAGAGTCGCACGCCCTCCGCGGTGAGTTCGATGTGACTCTCGTCCAGCCGCTGGGTTACCGGGTCGTGGCGCCCGACATCGAGTTTTACCCGCTTGAGCTCAATTGATTCGGCATCCACGTACTGGTTGTTTTCGAGCCGATAGAGATATCCAGGTGTGAAGGCTTCAATAACGAACGAACCGGTATCGGTCAGGTGGGCTGCGACATTTTGAAAACACCTCACCTGATCGTCCTGCGTGAGGAGGTTGAAGAACGTGTTGTAGACCTCGTAGACGAGATCGTAGTTGCTCGCGACCGCGACATCGGCGAAGTCGCCGATCGTCACCGTCATCGACTTGCTCTCTGCGTTTGACATGAGCTTGTCCGCCATCGGCTGCATCGAAACTGGAAAG
>Ga0105046_10006910_pt1 | contig 17934 bp, 14 predicted proteins | sample MAT03_FD_78385 | JGI IMG/M metagenome (GOLD analysis project Ga0105046, IMG submission 78385) | Freshwater microbial communities from Lake Fryxell liftoff mats and glacier meltwater in Antarctica - MAT-03 (megahit assembly) | ecosystem: Environmental > Aquatic > Freshwater > Ice > Liftoff...
ATGTTGGCCTTCAGGTCAGCCAGCCCGCCGACCAGGTCGAGCACGCGCCCGCCCAGGGGTGAGTCGGTGTGCCGCGGGCTCGGGGCGGTTTCAAGCGGGTCAAGAAACAGGGCGTTGATCGTGAAGTCGCGTCTCTGGGCGTCGGCGTGCTTATCAGCGAAGGTGACGTGGTCGGGGCGGCGCGCGTCGGCGTACGTGCCATCGGAGCGGAAGGTGGCGACCTCGATGGCGCAGCGCGCGGCTCGGAGGTTGACGGGGACGAGCACGACGCCAAAGCTGGCCCCGACCTGGATGGTGCCATGGAACAGGGCGGTAACGCGCGCGGGCGTTGCGTCGGTGGCGACGTCGTAATCGGTGGGGTGCAGGCCGAGCAGCTCGTCACGGACGCACCCGCCGGCGAAGTAAGCCTCGTGCCCCGCGTCGCGCAGCGTGCGCACGACCTGCGTGGCGGCGTCGCGGGCGAGCTGTGGGTCTTGCGCGCGGGCCATGGCGGAGCCAGCATAGAGCCCGCTACGCTGGCCCGTGATGGGCAAGGGGCGTGACAATCTTGACACGGCGCCGGCGTTCGCAGGGACGCGCGCGGCCCATCGGGCTGAGCGGGCCGAGGATTACGTCGAGGCGATAGCGCTGCTCTCGGTCAAACGCGGCGCGGCGCGCGTCACCGATCTGGCACGGCACATGGGCGTCAGCCACGTCACCGTCTCGCGCACGCTGCGGAGGATTGCCGGCGAGGGGCTGGTGATGTTCACCCCGCGGTCGCCGATTGAGCTGACGGCGGCGGGCGTGCGGCTGGCGCGGCGCAGCGCGGCGCGGCACGAGGTGGTCGTGGCCTTCTTGCTGCACCTGGGCGTTCCGCTGCGGGTCGCGCTGGTCGATAGCGAAGGGCTTGAGCACCATGTGTCAGAGGCGACTATCAGGGCGATGCGCCGGGCGATTAAGCGCTGACGTCGAGTGCGCCGGAGCCCTTGGCGAGCTGCGAGATCTGGGCTTGAGCTTGAGCCGTGGCGGCCTTGAGAAGGTCGACGGCCTGCTGGCCCTGGTCTTTTTGCGTGTCCATCAGCACCTTGGTGGCCTTGAGGGCCGCCTGCTGACTGACCTGAGCCTGTTTGAAGGCGACCACGCTGCCGACGCTTAAAAGGTCCATACTGGGAGCATCGGTCGGCCTGGCGATCCCCGTGAGGTCAAACTCTGAATCGAGAGACTGTTTGTAGTTTGATTGGGTAGGCCGGCCCACATCTCGGCGGCCCGGTTGGGGGAACCATGTGGGCGGCGGCGGCGAATGGGCCCGGCGGCCCGCTGTGAGCATTAGGGGGCGTCGGTCGGCGGATTGGGTTTGATCTTTGCGGTCAGGGCCGCTACAAAACCTTCTCCAAGCCCGACGGCAACAGGCAGATCGTTGGGCGGCGGGGCGGTGGTGGTGGGTGTTCGGTGAACTTTTTGCGCTCCCGCTGGTGGGTGCGCAGCAGGAGTCTTCCATGCGTCGCTCGGCCCGCCAGATCGTTTCTTCGTGCTCCGTTGCCTCTATTGCCGTCCTCGGCATTACGGCCGTGGCGCTGACCGCCGGCGGATGCCAGAGCACGCAGCTCGAAGGGATCCGCGCCGATCCCTCGCCGGTGGAGGTCTCCGAGACTGAGCGCTGGGACGACATCAAGAACCAGATGACTGTCACGAGTGACACGAACCTGCGGCTGATGTGGAGCGACATGGGGCGGTTGTGGCTCTTTGACCGCCCCAGCCGCCTGGCCCCCGCGCCGATGCGGTAAGTGACGAGGCCGAGGGCCACGGGAACAAGGGAACAGGGGATCAAGGGAAGGGGCAGGGCCCGCTTCCCGACTTGTCATTGCGCGGGATGGATTGAAGTCCTACCGTCGCGAGGCCCACAAGGCGGGTTGGAAAGCCCGCGCTACGGAATGCAAGGTCAAAGGCAAAGGCCACGCCCGTGCAGCATCCGGTGGTGAAGCGGTTGATGGACACTTTCAAGTTATCGGCGGTGAACTCACCGTCGGGGCCGATGGTCCCGCCGGGCCCGGCAATGTCGGTTCGTGGCTGACACGCACAAGCACACTTGCAACGGTGTCCTAGGCGATGGGCTTCGAGCGGCGAAGGAGTCGCTTTAAGGTCGTGTTGTCAAGCCTCGGCACAAAGCCTGCTGCCGCGCTTAATCCTTCGTCGACGCGCGACGGTGGCCCGGGGGCGCACACGCGTCTTCGGGCTTCCACCTCAACCATAGCAAAGTGATCGCGGCGGCTTGTCAAGTCTAAATCACCGCAACCGGCATAGGGATCTATGTTGATCAACGCGGGCGGTCTTCGTATGGATCGCGGTCGGTAGAGATGTAGCGAGACAATGGTGCAACCGAGCCCGCCGCGGTGATCCTGAAAAGGTCACCGGCGGTCGGTCCACGGTCACGTAGTCCCGACCCCACTCGGGTTTTTCATCGAGTACCATCGGCCCTATGCGCGTACTGGTCACCGGTCAGATTGGGATGGACAAGAAGCCCTACCTGCAGAAGGTCGTTGAGTTTGCCGGCCAGCAGGGCGAGCAGATTGACGTCTACCACATCGGCGACCTGATGTACGCCGAGGCCAGGGACGTCCGCCCCGGCACGATCCTGAACCTGCCGATCAGCCGCCTCGACAGCCTGCGCCGCGCGGCGTTCAAGGACGTCATCACCCACAGCCGCGACACCAAGAACGTCATCCTCAACACGCACGCGACCTTCCGCTGGCGTCACGGGCTGTTCGCGGCGTTCGACTGGGACCAGATCGCCGCGTTCAGGCCCGACGTCTGCGTCTGCCTGGTCGACAACATCGAGGTCGTCCACCACCGCGTGCACAAGGACTACGAGATCGACGCGACGCTCAAGGACTGCATGGTCTGGCGCGAGGAAGAGATCCTGGCCACTGAGCTGCTGGCCAAGAGCATTCCCGGGTGTCAGTTCTACATCCTCAGCCGTGGTCGGCACGTGAGCACGACGGGGACGATGTTCCGCCTGGCATGCCGCCCGCAGATGCGCAAGGTGTACCCGAGCTTCCCGATGAGCCACGTTGTGGACATGCCCGAGGTGCTGGCGGAGATCGACGCGTTCAGGGCCAAGCTCGCCGAGCACTTCATCGCGTTTGACCCCGGTGATGTGGACGAGAAGCTGCTGCTTGAGCGGGCGATCGCCGCGGCCCGCGAGGGCAAGGAGTTTTTGGATGTCAGCCCGCACAGCTTCGGGGGCAGCAAGGCCGCGAGCGGCGCGATTCGCGTGCGCGTGCGCGAGGTGCTGGATATCGCCGGCGACATCGACGGGCAGATCTACATGCGCGACTTCAAGCTGATCGACCAGAGCGACATGATCGTCAGCCTGGTGCCCGAGCTGCCCGGCGTTGGCGGCAAGGACATCCCCGGGCTCTCCAGCGGCGTCGAGCGTGAGCTGCAGCACGCCTGGGAGCACACCAAAGAGGTCTATGTGGTGTGGAAGCCCAAGAAGCACCCCAGCCCGTTCATCACTGAGACGGCGACCAAGGTCTTCAAGAGCGTCGAGGAGAGCCTCGCCTACTTCGAGGCCAAGGGCATGTTCCCGGCCAAGAACCTCTTTGGCCATTAGTCCGAATGATCGGATGATTGACGGGTGTGATTACCTACACATTTGGCCTGCGCACCCCTCGTTTTCGCGTTTTGTTCGCATTTCGTTTGTGAAGAACGCGCAAAACCCGGCATCAACCTGAGCCAGACTAGGTGGGCTGACCGTAGATCGTGCTGTACCCTTAGGGCGGGCCAGGATGGCCTGTGGCGGTCGGGCGGCCGAGAGGTTTGAGCCCGGTGCTGGAGGAGGTCTTTGGTCGTCTGCTTGGCACTTTCAAGCGTTGGCATGCGGCTTTGTTGATGAGTCGGGCCTGTGCCAGCGCGGCAGGGGCATGGCGATCGGTGCGGGTGGGGTCTTTGGCGCTGGTGGGTGGTATGTGGTGGGTGATGGTTGGTAGGGTGGTGGTGGGCGGGGTGCGTCTGACGGCGCGCTGGCCGCGGGGGATGGATCGGCGGAGTTCCTTTGGATCGCATTCACACGGAGATCAAGATCATGAAGCGTTCAGCATTCGCGTTTGTCACGGCGGCGGCCCTGCTGGCTTCGGCCGGTCAGGCTCAGGTGGTGATCAGCCAGCTTTACGGCGGCGGCGGCGGCTCGGGCACGTACATTGAGGACTTCGCGGTCCTGTTCAACCGTGGCAACGCCCCGGTGACGCTGAACAACGCCGGCTTGTTCTACGCCAGCGCAATGGGCCAGTTCACTCCGGTGGCGAGCCAGCGGGTCCGACTTCCGGTCAGCCTGACGATCCCGGCGGGCGCTTCGTACCTGGTGGTCCTGAACAACACGGGAGGCGAAAGCCCCAGCATTACGTCCACCGACATTTTCCCCGGCACGCCGCTAGCGGCTGACTTCACCGGCCCGGGCAGCACGGTGGCGGGTGCGCCCGCTGGCGTGATCTCCGCGAACCAAGTCACCGGCAAGTTCGCGCTGATCGACGGGTTTAACTGGGCCATCACGGTGCCTCTCACGGCGTTCCCGACGACAAACTCGCCCACGCCCGCGGGCGGCACCGTGGTTGACTTCGTCGGCTATGGCGGGGCGAACAACAGCGAGGGCCTCTCGCCCGCGCCGGCGCCGACGAACACGACGTTCTTGGTCCGCAACAACCTCGGCTGTGACGACACCAACGTCAACAGCAGCGACTTTGCCGCGGTGCCTGTGGGCCTGACCAACAACTCCAACCCGATCCGGAGCAGCCAGATCGGCCTGAACCTCTGCGGTGTGCCCGTGGCGGACTTGACCACGACGATCATTGGCCCGAACTGCGGGACCCTCAGCACAGGTAGCCCGGCGGCCCTGACTGTGACGGTGACCAACAACGGCTTGCTGACGGCAACGGGCACACAGGCCACGGTGGTCCTGCCAAGCAACCTGACGTTCGTCAACGCCACCGGCGGCACGACCAGCTACGACAATGGCACCCGCACGTTGAGCTGGACGGTCGGCAGCCTTCCGGGTGCTGGTGGCGCGAGCGCCCTGACGGTCAACGCGACCGTTGCGGGTGGCGGCACCACGCTGGTGAGCAGCAACGCGAGCACAACTACGATTGAGCCGAACTTCGCGAACAACCCGGGCCGTTACCGGAACTTCGTGGCCTTCAGCGGCACGGGCTATACCACCGCGGTGACCCCGCTGCTGGTGGCGGTGCCCCTCGCGTTCGAGACGGCAACCGGGTTTAACGCCGGTGCGCTGGGCGAGGTGACCGACTCGCTCAATACCACGCTGCGGATCCGCACGATCCCCGGGCGTCCGCAGGCCTCGGCCGACGGCACCCGGTTCGCGTTCTGGGCTGATACCTCGGCGGGTGACTCGGGCGGCCCCGCGCTGAACTTTGACGGGTTCCTGTACGCCGGCGAGATCACCGGCGGCGGCGTGACCAAGACGTTCATCACCGGCGAGAGCCTGGGGCTTGACGGGCAGTTTGTGCGTGACGGTGTGACCTTCGCCTCACAGACAACTGTGCCGGCGATCAACAACGCGGGTGACTTCGCGTTCGCGACGCAAAGGAGCACGAGCAACACGACCGGCGAGGTCATCTCGGGCGTGGTGGTCAAGGGCAACGTGGCGACCCCCGCTGCGCTGACGGTCGTCGCCCGCCAGGGTGATCCGGTTACGGGCATCGCGGGTATCGCCACGGGCGTGAACTGGGCCGGGTTCTTCGGGAGCACGAGCGTCTCGACCGCTGGCGACGTGGCCTTCACGGGCCAGCTGAGCGGGACGGGCGTGACGGCGAACGGGACGGGCGCCAGCACGGTGCTGGGCAACGACTTTGTTGCCGTTCGCGGGACCACGCTGGTGGCCCGCAAGAACACGAACCCGGGCTTTGTGCCCACGGGCAGCCAAGGCACCGTTGCGGGCCTGGGCTATGCGTTGCTGAGTGACAACCTGCGTGACGGGCTGGGCTTCCAGGTTGATGCCAGCGGCACCAACACGCTGGTCTTTGGCGCGCTGGGCAGCGCCCGGACGCCCACCGGCGGCATCAACCCCGTCGACGCGACGGTGCTGGTGGTCAACGGCGAGGTGAAGCTGCAGGAGAACTTTACGATCGCTGGCAGCGGGCTGGCCGGCACGCTGGACGTTGGCTCACCGATCGAGTTCGCGGCTCTCACGCCCGACGGCAACTGGCTGGCCTTCGGTGACTTTGAGGCGGCGCCCGTGACGGGCAACGGGCAGGACTGGGCCGTGCGTAACGGCACGGTTGTGGCCCGCAGCGGTGACGCGATTGTGCCGAGCTCTAGTGAGACCTGGAGCGGTGTGGCGCTGAGCCGCACGTTTACCTCGATGGCGGGGCTGGGCAATGACTTTGTGGTCATGGGCCTGAGCAGCAACGCGGATCGGGCGACCGACGGCGTGGCGGTCTGGGGCAACGGCAACTTGCGTCAAGTGCTGGTGCGTGAGGGGCAGCCCATCACGGTCAACGGGACGCAGTTCGCCATCGGGTTCATCCCGAACTTCCGCGGGCAGGCGTGGCTGACCAGCGATCGCCGGATGGTCATGTACGTGAGCCTCTACCAGGGCACCAACGTGTGCGCCGACAGCTTCACCGGCGTGCCCTCGGCGCTGATCAGCATGCCGCTGCCCAGCGTTGGGCCGGTCGCTTGCGGCCCGTCTGACATCGCTGGCCCCGGCCCCGTCGGCGGCTTCGACGGCGAGCTGACGGCCGACGACATCATCTTCTTCATCACCAACTTCACCAGCAACGACCTGGCGGTGGCTGACGTGGCCAGCCCGGGCCCGACGCCCGGCGGCGACGGCGAGCTGACGGCCGACGACATCATCCTGTTCATCAACCGCTTCACGCAGTTCTCTACCAGCGGGTGCCCGTGATGCCTGACGGACGCCGAGGGTGGCCCGGAGGGTTGCTGTGTTGCGGGGCGGCGTCTGTGTGAGCAAGTGATTGACTGAAACTTTCGAGGCCCCTGCACGCGTGTGCGGGGGCCTGTTTGTTTTTGCGCGACATTAAGTTAATGCGTGAGGCGTGCCCAGAGGGTGGCAACGCGCTGGCCGCAGCAGAGGTTCGGCGGCTTTGCGAGAACTCGCTCAGGGACCCATCACGGCCGGGGACGATCGCCTTCGGCGGAGATAAGAGGCGGCCAGCGGAAGACCTAAGAATAAAGCAAGCTGCGAGGTTGTGATTGTGCAACTGCGTGTATTGCGTGTATTACGTGTGCAAGCGTGTTGCGTGTGTGTGTGGCCGCGTGCGAAGAGCGCTTAGACCAGGTGCGCTGGCGGGGGTGTATCGTCAGCGATGCGTTGGCGTGTGGGCGGTTCTTCGGGCTTCTGGCAGGTCAGCAGGGTCATCTCGTCGCGGTAGAGGGCCTGGAGGTGGACGGGGCGGCCCCAGATGGTGCGGAGGTTTGAGAGCACGCGTGCCGCGCGGTCGGCGTCGAGCTCAAGGTTGGCCGCGGGCGTGCCGGCGGGGCTGTGAGTGAGGTAAAGCTCGCCGCGGTTGAGGTAGTTGGCGTCAGCGACGTAGATGAACGGCTCGCCGCGGTTGGTCAGGTGGTGCAGGAGGGTGGCCTTGACCTTGGCGAAGTCGCGCGAGGTCAGGCGCTGGTGGCCCTGGTCATCGGCGCGGACGGTAAAGAAGCGGTGCGCGTCGCAGAACTCTTCGGTGAAGAACTCGTCGATGAAGGTGACGTCGTTGTAGACGGCGCGGACCTGGAAGATTTTGTCGCGGCCCTGGGCGGAGCGGTCGTCGTGGCGGTCTTTGGCGCCCAGGGTGTCGAGGGCGTCGTAGGCGGCGCCGTGCTGGCCGGTGTTCCAGCGGCGTTCGACGTCGCGGAAGAGCTCGATGCCGACTTTGTAGGGGTTGAAGTTGCCCTGCGGCATGTGCATGACGCCGGCGTGCTGGTCGCAGTAGCAGACGATCTCGCTGGCGTCGGCGAAGTGGTGGGTCATCAGGTGGCTGTGCCAGTAGCTGGCCCAGCCCTCGTTCATGACCTTGGTCATGGCCTGGGGCACGAAGTAGAGGGCCTCGTCACGGACGATGGTCAGCAGGTCTTGCTGCCAGGGCTCGAGTGGGGCGTGGCGCAGCAGGAAGGCCAGCACGTCGCGCGTTGGGCGCTCAGGCGAGCGGGCCTTGGCGGCGGCCTGCGCGGCGGCGTGGGCCTGGCGCTGGCGGTCCATCTCGTGGCGTGGGTTGATGAACGGGTCGAGGTAGTCTTTGCTGGGCAGGCGGTCGGGCTCAAAGTGCTGCGGGGGCTGCGCGGGCGGAGCGGGGGTGTGCGGGGGCTGAAGGGCCGCGAAGGGGTCGATGAGCCACTCGAGGCTCAGGCAAGCGTCGAGAAAGCGTTCGACGGCCTCGTGCCCGTGCTGGTCGGCGTGGCGGCGGACGCGCGTGGCGTGGTTGGCCATCTCATCGAGCATCTTGCGGTTGGTGGCGCGGAACCAGGCGTTGTTCTTGAAGAAGTCGGCGTGCCCGTAGACGTGGGCCATCACGAGCTTCTGATCGGTCAGGCTGTTGGACTCTTGGAGGTAGGCGTAGACGGGGTTAGTGTTGATGACCATCTCGTAGATGCGGCCCAGGCCGTAGGCGTCACGCTTGGAGAGCTTTTCGTACTCCATGCCCCACCGCCAGTGCGGGTAGCGGACGGGGAAGCCCCCGTAGGCGGCGACCTGATTCATGACGTCAAAGGGGATGAGCTGGAAGAGGACCTCGTAGAAGTTCAGGCCCTCTTCGATGGCCTGCGCGCGGATGCGCTGCATCTGCTCGTGCAGCGCGGGGGGCAGCTCGGGGGTGGAAGGGCGCTGGGCCATGTATGGTCTATCGGCGGGGCGAGGGGTGGGCGATTGGAGATGCCCGCTGCCAACAGACTGGTACCATCGCCGGGTGGTTCGGGTTCGGGTCTGCGGGGCCTTCGGACCTGCCGCGGTGGGCGGGCCAAGACAGCCGGGAGTTGAACGATGGATCGCGACGTGATGGCGAACGTTTCAAGGCGGGCGATTGTCGGTGGGCTCGTCGGCTCGGCGGCGACGCTGGCGCTGGGGGGCCAAGCACTGGCAAATGGTGCGCTGGCCCGCGCACGCGTCGACAAAGCATCGGGGGGTGGGGCCAAGCCCGGCGCGACCAAACCTGCGGCGACCAAGCCTGCGGCGACCGGCACAACGCTGCCCAACGGCAGCGGGTTCTACCGCGTGATGGTCGGCAACGCAGAGGTGGTCTGCATCGCGGATGGGTCGGGCGAGATGGCGGGCTCGCCATTCCCGATGTGGGGCGCCAACGGGACCAAGGCTGAGGTGGACGCGGCGCTGGACGCGGAGTTCTTGCCGCGGGAGGGCAGCAGCTTCTACTTCAACTGTGCGCTGGTCCGCAGCGGGACCGACGTAGTGCTGATGGACCTTGGCAATGGCACCGGTGGCGGGCCGGGCGCGGGCAAGCTGTTGCCGCACCTGGCAAACCTGGGCGTCAAGCCCAGCGACGTGACGTGCGTGGTCTTTAGCCACCTGCACCCGGACCACTTCGGCGGGCTGACCGACGACAACGGCGAGCTGGTGTTTGACAAAGCGCGGTACTTCATCAGCCGCGACGAGAGCGACTTTTGGAGCCGGGCGGGCGTGGCGGACATCAAGGGCCAGATCCCCGATGAGTTCAAGAAGGGGATGGTCGCGGGTGCCGCCGGCGTGCTGGCCAAGCTCAAGGGCAAGCTGGAAATGGCGGACGCGACGACCAAGCTGAGCGAGGGGTTGCGCCTGGTGCCAGCGCCGGGGCACACCGCTGGACACCAGATGCTGATGGTCGAATCCGGGGCCAAGCGTTTGGCGGTGGTGGCCGACCTGGTGCACCACGTAGCGATCAGTCTGCGAAGACCTGACCTGCACATTCAGTTTGATGCCGATCCGGCGGCAGGCGCGGCGACGCGGCAGCGTGTGCTCGCGCAACTTGCGAGCGACAAGACCGAGGTGCTGGCGTACCACATGCCGTTCCCGGGCTTTGGGCATGTGCGGCCCGAGGGCAAGGGCTACCAGTGGGTGCCCTCGCTGTGGCAGTGGTGAGTGCGCAGATGCGCGAGTGGGCGCGCGAGTGCGGGCGCGGTGTGAAGGGCTCCGCGGGCTTGCGGAGCTAGTCGGCCTTGCCGCCCATGCGGGCCTTGCCCGGGGTGCCGCCGACCTTTGCCGGTGGCACGCGCCAGACGGCGGGCTGGCCTTTGCCCTCAGCCAGGTACCAGCGGACCATGCGGTCAATGCCCTGCTTGAGCGCGATCGGCGAGACAAAGCCCGCGCGGCGGAGCTTGTCGGCCTCGAACTTGGTCTCCATCGAGAAGAGCTTCCTGATGCGCATCGAGCTGACGGGCAGGTTCTTGCCTGTGACCTTGATGATCACGTCAAAGGGCACGGCCATCGCCAGCGCGGCCCACAGCGGTACGGCGAACGGCAGCGGGCGTTTGCCCAGCGACTGGTAGATCTGCCCGGCGATATCGGCGCTGGCCAGATCGGGCTTCTCAACAAAGTTGAACGCGTCGATGGGCGCGCGGCCGAGCGCGGGGTCTGTGCAACCAGCGATGACCGGCTTGGCCCACAGGAAGAGCGTGGCGCGGACGATGTTCTCGACGTACGAGAGGCTCTTGACGTTCTCGCCCTTGCCCACGCGTGCGAACTTGCCCGAGTCGATCTGGCGGATCAGCGAGTACATGTTGGCGAAGTTGCGCGGGCCGAAGGTGATCGTCGGGCGGATGACCAGGCACGACCGCCCGCCCCCGGAGGCGACCCATTGCTGAAAGACCTTCTCGGCGGCGTACTTGCTCGCGCCGTAAGGGTGCTTCTGCAGCGAGGGTGTGGTCTCGGTGATCGGGGGCGTTGCGTCGCCGTAGATCGCGACGGAGGAGTAGAAGCAGCAGTCGGTGATGCCAGCGGCGTCCATCTCTTGGCACAGGACCTTCGCGCCGTTCTCGTTGACGTCAAAGTAGGTGTTGTAATCGATGCCGAAGTCGTGGTGCGCGGCGGCCAGGTGCAGCACGCGCGTGCACCCGGCGAGGGCGGCGCGGACGGCGGCGGGGTCACGCACGTCACCGACGTAGCACGGCACACCCTTGATATCCCAGCTCGGCTTGACCAGATCGAGGATGGCGAAGTCAACGCCTTGCTCGGTGAGCAGCTCGAAGTAGTAGCGACCGATGAAGCCGGCACCGCCGGTGATGAGCAGGCGGCCCTTGGCGGGGTTCTGGTTGGCGGTCGTTGGGTCGGTCACAGTGGTGGGCCTTGGTGGTCGGCGGCGCGGGTTACGGGGCCAGCGCCGGGTGTGGTTGAGATCAGGTCAGTTGCAGTGAGGTAGCGTGATGCGGGACGGCGGCGTTGCGGGCCGCGGCACTCATCCCGCGCGACCACATCTCAAGGGTCAGGCACTTGAAGAAGACGTTGTTCCAGGCCGCCAGGCGGCTGGTCTGCTGGGTCATGGCCTGGGCGGCCTCGCGGCGGATGACGCCGGTCTGAACCAGGTACCCATCGATGAGGTCATTGGCGTAGCGCTTGCGCAGGCTGTTGGCCCACTGCGTCACGGGCGGGTTGAACCCGCGTTTGGGGCGTGTAAAGATCTCGGGCGGCACGATGTCTTGGACGGCCATGCGGAGCCAGGCCTTGGTGCCAAGCTCGTGGTCGCCCGGGCGAGTCTTGCGAAGGCCTACGACGGTCTCGATGAGCTTGTAATCGACCAGCGGCAGACGCAGCTCGACGGAGTTGGCCATCGAGAGGCGGTCGCCTTGGTTGATGCCGTTCTCGAGCAGATAGCCCTCGCACTGCAGCTTGGTGAGCAAGACCTCTAACGAGGGCCTCGGCTCGCGGAAGGTGAAGCTCTCGGCGGGGTCGTAGCCGTCAACGCGCTGATTGAACTCGGGCGTGTACACGCGTGAGCGTGCCCAGCGGCCGATCTGGAAGGCCTCGTTGAGGTCCTCAAAGACCAGGCGGTTGGTATCGGTGTTGGGGGTGAGCCCGAGGGGGCGCCAGCCATGCACGGCACCGCCGAGGCGGAAGGCGAGCTCAACGAGCCCCCCGCGTGAGAGGTCGCGCGGGAGCAGCGACTCTCGCAGGCTGGTGCGGCGCGTCCTGCCATGGGCGGCTTTGTAGAGTGACTCTCGCAGTGCGCGGCGAGCCCAGGGATAGCCCCAGAACAGCTCGTCGCCGCCCTGGCCCTGGAGGAGGACCGGGCAGCCGTGCTCACGCGCGAGCTTGTTGAGCACGTAGTAGGCGTACCCGGTGATGTCGGCGATCGGGTCGTCCATGAGGACGGCGAGCTGCGGGAAGAACGCCGTCGCCTCGGACGGGTGGATCTCGACCTCGTGGATGGGCATCCCGAGCTTGCGTGCGAGCGAGCGTGCGCTGGCGCGCTCGTCGTTGGCGGGCTTGTCGGTCCACCCGATGCTGAAGGCCCGCATGATGCCGGGGTACTTGGCGGCGGCGAGGCACGCGATGGTCGATGAGTCGATGCCGCCCGAGAGCGCCACGCCGACGGGGACCTCCGAGCGGATGATCAGCTCGGCGACGCGCTCGAGCTCGGTGCGGATGGTCGGGCCGGGGTCGGCGTCGATGGGCGGTGCGTCTTCGAGGCGCCAGTAGCGTTTCTCACTGACGCGCCAGTGGTCCACGTCAATAGTCATGATCGTCGCGGGCGGAAGCTTGCGGACGCCCTTGACGGCGGTCTGCGGGTCGTGGACCCACTGGAAGTGCATGAAGTCGTCAACGCTGGCGGGGTTGAGCTCAAACCTGACCAGGCCCGAGGCCATCAGGGCCCGCATCTCGCTGGCGAAGAAGATGGCCTTGCCGCCGCCGGGCAGGTTGTGCTCGTAGAGGAACAAAGGCTTCTCGCCCACGCGGTCACGCACCAGTGTGAGGCGCTGACGGGGCTTGTCCCACAGCGCGATGGCGTACATCCCGCGCAGGTCGTGCACGAAGGCGTCACCCTTCTCTTCGTAGAGGTGGGCGGGCAGCTCGCAGTCGCTCTTGGTGTGGAAGCGGTGCCCGCGCGCGGCCAGCTCGGCACGCAGTTCGACAAAGTTGTAGACCTCGCCGTTGGCGATCAGGGCGATGGACTTGTCCTCGTTGTACAGCGGCTGCCACCCGCCGGCGAGGTCGATGATCGACAGGCGGCGCATGGCCAGCATGACGTGGGTATCTTCGTAGGTCCCTTCGCCGTCGGGCCCGCGGCGGAACATGGCGGCGTTCATGGCGCGTACGGCGGCTCTCTCGGCGGGGCCGAGTGGAACCGAACTGACGACGCCGCAGATGCCGCACATGGTGGAAGGGGTCCGTTGAGTCTGATCCTGACAGGGCTCGGGCGTTGTTCGCGGGTGGTTTGCCGGAGGATGCCGATTTTCGAAGGCCCGGATGGTATCGACCGTGCGCGAGCGAGGCCCAAGGCGCGTGCGTGAAGAGATCGCAATCGGGGCGGAGTGCCCGCGCCGTCGCACGCGGGGTCTGTTCGGCTGCGCACGCAATGCAATGGTGGCTGGGGCCAATGGGAGGCCTTTGGGGGCCGTGGGGGCCGTGCGGGGCAGTGGGGGGCAGTGGAGGGCAGGGTGGCGGTCGGGGCGGCGGTCGGGGCGGCCCGATAAGCGCGGGTGGCGGACGCCGGGCGCAATTCAGGGCCGTTTGTGTGAGCGGGGCGGGTGGCAAGGCGCGTCTGGTGGGCTGGTGCGTCTGATGAGTTGGCGCGTCTGGAGGGTTTGTGGGGCGGGGCGGCGCGCGGGTGCCGCTAGAGTTCATCAAACCGCCTGGCCGCAGGGTCATTGGCTTTGCAGAGTGTTCACGCCCTGGCCCGCAACTGCAAAGGGCCGGCGGCGTACGAATGCTGGCAACTTAGAGCAGACAGGAGACTCTCGTGATGAGCGCGAACAAGCTGGGGCGGAACACGTTGGTCGGGCGTTCGCGGACGCGCGGGCGGGGCGGCTTCTCGCTGCTTGAGATGATGCTGGTGGTGCTGATCATCGGCATCTTGATGGGCGTGGTGGTCATCTCGATGAGTGGGCAGACCGACGCCGTCCGCCAGACCGCCACGACCGCGAAGATGAAGCAGATCAAGACGGCCCTGGAGGGGTACCTTGGCCAGTACGGGACGTACCCGCCGACCGAGATGAGCCTGACCCCGCTGGCCACGGGCGTGAGCAAGCAGCTTGACCGCGTCCCGCTGGACGAGTGGAAGAGCGCGTTCTTCTACGCCTTTCCGGGCACGAGCGGGAACGCGGAGCGGCCGTACGACCTTAAGAGCCCCGGGCGTGACCGGCTGCTGAACTCTTTGGACGACATTGACATCTGGACGGTTGACCAGGGCAAGTAAGCCGCTGGCGCGGCCATCGGCGGGCGAGCAGGACTGAGCAGGGTTAAGAAGAACGTTGACAAGGCCACGGACCATCACGCGCTTGCGCCGGGGCACCACGCTCATCGAGGTGGTGCTGGCGGCGCTGCTGCTGTCGATCGTGGTGACGATGATCGTCTCGACGGTCTCGAACGTGACGCTGGCGGACATGCGCGGACGTCAACGGCTAGAGGCGCTGGAGCTGGCCAACCGCCTGCTGCTGCAGTTCCTTGACGACAAAGAGAAGATGCCCGCCTCCAGCGCGCACATCATGCAGGGCATGGGCGCGTACCGCTGGGCCCTGCGCGAGACCCCGGTACGGATGGACTTCCCCGACGCCAGCGTTTTCACTGTGCGTGAAGGGGCAACCTCAACGCGCGTGCTGGAGCAGACGGTGCTGCTGAGTGTCACGGTCTGGACCGGCGTGCCCGACGGGCTGGGCGGGTATGCCCAAGGTGAGGAGCTGGCGACGCTGGCGCGGGTCCACAACCCGATGAGCGCCATCACGCGCAACCCCGACGTGCTGCTACGTGCAACGAGCAACCCGGACCAGCTTTTGAAGCTGCTGCTGCAGATGGTTGAGCAGGGCCGCGGGAGCGTGGGATCTGGTTCCGGTTCAGGCTCCGGTGCTGGTTCAAAGGGCGGCGGGAGTGGCTCGCGGAGCCAACCCTTCTCGGGCACGCGGCGGAGCGGGTCATCAGGTTCCAGGAGCGACAGGTGAGCGTGCAATGCAGCGATCAGCGTGTGATGCTTGGCGGTCAGGGCCCCGCGATCGCGCATGTCCGTGCGCATGGCCGTGCAATTGGCCGGCGTGGTTTCACGCTGGTTGAGCTGGTGCTGGCCGCGGCGCTCTCGGCGATCATCGCGGCGGCGTGCGTGGGGCTGTACACGACTATTGCGCGGGCCGATGACATCAGCCGTCAGCGGACCGAGGCGATCGTTGATATGTCGCGCGTGCACCGGGCGCTGCAGCGCGCGGTTCGCACGATGCTGCTGGACGACACCCCCCCTAAGCGTGACGAAACCCGCCAGGCCCGCATCGCGCTGATGGAAGCGGCCCACGGCCCGCGCTTTGAGCTGACGCTCATGCGCCCGCCCGTGCTGGGGCTGATCGCCGGGAAGCCGATGGACCCGACCAGCCGTCACACGCCGATGGCCGGGGCCTTTGAGCTGCGACAGGCGCCGGCCCGCACGCGCGGCGGGCGCGCAGTTGACGACGGGCTTGAGCTGTGGTGGACACCCTACCCCCCGGGCACGCGCGCGGCGCGGACCGGGGCCGACGGGACGGCCGAGGGCATGCTGGTCTCAGGCGGGCTGCGAAGCTTGGATATCGCGTTTGCCAAGACCGGCGAGAACAAGCAGCTTGACCGCTTCAAGACCGGCGAGATCACTGACTGGAATAACATCCCCGCGTTTGTCGAGGTCAACGTCGAGATGCTCGACGGGCAGAGGGCCTCATGGATGCTCGAAGTCGCGGCTCAGGGCGGCAGGATGCCCGGGACCGCCGGCGCTGGTGACAGCGATATTCCCATAGCACTACTCGACAGGCTCAGGGCCGAGTCGGGCCCGAACGGGCCGGAGGGCACGGGTGCGGCCGAACCACGCACCGATAGCAGCGGCAAACCTCGCGACCCGCGCGGGTCCGACAGCGGGGCCGGCGGCGGCGGCCCGAGCGGCAGTAACGGCCCCGGGGGCGACGGGCGTCCACCGCGCGACCCCGCAGACGAAGCACGCCGACTTGCCGAGGCCTTCGAGATGCTCAACCGTCTGCTGCAGCAGCTCGCTGGCGGTGGTGGCGGCGGCGGGGGTGACGAGTGAGGGTGGCCCGCGGCTACGCGCTGGTGCTGGTGCTGATGCTGGCGCTGTTCGCCGCGGCGCTTGTCACGATCTTGCTGACGCGACGCGGGACTTCAACGGTGGCGGTTCGCGAGCAGTCCGACGCGTACGTGAGCCACCACATCCAGGCCGGGCTGCGCGAGTTCATCCCGATCTTTTTGCAGACCAGCCAGCGCAGCGATAAAGCGACGCTCGCTGGCGGGGTCATCGGCTTTGACCTTGAGTTTGACCAGGACTTGAAGATGGAGGTCCGCCTGAAAGACCTGGGCGGCGCGGTGCTGATGAGCCCCGACGCCGTCACCAGCGTGCGTCTGGGCGTTATGGCCCGTGCGGGGCTTGACCTGCAGGGGCAGGGCCTGGCGAGCCTGGACCATTTGCGCGTCTTTGGCCCGCCGCGCATCAGCCTGCACGGTGCGCCCGCGGCGGTGCTGGCGGCGGTGGCGCGCGGGGTTGATGAGAACGCCGACGGAGCGGCCTTCGCCCGAGCCGTGATCGACGCGCGCTCGGAGAAGAACATCGGCCAGGCCGACGTGCGGACGCTGGCGAGCAAGGCCAAGGTCGCCGGTGCGCGCCTTGAGCTGCTCGAGGCGGTCGTCGCCGCGGAGCCGAGTTATTGGTGGATCGAGGCGCGGGTGCTCAGCGGCCAGGGCAAAGAGATCATGCGTCAGGGCGGGTTCGCCAGCGGCGCGCTGTCGCCTGGGTTTGGCGTCTCCAGCGGGGCGTGGGTGATTGAGTTCTGGACCGACCTGCCGCGCGGGCGCCCGTTCGCCTCTGCGCTTGAGTCCAACGCCCAGCGGGCGTCGCGGCCGCCGGCGGCCAACTGAATCCGGCTTGCGGCGGCGCGGGGCACGCAGCGGGGCCGGCCCGTCCCGGTACACGCTCTGCCGGGACGATTGACGCGACTCGCGGGCTCAAGCGGCGAACAATGCCAGCACAGGGCGTACGCTGCGCGTGCGGGCACCGTTGATTCGAGTCTTGATCGCAGTCTTGATCGCGGTGTTGAGCGCAGGGGCTTTGAGTGTTGGGCTGTGTAAGCGCGGAGTGTGTCAAATGCACCGAGACCAAGCCAAACGATTGATCCTCCGGGTGCAGGCCGTCGCCGGCGTGATCGGCATCGGCGCCGTCGCCGCGGCGGTGGTGCCCGTGGCGGCACCGGGCTTTGAGCCCGCGCGCGTGCCCGAGCCGAAGGTCAAGGCCGCGGTCGAGCGTGCCGCGAGCGTGGAGCTAGACGTTTCGCGTCTGGGTGGCGTGCTGGAATCGATCGCCCCGCCGGTGACGGTGGTGGTGAAGAAGGATGAGCCGAAGATCGATGTGCCGCCGCCCCCGCCGCCGCCGCCGGTGTGGAAGTATCTCGGCGGGCTGTTCATGCCCGAGCGATCGCTGGCGATCGTGGTGGTCAACGACAAGCAGCGGATGCTGCGCGTGGGCGACAAGGTCGATCAGACCGAGCTGCTGGCCATCAGTGAGAAGCAGATCACGATCCGCGAGGGCGACAGCGAGAAACGCATCGACCTTGCGCCGCGGCAGTCCGGCGCGCTGCGGATTGTCACCGGCGCGTCATCGAGTGCGGCGGGCGTGAGCCCGCAGATGCAGGCCGAGATGGCCGCGCAGATGGCGACGCAGGCGGCCAACCAGCGGGCCATGCAGGGTCGTGGGGGCCTGACGCCCGAGCAGGCCGCGTCGGTCACTTGGGCTGGTCCTCCTGCTGGAGGCCCTTGGCGCCGTCGGGGCCAATGACGCCCTC
>Ga0105046_10006913_pt1 | contig 17933 bp, 15 predicted proteins | sample MAT03_FD_78385 | JGI IMG/M metagenome (GOLD analysis project Ga0105046, IMG submission 78385) | Freshwater microbial communities from Lake Fryxell liftoff mats and glacier meltwater in Antarctica - MAT-03 (megahit assembly) | ecosystem: Environmental > Aquatic > Freshwater > Ice > Liftoff...
CACTATATCTCCTTTTTACAGCTATGGTCATGGCGCCATGACCATAGCTGGGGTGAGGTCAAAATGGAAGTTACCTGTATAATGCTGAGGATTTTGAACGATTTCATCAAATACCATAAGCATTTGTTCATTAAAAATACTTGACACTAATTTCATCTAAAGCCTTTAAAGACTTTTTCCTTGGACATTTTAACTCCAAATATTTTACACCTTTCAATTAAATTCTGTAACGAAAAGAGCCCTATTTCAAACCTATTTTACGTATTAAATCTGAAAAGCCTTTCCTCTACCGGACTTCTTTACAGATGATCTCACATTCCTATAAACAAACATGCATCAATCTCATAATAAAACTGTTGCCGGCGTATGGCTCGATAAACATTCTGCCATTTTGATAAGCCATCCGGAAGGAAGCGAACCAGGCGAATTTGCGGTTCTGGAAACCATTAAAAGCAAAGAAGCCCATTCTACCGGAAGTGAACATTCTCAGCATAACGCCGAAAATGCGGACCAGAAATCCTACTTCAAATCGCTGGAAGCCAAACTATTGTCTTACGAAGAGATTCTTATTTTCGGTCCGGGTAAAATTCAGGAACAATTCCTGAATATCCTTCAGGAAGAACCGCACTTTAAGTCAAAGAAAATCACCATTGACAGTGCTGATCACATGACCGATCCGCAAATGGTGGCCAAAGTGCGGGACTACTTTAGTAAATAGATCGGGAATTGATCATGGAATCCTTTGCAAAAAGGAACTGGATCCTCATTCTTTCACCAGCTTCCGGCTAAAAACAATTCCTGCCTTTTCGTACTGCACAACATAAACACCAGACGCTATTTCGCCGAGATTCAGACTTTTCTGAAGACCGGGGAATAGTGTTTGATTGGCGATTTCCTGTCCTTGTGCATTCAGTATCCGAACTTGAAGGGATTGATCAGAATCGTTTTGCAACATGAGCGATTCGGAAAATGGATTCGGATACACACTGATCCGATTCTGGTCTTCAATAAACGGACTGGATTCCGTCATAATCTGGACTGAACTTTTGGCAATCAGCCATTTATCCGGATCAAATACGACCGAGGTAGGCGAAAAAGGCAGGTTGAAATGAAAAACCTGCTGGCTGCTGTCGTGCTGAAAAACAATCGTGGTATCAAAACCCGTGGCCCTAAACCGGATTGGTACCCGCATTTCAAAAAAGGCAACCGAAGAATGAGAGGTGGTCTGAGGCATTTTCAGTTCCATTTCATTTCCGTTTCGGGTGAGTTTCAATGCGTAGGTAGGATATCCCTGACCTGTAAACCAGTCTGCAATAAATCCGGAAAGGTTCCGATCGGAAGTCAACTCAAGATGCTGAATAAATTGTTGTGTGGTAGAAAATCCAAATGACAAGAGCGGATCTGATTGGTAATTTCGAACCCCTTGCCAGAAAGCATGGTCGCCCAATTCCCAGCGAAGCATGTGCAGTACAAGGGCTCCCTTTGTGTAGGTTAGACGGGAGTCGAAAACCCGGTTAATGTTGCTTGTGTCGTTTACCCAAACCGAACCGGAAGCCAAACTTTTAACGCTGTTCTGGCTCGAATTAAGCCAATTGATAAAATTTGCTGTACCAAAACGCTTACCGGCAAGAGCTGCCATGTACGTAGCCCAGCCTTCATTAAGCCAGATATCCCTCCAGCTTCGGCAGGTAATAAAATCACCAAACCATTGGTGTGCCAGTTCGTGTGCCTGCAGATCAAAACTAAAATCGGTCATAAAACTCATGGTCTGGTGCTCCATTCCACCGCCCCAGCCGAACTGCGCATGTCCGTATTTCTCTTTTCGGAAAGGGTAAGGCGCTATGAGCGAATCGTAGTATTGAAGGATGGGCAATACTTTTTTGGTATTGGTGATTGCCGAAGTCAATCCTTCCGGGTATACATAGTTCACAACCGGAAGTGAATCGCCTGGATTTTGGGAGGAAAGATGAACCTTGTGCGTAAAGGCAGAATAATTGGTCACTGCGGTGGCAATGAGGTAAGTGGCAATGGGGTATTTGTGTTTCCAATGGGTTATTTTCTTTGTACCCGATTGAACTTCTGAAACCAGCAGACCATTTCCGGCTGCCTTGTATTGAGAAGGTGTGGTGATGATCAGGTCAATCGAATCGGCTTTATCTTCCAGATTCTGAACACAAGGCCACCAGTCTTTAGCTGCATAAGGACAACTCAGGGTCCAGATGATGGGTATGCCCGCATGCATTTGCTTATTAAAGGCTCCGAATCCGGTATTGGCAGGAATGCCTTTATAGTAGATGCTGACCGAATCAATCTGGTTTTGGGAAAGAATAATGCCGGTTTTTACCTTGAATAAACCGGTTCCAATGAATCCGGCGTTCCGCTTTTGCCCTTGAAACACCACAGAATCAACGGTGAGTCCATTGTAAAAATCAAAAATCAGGAAGCTGGCCGTATCCGAAGTAACCCGAAAAGTGGTGCGTACCCGTCCACTGATGTACCGTATATTGGGATCTATGCTCCATTCACAGCGATAATGAAGCACATTAAAATTCCGTCCTGCGGGAGAAGACTGGGTCTGTAAAAATGCTTTTTTAGATTCTTTTTCATGATTTTGGATGGATTGCCGGGTGGTTAAATTCTGCGAAAAACCCGCCGAAGAAAATCCGATTACAAAAAACAGTACACGTAAAACCATGACTCAAAAAAAGGGATTCTTTTCTGGATTTCAAGGCGGTATCGGATGAAGGGAAGGAGGTTTGTTTTCGATATACAAATCATACCGAAAAGCAGCACCCTTGCTTTGCAAAAATCGTCTTCTCCTGGCCTTGATTAAAATCGTTATAATTATCAAGACTTCAAAGGGCAACATATCCCAACGAATGGTGAAGCCTTTCGCAAAAAAAATGCAGACCAAAGCCCTGAAGGGGCGACATTTCCCAACAAATAGTGAAGGCTTTCGCATAACAAAAAATGCAGACCAAAACCCTGAAAGGGCAACATTTCCCAACAAATAATGAAGGCTTTCGCATAACAAAAAATGCAGACCAAAGCCCTGAAAGGGCGGCATATTATGAGAATTCCAAGGGCTACACCTTTATTTGAATCATATAGACCTTTCATGGCTTCAATTACCGCTTTTGTCGAGCTTCCGCAGACTGACCGGGCAAAAAAAGCAGATCTTTGACAAAGCCGGAAGCATCAGACTCAACAATCTATCTTTGCAGCCCGATGAAAGATTCCTCATTTTAACAAAACTATACCCATTCGCTCTGGTTTTGTTTTAAGCCTTACCTTTGCAAGCCATGTCTAATCTGCCTCCCGCCGCTCATTCTGCTCTTGAAATTCTGTTTGGGGATCGTTTCCAACACGATTCCGTCACTAAAATTTTGTATGCTACCGATGCTTCTGCATACCGTGAAATGCCGATGGGTGTAGTGTTTCCACAAAATTCGTCCGATATTCAGAAACTCGTTTTGCTGGCAAGTGAACATGGTTTTTCTCTCATACCCCGTGCCGCCGGAACTTCTCTGGCGGGTCAGGTAGTTGGAAATGGACTCGTGGTGGATGTCTCCCGTTTCATGACTCAAATTCTTGAAATCAATCCGGAAGAAAAATGGGTACGTGTGCAGCCCGGCGTGGTAAGGGATGATCTGAACCGATTCCTCAAACCCTATAATCTCTTTTTCGGTCCCGAAACCTCTACTGCCAACCGGGCTATGATTGGCGGAATGGTGGGCAACAATTCCTGCGGTTCAAATTCTATTGTCTATCGCTCCACCCGGGAACATCTTCTGGAAACCGAAATGGTTTTGAGTGATGGCAACCTGGTTAAATTAGGAATGATGAATTATGAGGAACGTGGCGACTTTAGCGCCAAGTTATTAATGATTGTAAATGTTGATTCTAAAGCAACAAATGGTTCGGAAAGTGAAGTCCACCTTCAGGACGGAACTTTCAACTCTAATGGCAAATACGGAATACAGAACCTGGCGTTTTCAACTCCAAATAATGAAAATACAGGTACTTTCAGCTTGCTGAACCGAATATATGAGCAGACGAATACCTGGCTGTCGGATCCGGAGATTGCGGGGGAAATAAGGGCTCAGTTTCCAAAAGGGACCATCGCAAGACGAAATACAGGGTATGCAGTGGATATGTTATTGGATCAGAAACCCTTTTCGGCGGAAGGACCTGATTTCAATTTTTGCGCACTTTTAGCCGGATCTGAGGGGACATTGGGCATGTTTAGCGAATTTAAACTTAATCTGGTTGATCTTCCGCCAGCCCATGTTGGGTTACTTTGCATCCATTGCCAATCGGTTGATGAATCGCTGAGGGCCAATCTGGTGGCGCTGGAATTCGATATTTCAGCCGCCGAGCTCATGGACCACTATGTGCTGGAATGCACCAAAAATAACAAGGAACAACAACAAAACCGCTTCTTCGTGCAGGGGGATCCTGCGGCTATTCTGGTGGTAGAATTCGCCCGTGATTCCATGGAAGACGTGGAATCGGATGCACAAAAACTGATTGCCCGATTGAAGGAAGAAAATCTGGGATACCATTTTCCACTTCTCACCGGACCGGACACCACCAAAATCTGGACCCTGCGGAAAGCAGGTCTTGGACTTTTAAGTAATATGCCCGGCGATGCAAAACCAGTTGCTGTGATTGAAGATACTGCCGTGGATGTCCGCAATTTACCCGCTTACATCCGCGAATTCAATGAGATTCTGGGCAAACGTGGATTGTTCTGTGTGCACTACGCCCACGCCGGATCGGGTGAATTGCACCTCCGGCCAATCATCAACCTTAAAACCAAGGAAGGGCATGCCCTTTTCCGGACCATTGCAACCGACATTGCCCATCTGGTGAAGAAATACGACGGCTCACTCAGCGGTGAACATGGCGATGGCCGGCTTCGGGGTGAGTTTATACCCTTGATGGTGGGTGAAAAAAATTACCAGCTATTCCGGCAGATTAAAAAGTTATGGGATCCAAAAGGCATTTTTAACCCGGGAAAAATTGTGGATACTGAACCGATGGACAGCCACTTACGCTATTCCGGTGAGGTAAAAGACAATGCAATCACTACCTACTTTGACTTTGGCCCGATGACCATGCAGCAACATGCTGAGCAATGCAACGGTTCGGGAGATTGCCGCAAAACGCCTGGAGCCGGAGGAACAATGTGTCCCAGTTTTATGGCCACCCGGCAGGAAAAAGAAACCACCCGGGCACGTGCCAATATGCTGAGAGAACTGATGACAACCTCCCCTGCTGAGGCTTTGGCCCGTCCTGAAATTAAGGAAGTAATGGACCTCTGCCTGAGCTGCAAAGGCTGCAAATCAGAGTGTCCATCCAACGTGGATGTGGGCAAACTCAAGGCAGAATTCCTGCAACACTACTACAACCACCATGGTATTCCACTGCGAAGCCGGTTGATCGGGCATTTCTCAACGCTCTCTTCCATTGGCAGCCTTATGCCCGCTTTATACAATTTCGGAACTGGTGATAATTTCCTGGGCCGCACCATGCGAAGCTGGTTGGGATTTGCACCCAACCGAAGTTTACCTAAACTGGCTTCACAGACATTAAGAACCTGGTACCGAAAATCAGGACGAAATCAGCAGCCTCCCCATCCGAAAAGCAGTGTCTGGTTTTATGTGGATGAGTTTACCAATTTCAACGATACGGAGATCGGAATCAAAGCCATTTCTCTTCTTCAGAAACTGGGCTATCAGGTTGATATTGCTGAACATCCGGAATCCGGAAGAGCCTTTCTTTCCAAAGGAATGTTGAAAGAGGCCACGGTTCTTGCCGCAAAAAATGTAGCTGTTTTTTATCCATTGGTTTCTGCTGAAAAACCCTTGATTGGACTCGAACCTTCTGCCATTCTTGGTTTTGTGGACGAGTTTCCGGATTTATTGAGAGGCGAAGAACAAGAAAAAGCGAAACAACTGGGTCGTTTCTGTCTTCTGATTGATGAGTTCATCAGCCGGGAATTTGAAAAGAGAAACATAGATAAATCCTTGTTTACCAACGAAAAACGAACCGTGCGTCTGCATGGCCATTGCCACCAGAAATCGGCGGGACGATTGGTGTCCAGCAAGAAAATGATGTCGATTCCCGAAAACTACGAAGTGCTTCTGATTCCATCCGGTTGCTGTGGAATGGCGGGCTCGTTTGGATACGAAGAGGAGCATTACGATGTGTCGATGCAGGTAGGTGAACTGGTTTTATTCCCAACGATCCGCACACTGAACAATGAAACCATCATCGCCGCCCCAGGCACCAGTTGTCGCCACCAGATTAAGGATGGAACTCAAAGAAAGGCGTTGCATCCGGTGGAGGTTTTGTGGGAGGGGATGAGGTAAGTTGGATGCATTATTGTCTGAATCAGAATTTGGCTGCTTTTGTGGTTGGTTGGGAGACGTAACCACGGCGGTCTATTCGCGATTTGGCGATTTTTTGTGGTGGGTGGGACACACAACCACGGCGGCAGAATGAATGAATTTTTTGTCTGAATCAGCATTGGCAGGAAAAGAGGATGCTCAGGATGAATGCAATGCTCTTTATTCTAAAAAATCATTGAATCCTATAATCCTTTGAATCATGGTTCAGAAGAATGCATTTTTGTCTGAATCACGGATTTGGCTGCTTCTTGTGGTTGGTCGGGAGACGCAACCATGGCGGTCTTTTTGCGATTTGGAGTTTTTTGTGATTGGTGGGACATTCAACCATGGTGGTTATAGCCGGGCCCAGATTTCCCTCATATTTAATTCAGCTGCGCAACCCTCAAAATCAAAGTGGAGAGTTTCTGAAGTAGGGATGGCTTGATAAATTCCTTCCTCATCCAATAAAAACAGTTCTGCTTTTTCATTTTCGGGATCTACTAACACATAGTATTTCACTCTTTGGGCCTGGTACAATTCAAACTTAACTGTACGGTCTTTACGTTCAGTGGAGGGAGAAAGAATTTCAAAAATGGCGGTAGGGGCAAACAAAAGTTTCTTTCCTGTCACGGGCTTGCAAATAACGGAAACATCCGGTTCTACAACCGTTTCCTCATCAATTTGCCAATCGATGGGCATCATGGCTTTGCACTTTTCACAAGCCCTAAGTTGGGTCCTCAACTCGGAGATTATTTCTGCATTTATGTCCTGATGCCGATAACTGGGCGCCGGACTCATGCAATATGGAAAACCGTGGATGAGCTCCCAGGAATCTTTCCAGGTTTCCCGGTCGGCAACGGTGTATCGTTCTGCATATTTCTGCAATGCTTCTCCCATGGAACAAAGTTAGAAGGCAAATTGGATTTTGATTCCATTGGCTGATTGATTCTTTTATAGATACTTCTAATGAGAAATGAATTTCCAAGATGAGAAATCCTTTAAAAATAATGAAATGAGTGGTACCAAAGTTTAGGTAAAAGCTGTTATAAAAATAAGATCGATTTTAGTCAAAAGTTCCGGTAAGCAGATCTCTCAATTGAGTATTGGGTTTTTGACTACCTTTAGCAGGAAGATAAAATGAAACCCCTTCCATTTCCATGCTTCTGAAAGTACTTTCCTACCAGGTAGCCGACAACATTGATGTAAGACAATTCAAAACAGCTTTTGCAGCAAGCATCCATTTTGCCGATACCGACGAATTGTTTTATCAGATGGAGGAATACAAATACCTCTACGTTTTTAAGTATGGAATTGTGTGTTTCCTGGGCTACAATGAAATTGAACGATCGGCCTTTTTCCAGTTGATTAAACCCTATTGCAAAAACTTTCTGGATGAGCGGATCAGCGATGAGTTTGACATTGAAACCGAAACTCCATCCATCCACTACGGATACAATAAAATCGGGATCCCAAAACCCGGAATCGAAGAAATCCGCCTGATAATGCTCAATGCTTCCCAGAGTGTGGCATTGGATCACTACAACCAGCAAACCAATTTGCTGCTGGAAGAAACCATGTATCATACCCAGGTTCTGGAACGGAAGGGGAAAATTGACCTCGGTGGCGTGGAACTCAAAAAATACATAGGCAGGACCTTAAACCTCAAAAATAAAATTGCAGGCAACCTTTATATTTTCGACTCGCCTGAAGAAACCTGGGAAAACGAAAATCTGAACAAGCTTGATCTTGGTCTCAAGAAAACCTTCGATCTGCAATCCCGTTTCCGGACCATTCAGGAAGGACTTCAGATTGTGAAAGACAACCTGGAACTTTTTAAAGACCTTCTCCAGTATCGAAACAGCGTAAAACTGGAATGGGTGGTCATTTTACTGATCCTGGTGGAGGTGATAAATTTGTTGGCAGAGAGGATTTTTCGGTAGAATTTGAATCCGGTCAGCACCTGAGACAACGAAGGAATCTCGGTCAGACAAGAAGTTACTTTTTTGCTATCTCAGATCTTTTTCTACTTCTTCTGAAATCTCAACAGAGCAATAGTTCTTGGAAAAACAACCTATTTTTGATTTCCGAAAATAAAAAAAAGATGGTCCCTGAAAAGCAAAAATCACTTCACCTTCCCATTTTAATTGAACAGGATGAAGATGGAGTTTTCATTGTTTCCTGTCCTACACTTAGAGCCTGCCATTCTTATGGTAAAACAGTGGAAGAAGGATTAGCCAATCTCAATCTAAGGGAAGTGATTGAGATGTGTTTGGAAGAAGAAAACAACACGCCGTTGAACCAGTTTGTGGGCTTCCGGGAAATAGAGTTTTTACCTGGTTTATTTAAGAAAGTTGGGTAATAAACAATTGGTTTTGAGTTAACATGAATTCGTTCAATTCAGGTGAGGGTTTTCTGGCTATAATTAGTTCTCGCAGGGTGCTTTCGCCCATTGTTGTTTCCTTTGATGAGTTGAATATTAGTGGAATTGACGAAAAGGAAGACGAAATGGTTGATAGGTTTATTGATGTCCAAAAGGAATTGGGCTATAGAAAGAATGCAATTCCAAGACATTACCCTTTTGAAATTTCAACAAATTCGTTGACATTCACTGGAATCCTAGATGATAAAAATTATGTTTATATATTCCTTCTTTTGGCTACTCGTTCAAACATGAATGTTTATAGGCAGTTAGGTGGAGTTGATGGCACATTGGTATTTGAGGAGCTATGTCAAATTGCATTAGCTAAATTCTTTGGTCCTAATTCCCAAAGCTTTTTATTTGGTACTTCTATTCAAGGTACCTTTGAATCAAAAGTACAGAATTTAATTACTAGGGCAGGCATAGGGAGGAGACTTGAAAATAGAGGAAATAACATCGCCATTCAAAAGGATGATGGAATTGATATCGTTGCCTATTTAGATTTTCATGATAAAAGAGATTCAAAATTAGTTGCTTTTGGCCAGTGTAAAACTGGAGTATATTGGCGTGACTCTATAAAAAAGCTTGACCCAGAATCCTTCGTAGATAACTGGCTATTGGATTCACCTGCATTTAAACCCATTAAAGTTGTTATGATTTCAGACGTCCTTACTGCACAAAATAATCTCCGTAAGGATCTTATTGATTCAAAAGCCTTGTTTTTTACTAGATTTAGGATAATGGAGTACCTACCGGAAGTTATTGAATCAGAAGTTATTATTAAAATTAAAAGATGGGTTGATGGTCGACTTTCGAACTTTAGCCTCAGTTAAAATTTCTATGTTTACTCCTTCCTACACATTCAGTCCTATTCTCAAATACCAGCAGGGCATGTTTAGCTACTAGGATATTAATCTTGTAAAAGAGATCTGAGATAATTAATCCTTAACCGGATATAACTTCAGATTTCATCTACTTCACCATCAGCTTCAACTCCTGCAGTTTCAAAAGCGCCTCTACCGGTGACATCGTATTAATGTCCAATGCTTTCAGGGATTCCTTTAGTTTTTCGGTTTTTTCGTCCACAGGCTGGAAAAGGTTGTACTGGAGGCTTTGCGATTTGGGCATTTTCTGGAGGGCTTCTTTGCGTTGACTTTTATCCCGGCTTTTTTCCAACTGATCCATTATTTCCATGGCACGAAGCACAACGGGTGTAGGCATCCCGGCCATTTGGGCCACGTGGATACCAAAACTGTGTTCGCTTCCACCGGGTTTTAACTTACGGATAAAGAGGATTTTGTTTCCTGCTTCCTTTACTGCGACGTTGAAATTCTTAATCCCGGCCAGGTTGGAAGCCAGTTCGTTCAATTCGTGGTAATGGGTGGCAAAAAGCGTTTTTGCCCGCCGGTTGGGCTGGTTGTGCAAATGCTCGACTATAGCCCAGGCAATACTGATGCCGTCATAGGTAGAAGTACCCCGGCCAATTTCGTCCATCAAAACCAGACTCCGGTCGCTGAGATTATTGAGAATGGAAGCCGTTTCGGTCATCTCCACCATAAAAGTGGACTCTCCCCTACTAAGGTTGTCGCTGGCACCCACACGGGTAAACACTTTATCTACCAGACCAATCTGCGCCGAAGAAGCCGGTACATACGAACCCATTTGGGCCATGAGCACAATCAAAGCGGTCTGGCGGAGCAAGGCCGATTTACCGGCCATATTGGGTCCGGTGATGATCACAATCTGCTGTTCCTCATCGTTGAGATCAATGTCGTTGGGCACATATTTTTCACCGGCCGGCATCTGGCGTTCGATCACCGGATGGCGTCCATCACGGATCACAATGGCTTTGCCCTCGTTCAATTCCGGAAGACAGTATTTGTAATCCCGAGCCACTTGTGCAAACGAAACCAGACAATCCGCCTGCCCCAGAAGTCGTGCATTGAGGAGTAGAGGTGTGGTGTACTGCACAATCGTTTCCACCAGCTGGTTAAAAATGCGAAACTCAATGGCATTGATTTTTTCTTCGGCACCCAGAATCTGTTCTTCGTATTCTTTCAGTTCCTGGGTCACATAGCGTTCGGCATTGGCCAACGTTTGTTTCCGTATCCAATCGGCAGGAACTTTGTCCCGATGGAGGTGAGTCACTTCCAGATAATAACCGAAAACCCGGTTGAAGGATATTTTGAGGGATGAGATTCCGGTTCGTTGGATCTCATCCTGGTTAATTTTGAGGAGATAATCTTTTCCGGAGAATGAAATCTGGTGAAGACGATCCAGTTCAGAATCTACACCCGGACGAATCATTCCTCCCTGATTAGAAAGAGCCGGAAGCTCGTCGTTGAGTTCGGCAGAAATCTTCTCCAGCAAAGCCGTACAGGGATTGATTTGAGAAGCCAGGTGTTTCCAGGCGGGAATGGCTTCGGTGGAAAGTTCGAGTTTGGTTTTGAATTCGGAAACGAGGTTCAGGGCCCGCTTGAGGAAACCCACCTCACGGGGAGAAATCCGGCGGACTGCCGCTTTCGAAACCACTCTCTCCATATCGCCCACCTGTTTGAGAAGGCTTTGAAGATGGGAGGCAAGTTCTTCTCTTTCAATCATCTGGGCCACCATCGACTGGCGCTCCAGAATGGGTGCGAGTGATTTGAGTGGCATCAGAATCCACTTTCGTAACAGCCGCGATCCCATCGGACAAACGGTTTTATCCAGAATATCCACCAGCGGAATTCCACCTTCGTGTTGTGCCTGAACCAGTTCGAGATTACGGATGGAGAAGCGATCAAGCCAGGCAAAATCGCCTTCATCAATCCGGCTTACGGCGTGCACATGACTGAGTTCCCGGTGTTCGGTTTCGGCCAGATAGTATAAGATAACCCCAGCTGCAACTGTGGCTTCGGTCCATTCTTCAATGCCAAATCCTTTGAGATTGGCGGTTTCAAAATGGCGGATGAGTAAATCGTAGCAGGTTTCGTGCTGGAATTGCCAGTCGTCGATGGCGGAAGCATAGGTCTTTTCTCCGAGATACAAATCGGCCCAGGCACGGGAAGATTTGGGGAACAACACTTCCGTTGGCTGGTAAGATTGCAGCACTTTTTCCGTTTCGCTTTCAGATCCCTGAAAGACATAAAACTCACCGGTTGAGATGTCGATCAGCGACAATCCGACTGAATCTTCCTTTTTATAAATGGAAGCCAGCCAGTTGTTTTTACGGGTATCCAGCACATTATCGCTGAACGCTACTCCGGGTGTGACCAATTCGGTAACACCTCGTTTCACAATTCCGACGGCGTCTTTCGGATCTTCGAGCTGATCGCAGATGGCCACCCGCTGACCGGCACGAACCAGTTTGGGCAGATAATTATCCAGTGAATGATGCGGAAAACCGGCCAGGGCTACCTCGGTTGCTGATCCGTTTCCACGTTTGGTGAGGGTGATGTTGAGAATGCGGGAGGCTGTAACGGCATCTTCGCCAAAGGTTTCATAAAAATCGCCCACCCGAAAAAGGAGCAAAGCGCCAGCGTATTTGGCTTTAATGGCCGAATACTGCTTCATCAGGGGTGTTTCTTTGGTCGGTTTCAAAGGAGAGGGTGGTTTTTAAAAGGGAGGCAAAGAAAATCAGATTTTACCTTAAATGAGAATGAAGAGTTGATCTTTTTAAATGGGTAAAATTCAAGGTTGGAAAGAAAGGAACCGGTGGATAAAAAGCGGAGGGTTTACCTCCCATGGATGCGGCCCGGATGGAAAGGGCGGCGACGAAGGAGCCGGTGCCTGCACGGAAGCGAAGCGAACCCCTGCACAGCCGGAAATGCCGCCCAAATCCATAAAATGAGTGTTTGAATTCGGATTGGTTTCAGGAAGAGATGTGGCGTTTGTTGGGCTAAAGATTCGATTTTATGTCCGAAACGTATTTGACAAGACTCAATCCGCAGGTTTTTTACTTAGACTGGCCAATTCTGGAATCAATCCGCTACAAATCAATAAATTTGAAAATCACTTTTTCCCAATCCGGATCCCATCCAACACCGGCTCTCCCACCAATGGAATAAATTCCAGGATTAAACCCCATCCTCCTTTTACTTCTTCAAATATTGACTAATAGCTGAGTGAATATACGTCTGTGCTCCAAGCTCTGAAAATGGCTCCATCCCTGCTGCGGCGTTCCCATAACCGACAATCCATTTTTGCATTCAATTTGCCCCCGTTTCTGTATTTTACCCCAACTATGTTACATTATTTTTTAATATTTACCCTAACTTTGTTACATTATTCTTAAATGAAGATTTTCTTCATTTCGTATGGCCACACCCAAAAAGGAGGCAAAACTTCGGCATATATATTGGCCTAAAATCGTGGTATCGAAGCCTCCAGCCGCTAAATCTTCTGTGTTGGAAGCCCGAAAAAAAGGAAGTACAGAAATACGAGCGGGCCGGTCTTTAAAGAAAGTACCAAACTTTTCTGTTTTTTGAATTTGGTGAAGCTCTTTCACTGCTTCTTCTGCCCACATTTTTCCATAAGCTTGAGTAAGTCCCTGTCCTTGGGCTGCCTGAAGCAGAAAACACCAGAATAGAACCAGACTACTTGTTTTGAAAGCCATTGTTTGGGGCCTTAAGGCTTGATCGTGAAGAAAGTATTGTTTTTAAGTCCGCCGCTCACCGTTGGGCTCTGGCTCTTGTTCTGGCCCCTGGCTATGGCAGGAATACCTTGTTTCTGATCGTTCAATTTATTGATGATTTCTGCAAAAGACACCTTACCGTCCATATTAAAATCTGCCGATGCCGGGTTGCAAATGGCTTTGACCAGTTCGTAGGTAAAGAGACCGTGCTCTCTGCTCTCATCGCGGATGGCAAACTGGTCTTTTTGGGCGGCTGTCAAAACAACGCCTTTTTGCAACAGGGTTGGAGACTTTTTAAAAACATCTTCTGTATTGATGGTGGCAGCGTTGGTGTAACCCAGGTTTTCACCCGAAAAGCAGGCATCCAACACTACCGTAACCCTTTCTATGGGCAGATTGTCCAGGTTTTTGTAAAGTAGTTCTAAGGGATATCCGGTAGCAGACACAGCATCTTTTTCGGTATCCTTCAGTATAAGAAAAGCCCGTTTGTCAGCGGGGTTGTTTCCATTGGGTCCGGCATGGCCTACGTAATACACAAAAATTTCTTTGGTTACTCCTGGTACAATTTGGTTAAAAAGAGTTTGTTTAAAATCTTCGTTGGTGCCAAACATTCGCTCCATTTTGGTCTTGGTGGCGTTGGGCAGATAGATAATGTTGGTGTTTAGGAAGCCAAAACTTTTGGTGAGCAGATCGGTGATCAATTCAGCGTCTCTTTGGGCATACTGTAAATTGGGGAAACCCCCTTCATATTGTTCATTGCCAATAACAACGGCAAGGGCACTTTCACCCACGTTTCGAAGCCGTTTAAATTCGATGGTTTCCGGTTTGGGTTCTTCTTTGGGTGTAAAATCAAGGTAAACTGGTGGCGAAATGCCTTCAATGGTTTGGGCTTGTATGCCAAAAACCATGAAAAGAAGGAATAGGGAGAAGATGCTTTTCATAATCGGTTGCCCAAAGTGAAAAAAAAGAAAGTTAATCTTAGAATTAAAAATCAATTGGTTAGTCCTTTAGAAAAATTAACGTGTGGGGGGTGATGGGAAAATGGCAGTGCAGATTGTGTCGCTTTCTGGTATTCTGAGGAAACGGCTCAGGCTTGAGTCGGTCGGTAGCTTTGGACGGACCGCTTTTGCGTCTTTATTTCAAGTGAGCCATCTTGCATGCTGAGCCGACGGCTTCACTATATCGTTCCGACAAAACCTTTTAGAGGGTTCTTTTCGAAACCTGATGGCATAAATTTCATTTTCATCAACCAGTGAACCATCCCCCCCAATCAAAAAAACCACGCAAAAAAACGTGGCTTTTCATTTTGTAAGTTGATGAAGAAAATGGGTTGAGTAATTAATCCTTTCGGAAAGAGCGGCTTCCCATCAACAACCATCAAACCCGAATTTAAACCGGAAAGATTGTTTCATTCTTGAGCCCTTTTTGTTGGATGCCGGTTTCCATGGCGGCATTCTCCGGATGGCATCCAATAAGATTTCGTCGATTTTTGGTTGTTTTGAAGATTCGGCAAGGACAGGATTGATGACCTGGCCCTGTTCGGTGATAGTAAAGGAAACCGTTGCCCTTTCCGTTATTCGTGTGATGTATGAAGCCGGAATTCTGGACGTTACCTGTTTCGAGAAAAAGGCGACTAATGCATCGTTTCCTCCAGGATACATTGCCTCGTTATTTGGCACAGGCTTTATTGCAAACTCACCTTCTTTCACCGAATTGCCGTCACCAAAATCTTTCACAGCTTCATTCCGGTAATAAAACCGGATTTTCACGCCCACTTCAGATCCGAGGTCGGCATTTCTCAAAAGCTGGATTTGTTGCTCGTTCAGTTTCTGACTGGCACCGGATGCCTTTATCATTTTTCCGTTTTGGATCACAGCGATCGTAACCGACCTATAGGTTACGATACGGTCGAAATCTTCCTGAAGAAACGTCCTTCTGTCCATCGCCGGATTTTGCATGGTCGGTTGTCCGGTCAGGCTAACCAAAAGCATTCTCTTCCGGTTTAAAAGATGATCCAACAGATACATTTCTTTAAACGGAACCGTTAAATGCCGACAGAAAACAGGATCCAAATCGTATACAGAAACCACTGAATTTAGCTTTTCGATAGGAATAGTAGGGACATCATTTTGCAAATAGCCGTAGCCCGAATTCTGGCAAAATCCCGAAAGAGAAACAAGGAAACACAGGAAGAGTAGGATTGGTTTTTTCATTGGATTGGTTGTATTTGAATGAATCAGAAATCTGTTTTTAACATCCCTGGCTGCCGATGGTTAATTCAAATTCCTGCTTGACTGGCTGACCATTTTGGTCTTCTGCCGGGTTCCATTTCGGCATGGCACGAATCACATCCAAAATCAACTGATCGGTGTCTGGTTTACCTGAAGTAGATTCAAGCCGGGCATCCCACACAGAGCCATCTTCACCCACTGTAAACAAAACCCGCACTTGTTGAAACGACTTCGGAACGGAAGGCGTGATTTTCCGAACGGCATTTTCATACAAGTAGTACGACATTTTGGGGTATCCTTCTTTAAATCCTGCTGCTTTTTCAGGAATTACCCTCATTTTCAATTGCATGGTTCGGGCAGAAACGAAATGATTGACAGGATTCTCTGCCATGAAAGTGATGTTGAATTCAATTTCCGTATTCAACCCAACGGTCTGTAACATCTGCCTCTGATCTGGCGTGAGTGTATCGTTATGACCAAACGATTTCACGATTTTATCATCCTTAATAAACGACAATTCGGAAGATACGTAATTCGAGATCCAGTTTGATGGAAATCCGTTGCAGAAATCGGCCATTGTCCGGGCTGATTTTAGTTTTTTTAAAGACACCCCTCGCTGGTAATTGCCCTTCACTTCGAAAAAAAGTTCCTGCGATAATGCCGGTTTAGCTGCAATAAACAGCCAGGGCGTAAGGAACATGCATAGAAAAGAAGGACTCATCGTTTGGTTGTTTATTTTTAACGATGGCAAATGTAGGTGGGCCAGTCCTGCCAACTTGTTACTGACCTGTTAATGACTTGTTAAAGTCGAATGCATGGCTCCGAAATTGTCTAATTTTGACAGGCCAATGAAACAAAACCGTCTCCGCCTTTTTATTCTTGCCTCTTCCATTTCGTTGGTTGCTGTTTTGGCGATTCAGGTAAACTGGATTTTCAGGACGGCAAAAATGAAGGAAGAGCTTTTCAATGAGAAAGCCAATATGGTACTGGCTAAAACCACCGAGGCATTGGGATCGGATGAGGCAACCTGCCAGAAAATCGGAGAATGCATGGAAGAAGGGGAGCAATCCGGATCGGATACTCCGCTAGGAAAAGCAGAAATCCGCACCCTGGATTCCTTAATCCGGCACTACATGCAGTTTTACAATGTCCACATTGATTATACCTTCACTGTGGCAAAGCCCGCTTCTGCACGAGTTCGGCGCCTCAAGGATGCCATATTTAACAAACCGCTCGACGATGTCGTCCACAAATCGGGGGTTGAACTCAAACTTATCATTCCGGACAAAAATCAATATCTGCTGGCGGAGATGGGAATTCCGTTTTTTACTTCGGTCATTCTGATTCTGGTTGTATTGGTTTTGTTCTGGCGTACGGTGTATTCTCTGATGAAGGAAAAGGAAATTTCGGAACACACCACCGATTTTCTCAATAACATGACCCACGAATTTAAGACGCCCATCACCAATATTTCTTTGGCCGGAAAAATGATGACCAAAGAGCAGAATCTGCACAGGGAAGACAAAATCAGGCATTATTCAGATATTATTCTGGAAGAAAACGAAAAGCTCCGTCTGCAGGTGGAGCAGGTTTTAAGTATGACGGCACTGGAAAGAGGGGAAATGCCGATGCAAAAGTCAGAATTCGATTTTCATACCCTGGTTCAAGATTCTTTAAACCGAATAAGTATTCAGATAGAAAATTCGAAAGGCCATATCGAAACCACATTGAAAGCCCAACAGAGTATTCTATTTGCCGACAAAACGCATATTGCCAACGCAGTGTGCAATCTTTTCGATAATGCAATCAAGTATTCCGGTCCAAATCCGGTTTTGTTTGTTTCCACCAAAAATGAAGGTTCCGATTTTGTTTTTGTTTTGTCGGATAAAGGAATTGGAATCGGAAAGGAATACCAGAAGAAGGTTTTTGAAACATATTTTCGGGTTCCAACCGGAAATATCCATCCGATCAAAGGATTTGGGTTGGGACTCGCTTATGTAAAACAGATTGTAGAAAGCCACCACGGCTCCATTTCTGTGCAAAGTGAAATTGGAAAGGGAACCACATTTACCATCCGCCTTCCTCATGGTTAAAAATCCTTTCAAAATTCTCCTGGCCGAAGACGATCTGCACCTGGGACTTCTGCTGGTGGATTATCTGGAATCGGAAGGATTTGAGGTGCGTCTTTGTAAGGATGGTGAATTGGCATTGAAATCCTTTCATTCACAGAGATTTGACCTTTGTCTTCTCGATGTGATGATGCCGAAACTGGATGG
>Ga0105046_10006914_pt1 | contig 17933 bp, 14 predicted proteins | sample MAT03_FD_78385 | JGI IMG/M metagenome (GOLD analysis project Ga0105046, IMG submission 78385) | Freshwater microbial communities from Lake Fryxell liftoff mats and glacier meltwater in Antarctica - MAT-03 (megahit assembly) | ecosystem: Environmental > Aquatic > Freshwater > Ice > Liftoff...
AAGAGCCTGGAACTCGGCGTTGTCTGACTTGAGAGATTTGATCTGGTCGTCCTTCTCGGTGGACAGATCACACCCGAAGCTGTGCCGGGCACACGTTGGCCCTTGTGCAAACTCGCAAAGCACTCGCGCGTCTCTGAAAAGCACATTGCACAAACGCGAAACTGCGATGAAGTGAACTCTGTTCGCGCCGGTTCTTAGTCTCGGGCGGGTCGGTGGTAGGGGGGTAACCGCCCGCGTTCACGCGGCCGAACGCTCGATAGATCTCGCGGGCCGACGCTCGTTGGTGTCTCTCATGCCCGGACGCCCGCGGGCGCTGAGGTCAATGAGAATGCATGAGCCACATAACCCGTGACAACACCTCCTCCCGCGCCGCTTCTCCCGCCCCTGACGCTTGTGCGGCGCTCCTCCCCTTTCGTGGACCTCGATCTCTGGCTGCGCCTTGCGTTGCGTGTCATGCTGCTCTGGCTACCAAGCCCGCCCGCCGCGTCACCCGCGGCGAGCGAAAAGGAGAAGAGAGACATGACGACCAGCATCACCAAATCCGGCCGCAACATCCTCGTCGGCACATCCATGATCTTCGCCATAGGCGTGATGGCAGCAATCCCCGGCACCGCCGCCGCGAGCCTCGTTGTGAGCGGCTCGCCGGGCGCAGGTTGGCAGGCCTTCCCCGGCGGCTTGAACAGCTACGCCACCGCGACCCGCCCCTTCTGGGACCAGCCCAGCAAGGACGGCGGCACTCGCAACATCGGCAACTATCTCAACGGCACCTACTCCGGATCCCAGCCCTCAGCGTCGGCCAGCAGCCCCGGTATCACCCCGTCTTGGTGGGGCCACACCTCGACCACCGACTACGCCGCGACGATGGACACGAGCCTCGGCTTCACACTGACCGGCGGCTCGGTCAGCTCCACGCTGCTGCTCGAGGTCGCTGGCCGCGCCAACCAGAACGAGATCGGCTGGTTCAACCGCGCCGACGCCGTCGGCTCCGAGACGCTCAACGTCATCTTCGCTGGACCCGCCACCGCCGTCAGCTCGACCGTCTTCGCCCCCAGCGCCAGCTTCGGCCTCTATCTCAAGAGCGGTGGCAACGTCTTCTTCTCCGAGTCCCTCCGCAACCGCGGCGGCACCGCGCTCGACCGAGCCACGCAGCACTTTGCCGTCTTCGCATCCAGCCTTGTGAGCGGCAGCGAGACCTACCACATCGGCGCCGAGGACCTCCTCCGCTCCGAGACCGGCATCGAGAACGTCGGCGACTACAACGACGTCGTCTTCAGCCTCGCCGCCATCCCGACACCCGGAACGTCCGCGCTCGCTCTCGTCGGACTCGCCCTCACCGCCAGCCGCCGCCGCCGGTAAGCCAGGCCGATGACGCCAGTCATCACAAGTGCCACGACCAGCAGCCAAGTGCCACGAACATCAAGTGCCACGATCATGCGAAGCTCCGGCCGCATGATCGTGGTCTCTTGGTTTCCATCTCCTGCATCACGACCTCCGCAGCCAGCCGCAAACACAGAAATCTGACCCCTCGGACGCTCCCTGTGCGCAAAGTTCGTGACCATCGCCCCTCGCGGGTTGCTTCCACCAATTCCAAGATGTAGCCTTCACGCACCTCGTGGCATCGCCGTCCCGGGCCGTGTCTTCCCTCTGCCGTCCCCGTCCCTCTCTCCCTCTCAATCACCCCGTCACTTCCCTGTTGCTCCCGCCCCCGTTCCCTACCCTTAAAACCATGTCGGCCCTCAACGATCCATCCATACTCGCCGACGAACCAGCTGCCTTGCAGCTCAGTGGCGAACCAGCAACCACGCCAACTACGCCAACCACACCAACCACGCCAACCACGCACTCAAGTCCCGAGGTCCTCGCCGCGCTCCGAACCTACTGGGGCTACGAGTCCCTCCGGCCCATGCAGGCCGACTCCATCAACGCGACCATCGCGCGGCGTGACTCCCTCACCGTCCTCCCCACCGGCGGTGGAAAGTCTCTCTGCTTCCAGCTTCCCCCGCTCGTCACCGGGCGCTGGACGCTCGTCATCTCGCCGCTGATTGCGCTGATGCAGGATCAGGTCGCGGGCCTTGAGGTCGCGGGCGTGCCCGCCGCGGCGATGCACTCGATGGGAAGCAAAGAAGCCTCCGACGAGGCTCGCGCGGGCGTTGAGCGCGGCGAGATCAAGGTCCTCTTCTCCGCCCCCGAGCGCGCCGTCTCCGACTACTTCCGCTCCTGGCTGCGGCGGATTGCCGCGAGCGGCAACGGCCCCGGCGCCATCGCCATCGACGAGGCTCACTGCATCAGCCAGTGGGGCCACGACTTTCGCCCCGAGTATCGGCGGTTGCGCGAACTGCGAGAAGTCCTTCCCGCAACGCCCATCGGCGCGTACACCGCCACCGCAACGCCCCGCGTGCAGCACGATATCGTCGAGCAGCTCCGCCTGCGCGATCCCATCGTGCTCGTAGGCTCATTTGATCGGCCCAACCTGACGTACCGCGTGCTGCCGCGCTCGAGCCTGCCGCAGCAGGCCGCGACCGTCATCCAGCGGCACAAGGGCCAGGCCGCGATCGTCTACTGCATCAGCCGCAAGGACACCGAGAGCCTCGCCGAGTCCTTGACGACGATGAAGATCGACGCCCGCGCGTACCACGCGGGCATGACTCCCGCCGCGCGGACCAAGGTCTCAGAGTCCTTCCGGCGCGAGCGATTGGACGTCGTTGTCGCGACCGTCGCCTTCGGCATGGGCATCGACCGAAGCGACGTGCGCTGCGTGATCCACGCCGCGATGCCCAAGAGTGTCGAGGCATTCCAGCAGGAAACCGGGCGCGCGGGCCGCGACGGATTGCCCGCGGACTGCGTGATGTTCACGAGCGCGGCGGACATGATCCGCTGGCGCCGCCTGATCGAGATGCCGCAGGAAGGCTCCGGCACGCCCGAAGGCCAGGCCTCCGTCCGCGCTCAGCTCCAACTCCTGGAGCACATGCGCCGCATCTCCGCCGCGAACCGCTGCCGCCACCGCGCGCTCGTCGAGTACTTCGGCCAGACGCTCGAGGGAACCAGCTGCGGCGCGTGCGACGTCTGCCTCGGCGAGGTCGCGCCGATCAAGGACGGCCACGAGATCGCGCGCAAGATCCTTTCATGCGTCTATCGCTGCGAGCAGCGCTTCGGCGCCAACCACATCGCCGAGGTCGTGACCGGCGAGCAATCGGCCAAGGTGCTCGCCACCGGACACGACCGCCTCTCAACCTTTGGCCTGATTCGCGATCGCACCAAGGCGCAGGTCCTGGGCTTCATCGGCCAGTTGCTCGATGCGGGCTACATGGAGCGCGAGGAAGGCGACCGCCCAACGCTGCGACTCGCGGCGTCGGCCCGAGCCGTGCTCCGCAACGAGGAGACCGCAACGCTCGTCGAGTCCGGCGCGGACGCGGAGATGAACGCGTTCATGAACGGTGGCGGCGCAAATGGCGGCGGCTCAGGCCGCGACAGCCAATCACTCGCCAAGCCACGCCCGCGCCGCGATGTCCCCGATCTAAGCGATGCCGAGCACCAACTCTTCGAGGCGCTCCGCCGCTGGCGCAAGGCCCTCGCCGAAGAGCGCAGCGTGCCGCCGTTTGTCATCTTCGGCGATGCAACGCTGCACGAAGTCTGCCGCCAGAGGCCCGCGGGCATGGACACACTCGCATCCGTGCGCGGCGTGGGCGTGAAGAAGCTCGCAGACCTGGGCCCAAGCCTCATCGCCGCGCTCGACGCAGAGTGCCCGGCGCTCGGGCTCGCAAGAGACGTGGGAGGGTGAAGCAAAAGGGCCAAATGGTCAAATTGCCAGATGAAGACCAGCCCACCGACCTCGACGCTTCGCGCGTGACCACTTGGCCCTTTGACCACTTAGCCATTTGCCTCTTTGGCCGCCGCCTCTCCTCGCTTCTCGTCGATCAGGGCCGTCAGGATCAGCCCGATCAGCAGCATTCCCGCGAGCACGATCATCGCCTGCCACCTGCCCCACGCGTCCTTCACGTAGCCGAAGGGAATCACGAGCACCGCCGCGAGCTTGAAGACCAGGCCCCAGAGCCCGAAGAACTCGCCGCTGCGATTCGGAGGAGTCAGGAACCCAACGAAAGCGCGGTTCGCAGAACCGAATGCGCCAAGCCCGAGACCAAGCAGGTTGCCCGCGAGCCAGACGGGCCACGTCGGCTCGGGAACGTTCGGCGGCGCGTTGGCGTGCTGGTACGAGATCCACGCGATGTAGAGCGCAGTCAGAACCCACGCAATCAGCAGCATTATCGTCATCTTCTTGTGGCCGAAACGATCCTGATAGAAGGTCGGGATCAGCGTGCCGAGGATGCCGGTGACGGTGATGACCGCGACGTACACCACAAGCTCGACCTGCGAGAAGCCGAACTCAACCGCGAGGATGCTCGCGAACGCAACGATCACGCTGATGCCGCCGCCGTAGAAGAATGAGGCCAACAGCAGCATGCCAAGATCGCGGAAGCGCCCGACCTCGCGCGTCGTGCGCGCCAGACGCTTGAAGCCGACGGTGAGAAGACTGCCGCCCGGATCGGCCGGGATGCTCCCCTCGCGCAGGAAGAGAAGCGTGGGAATCGAGAACGCGAAGAACCAGAGCCCCGCGCCAACAAAGAACGGCCGCCACTGCTCGGGATCCTTGAGATCAAGCACGAGCATCGCCAACGCGGTGAGCACGAGCATCACAAGAGCCGCGGCGTACGCAACACCCCACGAGAAGCCCGAGACGCGCCCGAAGTCCTCCCGCCGCGCAAGCTGCGGCAGGAACGCCCCGAGAAAGTTCTCGCCGATGTTGAACGCAAAGTTCGCTGGCACATAGATCAGCACCGCGATCCAGAACTGCCCCGGCGGGATCAGCCCCAGCGCGCATGTCAACGCCGCGCACGCAAAGCCCGACAGGAGCAGCCCCAACTTCTTGCACGCGCGAGCATCAACGATCGCGCCAGCAATCGGGCTCGCGATCACAACCAGCATCATCGACGCCGCGTAGACGATCGACCAGAGCCAGTCATCAATCGCCGGATCGCGCACGACAACCTGCTGAAAGAAGATCGAGAAGAGCAGCGTGTTGATGAGCAGCGTGAAGGACTGGTTCGCAACGTCGAAGGAGATCCACGACCAGAGCTGGCCCTGGTTGGGAAGTCCGCGAAGGGGATAGAGGCGAGAAAGCACGGCGGAAGGTACGGTACCAGATGCCGGTGCCACCAATCTGCCCGCTGTGGGCCCGACGGGTGGTACGCGGGTACAGCAGGGAGCCGCGCACGCGACGGGCCCACACATCATCCACTTCGTCCGGCTCCTCGGCCTGAGCCTCTTCTTTGCTCTTGGGGCGTTGCGCGCGCTCGGCTCTGGACCATTGATGTTGTTCTGGGTTGGCTGGGCCGTCGTCAAGATGGTGCCGGTGCTGCTGCTCCTGTTGGTCTTCAACCGTTACGAGGGTGTGCATGGCCTCGGGCGTGCGATGATGCTCGCCGCGGCGGCGACGGGCTACTGCATCTGCCTGAGTGCCGACGCCTGTCCCACATGAAGCACACACGAATCGAGGAGATGCAGCAACAACAACGGCCCGGCGCTGGGCGCCGGGCCGTAGTGGGTGTGCTTGTTGGAAGGACCGGCGGGGACCGCCGGACTACCCAAATCGCTGCGTTTACGGATTCGCGCGTTGCGGTGCGTTGCGGCCTCCGGGGGCCTGCGCGACTGACTGGGACTCGACCCTGCCGCGGAGCAGGAGCAGCGCGGTCTCGAGCTGGAGGTCGATGCCCTTGGTGAGCAGATCATCCGGGTCCGGGCGCTGCTCTAAAGTGCTCTTGGCCTTGCCGGTCTCGTCAATTGGGATGATGTCCGCGTTGCGCCGAAGCATGATTGCTTCGGAGTTCTGCGAGGGGAGCATCTCAACGGCAAGATGCGGGTTGACGCCCCAGTTGGTGCTGCCCTTCCTGCGGTGGATGATGCTCTGATCGGGGAGCGTGTAGTACGCGGTCGTGACCTTGATCATCGAGTCGCCAGTCAGGGGCCAGACGTTCTGGACCGAGCCCTTCCCGAAGGAGCGTGCGCCGACGAGGAGCGCGTCGAGCTCGTCCTTGTCGGCGTACTTGAGGAGCGCGCCCGAGACGATCTCGGAGGCCGATGCCGAGCCCTCGTTGATGAGGACCACGACGGGAAGCTTGGACAAGCTGGCCATGTCGGGCTCGGCGTACTCGGGATTCTCGAGTCGGCCGCCAGCGGTCTTGGATGCGACGATCAGGCCGCTGGGTGAGTCGATGAAGCGGCGCGAGATTCGAACGGCCTCGTCGAGGAGGCCGCCGGGATTGAAGCGCAGGTCGAGGATGAGGGCCGACAAACCCTCCTTCTTCATGTCGCGGATCGCGCGATCGAACTCGGCGCCGGTGGTGTCTGAGAACTGCGTGAGCCGGGCATAGCCGATCTTGTGGTCGGGATCGATGAACCAGTTCCAATCATCCTCGCGCACGCCGCTGCGCTCCCAGCCCTTGACCGAGCCGACCTTGATCTGCGAGCGCGTGAGCGTGAAATTCAGGATCTCGCTGGCGATGGCGGCATCGACGAGATCGCTGGCCTTGCTGTTCGTGCTGGCCGCTGCGCCATCCTTAGACACGGGCGGGCGCGCGATGGTCAGCTTGACCTTGGTGTTGGCAGGGCCGGTGATGACATCGACGGCCTGATCGAGCGAGAGGCCGTAGAGCGCGCGATCGTCGACGTGCGTGATGAGGTCGCCGGGGTGAACGCCAGCGCGCTGCGCGGGCGTGCCTTCCAGCGGCGTGACGACGCGGATGTTCTGGAGGTCGTCGTACTCGATCTGGATGCCGACGCCGACGAAGCGACCCTGCGTGTTCTTCTGGAAGCGCCGGACCTCATCGGGCCAGATCACCTGCGAGTATTCATCGAGGCGGCCGAGTGCGCCGTTGCCGAACTCGTGCCACAGCGCCTCGCCGGGGAGCTTCAGCGTCCGGTCGTTGGCCTTGCGAACCCGGTCCAGCAACTGGCTCACCTTCACGGCGTCGAGCGGCGCGGCCTGGGCCTTGACCTGAGTGATCTCGTCATCGACCATCGCGACGAAGCGCGCACGCAGGGCATCGTCGGCCATCGACGGAAAGGTGGCCTTCAGCTCCTCGGTCGTCGCGAGCGTGTGGACGGCCTCGAGGCCGCCGAGCACCACGGTGTTCGTCGGGACCTGCTCGACATGGCGGCGGGTGAAGGCGAGTGCACGCTCGACGAGCGTCTGATCGACGGTCTTGAGCTTCTCGTTCCAGTCGTCGCCGAAGGCGTTGTAGGGCGGCAGCGGGCGTTCAAGGTTCTTCGCGGCGGCCTCGGCCTTCGCGAGGGCCTTGACATCGGCCTCGGTCTTGGTTGCGTCGGGCTTCTCTTCCGCCGCGGCCTTCGCGGCGGCGGCGGCCTTGTCTTCGCGGTCGGACTTGGCCGCGGCGATCAGTTCTTTCTGGCGTTCGTTGCGGAGTTCCCACAGGCGCTTGGGGGCGTAGAGGCGGAGCATCTCCTGGCGCTGCGCGATACGGCGCACGTCGTCGCGATAGGTGCCCGCCATTTCGTTGAGAAGGTCAAGCAGGACGAAGAGCTCGCCCGCGACGAGGGCGTCGCCGCGCTTCTCGGCGGCGTGGGCCGCGGGAGTCGCTCTCGACACGAGGTCCTTGATGCGCACGTCGGCGAGGACGGCCTCCTTCTCGACCGCGCTGGTCTGCCACTCGATGGCCGAGCGCAGCGCGCGTGCAAGCGAGAGATCGGTGGTGCCGGAGAGGTGCTTCTCAAGCTCGGTCTTGATCTCGACGAGGCGTCCGGTGCGCTTGGACTCACGCTCGGCGATGTGAGTCTTGAGGCGCGCGGCCAGCGCCTGGAGTGAGTCGGCGTCCGCTGGCTCATCGGCGTACCGGCTTAGCAATTCCGCGAAGGACTTCGAGTCGCCGCTGCGGGCCGTGCGCCAGAGGTCGCCGGACCAGCTCGCGAGGGCCTGCTCGTTGCCCGCGGCGGGGAGCGCCACGCGCTGGGTTGTGTCGACCTGTGCGAACGCGCCAGGCGTCAAGCCCGGGGCCAGCATCGCGGCGCTGATCAGGCCGAGGGCTAGGAGCCGCGCCTTGAGTGAGAGGTTGCGGGCGCAATGGAGGGCGGGGGCACGACCTGCGAGCATGGAGGGCTCCGTGTGTGTGCGGGCGGCTGAGGAAGGTTCTCGCCGCCGGCGTGTGTGACCGACCCGTGGAAATCGGGCAGGGGACGGCTGTAGATGAGATGCGCGGCAGCGATCCGAACCGTCATCGCCCTTAGACATGATATAGGACCGGCGCGGTCCGCTGGTTCGCGCATTCCGGCATGGCGGACCGGTTGGCGGTAGTTTCCGGTCCAGATGGGGAGGGAAGGCCCGGGGTTACGCCGCGGTGAGGAGGGAAGGCCGGGTTTGGTTCGCAACGCGCCGGGCGGTGGCGATGGCGACCAGGACCGCGATGCCGCCGACGGTCGCGAGGAGGACGGGCTCGAGGGCGGACTCGGAAACGAGGCCGAAGGTGACGAGGGCTCCGGCCGCGAGGCCGCAGAGGGGGCCGGCGGTGTAGCCGACGCCGATGAGGGCCTCGTGAGCGCCGCCAGCATCGACCTCCGCGGATCCGACCTCCATCGCGTAGTAGATCGCGCCGCAGTAGATCGCGGCCATGCCGAGCCCGAAGCAGATGAGGCCAAGCACGATCAGCCCCGCGCCAAACCCCGGCACCAGGTGTGCCAGCACGCAGAGGCCAAAGCCCAGGAGCAGGACGATAGGTGCCGCGATCGCGGGCCACCAGCGACCGTGCCACTGCGAGGACTGCTGCATCATCAGGAAGCACGCGACGCGAGAGAGGAGCCAGACCGAGCCGAAGACGGTGAAGAGGTTGGCGGCGATGCCAAGCCGCGCAAACTGGCTCGGCAGGAAGGGCGTGAGCGCCGTCGAGACCAGGTAGCTCATCGGCAGGAGCATGCGGAACGTGACGAGGAGTTTGGAGAAGACGGGCGGGACGGTGTGGGCGTCATCGTGCAGGTGGGCCTGCGGCTCACGCGCGAAGGTTGCGAGGAGCGCGATGCCCACGAGATGGGCGAGCGTGATGGCCGCGATGGCTTCTGCCGCGGCACCCTTGACGAAGGGCGCGAGCGCGACGGTGGAGACGACGAGCGAGCCGGACCAGGTGACGTTCCACCAGCCGATGATGCGCCGGAGCACGTGCCCGCGCTTGCCACCACTGACGTAGCTTTCGACGATCGGCCAGAGCACGCCGGTGATCGGGCTGTAGAGCGTGACGAAGAGCCAGATGGGCCACGCGTCGGGGCGCGTGCCGGGCGAGGGTGCGGGTAACAGCCTCATCGCGAGGATCGGGATGAGGCAGAGGAGCCCCATCGCGATCATGACCGCGACGAGCACCGCGCGGGTTGAGGTTGCTGGCGCGATGCGGCGGAGCATGCGCAGCGCGGGGCCAGCGCCCAGTGCGCCGGCGATGTACGTCACGCCGATGACGACGCCGAGGGCGTAGTTCTCCGTGCGAGTGAAGCCGTACGTCTGATCGGTGAGGTAGTAGATGCCCGAGGTCGCGACGCCCGCGGCGGAGTTGATCGCGGTGAAGAGGAGCGTCGAGGCGACGGGCGTCGAAACGGGCGCATTTACGTGCAACAGGGGTGAGGCGTCGGCGGGCGATGGGCTGGTGTGCATGGGTAGGTTCGCGTCCGTGCGGCAAGAGCGGTGGGGCCGTGAGGTTGGAGGGTAGATGCGGCTGTGGGGCAGAGTGGGCCACGAAGCGGCGAGATGTTCATGATCAAAAAGGCTTCGCGGCAGGCAGTGCCGTGGCATCAAGCGCGAGCGAAATGACTCTCGCCCTGGAGCTGTTCGCCGGGATATCATGCCGCTTGCTGTGCTCGTAGCTCAACTGGATAGAGCGTCGGCCTCCGAAGCCGAAGGTTGCAGGTTCGATTCCCGCCGAGCATGTTTGTCCTGAACTGAGTGCCGCCGACGCGAGGCCGCGTTCAGTCTCCGTTCCGGCGATCAAGCTCGCAGCACTGGCCAAACTTCTTGCAGATGGGGTGATCGCTGCACGCGCCCATGCGCGCTTTGCATGCGCGGCGGCCGTGGAAGATCAACATGTGCGAGACATCGCACCATTCCTCGCGCGAGAAGAGGGCCATGAGGTGGCGCTCGATGATCTGGACCGTCGCGCCCTTGGGCCGCAGGCCAAGTCGCCCTGACAGGCGATCAACGTGCGTGTCGACGACGAAGCCGTCGTTGATCTTGAACGCGTTGCCGAGGACGACGTTGGCGGTCTTGCGTGCGACTCCTCGGAGGGTGAGGAGGTCGGCCATCGTGCCGGGCACCTGCCCTCCGTAGCGATCAACCAGGGCCTTCATCGCCTCGTGGATGCTGCGGGCCTTGTTCCTGAAGAGGCCGATGGTGCGGATATAAGGCTCGATCTCGGCGGGTGTCGCGTTGGCGTAGTCAGCGAGAGTTTGGAAGCGTGCGAAGAGCGCGGGGGTGGCCTTGTTGACGCCGACGTCGGTCGCCTGAGCCGAGAGGATCGTGGCAATCAGCAGCTCGTGCGGATTCGAGAAGTTGAGCTCGCAGTGCGCGTCTGGATAGTGCTCGCGAAGTGCGGTGAGGAGCAGCTCGGCTCGCGCTCGCTGCTTTGCGGTCTTGCGTGGCAGCGGCGGCAGTGATGCGGGAGGCTTTGGTGGGGTAGGTGACATGGGCTGGCTCGCGGTTGGCTCGTTCGCGGGCACGGTAGCCGCGCGAAGCGAGCGGTCCCTACGGTCTTCGCCATGGCAAACGATGGTGATTCCAATCAGGTGCAGCGGATCGAGGCGCTGGTCGCCCGAGCGACGGCAGAGCTCGCGGCCTCGGGCACGTCCGAGGCGCTCGATGCCTGGAAGAGCGCGTACCTGGGCAACAGCGGCGAGCTGAAGACCATGCTCGGCGGGCTGAAGGATGTGGCAAAGCAAGGGCGGCCAGCGTTTGGTGCGGCGCTCAACACGGCGCGGACCACGCTTGAGGCCGCGATGGCCGAGCGCAAAGCGGCGCTGGGCGCGGGCACGACGGTTGACGTCTCTGAACGCATCGACGTGACTGAGCCCGGCACGATGATGACGCAGACGCTGGGCAAGCGCCACGTGCTCTCGCGCGTGCGGGCCGAGCTTGTGGACGTCTTTGCGCGCATGGGATTCGAGGTCGCAGAAGGCCCCGAGCTGGAGGACGACGACCACAACTTCGTCAAGCTCAACATCCCGCACGGCCACCCCGCGCGCGATCCCGCGGACAACTTCTACGTTGATGATCCGGCCAAGGTCGCGCAGCCGCGCATGCTGCGTTCGCAGACGAGCACGGTGCAGGTGCGGGTGATGGAGGAGGCCGTCCGGCGCGGCGGCGGGAACTTCGCGGGCCCGATTCGCATCGTCTCACCAGGCCGCGTCTATCGACCTGACACGGTTGATGCCACGCACTCGTTCATGTTCCACCAGATCGAAGGGCTCGCGGTTGATCGCAACCTCTCCATGGCGGATCTCAAGAGTGTGCTCTTCCAGTTCACGCGAGCGTACTTCGGCGAGGGGGCACAGATCCGTTTCACGCCGACGTTCTACCCCTTCACCGAGCCCTCAGCCCAGTTTGAGATTCTGGTGCGTCTCACGCCCGATGCCGAGCCGCGATGGATCGAGCTCGGCGGCTGCGGCATGGTGGACCCAGCCGTCTTCGAGGCGTGCGGCGTGGACCCCGAGGCCTGGACCGGCTTTGCGTTTGGTTTCGGCGTCGAGCGCCTGGCGATGGGCAAGTACAAGATCCCCGACATCCGGCTGCTCTACACCAATGACCTGCGATTCCTCGCGAGCGTGTGACGGAACTCACTCATGACACGTACTGACAGGTTGCGGCACGCGGCAGCCGAGCGTGGCGAGAACTGGCGTTACGCGGCGGCGGCGGCCGCGTAGGTACGCGCTCGCATTGGTGGCGAAAGTCTGCGATACTTGCTCTGGCACTCGGTCTGGCACGCGTCTCGACACGCGTTCCGACACGCGCCTTGGCCTTCTCCGAACACAGACAGACGTCAGGAGCACCAACATGACCCAGTTCCCGCCCAGCAGCTTTGATCCAAACCAGTTTGAGTTTGCGGACAAGCCGCCAGCGTGGCCGCTGGTGATTGGATGGCTCTCGATTGCGTGGGCGGCGCTGGGAACGGTTTGCGGCGTCTGCGGGGTCGGATTCTTCGCCGTGCTGCCTGCGATCATGCCCATGCCTCAGGGCCCGCTCCCCCCTGCCATGCAGATGAGCCTCGGCATGCTCGCGCAGCTCGTAGTCGGCACGCTCATGGGGATCTTCCTCCTCACCTCGGGGATCCTGTGCCTCCGGCGGAATCCAACCAGCCGCATCCTCTTCTTTGTGTACGCCGTCGCTTCGCTCCTGTTCGTCTGCTACTCGGTCTACTTCCAGTTCCAGCAAGGTGCGGCGATGGCGAAGTGGGCGGCGGAGAATCCCGACAGCCCCTTCGCTGCAAGCTATAAGAACCCAACCCAGATCAAGGCCCAAGAGATTGGCGGGATGATCTTCGGCATCGTGCTCGGCGCGGCGTTCCCGGTCTTCCTGCTTGTCTGGTTCGGCTTCATCAAGACCCGGCCCGAGCAGTTCGGCCACAGGGGCGTGGTCGTGGCATGATGGAGCATGACGGCCACCTTCGTGCCGTGTGACCACAGAATCACGAGCAATTCCCGCACCTCGCTAACTGCTCGCGGCGTGCGCGAATTTCGCCTTCTCTCGCCACGTTCAGCACAAAACGACACAACGCACCGCGGCCGAAGACCGGCGACGGTGCATTGCTGACTTTGAGATAAGGATCGTGCCGCGCAGAGGCGACTTACGCGCCGGGAGCGTCGGCCTGCTTCGCGTCGGCCTTGGGCTCGGCCTTCTTGAAGTAGTTGCCTTGGAACTTGCGCTGGAACTTCTCAACGCGGCCAGCCGAGTCGACAAAGGTCTGCTTGCCGGTGAAGAAGGGGTGCGAACCGGACCAAACCTCAACATGCATCTCGGGAACCGTTGCGCCGACGGTCATGACGACCTGGCCGTTGTGGTAGACCTTGCAGTTGGGATAGTACGTGGGATGGATGCCGTTCTTCACTAATCACCTCGGGGTTGGGTCGAGATGGTAGGCCGCTCGAAGCGAGAAGTGGCAAAGTGGCAAAGTGGCAAAGTGGCAAAGTGGGGGACCAAGAGGCGAGAACGGCGAACAGCGCAACAACCACAAGTCTTTTGCTTCGCCACTCTGCCACTTCGCCACTTCGCCACTTTCTTCCTCGCCTTTCCTTCCCCATTTCGGCCGCCTATCCTTGGCTTCACAAACACACGCAAGTAGGGAATAGGTAGGTACTCCAGCATGGCACTCCTCGTCGAAGAACGCAAGACGGTCGTTACTAGCAGCCAGCGCCACACCACGGACACGGGCTCGCCCGAGGTCCAGATCTCGATGCTCACCGCAGAGATCGTGGCGATTGCCGAGCATCTCAAGGGCCACCAGAAGGACAATCACAGCCGCCGCGGGCTGCTCCTGAAGGTTGGTCGCCGCAATCGTCTGCTGCGGTACCTTGCCCGGACCAACCCCGGCGACTACCAGACGCTGATCGCGAAGCTCGGCCTCCGCAAGTAATCGAAATCATCGAAGACGGCCCGGGACGCACCGCCCCGGGCCGTTTCGTTTTCGGTGCGGTGCATCCCGGACCTCCATGGGACGAACGGGGGGCAGTGGGCAGCTCGAAGCTCGGTTGAGTGATCGCGTGTGGTCTTCATTGACCATGGGCAAGCTCCCGGACTTGGTCCTGCCTTCTGCCTTCTTCGGATCCTTGGAACCGGGCTCTCCCAAGCCTCGCACGCACGAGCCCCCGCCCCCTCCTCGATGTTGGCGTCGGGCAAGGCGTGCTCCGTTTCCCCTTTGGCTTTGCGTTCACGCCGCTCAGTTCCGGCGTTCCGGCGCGATCCCCGTTGGGTGCGGCAGTTCCTGAAAGGATCCACTCCATGGCAAACCTGATCGACCACACCAAGACCCTGATCCGCGTGCAGCGTGAGATCGGCGGACGGACGCTGACCTTCGAGACGGGCGTCGTCGGCCGCCAGGCTGGCGCAACCGTGATCGCCCACTACGGCGGCAGCTCTGTGCTCGCGGCCGTTGTGCGTGCGAACCCGCGCGAGGGCATCGACTTTTTCCCCCTGACGGTGGACTACCGCGAGAAGACCTCCGCCGCGGGCAAGTTCCCCGGCGGCTTCCGCAAGCGCGAGGGTGCTCCCAACGAGAAGGAAACCCTCACGATGCGGATGATCGATCGCCCGATCCGTCCGCTCTTCCCGGATGGCTTTCTCGACGAGGTGCTGATCCAGGTCTTCGTCATGAGCCACGACGGCGAGAACGACACCGACGTGCTCGCGGGCACGGCCGCTTCCGCGGCCCTGGCCCTCTCGGACATCCCCTTTGAGGGCCCGACCGCCACGGTCCGCGTCGGCCGCATCCACACCGACAGCGGCCCTCAGTACATCGTCAACCCGACCGTCTCGCAGATGGACTACTCCGACATGGACGTGGTCGTCGCGGGCCACAAGGACGGGCTGAACATGATCGAGGTCGGCGCCGCCGAGATCGACGAGGCTGGCGTCCTGGGCGCACTCAAGTTCGGCTTCGAGCAGGTCGGCGAGACGCTGGCACTGATTGCCGAGCTCTCCGCAAAGGCCGCGCGAGCGAAGGTCGCTGGCGAGCGTCACCTCCCGACCCCCGAGATCACAGAGAAGGTTCGCAAGCTGACCGAGGCCGATCTCCTCACCGTCCGCCAGATCAAGGGCAAGAAGGAGCGCAACGAGAAGGTCTCGGCCCTCTTCAAGACCATCCTCGACACGCACTTTGTCCCGCGCCTCGAGGGCAACGTCAAGGACGCCGACCTGAGCAAGAAGGAGCGCTCGATGGCCAAGATGGCCCTCTCGCGCCTCGAGGAGCAGCTCACCCGTCGCCTGATCGTTGAGAAGGGTGCCCGCGCGGACGGCCGCAAGGCAACCGAGATCCGCCCCATCGCCGGCTCGGTCGGCGTCTTCCAGCGCACTCACGGCTCGTCCCTCTTCCAGCGCGGCGAGACGCAGTCGCTCTGCTCCGTCACGCTCGGCACCGGCAAGGATGAGCAGATCATCGACGGCCTCATCCCCGAGTACAGCAAGAAGTTCACGCTCCACTACAACTTCCCGCCCTTTTCCACAGGCGAGGTCAAGCGCATCACCGGCCCGGGCCGGCGCGAGATCGGCCACGGCGCACTCGCCGAGCGTTCGCTGCTCGCGATCCTTCCCACGCCGGACCAGTTCCCATACACCATCCGCATCGTCAGCGACATCACCGAGTCCAACGGCTCGTCTTCCATGGCCTCGGTCTGCGGCGGTTCGCTGGCCCTCATGGACGCGGGCGTCCCCATCCGCGGCCACTGCGCGGGCATCTCTGTCGGTCGCTTCTCTGACGACAACGACCAGAACGAACTCTTCGTCACCGACATCATCGGCGAGGAAGACTACTTCGGCGACATGGACTTCAAGGTCTCCGGCACGCGCGAGGGGATCACCGGCATCCAGCTCGATCTCAAGACCCGCGGCCTCACGCTCGCTCAGGTCGAGCGCATCCTCGAGCAGGCCCGCGTCGGCCGCATCGAGATCATCGACGTGATGGACCAGATCATTCCGGCCTCGCGCACCGAGATCTCTACCTACGCACCGCGCCTTGTCACCATCCAGATCGACCCCGAGAAAATCGGCAAGCTCATCGGCCCCGGCGGCAAGATGATCCGCGGCCTGCAGGAGCGCTGGAACGTCACGATCGACGTCGAGGACGACGGCAAGGTCCAGATCGCCAGCGCCGATGGCGAGTCCCTCGAGGGCGCCAAGGGTGAGATCGAGGCCCTCTGCGAAGAGGTCAAGGTCGGACAGATCTACACCGGAAAGGTCGTCTCGATGAAGGACTTCGGCGCGTTCATCGAGCTCGCCCCCGGCACCGACGGCATGTGCCACATCTCCGAGCTCGCCGACGGCTACGTCAAGAGCGTCACCGACGTGGTCAAGATGGGCGACCTCGTCAAGGTCAAGGTCATCCAGGTCGACGATCAGGGCCGCATCAAGCTCAGCCGCAAGGCCGTCATGATCGAAGAGGCCAAGGCCAAGCAGAACTAATCTGCCAAGCCAAGGTGAGTTTTGCAGCACGGGCGACGGAGCTTACATCCACAGTGCACAAGTCCCCTAAACAGGGGACTGTCGGTTAGGGTTCAAAACCCGTCGAAATCATCGAATCCAAGGGCGGGACAGGCGGCTATCCGCCTGTCCCGCTCTGCTTTATGACCAAGTTCCGAAAAGTCTTGCGACTTGACTTGACCGATTCTAAACATTCATGATAAGTTGGGCGCTTCGCGGATCTGTTTCATGCCGCGACGCGGGCCCTGATCTAGGGCCAGAGTGGGCTTGGGTGGGACGCAAGGAAAGGCCGTGGGGGCCGTCTCGCGCGTTCCACATTGCTCGGGAGACTTTGCCATGGACGATCAAACGCCGCTGGCGACGATCGAGGGCCTCGAAGGTGTGGTGAAGTGGTTCGATCCTCGAAAGGGGTTCGGGTTCATCGTGGGGCCAGAAGGGCAGGACATCTTCGTCCACTTCAGCGTGATCCAGGGCGGCGGATTCCGCGTGCTTAAAGATGGCTCATCGGTGGTGTACGACGCCTCGAAGAGTGAAAAGGGCTGGAAGGCAACGCGCGTGATGCGTCAGGCCGTGATCGAGGTACCACTCGCTCAAGGCATGTCCGGCACGTCCGGCATGTCGCCGGGCTCATCACAGAGCCTCGGACAAGGTCTGGCACAAGGTCTGGAACAAGGTCTGGCACAAGGCGCCGTCCGCAGCGGCTACACGCGCTCACCGCGCCGATAAGCCGTGAGCCCTGTCGCGTGACGCCCCGTCTTCTTACGAAGTTTCTCTCGACCTTTCTCTCGACCTTTCTCTCGACGTAGCTCTCGGCGCGTCGCTCGACGCAGCGTTCTGCGAAGGTGTCGCCGCGTAAGGTCTGATGTGCGACACGCCACCGCGATGGCCGCGCGGGCTGTCAATACTTCGACATGCATTGGACGCTGTGGTTCATCGCGGGGAGTGTGGCTGGCGGAGTCGTCGTCGCTGCTCTGGCGCGCTGGCAGATTCGTCGCTCGCTCGCGCGAGCGCTCGATGCCGAGAAGCGGGCGCAGTCCGCCGAGCGGTTCGCCGAGATCGGCGCGATGACCAGCGGCCTGGCCCACGAGATCAAGAACCCGCTCTCGACCATCGGCCTCAACGCGCAGCTTCTTTCCGAGGCAATCGACGATCTTCCATCAGATCGTGCCGCGCCAGCGGACGAGCGCCAGCGCCTAACGCGCCGCGTTGCCTCGCTTCGCCGCGAGGTCGAGCGACTCCGCGGCATCCTGACCGACTTCCTCACGTACGCTGGCGAAGTGCGCCTTGATCAGAAGCCCGCGGATCTGAACCAGCTCGTGGATGAGCTTGCGGATTTCTACACGCCGCAGGCGCAGCGTCAGGGCGTGCGTGTGCGGCTTGATCTCGCGAGCGAGCCCGTTCGGGCGAACGTCGACGCCGCGCTCGTGAAGCAAGCCGTTCTCAATCTGATCCTGAACGCGGTGCAGGCCATGACCGCGCCGACACAGCACAACCCCACCGACACGAATGCTGCGGGGATGAAGGGCGAACTGATCCTGCGCGTGCGTGAGGTGGCCGAGCCGGATGCTTCTCGCTGGGCGACGCTTGCGGTGATCGATACGGGTCCGGGGATCGCGGCCGACGTGCTGCCGCGGATCTTTCAGCCGTACTTCACGACCAAGGCTGGCGGATCGGGCCTGGGCCTGCCGACCACGCGGCGGCTGGTGGAAGC
>Ga0105046_10006918_pt1 | contig 17924 bp, 13 predicted proteins | sample MAT03_FD_78385 | JGI IMG/M metagenome (GOLD analysis project Ga0105046, IMG submission 78385) | Freshwater microbial communities from Lake Fryxell liftoff mats and glacier meltwater in Antarctica - MAT-03 (megahit assembly) | ecosystem: Environmental > Aquatic > Freshwater > Ice > Liftoff...
CCAGTTTCCATTCCGCGACCGCAAGTGCAGCAACAAAAGCAGCTTCGGCCCCAACATAGATTCGGCCAAGGCTTGTCACCTCGAAGCTCAGTATGACGCCGACACAGACAAGGGCCCAAATTAAATTGCCGATGATCAAGGCCAAAACGAAGAACGGTCGTATCGCGACAAGGGTCGACAAGATCAGCGAATAAGGGGCGTAGAAAAAGCTGATTGCGGCCATAGTCCCCAATATTTGAACCGGCACTCCGCCCCAACTGGAGATCCATGTACCCCACAAAATCACCGCACAGCCTGACGCCGCCGCCGCACTTTCACCAGCCAATACACCAAAACGATCAACACCAAAATCGGTGGTATCAACCACACCTTCAATCCGCGCAGCCCAACAGGAAACACCTTCTGCTGACCCAAAAAGAACGACGTCGTCGCAATAAGCATCCCAAAGCACATCCGCCAAAGATGACGCGCAATTCGCCGTGGCCTCACGATACCGCCAACTAATATCACGCGAAGGTCGCCTGCTACACCCAACACCGCAATCGAGCCAAAGAACACGTAGAACCCAACCTGATATCCGCCATATTGTTCCTTCGCGTCATTGACTGCTTGCCAACCCGCACTCACAAAAGCGGCGACAACCACTACTCCGCCTAATAGCCCCATCGATGGCAAAACCCCACCTTGTATCTGTTTACGCTGCGCCGTCGCCCATCCCTTTTTCACCAGATAAAGCGTAAGAAACGCCATCAATTCATTGGCGATTTGCGACTTTTCAAAAGCAATGTAGGCTCCGCTCAACGACATGCCCACCATCGAGACGACGAACGATTGGATTGCTGTCCGGTGCCGATGTGAAAAACATAACTCGGCAAATTCCCAGTTCCTTCCACCTTCGCACGCAACTCCCACCACCTTTCTTCCAACCATCCGTCCCACTCGCTCTGCCGCAGCTCGATATAGACTGAGCCCCGCCTTCGCAGTTGTTGTCTTTCAGATAAGATACAGACTGATATGTCTATGACCCGACGCAGCATCCTCGCTAGCGCAGCGCTAGCCCTCCCACAACTCGAAGCCAAAACCCTCAAAACCTTCGGTGCCCAGCTCTACACCCTCCGTTCCATCATCGATGCCAAGCCTCTTGAAGTTCTTAAAGAACTCGAAGCCCTCGGCTACACCGAAGCCGAAGTCATCCGTGGCAACATGGCCAAGGTCTGGGATGCGCTCAAGCAAACCAAACTGAAGCCAGTCAGCCTCCACATCGATACCAGCTACTTCTTCAAAGACATCGACAAGCTCAACCCCACCCTCGACGATGCCAAAGCCAAAGGCATCCAATACGTCGTCTGCCCCTACATCGCCCCTGCCGATCGTGGAGGTGTCGAAGTCATCAAGAAACTCGCCGATACCCTCAACAAAACGGGCGCTCGTGCCAAGGCCGCCGGTCTCAAGCTCTGCTATCACAACCACGCCTTCGAATTTGAGCCCGTCGCCGGTTCAAGCGACCGCCTCCTCGACGTCCTCATGAAGAATACCGACAAAGACCTCGTCGGCCTTGAGTTCGACATCATGTGGAGCCAGGTCGGGGGTGTTCCTCCGGTCGAAGTCTTCGAGAAATACAAAGGTCGCATCCCCCTCGTTCATCTCAAAAACGTAACCAGGATGGTGCCACAATATAACGAGAAAGTGCCGAAAGAAGCCTTCCAGAGCGTAGGCACCGGCGTCATTGAAATCGCGCCTGTCATGCGAGCCGCTATCGCCGCCGGCACAAAGCACTTCTTCGTCGAACAAGATCAAACTCCAGGCAATCCCCTTGAAAGCCTCAAGATCTCAGCCGACTACATCAAAAAGCTAAATTACTAAAGCCCCGCGTCAGGGTTGATCATCGTCCGCCACATATGGGCCACAGGGCTATTGTCAAAGCCCAGCCCCTCCTTGGGCTGTTTGAAGTGCCGTCCAACGATGTCGGTAAATTTCGTCACATCCACGACATGGTTCGGGTCAAACGAGTACAAATCGTTCACCGTCACCATCCGCGCCGCCATGTACCATTCATGTTTTTTCGCATACTCATATGCGACCTGAATGTAGGGCGGTGGCTCATAATCTTTGCCAAAGATTTTGAAGTACATCGTTGGATATTCATAGCCAGCCGCTGCGTCCGGATAGAAGCGCAGCGCCTGATGATACCGAATCGCAAAGGCAACTTTAGGCGACACATAGGGCTCAAACAACTGTGCCCCCCACCAGCCATGGTCTGCCTTCATCAGCGATTGCGCCGCATCATGCAACAGACAAGCCAGCACAATCTCCTCGGGCATACCTGCCGTCAGCGCCTTATCGGCACTCTGCAATACATGGGTTGCCGGATAAAAACGCAACCGGTAAAAATCAAGCAACGTCGCCCGCTCCGGCATAGTCGGCAGCCGCCTTACTACTTCGGCTTCTCCCGCCACCCGGTTTCCAAATGGCGAACTCGCCCCCACCACAAACAAACTACCCACACCTTTACGAAAGTTGCGGCTCTCAATTTGCTCTTCCAGTTCCGCAACGGTCGGCGTCAGCAGCGGTACACCCAGCTTGGCCGCCATCGCCGCATCCAACTCCTGCGAGATGAATTGCTCAAGCGCCTCAGCCCGCGCCTCGCTGTTCATCGCCTCGACGGCCTCTGGGCCTCCAAGCGCGCCAATCACTTTCCGTCGGTCGATATCCATCGCTCCCTCAGCTTATCAACAGTGCCAACCCAATTCGCGGTATTCTGAGTTATAGGTATTTCTGTTTGAAAATAGGTTTTGTTAGTCTTGGCTGTCCCAAAAATCTCGTCGATTCTGAAGTAATGATGGGCCAGCTTGCCGCCCATGGTCACGAGCTCACCGCCTCTCCCGATGACGCTGACGTCATCGTAGTGAATACGTGTAGCTTCATCAACCCTGCCAAGCAGGAATCCGTCGACACCATCATCGAAATGGGTAAGTACAAGCAATTTGGTAAAGCCAAACGTCTTGTAGTCGCCGGCTGTCTCGTAGAACGCTTCCGCGGCGAAATCGAATCCAGTCTTCCTGAAGTCGATGCCATGGTCGGCACCAATGAAATCGACAAGATTGTCGCCGCCTGCGAAGGCGAAAAGTTCACTCTCGAAACCACGCCTTACCTCTATCACGACCTCTCGCCCAGAGTCCTCACCACCGGTCGCTACTCTGCCTACATCAAAATCGCCGAAGGCTGCGATCACCCCTGCACCTTCTGCGTCATTCCCCAATTCCGCGGTAATTTCCGCAGTCGCCGCTTCGAATCAATCGTTGCAGAGGCAACCCGCCTTTTTGGCCAGGGCATCCGCGAGATCAATCTGATCGGCCAGGACACTACCAGCTACGGCGAAGACCTCGGCATCAAGAACGGCCTCGGCCATCTGCTCGGTAGCCTCGCCTCCATCGAAACTCCCTTTGAAAAATGGGTCCGTTTCCTCTATTGCTACCCCAACCGTGTCAATCAACACTTGCTCGACACCATCGCCGAACACGCTGCCCTCGTCAAGTACATCGACATGCCGCTCCAACACTCCAGCCGCAACGTCCTCAAGTTGATGAAGCGCGGCTCAAACGGCGACTTCTTCCTCAAGCTTCTCGAAAATGTTCGAGCCACCATCCCCGGCGTCGCCATCCGCACTTCGATGATTGTCGGGTTCCCTGGTGAAACTGCAGAAGACTTTGAAGAGCTCGTCCAGTTTGTCGAAGCCGCAAAATTCGACCGTCTCGGTGTCTTTAAATACTCCGACGAAGAAACCTCCAAGTCGTTCGAGCTTGGCGCTAAAGTCGATGGTCGCACCATCAACAATCGCCAACGCCGATTGATGGCCGTCCAACGCAAAATCTCACGTAAGGTCAACAAAGGTCTCATCGGGCAAGAATTCCCCATCCTGATTGAAGGCCCTTCAGAGGAAACAGACCTCTTGTGGCAAGGCCGCCTGCCCTCCCAGGCTCCAGAGATCGACGGCTATTGCCTGATCAACGACGTCTCTGACGGCGCTCTCGCCAAGGGCCAGATCCGCCGCATCCGCATTACAGAAGCTCACGACTACGATTTGATCGGAGAAGTCTTCGGTGCTCCCGAAACCAATCTCCCGCGCCTCAACGAAAACCCGTTTCCCATTCTCAACGCAGCCCCCAAACGGCAGCACCAGCACATATAAAATATCTATGCCCTTTCAGGCCAAATGCCCCATTTGCCGCAAAGTCTCCACTCATGGCGACCCAGCCTTCCCCTTTTGCAGTGAGCGATGTCAAATGACAGACCTCGGCAAATGGGCTACCGGCGAGTATCGTATCCCAGGCGAAACCCTCGACCAGCTACCTCTAAACAGTGAGGACGATTCAGAGAATCAAAGATAGAGAATCAAAGATAATGAGATTCGCAATCGCTGAAGTTATTGCCACTACCTTCTACGCCGGTTACACCCCCAAAGCTCCCGGCACTGCTGGCGCTCTCGTCGGTGTCCTTCTAGCCTTCCTCCTCCACCGCTTTGCACACTTCACGCCCTATCATTTGGCAGGCTTCGTCGTAGTATTTCTACTCCCCTCCATCTGGGCCACCAACGTCTTGATCGACACTCTAAAGCTCAAAGATCCCCAGTGCGTAGTCGTCGATGAAGTACTCGGGCAAATGCTTGCCTTCTTCACGTGCGATCTCGACCGTCCGATCAGCTACCTCCTGGCCTTTGTCCTCTTTCGAGCTTTCGATATCTGGAAGCCCTTCCCGGTAAACCTCTTTGAGAAACTGCCGCGCGGCCTTGGCGTCATTGCCGACGATCTCATGGCGGGCGTCTACGCCGCCTTCGTCGTCTACATCCTGCGACACTTCCTCAATCTGCCTCTGTAAGAATAGAGATAGGTATCTCATGTCTTCTATTCGTATTGATCGTGTGCAGCCAGAAGCTGCTTTGCCGGGCGGTGAATTCACTATCCGTGGTGAAAATCTTGGTGGTGAGGTGCGCCCCGAGATTCTTTTCGGTGATGCCTGCGGTTCCGTTATTGTTGGTTCTGGCAATCTCGTCATTGCCCGTGTTCCTGAGGCTCCGAGCTATGGCGAACTCACCGTGCGGCGGGGCGGAGAACTTTCCAACGCCTACCACTGCGCCATCGGTATCCAGATCGCCGATAGCCTCCATCCAGTCGCCAGCCCCGCTTGCGATGCCGACGGTAACATCTACGCCACCTTCTCCGGCAGCCGTGGCCAGAAGACCGCCGTCTCCGTTTACAAAATCGACCTCAACTACGATTGCCGCCCATTTGCCAGCGACATCATGAACGCCACCGGCCTTGCCTTCGATAGCGAGGGCTTGCTCTACGTCTCCTCTCGCAACGACGGCATCATCTACCAGATCAAACCGAACGGCGAAATGTCCACCTTCGTCGAAGGCATGGGCATCGCCACCGGTCTCGCCTTCGATCCTGCCGGAAACCTCTACGTCGGCGACCGCTCCGGCACCATCTTCAAAATCAATCCGAACCGAGAAGTCTTCGTCTTTGCGACCCTGGAGCCTTCCATCGCCGCCTACCACCTCGCCTTCGGTCCAGACTCTTATCTCTACGTCACCGGCCCCACCACCTCCAGTTTCGATGCCATACAGCGCGTCGCCCCTAGTGGCGAAGCAGAGCTCTTCTTTCGCGGCCTCGGCCGTCCACAGGGCATCACCTTTGATCGTGACGGCAATCTCTACTGTGCCGCAAGCTACGCGGGCAACCGCGGCGTAGTCCGCATCAACCCCAAGCGTGAAGCCCAGCACTTCCTCTCCGGCCACGGCATCGTCGGCCTCTGCCTCATGCCCTCCCGATCCATGGCTATCGCCACCAATAATTCCATCTTCCGCGTCGATGTCGACATCGCTAAACCGTAGTCCTCATGCAAGCCGCCATCATCGCCGTCGGGAGCGAAATGCTCACTCCCACCAGACTTGACACCAACTCGCTCTACCTCACCGATAAGCTCAATCAGCTCGGCGTCGAAGTAGCCCTTAAGCTCGTTGTCGGTGACCACCGCGGCCAGCTCGAATCCGCGATCCGCTTCGCCTCCATCCACGCCCAGCTCATCATCCTCACCGGTGGTCTCGGCCCTACAGAAGATGACCTCACCCGCGAAGCTGTCTCCAGCGCCACTGGCCGCCCCCTCGCCATAGACCCGCAAATCTGCGATTGGCTCGAAGCTCGCTTTGCTTCCTTTGGCCGCAAAATGGCAGAGATCAACCGCCGACAGGCCTACGCCCTTGAAGGTGCGGAGGTGTTTCCCAACCCCAACGGCACGGCCCCCGGTCAGTGGCTCGCCCTGCCCGGCAAACAGTACGTCGTTCTTCTCCCTGGCCCTCCTGGCGAGATGAGGCCAATGGCCGACAAAGAGTTCTTCCCTCGTCTGCAGCAGATCCTTCCCCCGCTCGCTCTGTCCACACTCACTTACCGCATTGCCGGCATGGGTGAGTCCGATCTCGATACCCTCATCGCCCCAACTTACAAACAATACGAGAACCCCGTCACCACCATCCTCGCCAAAGCCGGAGATCTCACTATCCACCTCCGCGCTCAAACCTCTTCCCAATCAGAATCAGATCGCCTCACAGCCGAGCTCGGCGCCAAGCTCCGTGCCCTTGTCGGTGAGCGCATCTACTCCGATGATGGCTCCCCGCTCGAAGCCACCGTCCTCAGGCTCCTGGAGGCCAAAGGTCAAACGCTCGCTGTCGCAGAATCGCTTACCGCAGGCATGGTCGGCGCCAGACTAGCCGGCATCCCAGGCGCCTCTCACTCCTTCGTCGGCGGCTTCATCACCTACAACAACACCCGGAAGCAGACCCTGCTCGGCGTCGAATCCGATGCGCTCGCCCAACACACCGAAGTCTCAGAACCCGTAGCTCTCCAAATGGCCGCCGGTGCCAAATTGCGAGCTGGCTCCGATTGGGCCATCAGTCTAACTGGCTACGCCGGCCCCGACGGCGGCACAGAAGAGAATCCGGTCGGCACGGTCTTCATCGGCCTCGCAGGCCCCGACGGCTACCTCACGGCCCATCGCTTTCGCTACCCATCGGGCGACAGAGACCGTGTCCGTCAATTTGCCGTTCAGTCTTCTTTAAACCTCTTACGCCTTGCCTTGATCTAAGCTGGAGAAGTATGCCGAAAACACAACGTAACGTCATGGGCCAACTCCTCATCCCATGCTCCACAAACCCGATGACTGGCTTCTACCGCACCGGGTGTTGCGAAACCGGAGACGAAGACCAGGGCCGTCACCTCATCTGCGCCCTGATGACCGATGACTTCCTCGAATTCTCAAAAGCAAAAGGTAACGACCTCTCCACACCCATGCCCCAATTCGGCTTCCCAGGCCTCAAAGCCGGCGACCAATGGTGTCTCTGCGCCCTCCGCTGGAAAGAAGCCCTCATAGCTGGCTGCGCCCCAAAGGTTGTCCTCGAATCCACCCACCACAACGCCCTCCAATTTGTCTCCATTGAAGACCTCCACCTCCACGCCATCCACGGCGGCGGCTTGGTGAGCTAAGCCCCTTCGCCCCTCAGTAGCGCTTACAACCACATTCCTCCGTTACATCGCTTTCTGAATAACTGTCAGTCCCCAAGTAGCGGCTGGAGCGACACAATCGCTCAATAACTAAAAGTCATAAAGCCATAGCTTGAATAAAATCTAAACCATGTGATAGTGTCCGAAATCATGAAGCAAAAAAGTTGCCACTCGCTCCTGATCTTCTTTGCCCTCTGCCTCAGCAGTTTCGGGCAATCTGCCCGAAGCACCGTTTTAGGCCGCGTCACAGACCCCAGCGGCAGTGCCGTCGCTGCAGCCAAAATTACGATCGACAATAAAGCCACTGGCCAAACGATCAACACAGAATCCGCTCCCGGTGGAGAGTTCAGTGTTCCCAATCTGCTGCCAGGAACCTACCGCGCTACTGTCACGGCCCCCGGCTTCAAAACAGGCGTCGTAAACGATCTGGTCGTCAACCTCGATCAAACAGTCCGTGTCGATCTTGTCTTGAACATTGGCGATGTCGCCTCTCGCGTCGAAGTGGAGGCTTCAGCTCCAGTCCTCCAAACCGACTCTTCCAGTATTGGAAACATTGTCGATGGCAAACAAATCTCAACTATGCCGCTCAATGGCCGTCAGAATCTCTTCGGGCTCCTGGCTCTCGCACCCGGCGTTCAGAACCCCGCCATGAACCCTTACGTCGCGGGTAACGGCGGCTTCGGCGCAGTCAACCTGACCATCGATGGGGTCTCCGGCAATGACGCTGGCAATGAGCGCAATCTCTCCACCGTCCCCTCCCTCGAAGCCATCGGCGAATTCAAAGTCATCGCCAACAATGCCAGTGCCGAATTCGGCCGTGGCGGGGCGCAGATCGTAATAAGTTCCAAATCAGGCACGAACGAACTTCACGGCAGCCTCTTTGCCTTCAACCGCAACCGGGCCACCGCCGCCAACAGCTTCTTCAACAACCGCGCCGGCATCGCCCGCCAGGTCTTCAATCGCAATGAGTATGGAGCCTCTCTGGGCGGCAAGATCATCCGCAACAAGCTCTTTTACTTTGGTAGCTTCGAGGGCTTCCGGCTGCTGCGTGCCGGCCAATTGGTCACGCAGATGCCCAGCACCGCCATGCGTCAAGGAGATTTCGGCCTGCTTCCCGCCCTCCGCGATCCCTTCAACGGCGGCGCTCCCTTTCCGGCCAATCGCATCCCTGCAGACCGGATTGCCGCCGTGGCCAAAGGCCTGGACTCTTTCTTCTCCACACCCAATCTTCCCGGTTCTGGCCCGGCAGGCCTCGGCAACAATTACACTGCCAACGTACCCGTGCTTGAACCCGTCGACCGCTACTCCATCAAGGCCGACTACAACCTTACCGACAAAGACCGCATCTCGGGCCGCTTCTTCCGCTCCGCCAACGGCCCCTTCAATCAATCGGGCGTCTTCTTCGCCAGCGCAATCGGCGGGGCCGGAACTGAGAAATTCGGCAATTGGGATGGCTTCGGCAATTCCACCAACAACACAATGCTCCAGTACATGCGCACTATCCGCCCCAACCTCCTGAATGAGGCTCGCTTCGGCTGGCAGCATAATCGCTTCTTCCGTACTCCGCAGAATTCCAACTTCGATCCCACCACTCTGATTCCCGGCCTCATCAAGCCCCCCGAAGGTCTAGGCGGTCTGCCCGGCGTCAGTATCCTGGGCTTTCGCGGCTTCTCTGATTCACCCGGCTCCGCCGACCGTCAGGCCACCTACGAGCTTTACAACGCCGTCACCTGGATCCGTAACAAGCACACCATCAAGATGGGCGGCGAGTTCCAGCGCATCTCCAGCTACAACCGTCAGAACACTCCACCCCAGCGCGGCCAGTTCACCTTCGATGGCCGCTATGCCGGCCACCCCTTTGCCGACTATCTTCTCGGCGCTTTGTCCTTCTCCTCACGCAACACACGTAACGCCGAGAACGAGCCCGTCAACAGCCGCCTCTTTGGCTTCATCCAGGACGATTGGCAGATCACCAAATCGCTCACACTCAACATCGGCATGCGTTATGAATACGCTGCTCCCTTCGATAACGCCCAGGGCGACATCGCCAACTGGGACGCGACGCTCAACCGCATCGTGGTCGTTAAAGGCATCGCCAATGCTGACCCCCGCCTGATGCGGCTGCCCGTTATAGACGGCGCCACGAATAACATCAACGTCAGTAATTATGTCTTCCAGGATCGAAATAACTTTGCCCCGCGCCTTGGCTTCGCCTGGCGCCCCTTCGGCAATCGCTTCGTCGTCCGCTCGAGCTACGGCATCTTCTATAACGTCATTGCCGCCTACAACGGAACACTCGGCATGGGCATTACCAATCCGCCCTTCCGCGCTCAGGAAACCTTCGAGCCCGTGCCCGGCGCTGTGCCTTCCATCACTTGGGCTAACCCCTTCCCCGGCGTTGGCAATCTCCCTACCAACCCGGCTCTCCTGGCTGTCGCCCGCAATCGCGTCAATCCTTACATGCAGCAGTGGAATCTCACCACTGAGTACGAAGTCGCCAGGAACACCGCCATTCGCCTCACTTACCTCGGCAACAAGGGCACCAAGCTCGAACGCAATTCCAATCCCAACGAGCCCATTATGGCTTCGGGCGCAGTGCAGGCCCGCCGCCCGTTTCAGCCTTGGGGGCCAATCACCTATTGGGAATCTGGCCGCAATTCTATCCTCAATCAGGTGCAAGTTGGGGTCGTCCGGCGTTATACGGCGGGGTTCACCCTCCAGGCCGAATACCAGTTCAGCCGGGCACTCAATGAGTTCACCTTCGGCGATGCCCCGGCCAACAACCAGAACTTTCGCTATGACCGCGGCAATCAGGACGGTATCCGCCGCCACTGGTTCGTCACCAATTACTCTTATGATCTCCCCTTCGGCAAGGGCAAACGCTTCCTGTCGAGCGTCGACAATCTTGCCAACAAGTTCGTTGGCGGGTGGCAACTCTCGGGCATTATGAGCATGGGCACCGGTCAGCCTTACTCGGTCAACTTCACCGCCACCCAACTCGGCTGGCTTTCCAGCCGCGCCAACATCGTCAACGGCTATCCAGCCGCCACGCCGGCCAACCGATCCATTGATCGCTGGTTCGATCCGACAGCTTTCTCCATCCCGGCCCCGTTCACTTTTGGCAACAGTGCCCGCAACGCGCTGGCGGGTCCCGGAGTTTTCGCCTGGGACGCCGCCCTGTTTAAGAACACTCAGATCACCGAACGACTCCGCGCCAGTTTCCGGGCCGAGTTCTTCAACATGCTCAATCGGGCGAATTTCGGCAATCCCGCCGGAAACATCAGCGTTGCCGCCAATGTCGGCCGCATCGCCAATACCATCACCGACCCGCGCACCATCCAGTTCGGCCTCCGCCTGGAATTCTAGTTACCAGGGGCGATACTTCGCCCCTGATCCAGACGCAGTTAGCAAAACAAGAGCTCAATCGATAAGCACCAGCGAGTACATAAGCCCAAAAAATCTCAAGGCTGGATCACCCCGCACTTCCCAGCCTGCTTTTTCAAATCTTCGCTGTAGTGCCCAATATCTTTCCGGTAAGCCTCGTGGTCGAATTGTTCTGGTTCCGCACCAAGCGGGGCAACACCCCGCCTCAGGACCCAGTGCACCCAAGCCCTTCGTCGCAGCCTCTGCATCAAAGCTCTTGTCTCGCGAAGTCCAGGCCTGCTCCACTATCGCCGTAAGTTTCTCCTCACCCGGTACGCCTTAATATGACAAGCGGAGAATGATAGTTGGGCACGCTCGCCGCTTACTTGCATCCGCAAGCAGTGGCTCCAGGGCAGACACATCCCCGCTATCTGTGCCTTTGGGCAAATGTCCGTCCGCTACCTCAAGTTACCCTGTCGCATTCTTGTTCTCGCTATACACCAACCGGCCCACCCGTTCGAGGACTGCATCGCGATGCCCTGGCCAAAGCTTGTCTTTCTAATGATCGGTGAATTCCTCGAATTCTCCAAATCAAAAGGCAACGACCTCTCCACACCCATGCCCCAATTCGGCTTCCCAGGCCTAAAAGCCGGCGACCAATGGTGTCTCTGCGCGCTCCGCTGGGAAAAAGCGCTCGTAGCTGGCTGCACCCTATCGGCTGTCGGCCCTCAATGTGTCACCCATCCCTCCGGTCTGTTCTGTCACCCAACCCGCCAGTTCGCGCCCACCCGGTTTCCTTCTGTATCTAAGATTTGAGTTTAGATTCTATTTGCTTTTCGTCTACAGAATTATCCGCTTTCGCCGATATATTGTTGATCAACATGATTTCCCTCTTTACGTTTTCTCAAACGCGACATGCCAAAAGTTATTTCGCATCCTGGCTTCTATGTCTTGCTTTTTCTGTACCCATTGCCTCTGCCCAAACTGCAGCCATCTCAGAAATCGAAGTCAATCAAGCGATCGGCAAACAGTTCAAAGGTGCACTCGAATTTGTTGCTGGCAAAGATACGGTCGTAAGAGCTTTCCTCGACGCCGAAATTACCGTCGATCCCGCCACGACAAAACTCGTCGTCCTTCGTGCGGGCGCGGAGTCATTCGAGCTTCAAGCTATAGCCTATGACGCCCCGGTGAAAATCGTTGAATTCCTATGCCCTAACCGCGAGGCCTGCAAAAATTGGGCCGCAGGCACTTACACATTCGCAGCCACCGTCAATGGAGTTTCTAGCACCACCGAAGGCACCGTTTATGACTTCAAAACCCGCGTAAAGTTACGAATCCTGGTCAAGCCGGTCAAAGCCAATTACGCCGGTAAAATTGTAACTGTCAGAGACACTAAGTGGAAAACCGCTGTTGGCTATCTGACCTCCGTTTACCCGGTAGCCGCCGATGGCGTCGATTGGGACGTACAGGATGAGTTCGACGCTTCGGACTCACAGTTCGATCTCGAAACAGACGCCGGACGCCTTGGTATCTGGGAAGCACTGACCAATCTGGTTCCCCAAAAGTGTGCGGCGAATCCCAAAGCCTCCGGTTGTTACGATCTGGTGGTTGGCTTTATTCCAGATCGCCCCATGGGCTATCCGAACGGCACATTGCAAGGCTACACCTACGGTCGTCCTACCAATATCGTGGTTGCCAGCGATGAAGACATGGAAGCAACTGTCCCGCACGAAATCGCGCATATCTATATGGCCGGCGATACTTACGATGGAGGCAGTCTTAACTGCAATCTAAACCCGGCTCCTGATGGTTTTTCAGGCAAAGACTGGGTAGATCGTGACAAGACAACCATTTGTACCCAGGGTAAAACCGCCTTCCCCGACGTCAGTGCAACTTTGATTCCAGCCTTCACCCGCGCCTATGAAGTTAACGGTCGCGGTGCTCTTGGTGATATGGCTTGCTATATGGGTTCGGGTGGCAAACAGGCGTCTTTCTGGACCAGCCCCGAAGTCTACTCTGCCATTTTCAAGGCCCTTGCACCCGATGCTGTAGTTGCCCCAGCCAAAGCCACAATAATTCGCAGTGCTGCTGCCCCAGAACGTCTCCTTTGGTTCTCTGGCTATCTGAACAAGAAAGATGAAGTCAAGAAGGACCCCTGGTACAGTTATCTCGGAACGGATGTTCCCGTCGACTCTACGGGCGATCTCATGTTGCGCGCTCTTTCTTCAGATAACTCAGTTGTCGCAACTCAGCGTATAAGTATTACCTTCTTCGTCAATTCCAACCCACCTGTTAGCATCGAAAACGCTCCCTTCACTGGAGCGATGCGCTTCCCGAACAACGCCACTAAATTGCAAATCGTGCGCCGTAACGACGCCGACGCAAGCAAAATTACCGTGCTCTGGGAATCTGCCGTGCCCGATGCCGATCCTGTCGTCTCAGCCGTTTTCGCCGATGCGGGCGAAACTGTCGATGGCCCAAAAGACATCGTTTGGACTGCCAGCACGTCCAGTGGCAAGTCGTTAAACTATCTCGTCGAATTTAACCCCAAGTCCGACGACGCCACTAGTGAATGGATTGTCCTCGCAGCCGATATCTCTGAACCCAAATGGAGTGAAGATTTCTCATTCCTCCCCGGCGGCCGCAACGCAAAAATCCGCATCACCGCCACCGACGGCATCCGCGCTTCAGCAACCGACAGCAAATCGTTTATAGTGCCCTTCAAGGCACCTGAAGTTTACATCGAAGCTCTAAGCAGCCCAGACCTCAAGTTGGGTCTGGACCTAAGACTTTCAGCTGAGGTAGAAGACGTTCAGGATCACTTTTTCCCTGATACCAGGCTCGTCTGGACTTCCAGCATCTCCGGCCCAATCGGTACCGGAACCGACATCCTCGCTAAAGGGCTCCCCGCTGGAGAACATACCATTACCTTCACGGCAACTAACTCCGTAGGTCTTAACGCTTCACAAAGTGTTAAAGTTACCGTCAAATAAAGTCCTAAATCAGTCCTGGGCCAAGAAGGAAACTGCGGCATGAGCAGGGTGTGAAAATGCCGGAACAGAGGATCGGTGGGAAGACCAAACACGGCCTTCCCACCGATCCCGCATTTCCACACGAAGGCGGCAGTTCCTCTGGCCGCCTTCCCAACCAAAGCCAAAACCAAAAGCCAAAATCTTGTGCGATGTCTTGTTTTCGGGCAGCTGTGTAGCCTGGGAAAGTGTCACCCATCACTCCGGTCGCGCACTCGCCAATTCGGAGGGCACCATCGTTGCAAAGCCAGACGCCGCATATTCGGATCGCCTCTTTTTCTCCAACCCACCAGCGTGGCGATACTAATCGCACTCATACCTCAGATCATCTACGAAGTCCACCTGCGCAGTCTCCTTTGGAACCAGTAGATGCTCAAGCCCGGCACACGAAAAAGCTTCTTTCAGCATTCCTGTCGGCGGCGCAAAAGCAGAGTCGCTGCGATGCCGCATGCTCCCAGCAAGTAACTCGCAGGCTCGGGCACCGTCACAGTTTCTGAAGTCCTGATTACCAATTCGCGCGTCGAGTTTACCCCCGTCGCATTAAACAATGCCTCGTTCCCGGCGCCCCGTGCAAGCGAAGTCAGCGCCCCGCCAAGGGCAATCTGTCCGCTCTGGCTCTGAAGGTAAGAAATACCGGCCGCATTCAGGCTTACCTCGACGAAGCCGCTGATCGAACTCGGCACCACCACCGATCCATAAGATATCCCCGTCCCAAGATCGTTGAATGCCGCCAGTCCCCCGCTATTTCCGGTCAATGTTGCAATGGCGGTCGAAACATCAAACAGGCTGAACGTCTCCGATGAGTCGGTGCTCAGAAAGGCCGGAGAACCAATTTGCAGACGCAGCGTAGCGCTGGCAATGGTGCCGTTGACCGATGCGAGGTCAAACACGAAGTAATCCCGCAGCTCGATGTTGGGCGGGTTCGTCGCCGCGCCAAACCACCCCGCGGCGTAGTTATTCGAAAAGACTAACGTTCCGTTGTCGGCGTAGCTTCCGCTGTTCAACGCGCTCAGCGTGATGATAGCGGCTGGCGCGCACGCTGCGGCCAGCAAAAGTAAGATAAAAAGTTTGATGTTCATTCTGGTTCCTAAGTAAGGGTTAACGATCCCCCGACCGTAGAAGCGATTCTCGCGCCGCAAATCGATCAACCCTTCGAAAAATATTTGCAATAATTTTCACGGACCTCTGGTTCAAAAAAACAAGAATCTCGATTACTTCCACTCTCTCCGTGGATCGCACCAATCATGCCAACAACAAATCCAACTTTCACTTCAATCTTCAACTGAGTTCTCGCATATAAGTTACTGAAAACAAGCGACCCACCGTTACCGTCCGGCAAACCCCGCCACGTCGTACACCTACGATGCACTTTTGAAAAATTCAAAGACCAATTGGGCCATCGCCTTGCCGATATGCAACAGACCGCAACCCGCCACAAAAAAAAGATCAGAAACGAAACCAATTTTCCCCTCCACCCCAATCTGCACAAATCCAGCAAGAAAGCCCCAGATTCACCCCAGACCATTGACAATCCGCAATGAAAATCGCAATAATTTAATCTACGCAGCCCGTCCTGCTTCCCACGTAGTTTCCCTTCCTAGCCCTGTCACGCTAACCTCGATCTCGATACAATCAATAGAAAGTCTGGAAAAGAGAAATCGTGCTGCAATGAGTCTTGGCAAGTTGTCCTGTCAGTTAATTCTAGTAGTGTCATCTGTATTCGCACAGAGCCCCAACACCCCGGAATTTTTTGAAAACAAAATCCGCCCCATCCTGGCTAACAACTGCTTCAGTTGCCACACCAATACGGCCATGGGTGGTCTTCGTCTCGATAGCTCAGAGGCCATGCTCAAAGGCGGCGCAAAACGCGGTGCTGCTGTTGTGGCTGGCGATCCCGACAAAAGCGCACTCATCCTTGCCATCCGTCATTCAGACCCTGATCCCAAATCCCGCATGCCCTTGGGCAACAAGCTCAAAGACATTGAAATCGAATCTCTCACCGCTTGGGTCAAAGCCGGAGCCGTCTGGCCCAAATCCATCCCCACCGTTTCCAAGGTCAACGGTAAGTTTGTAATCTTCCCCGAACAAAAGAAATTCTGGTCCATGCTGCCTCTGCAGCAGCCCTCCCTCCCCACCGTCAAAGACCCCAAGTGGAGCAAGACCAATATCGACCGTTTCGTGCTCTCCAAGCTCGAAAAAGAAAACTTGAAGCCCGTCCGTTTCGCCACCCGCAACGACCTCATTCGTCGTGCCTACCTCGACCTCACCGGCCTTCCCCCAACCTACGACGAGATCCAGGCTTTCCTCAAAGACACCTCGCCCGAGGCCTACTCCAAAATTCTCGATAAGCTCCTCGCCTCGCCGCACTACGGTGAGCGCTGGGGCCGCGTCTGGCTCGACGTCGCCCGTTACGGCGAAGATGATTACCGCAGTCTCGATCCCATGCGGCGTGGCTACAATCCCTATCCCAACGCTTACATCTATCGCGACTGGGTCATCCAGGCCTTTAATGACGACATGCCCTACGGCACCTTCGTCAAGAGCCAGATCGCTGGCGATTTGATGGATGCAAAGTCTCTCCATAAGACTCTTCCCGGCACCGGTTTCATTGGTCTCGGCCCTTGGTATTACGACAACGGTTCTACTGAAGTCACCCGCGCCGACGAGCGTCACGACCGTGTCGATGTCGTCTCCCGCGGCTTCCTCGGCCTCACGGTCGCCTGCGCCCGCTGCCACGACCACAAATACGATCCCATCCCCCAGTCAGATTATTATGCCCTCGCTGGCGTCTTCTCCAACGTCACCTATGAGGAATACCCGCTCGCCCCCAAGAGCGTTATCGACGGCTTTAAGAGAATCGAAGATCAAATCGATTCCAAGCAAAAGATGATCGGCGAAATGCAAGGAAACCTCGGCAAGGGCCTCGCCCAGTCGCTCATCTTCCAAACCTCCAATTACATTCAGGGCGTCTTCGACGTATCGGGCCCCAAGAAGAGCGAAATTGCAACCGTAGTCGAAACCCGCAAGCTCGACTACGAACTCTTCGAGCGCTTCATCAAGTTCATGGCTAAGCCTCAGAAAAAATATCCTTACAAGGATGCCTGGCAGGCAATGATGAAGAAGCCGATGCCCAATGCCATGGAGGCAAAAAAGCTCGCCGACAAGTTCCAGGAAGACGCAGTAGCAGTCATGCTCGCCCGCAACGAGCTCGACGCCGAAAACAAAGTCATCGCCAGCAAAGCGCTCGATGGCACTAAACCTAAAAAGCGTTCCAATAAACCCTCAGACTTCGTCACCAACGACGACTTCTGCCCTGGCTGCGGTCTCCGCCTGAAGAACATGCCGGATGACCAGAGCAACCTCTACACCGAGCTCTTTCAGCGCGAACTTTCCGATACCGACGACCCCAATGCCATGGGCGAAATGGGCTTCCGCAACGTGAAGCCCGGCCTCTTCTCCTTCCGTGGCTGGGGCCTTGAAAGCCGCGTCGGATCTGAGTCCCAGGCCCAACTCGCAGCCATCCGCAAGGACATCGAAGAAGCCCGCAAGAAAATCGAACCTCATTACCCCTACTTGCACGGTATCAAAGATAAGCCGCTCGACCAGCTCTCAGAGTTGCCCATGGCCATTCGCGGCGATCCAATGCAACTTGGCGAAGAAGTCCCGCGCCACTTCCTCAGCGTTCTTTCCCAAGCCGATCCGCTGCCTCTTAAAGAAGGCAGCGGTCGTCTCCAACTGGCTGAAGCAATTCTCAAGCAGCCGATCAACAGCCGCGTCATCGTCAACCGCATCTGGAAGGGCCACTTCGGCTCCGGCATCGTCGATACCCCAAGCAACTTCGGCATCACCGGCGAGCGTCCCACCAACCCTGAACTCCTCGAGTATCTTGCTGCCTCCTTTGCTGCAAACGGCCAGTCCATCAAGAAGCTCCATAAAGAAATCATGCTGAGCTCCACCTTCCAGCTCGCCAGCGACA
>Ga0105046_10006920_pt1 | contig 17915 bp, 16 predicted proteins | sample MAT03_FD_78385 | JGI IMG/M metagenome (GOLD analysis project Ga0105046, IMG submission 78385) | Freshwater microbial communities from Lake Fryxell liftoff mats and glacier meltwater in Antarctica - MAT-03 (megahit assembly) | ecosystem: Environmental > Aquatic > Freshwater > Ice > Liftoff...
ACACGTACGTAGGCGTACATCATGAAAGCGGCAGTATTCCCTTCAAAACGGAGCATCTTGTCGTAGCTAAAGACATAATCGCTCATCCGATGGCAGGAGAGATCCGCATATTTAATAGCCCCTAAACCAAGGGCTTTCGCCAACGCATGTCGCTCATCGGCGGGTAGGTCTGCATTCCGTTCTTGAAGTATCGTGTCAGCTTTGGTGATAGCGGCTTGCAAAAGATCGACTAACTTTTCGGTTTCACCCGAACGTGTACGGAATTTTTTTCCATCCGTTCCTAAGACAAGTCCAAAACCAACGTGATCGAGACGTACGCGAGAAGGATCGTAGTAGCCCGCTTTTTTGCCCGCTTCAAAAACCATGGCAAAGTGCGTGGCTTGACCGGCATCGGTCACATAAATGATCCGATTGGCTTTTTCCACTTGTACACGGTGCTTAAGAGCTGCCATGTCGGTGGTGTCGTAGTTATAGCCCCCATCCGATTTTTGGATCATAAGCGGAAGGGATTCTCCTTCCCGATTGACAAACCCTTCTAAATAGACGCATTTGGCCCCATCTGATAGGGTCACAAGCCCTTTTTTCTCCAAATCTTGCACGATCCCTTCTAATAAAGGATTGTAAAACGATTCACCTCGCTCCACTTGACGCACATCTAAAAGTTCGTAAATTTCTTGATAGGCGGCACGTGAAATCGCACAAATCTGTTCCCACATTTTTTTCGAAACAGGATCCCCCCCTTGTAAAGCGACCACTTCCAATTGGGCGCTCTTTTTGAAAACAGGATCGTCATCAAAAGTGTTTTTGCTCGCTTTATACCACTGCATCAAATCGGCTAATGACGCTTTTTCTAAAGATCCAGGAGGGAGGGTTTTAATCCACGCAATCAACATGCCAAATGAAGTCCCCCAATCTCCAATATGATTGAGTCGCAAGACATCAAAACCGAGGTATTCGAAAACCCGCGCAATCGACTCTCCAATAATGGTGGAGCGTAAATGTCCAACGTGCATTTCTTTGGCGGTGTTGGGTGAGGAAAAGTCTACAACAACACGTTGATGTTGCGCAGCAAAAGGGGTGGGTGTTTGCAGATGTTTCTCTAAAGCTGCGTTCGAAAGGGTGATATTGATAAATCCCGGACCCGCAATGTCCCATTTTTCAATCCACGTATTAGGAGGAAGATGAGCTCCCAGCTTTTCCGCTACGGCACGCGGCGCCATTTTCACCGCTTTGCCAATTTTCATGGCCACATTACATTGGTAATGGCCAAATTGAAGGTGGGTGCTTTGCACAATCTCAATCGGCTCTTGAGAATCGGGAAAGGCTTTTTGACCTGCCTGTTGGAAAAGAGTGGTTAATTCAGCGCGCACCGTTCGCATAAAGGTAGTATACGCCCCTCATCCATCGGATGCAACTCTTAGACATTGAAAAAAATTCATTAATAGTTTATCGTTGCGTGTCGCATGCATTATATTTTAATTACTCTTTTACTCTCTTTTTCTCTTACAGCTATTGAACAATCGATTGTGCCTACCATGGAGAAATACGAGACCTTGAGTACCCTTTCTCAAGATAAGTTTGCTCCTGGCCAATGGATCGAGATCAAAGCGCTTCTCGCGCAAAAAGAGCAAAAGATTCGCCTGATGACCTACAATATGCTCTACGATCTTTGGAGCCATGGTTTGCAACCGGACGATCAATGGCCCTCCAGAATCCCGCGCATTCTTGAATTAATTGCAGAAGCCCATCCCGATATTATTGCCCCACAAGAGCTTCTCAACGAACAAATTTCTAGCTTACAAACTGCTTTAGCTGACGAATATGATTATTTTTCTCAAACTCCCTCTTCGGAAGAATCGAGCGGGTTGTTTGTCAAACGTTCCCGCTTCGTCATTATAAAGGGTGAGCGACTCGATCAAAAATTAACAAAAGTGGTGCTACAGGATCAGCAAACGGGTCTCAAATTTGTCGTTTATAACACCCATTTAGCATTTGGGAAAATTGCCAAACGGGAACAAGAAGCGCAGCGCATAGCCGAACTTGTAGCGGCAGAAAACCTGCCCACAATTGTCACAGGAGACTTAAATACATTTCCGGCGCGTCTTGATTTAGGTAAACTGCCGTTTTTTGATGGGAGCTATATTTTGCGTCTGCTCACCGCACACAACTTACGCGATGCGTTAGACCGCTCTCTCTTAGGTCATCTGGGACCTCTTTCTACCTTTACGAACGACCCTTCTGGTGTTACCCCTTTTTCGGGAACAGGGACCCCCGGTGTTTTCTTAGATCATATTCTGGTCACTCAAGATGTGAAGGTGATTCTGCATGCCGTCCAACCAGCGACGGTCGAAGGACACTACCCCTCTGATCACATGCCGCTATTCATGGACTTTGTTCTCGATAGTAGATAACTGAAATGCGCTCTACGAGAGAATAAATTTTTAACAAAACCTTACAGACTAATCGAAAAGAATCGGTTTTTGGCGACGCCCCACCAGATTCCGAAGGTTCTCTTCGGCAAGAGCATCTGCCAAAGCTGAGGTGGGTTCACCGGTGCGATGGGAAATTTTAAAAATGTCGAGTAACGTGTCATAGATGGCGTTGACCCGATCACGCGCAATCCGCGGATCGTAACCCCCTTCATCAAATTCGGCGGCTGCGTTAATGATGCCACCCGCGTTAATCACATAATCGGGCGCATATAAAATGTTTTTTTTTCTTAGCAATAGATCTACATGAGGTTCACTCAACTGGTTATTTGCAGACCCTGCAATCACCTGGCATTGAAGTTGGGAAACCGTTTCAGGTGTGAGAAAACGTCCCAATGCACAGGGAGCCATGATATCGCACGGGACAGACGCAATATCGTCAACGACACGGGCTCCGTACAGAAGTTCCAATTGATGCCTGAGTGGATGGTCGACATCGGAGAGAATGAGGTTGGCTCCTTCCCAAAAAAGAAGATTCGCAAGCTTGCCTCCCACCGCACCAACTCCTTGAATGGCGATTTTTTTTCCCCGCAAACAGACATCATTCCATTTAAATTTGGCCGCCGCCTTCATGCCTCGTAAAACGCCCCAGGCTGTGAAACGGCTGGGATCGCCGCTACTGTGTTCGCGCGGTAAGCAGGCGACATAGGGAGAAACAGTTCGGATCACTTCCATATCTTCCGGAGTGGATCCCACATCTTCCGCACAAATATAGAGACCGTGTAAGGAATCGAGGGCTTTTCCAAAACCTTCTAAGAGCGCTTGGGTTTTCTGAGTTTTAGCGTTGGCGATAATGACACTCTTGCCTCCCCCCAGCCCATCTTGAGCAAGAGCCGACTTATACGTCATGGCTTTAGAAAGACGCAGGGCATCCGCAAGCGCCTCGGCAGGACTTGAGTAGGGGTAAATCCGCGTTCCTCCTAAAGCGGGACCAAGACGGGTGCTATGGACGGAAATATAGCAATGTAATCCACTCTCAGGATCTTGAGCTTCAATGACCCGTTCATAACCTTCGACTTTTATTTCTTTTATCGTTATCATCGAAATTTTCCCTTGCTCCGTTAATCTTAAAGAACGTATGATCAGGGGGTAATTTGTCTGCCAGGGGTATCAATGACCAAAGTCGTCATCACAGAAGAAGATAAAAAGGCGCTAGCGCACTTTCTCCGAGATCACCCTAACCACGAGCTTGTCCATACCTATCTGTTTTTTATCGCAAACAAGTTTAAGCTACAACCAGTTCTCTTTGTACGCGATAAAATCATCTATCAGAGCACCGAAGAAGCGGTCAAACATCTCGAAAAAGACAGTAAGTTATGGCATGAAGCCGAAATCAAGATTACCTTCGGGAATCAAGGGGTTAACGATCAGACAAAAAAGATTTACATCTGCCCCTTTACGGGCAAAGTCTTTGGGGACAACACCCATCCGAACCCCCAAGATGCGATTTATGACTGGGTCTCTAGATGCCCTGAAAATACCGAGCGTATCGGCGGTCTTCGGGCCAAGCGTTTCTACGTATCTGAAGATGCCGAAGTGATCAAAGGGTACGCCGCAAAAGCAAAACCCAAAGAACCGATTACAAAAACAGTCTTTTCCTCGGTTTTAAGTGGTAAATTGTTCAGTACTAAGCAGGTTGTTATCGACGATTTTAAGAAAAATTACTTGAAATCGCTCACCTTGAACGAAGTACAAAATCAGAACAGATTTACGATTGAAACCGATTTCTTGGCCCTTATCCAAAAATATCTTGTCGAAGACAAAATCGCCTCTTTTGTAGAAGCGCTGGCGGAGATTGACGAGTTCTCCCCAATCGTTGAGCAATGGGTCGAAGCCGAATAACTGGTTCTGCTGAAGAAACAATGGCCTTTGGGCACGAGTGGGGGCGTACGCTTTCGCCTAATGACGTCATCTGCTTTTTTGGGGATCTTGGAGCGGGAAAAACAACCTTTATTAAAGGACTTGTCGAAGGGGCCACAGGACTTTCTACCTCAGCTGTTAGAAGCCCGACTTTTACTTACCTAAACATTTATGAAGGGACAAAACCCGTTTACCACTTCGATCTCTACCGCTTAAAACATGAGTCACAATTCCTCGAAATGGGGTTTGACGAATACTTCGAAGCGGGAGGTATTTGCTGTATTGAATGGGCCGAAAAAATCCCCTCTCTCCTCCCCTCCCGTCACACCAAATGTCTGTTCACTCATCTCGGAGAAGATCAACGTCAAATCGAGTGTCTTTTATGAAAGGTCGTGTGGCCCTCAATAAAGCAAAATTTATAACCACCGCTGTTTTACCCGCGGACTACCCCAAACTGCGTATTCCTGAAGTCGCGGTTGTGGGACGTTCGAATGTGGGAAAATCCAGCCTTCTCAATGATCTCTTTCAGCAAAAATCCCTTGTCAAAGTCTCCTGCACACCAGGTAAAACGCAACATCTGAATTTTTTTAATATCGAAGATAAGCTCTCTTTTGTGGACATTCCGGGTTACGGATATGCCGAAGTCCCCGCCTCAGTCCGAAAGCAATGGGGACCGATGGTGCAAGCCTACTTGGAAGGGCGGGACATGTTACAAGTGATCCTGTTCTTATTTGATATTCGTCGTGTACCTAACGAAGAAGATTTTCAAATGCTCGACTGGATTGCAGAAGCCGGTAAGTCGATGATTTTAGTGTTGACCAAAGTCGATAAAGTGACACAAAACGAAAAAGCCGCTTTTACTCAAAAAATTTTAAGTGGCTTTAGAGCCGCCAATCTGCACTACGTCCACTATTCCACGCTCAAAAGAACGGGACGTCCCGAGTTGGTCAAAATGCTCTTTGAAGCCCTTCAGGATACGCATGACACACCTTGAAAAAACAACCTTCATCTGTCTCGATTGTGAAACAACGGGATTAGATCCCGTCAAAGATCAAATCATTGAAGTGGGCGTTTTAAAATTTACCTTCGAAAACGAGGTGGATCAGTTTGAATCGCTGATCAACCCCCACTGTGAAATTCCTGAAACATCGATCAAAATCCATCACATTACCCCAGAAATGGTGGCTGACAAACCTGTGATCGAAGAGGTCCTTCCTCACTTGTTAGAGATGATTGGTCCCAGCATCATTATTGGTCATGGGATCGGTTTTGATGTCATGCTTCTGATTAATGCTGCAGAGCGCCTTCAAATGCCTTGTCAGCTCACACGCAACCGGCAAATTGATACCCTGCGTCTTGCACGTCATTATGGAGAATGCCCCGTCAATTCTCTGGAACAGCTCCGTCGTCACTTTAATGTGCCTGCCGAAGGAGCCCACCGGGCGATGGGGGATGTGCTTGTGAACGCCGAAGTTTTCAAACACCTCTGCCGCAAATTTCGCACCACCGATCAAATTTTCGAACTGCTGTCTAAACCCATTCAAATCAAAATCATGCCTCTCGGTCCTCACAAAGGACGTCCACTTAAAGAAATTCCTCTCGATTATCTCCATTGGGCAGCCAATAAAGATTTTGATCAAGATCTGCTTTTTTCCATTCGCACCGAACTTAAACGACGTAAACAAGGCAATCTGTTTACGCAGACGGCAAATCCATTTAACACTCTCTAAGTAGCGCGTGTCTATCGCTTTCTTTGAGGCGCGTAAGACGCATGCGCTTCACATCATTTGACTTACGAAAAAGTGCGTTTTCCATAGGCGAAATTTCCCCGTTTTGTCATCGTCAGGCTTGAGGTAACGGTGGAAATTACGCGGCAAGAGAACGGGCAAGTGATGGGCAGCGTCGAGTTTTGTCTCGATGAAGGGATCGTGGATGATCTGTTTGTCGCACCGAAATTTCGCCGTTTGGGTATCGGATCTTCTCTTTTGAAAGCGTGTGAAGAGGAGGGTCAAAAGGAGGGACTTCCGATCCTCGTGTGCCGTTTTCATACAGGGGAAGAGGGGATGTATGAACTGCTCACCCATTGTGGATGGTCAGCGCCTGTGACCTATACAACGTTGTACCGATTTGATGTTTCACTTTTTAATCCTCCCTGGTTTGACCCGCCCCCCAGTTTGCCGCACAAATACCAATTTTTCCCGTGGCGCGCGCTTTCACCCTCCGAGAGAGCTTTAATCGAAAGACAAGAGAAATCAGGGACTTTTCCTTTAGAACTTTCTCCTATTGATCCTGATGACCCTTATGAGCCCTTAACAAGTGTTGGACTCCGTTATGAAGGAGAGCTTGCCGGCTGGGTCATCACCCATAAGGAGGGACCCGATAAAATTCGCTACGGTTCCTTTTTTCTTTACCGGGAACACCGTGGTTCAGGAGCCGCGGCGGCTTTGCTGACCGAAGCCATCCGCCTGCAAAAAATCTCTCCTTTCCGATGGAGCTTCTTTGAAGTCAACCCCCTCCTGTCTCCCCTTTATTGGGAGCGTTTTGCGAAGAAGCGGCTAGAGCCCTACGCCATGGCGATTGAGCACGGCTTAAAGAGCTGGAAGAAAATCTAAACTAAATATGTTATAATAAAGAGTAAGGGAATTGAATTAATTCTCTCCTTCTTTTGGAAATACTTAAATTTGAGGAGCTCTTATGTCAACAGTGGATCCTCTCCCTCCTCCTCTTTCAGGGGGACCCTTTCCCGAAATCCCTAACGATTCGGCCCCAAATGGTGTCTCTTTGAGTTATCAAATTACCGATAATATCTCCCCTAGCACTCAAGCCCCCACTTCGGACCATGTGATTCTGCGGGACTTCAACCATGAAGTGAATTCGGCTTTGACCGCGCAACGTTTACAAGATGCTCTAGCACGCATGATGGACCCCAAAACCCTTTCAGGTGTTGCTGACGATCTCCGTAACTCCATACAAATCTTACGTCAAGATATCGACACTGTAAACTCGTTTACCTTCCTTCAAGATAATGCGCAAAACATTTATGCCACAGTCATTGTGCCGACTTACAATTCTTATAATGATCTCTCCACCACGTACAACACGGAATTGACACGTGCGGGTGGTTTGTATGATCAAATCTCCGCTTACAACAATGCAGTCGCGGCTTATAACACCGCAGGTACTACCTATAACGCCGCTATAGCAACTTGGAATCAAGCACAAATCGATTTCGCGCAAGGAACGATAAACCAGGCTCAATTGGATGCGGCCCAAGCCACATACGACGCCGCAACCCTCGACTTTAACAATGCGGTGGCCACTTTTAATACGGCTATCGCTACTTACAACGGGTATGTCACAGGCACTTTTCAACCTCTATTGTCCACTATTCAATCCCAATTAGGAGGATTGAGTGTTGCGATTAACCAATACAATGATTTCGTGGATCAGTTGAATGCCCTTTCTGCGCAGCTTAGCCAACCTGCCACCTATTATTCACCCATCTCGGCCTCAAGTGATTTTCCCAGTTCATGGCCCACCATTCCCTCAGCTCCTCTAGTACCTACAACAGTGGACACAGTCAATCCTCCAAGTCTCACAACAGGCTTAACACTTCCTCCCGCTTTTAGCTCCGTCGATCTGCAAGTGCTCTACTTAGATCCCCGACTTCCCCTTTTGGAATACAATAAAAACACCGTGTTAGCGCGCCAAGTGGCTAACCAAATCAATGACAATATCGATGATAAATCGTTGATCAGACGGAAGTCGACAACGGCTCCCATCGGAGGAGCTGGAGCTAGCATTTTCTTAGCCATTGCGGGCAACCAAATCTCCATTCCTCCCAACATCGAATCGATTGTAAGTCGTCATTTATTTGCGATGCTCATTAAAGCTTCAGGCGTCCCCACGGGATCCCCTCTCGTCGACTCGATCGCTTTAGTCACAACCCTTTTATTGGATCGAGGACAATTACTCGGAGCCGGTCTTGCCAAAGCGTTACTAGGGGGAGCTACCAATGCTCCCACAGGCACATTGGATTTGGTGGCTTCGACGGCTCTTCTGACGAATACACTTTCGTTTGCGTCTCAACCGGCCCTTAAAGCGATTTTCGTCAATCTGTTAGCGACCTTTCCCGAATATGCCTCTCTCCCCACCGATCAACAGGATAAACTAGCCGGTATCATTGCCAACGATGTGGGTTACACCTTAGTTGAAATTGCCCTCAATAAATTGGCTCAATCTTTAGGTTTACCGGGTCTGTCCGCCCAAGTCGTCCGCGCTGTGGCCGGAGAATCTTCTGTGGAAGCGACGGACATTTTAGAAAATCGGGATCCAGCGACAGTCGTTTTCCTAGAAAAAACGTTGACTGACGCGATTGTGAAACAACTAGAAATCAGTCGAGAAGAAGCGCAAAAACTGGCAGATAATGCTCTTGAAAGCTCTCAACAACTTCAAACGGCTTTAGACCAGAGCATCAAAGCCGCTGGAATCGCACAGTCTGACGAGACGGTCGCCCAAATTCTCGCCACCACAAGCCAATCGATTGCGCAATCCTTTGTCAATCTAGCCAGTCACCAAATCGCCTTGGCAAGTGCGGCGACCCAACAAGAATTTGATCGAAAAGATCTCGATGTAGCGGAGGCTATCCGTTTAGCACAGAATTTAGTCGGAGCAGGAGTGAATAACCTACAAGCCAATGCTGAAGCGGCCTTGATCGCCACGGGAAGTTTTTCCGACCAGGAAGCGAAAGCTGCGGCGCGCCGTATCTCAGGGGCTGTGCCTCCTCAAGCACTTTTGACTAGTGTGCATGTCGATAATGCCTCGATCGACGTCTTAAGCAGCTTCTTAGTCGATACTGTCCGCTCTCAAACCTTCTACATACTGGGGCCTCAAAAAGCGCAATACCTGGCTGAAACGTTAAATGCGGCGATGTTCACTTCTCCCCATTCAGTGCTGAATCTACTTCGGAATCACCGCGAAATCGATCAAGAAGCCGATACGCGGCTCGAAGAAACGCTCAAAACCACAGACCATGCTTTTCGTCAACCGCAAGAACACCTCACTCATCTTGCTATGTTGTTGATTTCCAATAGCGGAACGAGTATTCAATCGCCCAATCAGCTCCATGAAAAAAGCGTTATACAAGTGTAAAGTATTTTTTTTGATACTGTGCTATAATAAAGATAGGGCTGTAAGAATCTTATTAGTTGGAGGGTGAATTTCACCCGCCAAAGGAGTTATCCATGCCGGACCCAGTCAACCTAGATCGTATTCCGGTCTATGGGATCAGCAATTTTAGCAATTTGATGACCTACATCTACACGGAATATGATTATACCAATGGTTTGATGGTCTCCTCAGGAGATGGAACAGGTTACAATGATTATTTCCAAGTCATTTACCAAGTCTACTCCAAAGGGGTGCAGATCAATTATAATGCCGCTGGTTCATTCAACAGCATTACCCCCATAAATGGCACGGCGATTAGCCAAGCCGACGCTGATGCGGTTGCGGATGCGCTTCGAGGATTAGCCGCTCTGGCTGTCAACGGTAAAACATTACCAGTTGACGCTACTCGCCCTGATACTCCTTACAAAAAATACTTTTTAACGGTCGACATGGCCCGCAATCTCGATGCCTTGTATCGAACCTTTGTGGCCGCTGGCATCGATGTCAATAGCGTTTTAGCAGGGGGTGGCATTACCCAAATACAATTACAAAACTGGAAAGATCTCTCCATTCTCTCGTCCACGACGCAAACCGTGATGATTGATGGAGCCAATATTCCCGCTGGCAACCGTTCCTTACAAGCCTTGATTGAACTGGAGTATGTTAAAACCGCGAACGAGCTTATCAATGCCAAAATGACAGATCTTGAAAAGGCTCTTTCGACCACCAAAAATGTTCTAGATACCTTGACACAGTTGCAACAACTGCACAATCAGTTAACCACTGTGGGTAAATCGTCGATTGAAAAATTCATGTTCCAGCTCGAATCGGGAGGTCAATTTGTGACTTTCAACTATAACAAGAAGGTCTATACGTACGTCGATAACTCGGGAAATTTGACAGAAGTGAGTATCGACAGTGGTTCAGAATGGGTTGAAAAAGTATGGACAAAAGCGGCCAGTGCTTATTTCGGATCTCCTATATCTCCTCAAATTGTGAGCACTTATGTGACTTACAACTCGATCGGTCAGCCTGTGACCTTGCTCACAGCTGGTTTAGATGCGATCAAGGACTTGCTCCGTTTAAAATCCTCGATTGCGATCGAATTAAGTAACCTCGATGGTATTACTTCCGCCGCCGATAAAAGCAATCCAGCTTCCCTATTTGGTCGGTTGAAGGCCGTGCTCTCAGACTTGAATTCACGACTTGTATATAGCGGATCTGGAGGTCCTATCACGCTGAATTCGACCGATTTAACCGGTCCTACAACGCGGCTACTTAGCGCCTTCAGTAACTGGATGCTTGACTCCTATGACAAACGAACTGAGAGTGGGGCCAATGCCGCCAATGCCGGGCGTATTCAAGATAACTTAACACAAGCGTTAACTGCTGGACAATCCTTAAACGATAGTCAAAAACAGGATGTACGAAACTTCCTGTTTATCTTCGAAGAGTATTACAAATCCGCTTCGTCGATTTTACAAGCTATTTCGCAGATTATTACTAAAATGGCCCAAGGCATTTACCGCTAAAAAGGAGGGTTTATGCCAGACGATTTCAAAAGTACTTATACAGGTGTTGGGTATCTCGATGAGCCCTACTACCAGAAAACAGAATATCTCTATCAAACACCGCCGACGGCTTCTCCCACCCTTCTTTCGGCGTATTTGACAAACGAATACACCTCTTTTCCCCATAACGGAAATACCGTGGATGGTTTCTTCGCCCAATATTCGGCAGCGAATCCTATGCCGCAAACATGGGATGCTTTTATCACCGCTTTTCGCAGTTATTTAGGTATTACAGGTCTTTCAGGACCCGATGACCTGAATACATCAGGCGCGCTCTATCAACTGGCTTTAGGAAGCGGGGGTTTCAAAAGCACGTACGGGATCCTCTCCTCCAATGCGTATTGGTCCACTCTCGCCACACAACTTGGATTTGCAAATACCGATGATTTGTCGGTCTATTTATTCGAACAAGCCTTCTCTAAATACTTACAAAACTACCCCTTCAATACGCAAACGGCGACTTTGAATGGAACCTATAAAAACGTGGCCGCAAGTTCGCCTGGACCTTGGGCCAATAATACGTTAGCGGTTAGTGGCAACTGGGGAGACTTCCAAGCCCAGAATGTCACCATGCAAGATGACTTTTTGGCAGCAGCTCAGGCGTACGGTTTTTCCACCGTTCCTCAAGATCTGCTCACTCAAATTGTTTACAACGCCTTGCAGAAAAATGGCACCTGGAACGAAGGGTATTTTACCCCAGATTCCGGGTATAACGAGTACGTGAAACAAGTAGTGGCCGCTTATACGCAAGCGATTGCTGGAACTATCAATGTAGGCACTACTACCGTGGGAGCGTCCACTTCGAAAGTCAATATTCTGAATCGCATCCTGGAACTCCTGATCGACATGATCGATACGTTGCAAAAAGTGGCAGGAGTGCAATCAGATAGGCTGACGTTCTTGACCTCTTGGCAAAGAGCTTATACCGACCTGCAAAACCAGGTTCCTACCTTCGTCGATGGAGGTAACTACGTTATTGGAGATATTAGTGGTGGAGATACAGGGCGCCAAAAAGCGAACCAGTTAGATACCGCCTTCGTCGAAACATTACGTAACAACCGTTCGGTGATCAGCGATGACGCCAAATCGGTCCAATCCACGATCAATAACAGTAGTGACGCCGTGCAACAACAAACCAGTATGGCCACAGCTATTTTACAGACGTTTGCCACGATTTTAGCTGCGATCTACAAATAAGTTGGCATGTTCCCTGCACTTACAAGGTGCAAATCCCCAGTCCCGGAGGAGATTATGAAAGATACACGTGAAGTAACCAAAGATGCAGCCGCGGAGGCTGCCGCCCAACTCGGGGGCCGAAATGCCGAAGGGGTATCGGGAATGGCGAAACGGACCTTTACCGGGAATATGCAAATTAAAGATGTGCTAGGGCTCTCAGATGAAATGGTAGAGGGAATTTACGGACAAGCTTATTTACTCTACAACACAGGTAAATATCGAGATGCCTCAGAGGTTTTTCGCTTACTCATCATGATGAAATCGACAGAACCCAAATTCATGATGGGGCTTGCGGCTTGTTACCATATGTTAAAAGAATACGACCCTGCTGCTTCGACCTATATTCTTTGTAGCGTATTGGATCCCACAAGCCCTCTTCCTCAATTCCATGCGAGTGATTGCTACATTCAAATGGGAGATAAAGCCTCAGCCATCGTGGCGCTCGAAATGGCGATTAAACGGGCTGAAACCAAACCTGAATATCAGGTGTTGAAAGAAAGAGCCGCCATTACTCTCGAAGGGTTAAAAAAAGAGCTCGCCCGTCCTTGAATAGGAGTTCATTATTAGGAGTCCACTAATATGGCTGACCTTAATTTAAATACCGGAACATCCCAAATCCCAGTAGGACCCTCTATGGTTCCTACCGACACCTCGCAAGTCACCTCAACAAATGTTGCCAATCGGACAGAATTGGGAGTTAAAGACCAACTCATCCAGGCTCCTACATCCCCTCAAATACAAGCTAATGTCCAACCTCAAACCCCTGTACTTCCAGTTCCTCTTCCTGTTTCTTTACCTGCCATCTCCCCAAATAATTTATTTGGCGCTCTCTCCAATATGGATAGCGCCACTTTAGAAGCTTTGACTTCAGGGATGACTTCAACAGCTGGATTAGCGGCAGAACAAGCCGTGGATAGAAGAATCAATACGGGAGAGACAGCTCCCAAAACACCCACCACTGCGACAGCTCCTAAAGGCAGCGTTCCCAACACCCCTCCTGCCGCCATTAGCACCGAAGACCTTCAAATTCTCTTAAATTTTGTCTCTCCCGATCCAGCGAATGCTGTTTGGGATGATCCGACTCCGGCGCCGGCTTTTGATGGAATAGGCAATCCCCATACTATTCAAACCACAATCGTACAAGGGGCACAGATCGCGAAACCCGAAGATTCGATTGCCACCAAAACGTTGCTCTCTTTAGTCCATACAGGCATTGAAGCAGTGGCCGTAGGCGCGACCCAAGTGGCTCCCGCTCTTCCTGAAGGGGAAGCCAAAGTGTCGTATGAAAATTATCTTTCTCTTGTTGCCAAGGCATTAAGTAAATTTGCCGAAGCCATGCAACAGCAAATTTCCACTTCAGAACAAAATAGAGCGTGGGGTAATGCGCAGTTAGAAGCTGACCGACATCAGCGGGAAACACAAGAAAAAAAACAGCACGAAATTAAACGAAAACAAGATAAAGCCGCCAAAAAAGCTCATAAAAAACAAAAAATTTCCAAAATTTTTGAGAAAGTAACAGGCTCTTTAGGAATTGTCATGAGTGCTGCCATGATTGTGGTAGGGGTTGCAATGATCGGTACGGTTGGAGCCGCTCCACTTGGCGCGATGATTATCGCATTTGCGATTGGATCGGCTTTAGATAGTACAGTCTCGTTAGCAGGTGGACCCTCCATCTTTGGATTAGTTGGACAAGAGGCCATGAAAGCCTCGGATGCAATTGTCAAATCGATGCCTCTTTCGGCAGAAGGAAAAGAAAAACTTTCGATGGTGATGCAAGTGGCCTTTTATGTGGTGGCTGCCATCGCTATTGTGGCTGTTGCTACTCTAGCAGGTCCCTTGGGATTAGTGGTTCTCGCCATGGCGATTGCTCCCTTTATGCAGTTTATTCAAGCGTCAGGTATTGTGGAACGCAGCCTGGTCACACTTTACGGGGTTTCAAAAGAACGAGCCGGTTGGGCTTCCTTTGCGGTCTTTATTACGATTCAAATGGCGGCCATGTTTGTCAGCTTAGGAGCTGGCATAGTGATGATGGTAGCCATGCCTGCCGCTATGCCTGCTGCCTTTTCCTCTGTGATCACCAATGTACTTAACACGACTATACGTTCATTACAAAGAGCCGCTGAAACAGCCAGTGAAATTATGCAAGTCGTCATCAAAATTTTAATCAAACTCATTCAGATCATGTTGCGTACACTTCAAATCATTCAAAAAATGGCAAATGTGGCAGATGATTTAGAATCCCTTGTGAACCAAATGTTAAACTTGGTTCAAGGGATTATGCAAGTGGGACAAGGAACTTCTGAGGTGGGACGTGCCGTATTAGAAGGGACAGCTGAAATGGATAATTACAACGTACAGGCTCAAATAGCGCGTATCCAAGCTAGTTTGGATGCCGAGGTCGAATTGACCCAAACATTGATTAAATTGATCAAAAAGTTGATGCAAGAACTTTTGGATGGTTCACGCGAAATGGCTGAGTTTGCCGCTTCCGTCAATAAATCCATTGCAAAATTGTTTGACCAAGCAAGCAATATGGCTTCAGCCGCCGTATCTGCAGCATAAGGAATAGTGTATGAAAACAATTGAGGAACTCATTCATGAACGTCTTCAAGAACAGAGTCAGGATAAAAATATAAATCCGGCGCTCTTAAAAAAAGAAAAAGAAATCCTCGAAGATGTCTTTTTGAATGGAAAAAGCATGGGAAAATCGATCGGGATTTCTGAAGAGATGATTCGATTCATGTACAATGAAGGATGCCGCCTTTACTCGGCAGGCAAATATAAAGAGGCAAGCCAATGCTTCCATCTTCTCGTTATGCTCGATGGTAACTTTGCCCGTTATTCCTTCGGGGCTGCAGCTTGTCATCACTTATTGAAAGAGTATGAAGAGGCCTTTTCACTTTATTTTAATGCCGCTCAACTCGATCAAGAAGATCCACTTCCTTTTTATCATATGTTTGACTGTTTGATGGCTCTTGATGATCCGGAATTTGCCTCTGTGATGTTAATGACGGCGATTGATCGGATGAAAAAAGACCCTAAATACAGTCAATTGCAAGTGAAAGCGGAACTGTCCCTTAAAGGGCTTGAGGAGAGCCTTAAAAAAGACAACGCATGACAGCACCTGGACAAATTTTAAATATGGGAGGTCATACACCTCCCGATCCGACGCCCATCTTCAATTCGCAAATGACGGCGGCGCAAGCCAACCTTGAAAAAGCGATGATGACGGTACGGGATACATTAGAATACTCCCTAGCTGAGACGGGGAAACGAGGCCATTTCGACTATAAATCAGAAAATCCTCGTTTGACCCGTCCTGGCTTGGGAGCTTTAGGTGTCCATACGCGTGGACTTCAAGATCAAGCCCAATGGGAAGTGGCCTTTGATGCCTTGATAAAAGGGCTACCGGAAGAGGTCGCTAATGAGGTGCTTAACGGCAATCCCGCTTTTGCAGACCTTAGGACAGCATTAGAACTTTCGGCTAAAGTGGAAACACAATTAGCACGTGTTCTCAACGCTGTCCAACGTGAATATGTGCAGGCTTCTATTAAAGCCAATACAGCCTTGACGGATCAAGCCAAGGCTGTATTATTAACCACAGGCCATGAAGCCTTACAAGAGGTGCGCCTTGTACTCGAAGAGTTGGGAAGAAATCACCCCGAATTTGATCAGCTATTGGGGACGTTTAATCAGCTACAAGAACTCCTTAAGGAGTTTTAAATGGAGGAGCTGCAGCCTCAAACCTCCCTTCTGGAACGGGTGACACTTCTCCATCAGAATTACAAACGAAGAAAGGGGAGCCAATTACAAATCGCAGGCCCCCTTTTAGAAATGACAGAGCTGCTGATGCAAGCCCAAGGAATGCCCATCGCGAGCCGCTCGATGTTGTTGACATTAGCCATCTCTTTACAAGGGTGGGCCGATGAGAAAAGCGCGCTTAAGATCGTGAGCCCCGATTTCGAGAAGCTATGTGAGATCTTAGGCACCTTAACGATGTCCCACGAGAGTGACTCCGCCTTAAAAAGATTGGCGGTTTACTATTACGCTTTTGCTTTAGCCGCCACCTTAGGAATGATGGGAATCACCGATCGAAAAGAGACCCAAAGTGCGTCTTCTATTCCGACTTGGGTATTGATGCGACAGATTTTAGTTCAATCAGAAGGATTGAAACGGATTTACTACGAAATGGGGGCCTCTCTCGGATTGCCCCCTAAAAAAAGCGAATGGATGGCTCAGGTGGTCGAATCGATCGTAATCGCTCTCACCTCACCTGAAGAGCGACAGGAGGCCTTAGGCGGGCATTTAAAAAGCCTTCTGATCAAAATCGAATCTTCTTTGCCCGAAGAAGAAAACAGCCTCAAGGGAGCTTTGCAAGAAACCATTCGCTCACTTGAGGAACAGAGTTTTGAAGGTATTAAAATGACCTGGAATGATTGGCTAGAAGAGCAAGGGATAGGACTCGACGCTCTTTTAGAGGATGTAAAAATCCTTCGGAAATTGGGCTTACGACTGACTGCTTTAGGAGAAGTCGAATCCACTTCGAGCATGGTTTCATTTGCAGGTTAAAAGGAGTGTTTATGGCTGACTTACATATTGGACCTTCCCTTCCTCCCCCTCAATCGAATGGTCCGATCGATAAAGGTAAATTTTTTCAAAACGGGCCTCGCGACCCAAAAGGAATTGAAACTGACCCTACTATGCTTAAAACCGGCCCTTCCTCTGACATGACCATTTATCGGGAAGAAGGCGTCTCCGCAACGGCTTCAGAAAGTGCGATTATTTCTGCGGATCCACTGGCTGCCGTTTTGACCTCTTCCGTCCAATCGATGGCAGGCCCTTCTGGAGTGCGCGCTTTCTATGGAAAAGTCGTGGCCCATGCGCCCCAATTGATTTCCTTTCCTCCCTTGGAAAATGCCGCGGCTAGCAGTTTGATCGCACAAAGTAGCAACCCTTTCTTTGCCCCTTCTTTTATGTCTATGATGGTCGTGAGTATGACGAAACTGGCCAAAGTGATGAGCATGATTAAAGTAGAAGAGGGCAAGTGGGAAGTCACAGAGATGAAACTACGGATTGAATTAGGACAAGAAATTGCTAATAATTGCCTCAGAATTGGTAAGCTTAAAGCGGAGATGTATAAACGGTTAGCGACAGCTGCGGCCATTGGGATGGCTTTTGGGATCGCCGCTGGAGCCACAACCATTGCTGGGGGTATGTTCAGTACAACTAGAGGCGCAAAGATGAGCGCCACCCAAACCGGGGCTACAAAAGCCCGTGGTATCAATAGTGTGTTTGATGGAGCTGCTTCCTCGACTAATGCGATTGGGCAAGGGATCAAAGGCATTTATGAGAATCAGGTGCAAGGAAAATACCAATCCCTTATCTCTCGGCAAGAGGCCATTCGGGCTATTTTGGATACTAGTGCGGAAATGGTACGTAAAGGAATGGACCAAGCCTCTGAAGCTTTTAAAGAGGCCACCAGTATGATTGATCAGCTCTATCAAAATCTGAAATCGTGGGCTGATTCGATCGCTAACTCCATTTTTTCAAGGTAAGACATGGAAGCCCTGCTTTCACAACTAGCTGCCTA
>Ga0105046_10006922_pt1 | contig 17913 bp, 16 predicted proteins | sample MAT03_FD_78385 | JGI IMG/M metagenome (GOLD analysis project Ga0105046, IMG submission 78385) | Freshwater microbial communities from Lake Fryxell liftoff mats and glacier meltwater in Antarctica - MAT-03 (megahit assembly) | ecosystem: Environmental > Aquatic > Freshwater > Ice > Liftoff...
CGACGTTTCCGACCAGAAGGACCGCAACTACTTCAAGTCCTGCTACGTCCGCTCGCCGGGCGGCGCGCTTTTCGAGATCGCCTGGTCAGTGCCGGCAGGCTGGACGGTGGACGAACCGGCCGGCCAGACCGGCAAGACGCTGGTGTTCCCGCCATGGTTCGAGGACCGCAAGGCCGAGATGGTTGCCGGGCTCGAAGAGTTCAAATGGCAGTAGGGAGCCGGCTATGAGCGCGATGGCGCCGTTCGTCTTTGGCGGGCTAAGATCGCGCGTGGTCTTCGCGCGAGGCGCCATCGAACGCACCGGCGAGGAAATCGACAGGCTCGGACGGTCGCGAGCGCTTGTGCTCTCGACGCCGGCGCAGGCCGACGATGCAGAGGCTCTGGCCGGGCGGTTGGGCGAACGCGCGGCCGGCGTCTTTACCGGAGCGACCATGCACACGCCTGTCGAGGTCACCGAAGCGGCGCTGGCCGTCTTCAACGATCTCGGCGCGGACTGCGTCGTCTCCTTCGGCGGCGGCTCCACGATCGGCCTTGGCAAGGCGATCGCCGTCAGGACCGGGGCCGACCAGATCGCCATTCCCACGACCTATGCCGGGTCGGAGATGACCGACATACTTGGCGAAACGCAAGGCGGCGAGAAGACCACCCGCCGCGATCCTGCCATCCTGCCGGAGACCGTCATCTACGACGTCGACCTCACCCTTGGACTGCCGGTCGGCATGTCCGCTACGTCGGGGCTGAACGCGTTGGCTCATGCCGCCGAGGCGCTCTACGCGGTTGACCGCAATCCCATCATAACGTTGATGGCGGGCGAGGCGGTGCGCGCGCTGACCGCCGGCCTGCCGGGCGTGGTGGCGGCGCCTCTTGACCGCGCGGCTCGTTCAAAGGCGCAGTATGGCGCGTGGCTCTGCGGCGCCTGCCTCGGCAGCTCCTCGATGGCCTTGCACCACAAGCTCTGCCATGTGCTTGGCGGCAGCTTCAATCTTGCGCATGCCGAGACGCATTCGGTCATGCTCCCCCATACCGTGGGTTTCAACGCATTCGCTGCGCCCGAATTGTTGGCGCCCATCGAAGAAGCACTGGGCGCAAGCGCGGGCATCGCGCTGCATCGCTTTGCCGCCGGGCTCGGCGCACCGACGAGGCTTTCAGATATCGGGCTGCGGCGCGGGGACATCGCGACGGCCGCCGACATCGCGATGCGCAATCCGTACGCGAATCCCAGGCCGTTCTCGCGCGACGACATCGTCCACATTCTCGAGAATGCCTACGCCGGAACTACTCCGCCTTACTGACAGTGCCGAACATCCGATTTTTCGCAGGGAGGAAAGCGATGATAAACCGAAGGAAACTACTCAAGACTGCAGCCGCAACCGGCCTGGTGGCCGCCGCAGGTCCATTTCCGATGCCGGCGATCGCCCAGGGGCGTGCCGTCAAGATCGGCTATGTGAGCCCGCAGACAGGCCCGCTCGCCGCTTTCGCCGAAGCCGACCAGTTCACGCTCGACGTTTTCCGCGAAGTGACCGGAAAGCTAGGCCTCGACATCGAGGTCATCGTCAAGGACAGCCAGTCCAACCCCAACCGCGCGGCCGACGTGGCGCGTGAACTAATCGTCGACGACGAGATCAACCTGATGGTGGTGGCCTCGACGCCTGAGACCACAAACCCGGTTACCACGACCTGCGAAGCCGAGCAGATGCCGTGCATCTCGACAATGGCGCCATGGCAGCCGTGGTTCATCGGCCAGCAGGCCAATCCCGGCGCGCCCGACAGCTGGAAGCCGTTCGACTATTCCTACCACTTCTTCTGGGGCCTCGAGGACGTGATCGCGGTGTTCACCAACATGTGGGCCCAGGTCGAGACCAACAAGCAGGTCGGCGGCCTGTTCCCCAATGACGGCGACGGCAACGCATGGGGCGATCCGAATGTCGGCTTCCCGCCGGTACTTACCAAGCAGGGCTACACGCTGACAGATCCGGGCCGCTACCAGAACCTGACGGACGATTTCTCCGCACAGATCAACGCCTTCCGCCAGGCCAAGGTGGAGATCGTCACCGGCGTCATGATCCCGCCGGACTTCACGACCTTCTGGAACCAGGCAAAGCAGCAGGGGTTCACGCCGAAGGTCGCCTCGATGGGCAAGGCGATCCTGTTCCCGCAGGCGGTCGAGGCGCTCGGAAATTCGGGCAACAACCTCTCTTCGGAGGTCTGGTGGTCGCCGAGCCATCCGTTCAAGTCCTCGATGACCGACATGAGTTCGGCGGACCTTGCCGCCGGCTTCACCGAGGCGACCAAGCGGCCGTGGACGCAGCCGATCGGTTTCATCCATGCGCTGTTCGAGGTGGCGCTGGACGTGGTCAAGCGGTCGAACGATCCGACCGACGGGGAAGCGGTCGCCGCGGCGATCGCCGCCACGAAACTCGACACGATCGTTGGTCCCGTCGCCTGGGACGGAGCAAACCTGCCTCCCTTCGCGCAGAAAAACGTCAGCAAGACCCCTCTCGTCGGGGGGCAATGGCGGTTGAAGGACGGTGGCGGCTACGATCTCGTCATCACCGACAACAAGACGGCGCCGAACATCCCGACCGGCGGCAAGATGGAGCCGATTGCGTGATGGTTCCGACATTTTTCCTCTCCCCGTTCGCGGGGGGAGGAAAGGCTCGATAATGCCTGTCCTCGAACTCCACGACGTGTCGAAGAGCTTCGGCGCCCTGAAGGTGGCGCAGGGGATTTCTTTTGCCGTCGAGAACGGCGAAGCGCTCGGCATCATCGGTCCGAACGGCGCCGGCAAGTCGACGCTGTTCAACCTGATCACCGGAAACATAGCGCTCGATGCTGGCTCGATTGTTTTCGACGGCGAGGATGTGACGCGCGTGCCACCCATGCGGCGATGTGCTGCCGGCCTTGGGCGGACCTTCCAGATTCCGCAGCCCTTCTCGAAGCTGACCGTCTTCGAAAATCTGCTGGTGGCGGCGGGTTTCGGGGCCGCGGCGACGGAGGCGGAAGCGGTCGATCGTTGCGCGGACATTCTCACACAGACGGGGCTGATCGAGAAGGCAAATGCGACGGCGGGTAGCCTTTCGCTCCTGGAGCGCAAGCGGCTTGAACTGGCCCGCGCACTTGCAACCGACCCGAAAGTGCTTCTGCTTGACGAGATCGCCGGCGGGCTGACTGAAGGCGAGTGCGCCGCACTTGTGAAGACCATCCGCGCCGTTCATGCGCGCGGCGTGTCGATTATCTGGATCGAGCATGTGCTTCACGCGCTGAACTCTGTCGTCGAACGGCTGCTCGTGCTCCATTTCGGCAGTGTCATCGGAATCGGCGCCCCGGACGAGATCATGGCGTCCAAGGATGTGCGCGAGATCTACCTTGGGATCGAGGTATGATGGCGCTTCTCGAAACCCATGGGCTGACTGCCTTCTACGGCGATTTCCAGGCGCTTTTCGGGGTGGATGTCTCGCTCCACGAGGGCGAGACCGTGGCGATTATCGGCGCAAACGGTGCCGGAAAGTCGACGCTGATGCGCTCGATCTCCGGCGTGATCGCCAACGCACGCGATGCCATCCGCTTCGAGGGCGATGCCATAGGCGACCTGCCTGCTGCCAAGGTGGTCGCGAGGGGTATTGCCATGGTGCCCGAGGGGCGCAAGCTCTTTGCGTCGCTGAGCGTCGAGGAGAATCTGCTGATGGGCCGCTACGGCCGCAAGGTCGACGGCCCCTGGTCGCTTGGCTCTGTATATGAACTCTTTCCGATCCTGGAGGAGCGGCGCGACCAGCCGAGCACGTCGCTGTCGGGCGGCCAGCAGCAGATGGTCGCTATCGGCCGCGCGCTGATGTCCAACCCGCGCGTGCTGCTCTGCGATGAGATCAGCCTCGGCCTGGCGCCCGTCGTCATCCGCGACATCTACGCAGCCTTTCCACGAATCAAGGACAGCGGCGCTTCGATCATCATCGTGGAGCAGGACATCGGGCAGGCGATGAAGGTGGCGGACCGCGTCTATTGCATGATGGAAGGCCGCGTCACGCTGGAGGGCAGGGCAGGCGACCTCGGCCGCGACGCCATCCACGCCGCCTATTTCGGGGCGGTTTCATGAACTGGCTGGACACCATTCTTCAGGGTGTTCTGCTCGGCGGCCTCTACGCCCTGTTCGCGGCGGGGCTTAGCCTAGTCTTCGGGATCATGCGCCTTGTGAACCTCGCTCACGGCGACCTGATCGTGGTCGCTGCTTTCCTGATCCTCGTCCTGGTCACGGGCCTCGGGCTCAATCCATTCCTCGCCGCGCTTGTCGCGCTTCCGGTCATGTTCGCGGCAGGCTGGGCGCTGCAGTACTTCATCCTCAACCGCACGCTTGGTGAGGACATTCTTCCGCCGCTGCTGGTTACTTTCGGGCTATCGATCGTCATCCAGAACGCGCTGCTCGAGGGCTTCTCCGCCGACAGCCGCCGCGTGCCGGCCGGTTCGCTTGAGACGATGTCGCTGCCGCTCGGACCGGTCACCGTTGGTGTCATGCCGCTGCTGACGTTCCTGTCGGCCGTCGCCGTGATCATCGTGCTCAACCAGATCTTCTACCGCACGGCGCTTGGCCGGGCGTTCCGCGCGACGTCCGACGACATGGTGACCGCCGGGCTGATGGGCGTCGAACCGAAGCGCATTTTCGCCGCCGCGACAGGTATCGCTATGGTCGTCGTGACGATCGCCGCCCTCTATCTCGGTACGCGCGCGAACTTCGATCCGACGATCGGTCCGGCCAGGCTGATCTACGCTTTCGAGGCGGTCATCATCGGCGGGCTGGGATCGCTCTGGGGTACGCTGCTGGGCGGCATCATCATCGGTGTCGCCCAGACAGTTGGTGCTGCCATCAACCCGGAGTGGCAGATACTTGCCGGCCATGTCGCTTTCCTTGTCGTGCTTTTGGTGCGACCGCGCGGGCTGTTTCCGAGGGCGATCGACTGATGGACTCAAGGACCAACATCAACCTGGACTGGGCCATCGAGACCAAGACGGCTGCTTCGCGGGCGTTTCTCGCGGTGGCAGGCGTGATCGTCGTTGCCGGCGTCGCTGCGCCGCTGTTCCTTTCTCGCAGCACCATCCAGGACCTCTTCTTCATTCTGACGATGCTGGTGCTGGCGCAGTGCTGGAACCTGCTCGCAGGTTATGCCGGGCTCGTTTCGGTCGGCCAGCAGGCCTTCGTCGGCTTCGGCGCCTATGCGATGTTCGCCGCAGTCAGTCTGGCCGGGTTCGATCCGCTCCTCGCCATCCTCCTTGGCGGACTGGCAGCCGCTCTTCTGTCGCTGCCGCTTGGCTTCTTCGTGTTCCGCCTGCAGGGCGCCTATTTCGCCATCGGCACATGGGTGGTCGCGGAGGTGGTCAGGCTGCTTCTCGCGCAATGGCGGGCGCTCGGCGGCGGCACCGGCACGTCGCTGCCGAATTCCGCGACGCGGGACATGTGGGCTGTCCAGTTGGTAGCCGACCTGTTCGGCGTTCGGTCGGCGCAGGCTCTCGACATATTGACCTACTGGCTCGCGCTTATTCTCGCCTGCCTGACGATGGGCTTCATCTACTGGCTGCTGCGGACACGCCAGGGGCTGGGACTTGCCGCGATCCGCGACAATCAGGAGGCGGCTCGCTCGGTCGGCGTGGACGCCGCCAGCCTGAAATGGGCGGTCTATGTGTCGGTCGCCTTCGTGACGGGCCTGTGCGGTGCACTTATTTACGTCCAGAAGGCGCGCATCTCGCCCGACGCTGCCTTCTCGGTCGTCGACTGGACGGCTTATGTGATCTTCATCGTGGTCATCGGTGGAATAGGCACGCTGGAAGGCCCGATCGTCGGCGTCATCGTCTTCTTCCTGCTGCAGAATTCGCTGGCCGACTATGGCTCCTGGTATCTGCTTGTGCTCGGGCTGATCGGCATAGGGGTGATGCTGTTTGCCCCGCGCGGCCTGTGGGGCCTGTTCACCGACCGCACGGGAATTCAGTTCTTTCCGGTCCGCCGCCGACTTGTCAAAAGGCAGGATCGCTCTTCGACAGACAATTTGCAGGGAGGCCGCGATGGCTGACATAAAGACCGACATCCTCATCATTGGCACCGGACCGGCGGGATCGTCGACAGCGGCCCTGCTCTCGAGCTACGGCGTCGAGAACATGGTGATCAACCGCTACCGCTGGCTTGCCAACACGCCGCGCGCCCACATCACCAACCAGCGCACCATGGAGGTGCTGCGCGATCTCGGCCGCGAGGTCGAGGACGAGGCGTATATGTACGCCACCGAGCAGGACCTGATGGGTGAGAACGTGTTCTGCACGTCGCTGGCGGGCGAAGAAATTGGCAGGCTGAAGACATGGGGCAAACATCCGCTCTCGCGCGCCGCTCACCAGTTGTCCTCGCCGTCCCACATGAACGATCTGCCGCAGACCTTCATGGAGCCGCTGCTGTTCAAGACGGCGTGTTCGCGAGGCACCCAGGCGCGCATGTCGACGGAATATCTCAGCCATGTCCAGGACGCGGATGGCGTGACCACGACCTGCCTCGACAGGCTGACCGGCAAGGAGATTACCGTCCGGTCGAAGTATCTTGTCGGCGCCGACGGCGGAAACTCGAAGGTTGCCGAACACGCCGGCCTGACGTTCGAGGGCAAGATGGGCGTCGGCGGGTCGATCAACATCCTGTTCAAGGCGGATCTGTCCAGATACGTCGCCCACCGGCCGTCTGTGCTCTACTGGGTGCTTCAACCTGGTTCCAATGTCGGCGGCATCGGCATGGGGCTGGTGCGCATGGTGCGGCCCTGGAATGAGTGGCTGGTCGTCTGGGGCTATGACATCAACGGACCAGAGCCGAAAGTCGACCCGGCCTTTGCCACCAAGGTCGTGCGCGATCTGGTCGGAGACGACCAACTGGCGGTGGACATCACCTCGGTCTCGACGTGGACGGTCAACAACATGTACGCCACGCGGGCGTCCAACGGCCGCGTGTTTTGCATGGGCGACGCGACGCATCGTCATCCGCCGTCCAACGGACTTGGCTCCAACACATCGATCCAGGATGCTTTCAACCTAGCCTGGAAGCTGGCGATGGTGGTCAAGGGTCAGGCCGGCCCGAAGCTGCTCGACAGCTACGATGCCGAGCGGGTGCCGATCGCCAAACAGATCGTGACACGCGCCAACCAGTCGATCGAGGAGTTCGGCCCGATCTTCAAGGCGCTCGGACTGCTCGACTCGATCGATCCGGTGAAGATGCAGCAGAACATGGACGCGCGCTGCAACGACACCGGCGAAGCCGAACGGCAGCGCGACGAGATTCGCAAGGCGATTGCCTTGAAGGTCTATGAATTCGACGCGCATGGCGTCGAGATGAACCAGCGATACACGTCCGGCGCGGTGGTCACGGACGGTCAGCCCGAGCCTGCCTTCGAAAAGGACCACGAGCTTCACTACCACCCGACGTCCTGGCCGGGTGCCCGCGTGCCGCACGCTTGGGTCTTCTCCGACGCGGGCGAGAAGGTCTCGACGCTCGACCTTTCCGGCAAGGGGCGCTTCGCGATCCTGACCGGCATCGGCGGACAGGGCTGGATCGATGCCGCCAGGACGGTCGGCAGGGAACTGGGCATCGACATCGCGTGCCATACGATAGGACCGCGCCAGCGCTGGCAGGACTTTACCGGCGACTGGGCGCGGGCGCGCGAAGTCGCGGATTCGGGCGCGATCCTGGTGCGGCCCGACCAGCATGTCGCGTGGCGGACCGAGGCCAAAGTCGCTGATCCCGCGGCTGAACTGAGACGCGTCTTCAAATCGATACTGGACAGGTGAGCGGCATGACCCAAACGCACGAAAAGGGCTTCTTCAACGAAGAAAACTCGGTCGAGGTGGTGACCGGCCGCAATGCGGCAGCGAAAAGCGAGCGCCTGCAATTCGCCATCGGCGTGATCACGCGCAAGCTGCATGAGGCGGTCAAGGAGATCGAGCCGACGCAGGACGAGTGGTTCGAAACCATCATGTTCCTGACCAGGACCGGGCATCTGTGCAATGAATGGCGGCAGGAGTTCATCCTGCTGTCGGACGTGCTCGGCGTGTCGATGCTCGTCGACGCGATCAACAACCGCAAGCCTTCAGGCGCTTCGGAGTCGACGGTGCTTGGCCCGTTCCACGTTGCCGACGCCCCGGAGTTGCCGATGGGCGCCAACATCTGCCTCGATCACAAGGGCGAGGACATGGTGGTTTCAGGGCGGATCCTCGACACCGAGGGCAAGCCGATCGCCAATGCCGTCATCGACGTCTGGCAGGCCAACGACGAAGGCTTCTACGACGTTCAGCAGAAGGGCATTCAGCCTGATTTCAACCTGCGCGGGGTCTTCCGCACCGGCGCGGACGGCAGCTACTGGTTCCGCGCCGTGAAGCCGAAATTCTATCCGATTCCCGATGACGGCACGGTCGGCAAGCTGCTTGGCGAACTCGGCCGTCATCCCTTCCGTCCGGCGCATCTGCACTACATCATCAATTCGGACGGGTTCGAGCCGCTGACGACCCATATCTTCGATCCCGACGATCCCTACATCAACTCCGATGCGGTCTTCGGCGTGAAGGAGAGCCTGCTCGCCGAATTCCGGCGCAATGCCGATCAGGCGCGCGCAAGCGAATTGCAATTCGGTTCGCCCTTCTGGGAGGTTGAGCACGACTTCGTCCTTGCAAGGCGAAGCGCTCGCGCATAGGTCCGGGCGGGCTGTAGCGGGTCGCGAAAATTCGCAAATGACGGCCGGACATCCGGAAAGCGCATGGTCGCAATACACGTGTCGAGGTAAATTCAATGGCCACCTTTCTGCCGCTGAGCGAGGCGGTAGCGCAGAACCTGAAGGACGGCGACAGCGTCGCGTTCGAGGGGTTCACGCACCTTATCCCCACCGCGGCCGCGCACGAGGCGATCCGCCAGGGCTTCCGCGACCTGACCCTCATCCGCATGACGCCAGACCTGATCTACGACCAGATGGTCGGCATGGGCATGGCGAAGAAGATGGTGTTCTCCTATGCCGGCAATCCGGGCGTCGGCCTTTTGCGTCGCGTGCGCGACGCTGTCGAGAATGATTGGCCGCGATCCCTTGAGCTGGAAGAGCACAGCCACGCCGCCATGGCCAACGCCTATGAGGCGGGTGCTGCCGGCATGCCGTTCGCAGTGTTCCGCGGCTATCGCGGCGCTGACCTCGCCGACGTCACGCCGACCATCAAGTCCATCGCGTGCCCCTACACCGGCGAGGTTCTGGCCACCGTTCCGGCTATCAGGCCGGACGTGACCTTCATTCATGCGCAGAAGGCGGACCGGAAGGGCAATGTGCTGGTGGAGGGAATCGTCGGCGTGCAGAAAGAGGCCGTCCTCGCCGCCAGGCGCGCCGTGGTGACGGTCGAGGAAGTGGTGGACGATTTCGATGGTCTGCATCCCAATCTTTGCGTGCTGCCGCACTGGACGGTGACGGCGATAGCCGTCGTTCCCGGGGGTGCGCATCCTTCGTATGTCCATGGTCGCTATGTGCGCGACAACGCGGCCTACGTGCAGTGGGACGAGATCGCTGCCGACCGCGATAGGTTCCGTGCATGGATGCAGACCAATGTGCTGGAAAAGACGCCCGACGACTTCGCCGCCCGGGTCGAACATCTGAGGAAGGTGGCATGAGCGCGGTTGCCGGCGAGCCCGGTTTCACCCCCAACGAAATGATGACCATCGCCGCAAGCCGCGCGTTGAGGAACGACGATGTGTGTTTCGTCGGCATCGGCGCGCCGTCCGCCGCAAGCAACATTGCCCGGTTGACGCATGCTCCCGATGTAACGTTGATCTACGAGAGCGGGACGATCGGCACCGCACCGGATGTGCTGCCGCTGTCGATCGGCGACGGCGAACTGTGCGACACCGCCATCACGACGGTCGCGGTCCCCGAGATGTTCCGCTACTGGCTGCAGGGCGGCCGCATTTCGATCGGTTTTCTCGGAGCCGCTCAACTGGACAAGTTCGGCAACATCAACACCACGGTCATCGGCGACTACCATCACCCGAAGACGCGGCTGCCCGGCGGCGGCGGCGCGCCCGAGATCGCCACCAGTGCGAAGCAGATCTACATCACCATGGCGCAGTCGAAGCGCAGCATGGTGGAGAAGATCGACTTCTACACCTCCTTCGGCCATGGCGACGGAGGAGATCACCGCAAACGCTTGGGCATCGACACTGCTGGCCCGACCTTGCTCATAACCGATCTGGCGATCTGGAAGCCCGACCCGGCGACGAAGGAATTCACCGTTGTGGCGCTGCATCCGGGCGTGACGCGCCAGCAGGTGGCGGACACGTGCGGCTGGACGGCGCAATTTGCCGACCGGCTCGAAGAGACGCCGGCCCCGACGTCGCTGGAACTGAAAACGCTGCGCGACCTGCAAGCCCGCACCAAGGCGGCGCATTCCGCAGCAGCCGCGTAGACATCCTGACGCATAGACCGAAAGCGACACCATGCCCGAAGCGTTCATCTGCGACTACATACGCACTCCGATCGGCCGGTTCGCGGGCGCCCTGTCGTCTGTCAGGCCCGATGATCTCGGTGCTGTTCCGCTGAAAGCGCTGATGGTGCGCAATGCCGGCGTCGACTGGGCCGCCGTGGACGATGTCGTCTTCGGCTGCGCAAATCAGGCGGGCGAGGACAACCGCAATGTCGCCCGTATGGCGCTTCTGCTCGCCGGTCTGCCCATGGAGGTGCCGGGCTCGACCGTCAACCGGTTGTGCGGTTCGGGCATGGACGCCGTCGCCATCGCTGCCCGCGCCATCAAGGCCGGCGAGGGCGAGCTGATGATCGCCGGCGGCGTCGAGTCCATGAGCCGTGCGCCTTTCGTGCTGCCGAAGGCCGACAGCGCCTTCTCGCGCAACGCCGAGATCTACGACACCACGATCGGCTGGCGCTTCGTCAACCCGCTGATGAAAAAGCAGTACGGCGTCGATTCGATGCCGGAGACCGGCGAGAACGTGGCGGAAGAGTTTTCCGTCTCGCGCGCGGACCAGGACGCTTTTGCGGTGCGCAGCCAGGCCAAGGCCGCCGCCGCGCAGGACAACGGCAGGCTCGCCCGGGAAATAACGCCGGTGGGGATACCGCAGCGCAAGGGCGATCCCGTCGTCGTCAGCAGGGACGAACATCCTCGCGTCACCAGCATCGAGGCACTGGCAAAGCTGCCGACGCCGTTTCGCCAGGGCGGCATGGTGACGGCCGGCAACGCGTCGGGCGTCAATGACGGCGCGGCCGCGCTGATTATCGCGTCCGAGGCTGCAGCGAAGAAATACGGGCTTACCCCGATTGCGCGCATTCTTGGCGGTGCCACTGCTGGCGTCGCGCCGCGCATCATGGGCATCGGACCGGCTCCCGCGACGCTGAAGCTCTGCGCCAGGCTGGGTCTGACGCCCCAGGATTTTGGCGTCGTCGAGCTCAACGAGGCCTTTGCCTCGCAGGGCATCGCGGTGCTGCGCCAGCTTGGCATCGCCGAGGATGCCGATCACGTCAATCCGAACGGCGGCGCAATTGCGCTCGGCCACCCGCTGGGCATGTCGGGCGCACGCATCACCGGAACGGCGGCACTGGAACTGCACGAACGCGGCGCGAAACTTGCCCTCGCCACCATGTGCATCGGCGTCGGTCAAGGTATCGCCATGGCCCTGGAGAAGGCGTGACTATTCCTTCGTCGCGAAGACAGCGCTCGCCTCGCTGACGATCGAAACATGTGCCCTTGCCGCGGCGCCTGCGGCGGCCGCATCGCCGCGCATGATAGCGGTCACGATCACATCGTGCTCCTGCCAGGATTTCGAAAGACGGCCGGCCAGCCTGAACTGCGCGCGGCGAAAGGGCGCTAGGCGGCTGCGAGTCAGCGACACCATTTCGAAGATGTGGCTATTGTGGGCTCCGACATAGAGCCGCGAATGGAACTCCGTGTTGTAGGCCTCGTAGTCCTCTTCCGCACCCGTGCGGACATAGCTCGCTGAATCCTGGTGTTCGCGCTCGAGCGTGCCGCGCTCCTCCGGAGACATGCGCTCGGCAGAGAACCGCGCGCAGATGCCCTCAAGCTCCGCCATGCTTTCGAACATCGAGGCGAGGTGCTCCAGCGTGACGGTCGCGACAATGGCGCCACGGTTGGGCCGCCGCTCGACAAGGCCCATTGCGCTCAATTGCCCCAGGGCCTCGCGGACAGGCGTGCGCGAGACGTCGAAGTCGGCCGCGAGCGAGACCTCGTCCAGCTTGTCGCCCGGTCGAATCGCGCCGGTGACGATCCTGTCGGCGATGGCGCGGGCCACCTGATCGACCGTCGTCCCAGTCCTGATCAACGGCCTCTTGGTGGTCAAATCGCCTCCCGAACCAGCGTTCCACGCCAGGCGTTCCGACTCCTATGCCTACAAATTGGTCGCACTGTCAAATTGACCATCATATAGTCATATCGGTTGGGCATTTGCGGCAAGTTTGTGCATCGCACAACCGCAATTTGACAGTAATCATTGAATTATTTCCCTTTTTTGGGCTGGCATGGTGATTGCATACACTTTCTTAGAGCCACCTTTTCGAGCCAACCGCATCAGGAGCGTCCCATGACTGACCGTTTCTTGCTCTCCCGCCGCCAGCTTCTCAAGACCTCAGCCGCAGGCGCCGTATCGGCGCTGCTTCCGTTCGGTTCTGCCCGCGCGGCGTCGGCCACGGTAGGCTTCATTTATGTCGGCCCGAAGGATGACTACGGCTATAATCAGGCCCATGCCGAAGGCGCCGCAGTCCTGAAGGCGATGGACGGTATCACGGTCGTCGAGGAAGAGAACGTGCCCGAGACCGTCGATGTCCAGAAGACGATGGAATCGATGATCAACCTTGATGGCGCGACGCTCGTATTCCCGACGTCCTTTGGCTATTTCGACCCCCACATGCTGGCGATGGCCGCGAAATTCCCCGCTGTCCAGTTCCGCCATTGCGGCGGCATGTGGACCGAAGGCAAGCACCCGATGAACACCGGCTCCTATTTCGGCTATATCGGCCAGGGCCAGTTTCTCAACGGCATCACTGCCGGTCATGCGACCAAGACCAAGAAGATCGGCTTCGTCGCCGCCAAGCCGATCCCGCAGGTTCTGATCAACATCAATTCCTTCCTGCTGGGCGCACGTTCGGTCGATCCCACGATCACCTGCCAGGTCATCTTCACCGGCGAGTGGTCGCTCGCGGTCAAGGAGGCCGAGGCCACCAATGCTCTGGTTGACCAAAGCGTCGACGTCATCACCTGCCATGTCGATAGCCCGAAGGTCGTGGTCGAAACCGGCGCCGGCCGCGGCGCCTTCATCTGCGGCTACCATGCCAACCAATCGCCGCTGGCGCCCGAGAAGTATCTCACCGGTGCCGAATGGAACTGGGCCAACGTCTACAAGATGTATGTCGAAAAACTGGTGGCCGGAGAGCCGCTGCCGAACTTTACGCGCGGCGGCCTTGCCGACGGATTCGTCAAGATGAGCCCGCTCGGGCCAGGCGTGTCGGACGCGGCGCGCGCGCAGTTCGACGCGACGCTGGCCGAAATCATGAAGGGTGGCTTTTCGGTCTTCAAGGGACCGCTGAAGAACAACAAGGGCGATGTCGTAGCTACCGATGGCCAGGCATTCCCGGAAACGGCCGTCGAGCTCGAAAGCATGGACTATCTTGTCGAGGGGGTGGTCGGCTCGACGTCGTAGCAGTGCTCAGGCTCGCCTGATGACCGACGTCGCAGTCACTCCCTCCGCCTCTTCGGCGAGATTTCCCCCGGCGCTCGAATGGATCGCGCGCCGGGCGGAAGGTTTCGTCATCCCGGTGGTGGCCATCATTGTCGGCATGGCGATCTTCAGCGTCTTCATCGCCCTGCTCGGCAAATCGCCGGCGCAACTCTTCGATCTGATGTGGCGCGGTGGCTTCGGGTCCTGGTTCTCGCTCCAGAACATGCTGTCGCGCGCCGCTCCGTTGTTGCTTGCGGCACTCTGTGTAGCGTTGCCCGCGCGTCTCGGTCTCGTGGTGATCGGTGGCGAGGGCGCGATTGTGCTGGGTGGCGTTGCTGCTGCGGCAGCCGGCGTATGGCTCGACGGCGCGCCGTCGTTGCTTGTCATCCTGCTGATGGCGATCGCGGGCATGGTCGCGGGTGGCATCTGGATAGGCGCGGTCGGCGCGCTGCGCCATTACCGGGCCGTCAACGAGACGATCTCCAGCCTGCTGATGGCCTATATCGCGATCGCGCTGATGAACCAGCTCGTCGAGGGTCCGCTGCGCGACCCGGCCTCGCTGAACAAGCCCTCGACACACCCGCTGGGCGAAGCGTACCGCATCGAAAACATACCCGGCATGGACGTGCATTGGGGGCTGGTGGTCGGCGTGGTCGCCTGCATTCTCTCCTGGATACTCATCGAGAAGACCCGCTGGGGCTTCGCGGCGCGCATCGCCGGCGGCAACGTTCGCGCCGCCCAGGTGCAGGGGCTTGCCGTCGGGCCGCTGATCGTCGGTTTCTGCGCACTCGCCGGCGCCTTCGCCGGGCTCGCCGGCATGATCGAGGTAGCGGCCGTGCAGGGTAACGCCAACGGTTCGCTTGTCGCGGGATACGGCTATGCCGGCATCCTTGTCGCCTTCCTGGCTCGACAGAATCCGCTGGCGATCATTCCGGTCGCGGTCCTGCTCGGCGGCATCGACGCGTCGGGCGGGCTGATCCAGAGGCGTATGGACATGCCCGACGCCACCGTCCTTGTGCTGCAGGGCGTCCTCTTCATCGTCATCCTGTTCAGCGAGACCTTCTACGGCCGCTTCAAGATCTTCAATCCCGACCTCTGGAAGAGGAGCGCCTGATGGAAAGTACCGACATCGGCCTCTGGGGCGTGCCGCTCGCCATCCTCGGCGGAGCGATCCGCGTCTCCACGCCGTTCATCTTCGTCAGCCTCGGCGAGACCATCACGGAGCGCTCCGGCCGCATCAATCTTGGCCTCGAGGGCATCCTGGTTTTCGGCGCGATGACCGCCTATGCGGTCGCGGTGATGACCGGGTCGCCGTGGCTCGGCGTGCTGGCGGCATCCGCCACCGGCGCGTGCTTCGGCCTCTTCCATGGCTGGATATGCAAGTTCCCGAAGGTCAACGACATCGCCATCGGCATCGCGCTCATGCTGTTCGGATCGGGGCTCGCCTTCTTCTTCGGCAAGCCGTTCATCCAGCCCTCCGCGCCCGACCTGCCGGCGATCCCGCTCGGTTGGTGGTCTGATGTTCCGCAGGTGCAGGCCGCGCTCAACATCAACGTGCTCTTCATCGTCGGTGCGGCACTTGCGGTCTTTCTCTGGTGGGCGTTCAGGAACACGCGGGCCGGGCTCATCGTGCGGGTGGTCGGCGACAGTTCCGACGCAGCGCGCGCCATGGGATTGAACCCGGATACTGTGCGCCTTCTGTCGACCGGCGTTGGCGGCGCGCTGGCCGCCATCGGTGGCGCCTATCTGTCGCTCTACTATCCGGGCAGCTGGAGCGAGGGCGTGTCGTCGGGCCAGGGCCTGATGGCGGTGGCGCTGGTGATTTTCGCGCGCTGGAACCCCATAGGCTGTTTCGCCGCGGCGCTTCTGTTCGGCGGTGCGGGCGCGCTCGGGCCGGCGCTGCAGTCGGTCGGCGTCACGCAGGGCTACTACCTTTTCTACGCGGCGCCCTACATTCTCACCCTCGTCATCATGATCATGACATCCTCCCCGGGCCGGTCGCTCGCCGGCGCACCGGGCGAACTGTCGATCACCAAATAGCCGGAGCCGCTTCATGAACGCCCGCCCCGACATCGCGCAGCGCTACATCGACGCCGACCCGTACCCTTGGCCATACAACGGCGATCTGATGCCGGACAACACGGCGCTGATCATCATCGACATGCAGACCGATTTCTGCGGCAAGGGCGGCTACGTCGACTCCATGGGCTACGACCTGTCGCTCGTGCAGGCGCCGATCGGGCCGATCAAGAGCGTTCTGGCCGCCATGCGTGCCAAGGGCTATCACATCATCCACACGCGCGAGGGTCACCGGCCCGACCTGGCCGACCTGCCGGCCAACAAGCGCTGGCGCTCGCAGCGCATCGGCGCGGGCATCGGCGACGCGGGCCCGTGCGGTCGCATCCTGACACGCGGCGAACCGGGCTGGGACATCATTCCGGAGCTCTATCCGATCGAGGGCGAAGTCATCATCGACAAGCCCGGCAAGGGCTCGTTCTGCGCCACCGACCTGGAACTGATCCTCAACCAGAAACGTATCGAAAACATCGTTCTCACCGGCATCACCACCGACGTCTGCGTCTCGACTACGATGCGCGAGGCCAATGATCGCGGCTTCGAATGCGTGATGCTTGAGGATTGCTGCGGCGCGACCGACTACGGCAACCATCTCGCGGCGATCAAGATGGTGAAGATGCAGGGCGGGGTGTTCGGCGCCGTCTCGAATTCGAAGGCTTTCGTGGAGCAGTTGCCATGATCATTCCTCCACCCCCTCCGCCGACCGACAAGGCTGTCGGCGTCGAGACCTACGGCATGACCATGCGATTCGGCGCGTTCACCGCACTCGACGATGTGTCGATCAAGGTTCCGGCCGGCTCGTTCCACGCGCTTCTGGGCGAGAACGGCGCCGGCAAGTCGACTCTGGTGAAATGCATGATGGGTTTCTACCACCCGACGTCCGGCCAGATCATGGTCGGCGGCAGGGAAGTCAGCATCGCCAGCCCGAAGGACGCTTCGGCGCTGGGATTGGGGATGGTCTATCAGCACTTTACGCTGGTGCCGTCGCTGACGGGTGCTGAGAACCTCGTCATTTCGCGGCAGCACGTGCCAGGCATCATTGACTGGAGCGCGGAGAAGAAGGCGCTTGCGACCTTCATGGAGCGCATGCCCTTCAAGCTGCCGCTCGACGCGCCGGTGGCGACCATGGCCGCCGGCGAGAAGCAGAAGTTGGAGATCATCAAGCAGCTCTACCTCGGCCGGCATTTCCTCGTACTCGACGAACCGACGTCTGTGCTCACTCCCGGCGAGGCGCAGGAGGTTCTGGGCCTGGTGCGCGACATGACGAAAAGCGGCCACCTCACCGTCCTGATGATCAGCCACAAGTTCCACGAGGTGACGGCCTTCGCCGACGATTTCACGGTGCTGCGCAAGGGCAAGCAGACCGGCGCCGGCAAGGTTTCGCAGAATGACCGCAAGGCGATGGCCGCGATGATGATCGGCGACCAGCCGATCGCGACGCTCGACAGCCGCTCGCCGGTGCAGTCCGACGCAAGGCCGATCCTGGTGGTGAAGTCGCTAAAGGCGCCGGACCGAACCGGGCTCAAGTCGATCGACATCGACGGTCTGGCGGTGAAGTCGGGCGAAATCGTCGGCATAGCCGGCATCTCGGGCAACGGCCAGAAGGAGTTTCTCGAGGTGCTGGCCGGCCAGCGTCAGCGCGATCGGGGGGAGGTCATGGTCAAGGACCTGCCCTACAAGTCGACCCGTGCGGAGGCGCGCACGCTCAACGTGCGCTTCATCCCGGAGGAGCCGCTGCGCAACGCCTGCGCGCCCAGGATGACGGTCGCCGAGAACATGGCCTTCCGCACCTTCGACCTCAATGCGAAAGGCAAGCCGGTCGCATGGATCAGTTCCGGTGCGATCAAGTCCTTCGCGGCCAGGCTGGTCGAACAGTTCAAGGTCAAGACGGCGTCGCTGGCGTCGCCGATCTCGGCGCTTTCGGGCGGCAATGTGCAGCGCGCCGTGCTGGCGCGCGAACTGACCGGCGAAGTCGATCTGCTGATCGTATCGAACCCCTGTTTCGGCCTCGACTTCTCGGCCGTCGCCGAAATTCGTGGCCGCATCATGAAGGCGCGCAACAGCGGCGCGGCGGTTCTGCTGATGTCGGAAGATCTCGACGAACTGCTGGAGCTTTCCGA
>Ga0105046_10006923_pt1 | contig 17913 bp, 15 predicted proteins | sample MAT03_FD_78385 | JGI IMG/M metagenome (GOLD analysis project Ga0105046, IMG submission 78385) | Freshwater microbial communities from Lake Fryxell liftoff mats and glacier meltwater in Antarctica - MAT-03 (megahit assembly) | ecosystem: Environmental > Aquatic > Freshwater > Ice > Liftoff...
CGGAATTTAGCGAATTCTCGTCGAAACTGCTTGGCTGAATTTTTTACTCGCAATTACGGTGATCTAAATCCTCACGTCATTAGCAACGTCGTTGACGACGATCCGCCCATTTCTATTCAGCCGGTGATCGGAAAAGATTGCTTGGTTCTGTATACGATTGGGATGAGCTTCCAACCGATGAATGCGCCACCGGAATGGTCACAATTCTCGTTGGCCGAGCTGTTTATTCAATTGCCTTTGGGCTGGGACTACAGCGATATTGATAATCCGAATCGCGCTTGGCCGATCGAATGGTTGCAAAACATCGCTTCGTTCCCGCATCGACAAAACACTTGGCTGGGCGGGCCAGCAATGGTACTTGGCGGTCCCGATGGCCAGGGCTTTCTCTCGCCTGACAATCGTTTTTCAGGAATGCTCGTCATCGATTCACATATCGTCTACGACGAGAAATCCGAGATTCACCTGTATCGGCTCATGCCTCTGTATCACGAAGAGATTCTGATGGATCGAGAACACGGGCTGGGAGAATTACTTACCGCAATGGATCGCGCAAAGATCTCCTACATTGTCGATCCCGATCGACAACCTGCAACGCTTTGACTGGTTTTGAAGGCGACGTTGGCAGTTTTGATTGACAGCTTATCCGAAAGCCAAGGAAACCGCGGCTTACGCCATGCGGCTAATGGTTTTCGCATAGGTTCTATGAATCGAGAGGTTTGAATGCTTACTTGGCTGGCGTCGTATCCGAAATCGGGCAGCACTTGGGTGCGAGCCTTTCTTGCTGCTTATCAGTCTTTCGAATCCGAAGTCTCCGAGTTCGATTTGACATACATTCCGAGATGCTCGAATTCGGATAGTCGTCCCGCTCTCTACGCCCTCGTTTGTGGTAAGGCGTTTGAGCTGCTCAGCGATCCGGAAATCGATGCGGCACGCGGTGAAGTTCAACATCGTTTGGCGGCAACGATCGACGCAAAACATGTCGTGAAAACACACAACGCGCGAGCCATGCGAAATGGATTTCCGCTGATTGATCGAACCGCGACGGCGCGAGCGGTCTATGTGGTTCGAAATCCGCTTGACATCGTGGATTCAATGGCTGACCACGCGGCTCTTTCGATCGACCATTCGATTGAATTGCTCGCAAACCGTCGGCATCAACTGGGACGCAACGATGGATCCGTTCTGCAGTTCATCGACTCGTGGAGCGAGCACGTGAAGTCTTGGACTCTGCAGAAGGCGTTTCCCGTTCTGGTGCTTCGTTACGAGGAAATGCTGAACCATGGAGCGGCATCGTTCGCAAAGCTGATAGAGTTTTTGCAGTGGGACCTCGACTCAAAACGCTTAAACTGGGCCATGGAACAAACGCGATTTGAATCGCTTAAGCAAAAAGAAGACGCGAATGGCTTTGCAGAGGTAAGTCGGGTTGCGAAATCGGGAGCGTTTTTTCGCCATGGCCAGTCTCAACGCTGGCCAACCGTGCTGACCAGGGCTCAAGCTGAACGGGTGATCAACGTTCATGCACCAACGATGCGATTGACCGGATACGAGATTCCTGACCTAAACCAGGTTTATGCGTCAAGGCGAAGCGAGAATGGCTCTTCGGTGGTGCCGATGCAGAAGGTCTCGAGTGAGCTTCCCATTCAAACGTTGGCGGCGCCTGAAGAGTCGAAGGCGAGTATTTCTGTAAATGGGTCGAAGGAAAAGCATCTTTTCATTCCGGCGCAATGGAAACGCTGGATCGCCGAGAACCTTTTGCGAGGTACAAAGCCAGACGAATTGGTACGAATTTTAATTGAGAAAGGTTACCCTGAGCCCCTGAGCCGACTCGAAGTCGACGTTGCGGAGACACATCCTTACATGATCGCTGCTAGGGGCGTGATGGGCGAAAAACAATAGGTATCAAGAATATGGACGAGACGCGTGAAATCATCGCCTACGAAATCTACCCTCCTGACGACATGCCGATCCTTCCATCAAGCGTACTTCGGCCGTGGATGGAAGCGACACAGAATCGATTCGCCTATCGTTGCCTGCCGCTCGCGATGGCGAATCAAGCGGGCTGGATCGTGACATGTCCGGCAAGCTTTTCGGCTCGCTGGGACGGCAGCCCTCAACCATCCGGCGTAACCATTGTTTTTGACGTCGCTCCTCCCGACAAGCGAATCACGCCGCTGTTCGGACATGGAACACTCACGTTTCATATCCCCTACTTAATGCGAACTCCTAAGGGTGTGAATTTATGGGTCAAGGGTCCCGCCAACCTGATCAAAGACGGCGTTCAAGCACTGGAAGGAATGGTCGAAACGGATTGGACAGCGGCAAGCTTTACGATGAACTGGAAGTTGACTCGCGCCGGGCATATTGTTCGATTTGAGCGAGGCGAACCGATCTGCTTCATGACACCGTATCCGAGGGGTTTTTTGGAGTCGTTTGAGGCCGTTGGCAAGCCATTGCAAGAAGATGAAACGCTGCATCAACAATATCGCCACTGGAGCAAAGAGCGAGATGCGTTTCAGGCTCGCATCGCCGCCGGTGAGCCCGAGGCGGTCAAACGAGGCTGGCAAAAGGACTATTTTCAAGGGCGTGATCCGGGTCGAGAACGATTTGAACAGCATCAAACGAAAATCCAACTCTGCCCGTTCCACTCGAAGTAGCTTGCGGGCGGTAAATCAATTTCCTGCGTTCTTTACTGGTTGATCGCGACGTGCAAAACGATCCATCGGTATAACGCGGTGACGGGTTCACGCTGGCAACGACGTTGCTCGACATTCGATAAACTTCAGATCAGTTGACTTCGAAGATCGCTTCAATTTCAACGGCGATTCCACCTGGCAATGCGTTGGCACCGAGCGCGCTGCGGGCCGCTACACCTGCGTCGGCCCCAAAGATGTCTCGAAACAATTCACTGCACCCGTTGATTACCGCAGGCTGATCGACGAAGGCCTCGGTGCAACGAACCAGTCCAAGTAACTTGACCAAGCGGACAACACGGTCAAGCGTTCCGAGTTCTCCGTGCAGCGTCGCCAGCATGGCAAGACCGGTGACTCGAGCCGCTTCGTAGCCAGCCTTCACGTCCATGTCCGCGCCCAATCGGCCGGTGATAAGGGTTTTGTCCGCGCGAAGCGGCCCATGCCCAGACAGGTAAGCCATGCCCGAAGCAATCACGACAGGTTTGTAGACGCCAACCGGTTTGGGTGCCGGTGGAAGGACGAGTCCAAGTTCAGACAATCGGGCTTGTGCGGACATGTTTTGAAGTGTGAAGTGTGAAGTGTGAAGTGTGAAGTGTGAAAATTAATGGCCGTAGACATCGGCAGGGTCAACCAGTCTTGGCTCATCGATCGAGATTGACAAGTCGGCATGGACGGTGCGGAAAAAACAACTTTCGTAGCCCTCGTGGCATGCGGCACCGATTTGCTCAACGTGGACCAAGATGCAATCTGCGTCACAGTCTAACTGGATCCGGACGACACGTTGGCGGTGGCCACTCGTTTCGCCTTTCCGCCACATCGCATTCCGGCTGCGGCTGAAGTAGCAGGCTTGCCCGGTGCGAATCGTTTCGTCGAAGGCGGCTTGGTTCATCCAAGCCATCATCAAGACACGGCCAGAAAGGTGATCCTGCGCAATCGCAGGCAACAAGCCATTCGGGCCTGCGGGAAAGTTAGGGGATAGGAATTGCGAACCGGAGGTCATCGAAGAAACCATGTTAAAGACAGAGGCAAGTCGTCACTACGACCCAGACGACTCATTCAACTGGACAACTGTGACGAGCTATAAAGTTCACTGTAAAAGATTGACGAATTGAACGATACCTCCCATGAAGTGTCGCGCGTTCACTGACGAGACCGACGTTGACGCTTCCCGCAAATCACGAGCGAGAAAGCGAGTTCTCCTAATGAAGAGTCAACCGAAAATTTCGGTGGTGTTGCCCATTCGCGACGCCGAAGCCAGAATCGATTACGAAGTCTGCCGGATTCTTGATGCTCTTGTTGATCTTTCGCAGCATCGCTGCGAACTGATCGTTGTCGACGACGGCAGCCGCGATGCCACGCCCGAAATTCTGGACGACCTAGTCATGCGATTTCCCCAAATCCGCATCGCTCGCCACGGCAAGCCACGCGGCATCGAAGCGGCAGGACAGACCGGACTGGAAAAAGCGACCGGCGAAATCGTCTTCATCCAGGAGGGCAATCGCCCCGTCCGCGTCGAAGATATGCGGCGTTTATTCAAGATGGCAGAGGACGAATCGATTGTTGCTGCCCGCGCCGAATCAACACCTCGACCGATTGGTGGAGCGCTATTGCGACGCCTTCGAGCCTGGGGCGCGGCTGCCGCTGAATCGCTCGAGGTGCAGCAGCAATCCAACGACCCGACCAGCTTGCAGATGATTCGCCGCCCGCATTTGCAGGCTCTGTCCCATCCGCTGGCACCGAATCTTTCCCTTCAAAGCGAGTCATTCACCACCACTTCCGTCCTGTAGAATCGTATGGACGCAGCCGGAAGAAGCTGCGCGAAGTTACCGGATATTGGAAATCTCACGTTGAATCATTTTTCTGAAGTGAGCCGTGTTGTCGTTCGAACTCCCGCAAAGCTGAATTTGTTTTTGGAGCTGATGGCACGGCGAAGCGATGGTTACCACGACATCGACACCGTCATGGTCCCCATCAATTGCTATGACACGCTTGATTTTCGCCGCGCAGAGCACGGTACGATCCGCATTGCTACGAATTGGTGGCCCAGCCATCAACACTGGGTCCAAGAGCTCGGGCCCGCTCAAGCGGATTCGCTGCTTTACATTCCTGATGACGAGAGAAATCTTATTCATCGCGCCATTCTTGCCACGTCCGAACTGGGTCGGTTGAGCGGTGGCTTTAACGTCGAGGTTAGAAAGCGAATCCCCGCAGGTGCAGGAATGGGGGGCGCGAGCAGCGACGCGGCTGCAGCGATTCGCGCCGTAGCAAAATTCGGCGGAATTTCTTCGACAGATACCCGACTTTGGACCATTGCGGCCCAAATCGGTAGCGATGTACCGTTTTTCCTAGGCGCGGAACCCGGTAATCGCGGGGGCGAAGAAAGGCAACGAATTACGGTAAGCCGAGTCACCGCAATGCGAGCGACAGGGAGAGGAGAGATTCTTTCACCGGTGTCGCTTAGGAAGCCATTGAATTTGATTGTCGCATTTCCGGCTGAATCATTGTCGACGGCAAAAGTTTACAGCCATTGTGTTGTCCCATCGCAATCAACCAACGTTGCTACAATGATTGAAGCGTTGGAATCAGGCGAACCTGCCCGAATTGGGGAGGCGATGATGAATCGATTGACTGAATCCGCATTAAAACTTTCAGCAACGGTAAAGGATTTGCTGGAACAGATGTGGCGTTGTGGCCTCCCGCGCTGTCAACTAACGGGCAGTGGGTCGGCATGTTTTTCGCTGATCGATGATTCGTGCGACGCTGAGTCGTTGATGAAAGTCTTGCGTCATTCGCTGCGAGCCAATTCCATGAACGCCCATATCATTCGAGTAGAAACGGTCGCGATACCGCAACGAATTTTTGTGTCGAGAAAACTCGCCCATTTGAAAACGGACATTTGATATTCGGCAACCGGGAGCGTTCGCTGTGCAAGTCACCGAAGTACGCATCAAGCTAATGGAGCAGAGCGAAGACCGATTGCGGGCGTTCTGTAGCATCACAATCGATTACGCATTCGTTGTACGTGATTTGAAAATCATCGATGGAACGACCGGCCCGTTCGTTGCGATGCCAAGCCGCAAATTATCCGGGCATTGTTCTCGCTGTGGCTACAAAAACCACCTTCGCGCGGCATATTGCAACCAGTGCGGAATCAAGCTTCGTGTAGCGTTTGCGGGTGATACTCCACAAAAACTCTATGCTGACGTCGCGCATCCGATCAATAGCGAGTGTCGTGAGATGATTTCGAACGCAGTGCTTGCTGAGTTTGATGCGGAATTGAAACGGGCAGCCGAGCCCGATTACCGTTCCCGATACGACGACGAGTTCGACGCTATCGCCGAATCCGATGACGATAGCTTTGCGCGGATCGATACTGGCGAGTCGCACACAGCTTTCGTTCCAGGTGTTTCCGAAGTCAAACACAAAAACCCGTCAGTGCCGCCACCACACATTGACGATAAACAAGCACAGCAGCTTTCGAACGTCGATGACTTGCCAAGCTCGGAGAACGCGTTCGGTGCCGGGATTTTCTAAGATCGGACGGTGAAAGACCAGTAAAACGCCGCCGCTGTTAAGATTCGGCTTCCGAGGTCGGTCTAGCGATGTTTTGTAGCCCGCTGGTACAGTGGAATTACATTTGCCACCGATTTACAGCGGCATTTCATGACAACCTTTCTCTGCCTTTCTGTAGCTGGTTTGCAAACTCGCCATGCGCCGACGAATCATCTCGGAAATTAAGCATGTCGTCGCGGCACCGGACGATGAGCTGACTCGCATTCAGAAGCGTTTTCGTTACGCGGTCGAACTCATCACTCACTGCCGAAATGAATTAATCCGAGTTCGAGCGGAGGGGATGGCAGCAGAACTAACCTATCGCACGATCTTTTCGCTAATCCCGATTGCCGTCCTCGGCTTGGTGATGTTTCGCGTCGTCGGTGGCCTTGATGATATGCAATCCAAAGTTGAAGACCAACTCTATTCATTCTTTGGTGTGCCCGACATTCCCGAAGACTATGGAAATGACAAGCTGTCACCCGAACTCGCCTTTTCAACACAAAGTTTTACAGAAAGCTACCAACCGCTCTCGCGCAAGCTTGACGAGCTGAGAGTCTCGCCAAGCGATTCACTAAACGATGACGCTGCTTATTCGCCGACGATACCGGCAACGAATGGCTCCGCTTCGAAAGACACACCGACCGAAGAGAAGCAGCAGTTCCGCGCGAGCATTCGACGGGCTCTTCAAGATGCGACCGAGAAGGTTGCGAACATCGACTTCGCCTCCATCGGCATCATCGGTTTGGCGCTGTTTGTTTACACCGCCGTAACGCTTGCCGATGCGATCGAACATCTTTTCAACATCGTTTACGAGGCTCCGTCGCAACGTCCGGTTCATATTCGATTGGCGATTCACTGGTCGATCATCACCCTTGGTGGAGCGTTGTTGGTCATGAGCTTGTACATGTCCAGCCAGTTTTTGGACTACATGGGCGGTTTTGTGGGAAGTTCGAGTCTCAACCGTGTGTTGAATCATGGTTTGTCGATGCTCGCCAGTTGGGTACTATTATTCCTAGTTTATGCGTTGATGCCCAACACGCAGGTTTCTGTGAAAGCAGCGGCGGCAGGATCGTTTGTCAGCGCGGCGCTTTGGGAAGCAGCAAAATTTGGATTTCAGATTTATGTCGCGAAGGCAGTTCCGTATTCGGCCTTGTATGGATCACTCGGCTTGATCCCTTTGTTCTTGTTTTGGATTTATGTCACCTGGATCATCGTATTGTTTGGCTTGACGCTGACGAAGGCATTGCAAACGCTTCACGGACGCGATCCGAAGCGATTGAGAATTGCAACCGAGAATTTACCGAACGGAGATCCCGATTGGATGGTACCGATGATGATCGAAGTTGCAAAAGCATTCTCGCGAGGACACGCGATTGATCAGCAAGAAATCGTGGAGCGTTTACAATTGCCCGGAACGATCGTCCATCCGATGCTCTCCAAGCTTGAACAAGCAGGTCTGGTGAGGCAGGTTACGACCAAATCGGGCCGAGAAGACCGGGTCACTCTTGCAAAACCAGCAGAATTGATTTCGGTATCCGAGATCCTCCGCGTCGCTCATCAGCGTCCCGACGGAATGAATGACGGTCGCTGGAAACTGCTCGATCAGCTGAACTTCGCGCAGGCTAATGCTGCGGGAAACAAAACGCTCGCGGACTATTCATAAGCTTGCTTCACCAGCGTCTTCGCTATCCAGACCGTAGTCTTTGATCTTCTTGTGCAGCGTGTTTCGATTGATCCCAAGCTTGGTAGCCGCCTTGGTTTGAACGCCACCACAGGCGAGCAAGACTTGGGCGATCAATTCGCGTTCGACACGATCAACCACGATACCGTGCAGATTTGTGGCGTCATCACCAGCATTGTTGAGTCCTTGCATAACGACTTCGCGAGTGAGGCTGTCGATGTCCATCGCGGGCAATGGTTGCCCCATCGGACGTTCACCACCGGTAACGACTCCGGGAAGCAGCTCGGTCGTCAACTCATCACCTTCGGCCATCACGACAGCTCGCTCGATATAGTTCTGCAACTCTCGAACATTGCCAGGCCAATGATAATCTTGCAAGGCTTGGATCGCATTACGATCGATATGCACGACATAGCGATCGTTGATCTCGTTGTAATGCTCAAGGAAAAATGAAACCAACGCCGGGATATCATCTCTCCGTTTTCGTAACGGCGGAATCTCGATCGGTACGACGTTCAGACGCCAATAAAGGTCTTCGCGAAATCGCTCTTCGCGAACTTCGTTCATCAGATCGCGGTTGCTGGCCGCGATGATCCGCGAATCGGTTTGAATCGTCGCCGTATCGCCGACTCTCTCAAATTCCTTCTCTTGAAGGACGCGCAGCAACTTGACCTGAAGTGTCAGCGTCGTGCTATTGATCTCGTCAAGGAAGATACTGCCGCCGTTTGCGGCCTCGAAGCGGCCCGCCCGATTGGCAATCGCTCCGGTAAACGCACCCCGGACGTGTCCGAATAGTTCGCTTTCCAGCAGACTCTCACTCAACGCACCACAGTTGACTCGAACCAGTGGCCCACCACTGCGATGGCTCAACCGGTGAACGGCAGCGGCGATCAATTCCTTACCGACCCCGGTCTCACCCAAAATTAACACCGAGGCGTTGCTACCCGCGACGCGGCGAGTGATGCGATAAACATTCTGCATCGCCGGAGAATTGCCGATGATGCCTGGAAGAGGAGGCCCCAAGGTGCCCGGCGGTTGGATTCCGAGGATCGACATGAACGCTAAATGTCGGTTGGACTAACTCGCTTTTTCGGTTGGTTGCGATACTCACTTACTCTCAACTGAGCCGGCGGGGATGTCTGCAACATCCGTTCGCTTACCGATTTCGACAAGCACCGAATCAATCGCTTTTCTCAATTCATTATCCATGCGTTGCCGAATTTCCGCGATTCTCAATAAATCGCCTCCCCAGAGCAACACACCATCACGCTGGATCGACAAAAGCAACGCCTTGGCGGCGGCTTCGCGTTGACCCGCAGGAATCGTATCACGCATGGCTAGGTCTGCCAGCGCGGATTGGGCATCTCGGCTGGCGGAGACTGACAATACCGCCAAAATCGGTTCACCGAAAGCCACGCTTGTCGAATCGACTGCGGAGCCAACCCCAGAAATCGTTGCCCCGGCAAGTTTTCCAAACTCATAGAATCGAAAAGCGTCCGGGCGCGACGCGATCTTGCCCAGGGAATCTGCCCCAGCGATTCGAAAATCAAGTCGTTCAACCGCAGACAGCGTTGGCAACGGACGGGAACCTTCGATCGGTTCAAAAATAAGTGACCAACCCGCCGCCGTTCCAGGCAGTTCAACGTGCGTCACGGTTGCCGGCCAGCGTTCATCGGTCAGCGCCGCATCGACACCATGATCGATCGGACCATGCAAAATGACCGGGATATCGGCTCCCAACGGTCGCCTGCGGACGGCGTCAAGCAGCTCCAGCGACGAGCGGTCAGGCAGTACCGTTGTCGATATCAGGAAGCGAATGTCTCCGCCCCGATCGACGGCCATCACTGCATCTTCCACGGTCGAAACGACTTCGATCCGGTAGCCCATCGACGTCAACAGCCGCTCGATCTGTGATTCAACCTCAAGCCGCGTTTCGACGAGCAAGATGATCGGCTCTCGCGACAATCCGACCATCTCAAGCCAACGGGCCATCACGTAGGAACTACCGGCATAGGGTTGGTCAAAACCAAGTCGCCCGATCGCGGCTGCTGCATGATATCGGAGTCGCTGTTGGGGATGGGATGCAGCCGCAACCAGAGGTGTCAAAACATCAGAATGAGTCGTCATCAGATACTCGGCTTGCCCGGTCATGGACTCACCGATCAGAGCAATCGCGGCCACCGCAACGACCAAATCATCATCTTGAAAAGAATGCTCAATCAAATCGCTCAACGACTCGGCCGACATCGCATCTTCGCCCCAGAGTGCCGCAACATCCTTCGAAGCCTCACCGATCAGCAACGGATCGAGCTGATAGCGATAGGCAAGCTCAGCGGCAACACCGGCACGAATCGCTTTCCTCGAAAGTTGATCCACGCGATGCAACAACCGTGCATAGTCGATCACATCGCGCCAAGCGGCATTCACCGCGTTGACGCTCGTGAAGACCACCGACGCCAAGTCGTCGCCGATGGTCCACAGCGTCACGATCGCTTGCTTGTCTTCAATCCGTCCGATCGATTCCCGCTGAAGTGCGAGTCGATCCAGCAAGAACCCTTCCGCGTCTTCGCGTGAGGGAACGACTTGGTGACGCTTCACCAACCAATCCTCAGCGATCAACTTTTCATCGGCTGTTGCGTTGGGATCATGAGCTGCCGCAGCCACGACCGGCACGGCTCGATCAGATCCCAAGCGAATCAATGCCGACAATGCTCCCGCTCGAATCGAATCGTCTCCGTAGATCGCTAACTGACGCACGGCCGCGTGACCGCCGTTACCCAACCGCAACATGACTCGAAGCAGTTCATCGCGTTTTGCCGTATTCAGTTCCTTCGCAGCCGCAACGCTAAGCAGAGCGATCGATTGGTCGCCGCCGGCAAGCACCATTCGAAGTGCTGCTAACCTTTCGTCCGGCGATGGCTTGGACAAACTTGAAATCGCAGCAGAAATCCGTTTTGCGTCTTGATCAAATGCTCGCAGTGCAGCGAGCATCTTCGTCGCTTCGGCTTTCGCCGCAGGTGTAAACTGTGATTCGACAACAACTCGCAAAAGTCTCTCTGATGAGATTCGGCGAGTCAGCATTGCGAGCTGCTCGGTGGTGAGTTTTCGTGAACCGAGCGAAACAAGAAAGTCGCTCGCATAGTCATCGAGCTTCAGCCGAAGCGCATCGCTGATCGACGTCGCAAGCAGCTCATCGCTTCCGCCGGCCCGACGGACGAGTTCGCGCAAATACGGATCGCCCAGCGAATCCACGGCGGGTGCCTGTGCAAACACATCTCCGGCGAGCAACATGAGCGTCAAAAAGGCGACCAGTAAACCACGCATTTTCACCACCAAGGCAACAGGGAAAAAGCCCTATCGTAATTCGTGCTTGGCAATGGTGCCCCGGTTCTGTCGGAAAATCGACACGATCCAAGACCAGTTATTCCGATTAAGCCTGCGTTCGTAGCCCCAATTTCAACTTCCACGCGGCAATCTGTTCCGCAACCCGTACCGGCGCAGTGCTGCCTTCGCTCTGGAACGCGGCGACGGCATTCGCAGCACCTAGGCATTTGCTGACCGAAGCATCGATCAACGGCGCGTGCGTCTGCATGACTTCCAACGGCAACTTTTCCAACGGCACGTTACGTCGAACCGCTTCACCGACGATCGCCCCCACGGCATGGTGCGCCGTGCGCTGGGGAGTCCCTTTCGCAATCATCCATTCCATCAGCGTCGTTGCATCGAGATATCCCTTGTCCAGTCGCTCCGCAATCGAATTGCGTCGCAATTCGGCACCGGCAACCAGCGGTGCGGCAAGCTCCAGGCAGGCTTCGATCGTGTCGAATGAATCGAATAACGGCGGCTTATCCTCTTGCAGGTCCCGGTTGTAAGCCAACGGCAAGTTCTTCACGAGGAACATCAATGTTGTAAGGTTACCCATCACGCGAGCCGATTTTCCTCGCGTCAACTCAAGCACGTCCGGGTTCACCTTCTGTGGCATGATGCTGCTTCCAGTACAGAACGCATGCGGAAGTTTAATGAATCCGAACTCAACCGTACTCCACAAAATCCATTCTTCAGCCCAACCACTCAGATGCGTTGCAATGAGCGACAACACGAATGCACTTTCTAACGCAAAGTCGCGATCGCTGCTCGTATCGAGACTGTTTGCCGTAATGCCGTCAAAACGCAGCAGTGATGCCGTAAGGTTTCGATCGATCGGTAGCGTCGTGCCGGCAACCGCGGCAACGCCCAGGCTGCACCTGTTGACTCGTTTGCGACAGTCGGCGATCCGTTCGCGATCGCGGGCAAACTTTTCGATGTACGCCAGCCAGTAATGAGGTGCAAGTACCGGCTGAGCGCGTTGCAAGTGAGTGTAAGCGGGCAAGACAACATCAATGTCGCCATCGCAACGGCCAAGGAACGCGAGTTGCAGGCCACGTAGTTTTTCATCGACGCGATCGAGTGCTTCCCGAACCCACAAGCGAATGTCAGTACTGACTTGGTCGTTGCGGCTTCGCGCCGTATGCAGCTTGCGACCAACATCTCCCAAACGCTCAATCAGCGTCTGTTCAATGTGCATGTGGATATCTTCGAGCTCGATCCGGTAAACCATCTCGCCGCGCTCGATCTCACCTTCGATCTCTTTCAAGGTTTTCGCGATCGCGGCGTTCTCGTCGCTCGTGATCAAGCCTTGTTTGGCAAGCATCGCTGCATGGGCAATCGAACCTTGAATGTCTTGACGAAACAGTCGGGAGTCAAAACTGATGCTCTCGGTAAATCGCTGGACGCGAGCATCGGTACCAGCATCGAAAACACCACTGCGAGAAGGACTTTCCACAAAATGCCTAAATTGAACGTATCGAAGAAACAGCCCGCCAAAGCGAGCCTACTACTTAGCTTGCCGCTGCGGCAGCCTTTTCGCGTTTCTCGGCGACGGTGCGATAGTCAACGACATCCCAGACCAAGCCGAGCTTCTTAAGGACGACGATCGCCATCCAAGTGATGTCGAATTCCCACCACTTGTGGCCGTGCTTTGCCATCCGTGGGTAAGCATGATGATTGTTGTGCCAACCTTCGCCATAAGCAACGATTGCAACCAACCAGTTGTTTCGGCTGTCATCGGTCGTTTCGTAATTGCGGTATCCGAACATATGGCTTGCCGAGTTGACCAACCAAGTGACATGCAAGACGGCAACCAAACGAAGGAACATTCCCCAAACAAGCCACGACACAGCCAGCGGCATTCCGCCAACGGCATAGCCGATCCCAAACAGGGCGAATCCGGTTGCGATATGGACGGGCAAGAAAAGAACGTCGATGATCCGCATCGATCGAAGCTTGTACAGATCAGGAACCCAGCGCGTCAAGTGAGCTTTGCGGTCGCCATTATGCGTGTGAAACGCCAGCCAAAACATGTGGCTCCACCAAGCCCCATCATGCGGCGAATGCGGATCGCCAACTTGATCGCTATGCTTGTGGTGTTTGCGATGGTCAGCCACCCAGTCCATCGGCGTGCCTTCACCTGCGAGAGTACCAATCAATGCAAACATGTCGCGGACCCAAGGATAGGTCTTCATGCCATCGTGCGTGAGCATCCGGTGGTAGCCAAGGCAAATGCCGAGACTGCCCGTTACCCAGTGCAAAAACAACGCGATGCCGAACCCGGACCAAGTAAACGTAAACGGCGCGGCAAGACAGACGACGTGAGCGAGCGTCAACCAACCAATCGCCCACCAACTCGCATTGCTAGCCGACTTTTTCACTACCAAATTCTTCTCGGACTCTTTCAGTGCGGCTCGTTCCTCTCCACGCATCCGACGAGTCGGCGTTCTTGATTCGTGCTCTTCAGAGGAATGGTGCTCTGAGCTTGGTCCGTGATGAGACGGCACTTCATGCGGCGCATGGTGCGAGTGAGGGGCTGTCTTCGGGTCAATATCGGAAACCACGTTCTTTCGATGAGTAGTCGAAGTCGATGGAGAATGAATGCTGGGAGACATCGCCAGATTTGCCTTTCGATTGTGAGGTCGACCGTGCGATGATATGCCGCCCGGCCGGTTCATTACGATAGCGATTTGGCGTATCTTGCTTGTCTCAGGCAAGCCCCTGCTTTGTAACCGGTATGTAAAAGTATTCCTTGACCGATGCCGAACTCCCTCGAAACGTCCCAAATCGAACCCCACGTTCGGCGAATCATGCGGGATTGCCGCAAGCTTTACGCGGCTTCCGCAGACCTAATGACCCGTCGGCACCCGACGATCCTCGGCGACGATGCCAACGGGTTTTCGCAGTTAATGGAGGATCTGCACCGTGGACTTTTGGTCAAAGTCTATACGACTTCGATTCGAAGCGACGGAAAATGGACGGCGACCGAAAAATACATCGGTACTCTCATGATCGAGCACATCTGGGATCAACACCTTCGCGGCAACGAGCTTCGTGAAGCTTCCGAAAAATTACTTTCGCAAGCGGATCAACTGAGTTGGACGGCGCTGGTTGGACCGTTCGTTCGATATGAGCCGTTGCGCGATATGGTCGGCCAAGTCGAGACCATCGTGACTCGCCTTGCTAATCTGATCATCAAAAGCGATGGGCTTACGACCCCCGCAGAGACCAACACTCTGCTCCGCATTCAAGAGGAACTGGGAAGAGTTCTTCGTCCACAGCAAGGATCGTCAGGGGGTTCCCTTAGCCAAACGGTCGCGATTCCTGGTCGCAGCGGCTCGCTCGGCCCCGTACACGATCGAACCACGATCACTCACCCAGAGAAGAGTAACGATGAAAGACTTGCCGAAGCTTTTGCAGAACTCGATTCGTTGATCGGTATCGAGTCCGTGAAAGAACGAGTTCGGTCGCTTTCGAATTTTCTGCAATTGCAACGTCAACGGCAATCGGCAGGCCTCACCACGATGCCGATTAGCTTGCACATGGCGTTCGTCGGCAACCCTGGCACCGGTAAAACAACCGTGGCTAGAATTGTCGGCCAGTTGCTCGGGGCGATGGGTATCCTTTCGTCTGGCCATTTGGTCGAAACCGACCGAAGTGGCTTGGTCGCTCAATACGCCGGGCAGACCGCGCCGAAGACGCATGCATTATGCGACTCGGCACGCGGCGGCGTGTTGTTTATCGATGAGGCCTACAGCTTAGTCGATCCCTCCGCAGATGACCCGTTTGGACGCGAAGCCATTCAAATCTTGTTGAAGCGAATGGAAGACGATCGAGACAACTTGGTGGTGATTCTCGCCGGGTACTCCGACGAGATGGATCGGATGATTCGAAGCAATCCCGGACTCAGCTCTCGCATCAATACTCGCATCATATTTGATGACTACTCGCCCGTAGACCTTGGACGCATTTTCGAGCTGCTTTGCAATCGAAACGATTATGTTTTGCCGCCGGAAAGTCGTCATCGTTTGTTGATCGCGTTTGACCAAGTCTTCCGAGACCGCGATCGCCACTTTGGAAATGGTCGCTTAGTAAGAAACGCTTTCGAAGACACCGTGAGAACCATGGCCGACCGGATCGCTGGAATCGTGCCACTGACGCAGGATCTGATGACCCATCTTTCTCCCGCTGATATCGCGGTTCCTGGCACTAGGCCTAAAGATATCGATCGGTGGCTTTCGCAACCTCACACGCTAAGAACCTCGTGTACGAAATGCGGCAAGCGGCTTCGAGTGAAGGGAACGGCGCTTGGAAAAGTCGTCAAATGCCCATCGTGCGACCATCACTTCCCATCACCCTGGGCGGACGTTGAGCGTTAAGCGGTTCGATGCAAAAATGCGTAGTAATGGGATTACGACTTCGCAACTTCTATGATGACGCAGTTTTGTTTTGCTCCACTAATCCTACGACCCAAAAAACGATGACTCAAGCGTGAGCATCTCGGTATAGCGTTTGAGAATTTCGGGACTTGCAATGGCTGGTAAGTTCTTGGCAAAGACGACGCTTTCTATCGTGTGGACTAAACGTCGAAACTGAACCGCCTTGAGCTCTGCGTAAACCGATTTCTCCTGAGCACGGCTGCGTTCGACTTTACTGGTCCAATAGGTTTCAAACGCGGGCAAGTCGCGAAGCTCATCAAGAAATCCTTCCCCACGACGACCTGTAAGCGATTCCAAGTCATCCCAGTCATCTGCTTCTTGCAGCTCCGGCCAATTCTGAATGATCTGCTGCTGTAGGTCGCGTCTCCCTGAAGATCGCGATTCACGTCGACTTGATCCACGTCGACCCGCCTCTCGTCGAGCTTGTCTAAATCGCTCTTCTTGAATTTCCTTTTGATTGAGGATCTCAGCGACCTCGATGTCAAATGGAAGTTTCAACTGCGTCAACAGTCCATTGATCATGACGCGTTGGTCTAAGGACGCTTGGACAGCAAGGTTCGACAAACTGCCTGACAGACTCGATAAACCGAGTTCAACATCTTTGCCGCTGTTCTCGGCCGACGGACTTGCGGCCGCACCTTCTCGATGTCCAGCTATCCGACTATGGGCTCGCAAATACACATCGCTTGTCCGAAGCGGGATATCAACCGTCGGACTTGCGACGACGGCATAGGCATGGGCTTCGGAAAACGACACTCGGTTGTTCTGATCGTTATCCACGATGCCGACCGGTTTTCCAGTACGCGATTGACCTAAAAATGCGCCCCAGAAATAACTGCTGTACTCGTCGTCATTGGTGATGTCCGGTCGGCACCCAGCGGCAGGTAAGTCATGCCGCTGTGCAAAAAAACCAACTCGGTTTCCTTTGGACATACCGTTCTTCGGATCGCCGCCAGAAAACATCGTGTTAGCGAATCCACCGCAGTAACATTGCGCCATTACCATCACGACCGACACATCACTGGGGATCTCGTCAAGCCACTCAGTGAACTGACGCATGCTGATGGGTTGCTTGCCCCAGCAGGTAATCGACGTGTCCATAGGATCATCGCCTTTGGCTGAGCCTCCGTGAGCCGTGACGTAGATGATCAATCGATCGCCACCGACCACATGCGATGCAATCTGCTCAAGGCCAGTTTGAATCGCTGCAGGACGAATCTTGTCGGTGATATTGGGTATCTCGTGGTTCCGATAGGTGACCTGCGGACCATCGGCGGAAAAGATGCCTTCAAGCAATTCAATGGCAGGGGATTCTGTATTGGATTCCGCTGCCATCACCTGTAAATCATCTTTGGGATCAGTGCCATCAGCAAAGTAGATGAGATGTTCAACCGGCGTTGAATAATTTTGGCTAACGAGCTGTTGATAAAAGATCACATTCGCTTCTAGTGACGCCTGGTTCCCGGTAGGCGAATAACCACCGCCGATGGTCAGCAAATGATCTTTGGCCGTTACGGTGCCTGATATCCCCATCATCATCACGGCAGGAACGACTCGCCGTATCAGCAGTTCCAGACTACTACGCATATTCGAAGACAGCAGGAAAGTGGTTTTGATTTTGCGATGAACTTTACACAGTGCATCTGGTCAACTTAACATCCAATACCTGAGCGAGAATGGGGGTGGAGAGTAGAACCTGTGGATGCCACGTGTGTCACGCCAACTCCCCATCAGGCAGCTTTCTCGCGAGGCCCCATTGTATCAGTCCGCCGACTGCAATAGCTCCGATTGCTAGCACGATCGCGACCAACGGCTCGTCGTGAACGGTTGAGGACTCCGACCGCATCCAACTTCGCGTACGCTTTGGAAACGGTCATCATGTTCACACCCAAATCCGCAGCCATCTGCCGCACACTGGAAAGCGTATCGCCTGCTGCGAGCTTGCCGCCGGCCACGAGCGCCTGAACTTGATCCATCAATTGCCGATGGATCGGAATGTCCGAAGAGGGATGACCGGAAAACGTCAGCGATGGCTTTGGTGTTTGCATTTATGTATTATTACTGCAATGCACTTAGAACCTATCCGAAAACCTTTAGCCGCATGGCGTTAGCCGCGGTTTCCTCCGGTTTTCGGATAGGTTCTAAGTCTGGGGGGTCAATAACATTGTAAAAGATCCCTAGC
>Ga0105046_10006925_pt1 | contig 17911 bp, 14 predicted proteins | sample MAT03_FD_78385 | JGI IMG/M metagenome (GOLD analysis project Ga0105046, IMG submission 78385) | Freshwater microbial communities from Lake Fryxell liftoff mats and glacier meltwater in Antarctica - MAT-03 (megahit assembly) | ecosystem: Environmental > Aquatic > Freshwater > Ice > Liftoff...
GCCTGTTTTCTTCGCAGCAATTCCAGTTGCGATTTCTTCGCTGTCCACGCAACGCGGTCCAAAATTAGTTGTGGCTCGGCAAATCGCACTTCGAAAGTCCACGCTCTGCAATCGTCGCCCAGTGTAAAGACCTTTTCCGGATCCTCATAGGCCGGACGACCCTTCCAATAATCGGCCAGCGGCTCAAAATATCCAGCCAAAAACCTGGCAAACTCACCTCGCCAGTCACTTCCTTTGACTTCACATTCCTTGCCGAATTCTATCCTCGCGGCATCTTCGTCCGTACCAGCAACCTCACACTTGATGTATCGCTTTGGATGGACAAGGCCACCTGTATCGATTGAACTGACCGACACAGTGTGACCGTTCTCAATGGAAGGTTCAAAGGCAAGGGCCAAGTCACCAAAGGCCGGACACGCTCGACCGGCATAGAAATAAGCTGACCGCGCCAGACCGAGCAAATCTTCGGCCCGGCGTGTTGCGTCAGAACAGTATGACGCATGATCCGAAGTCGGAATGGAGTGGGGCGGTTCAGTGAGCAGTTCATCGAACGAAACTTCGTTCGTCGAGCTGACATGAACCAGATGGACCATTTTCGCGATTTTCCGTGCATGGGCCTCGTTGCGATCGAAGGACTCCCGCTGAGTCGGATTCATCGACATTTGATTCTGCAACCCAGACAACGCGGGCATCAGACGTTTCTCACTGAAAAACATATGGTGATTGAATCACGATACTCAACTATGAGTCCAGACCTGGAAGTCTGCCGTTTTCCATTATTGGCAGACCCCACCGCATTGCGGAATCCAAAGTTCAAGGAAGGATCGCGGGCCAGGCATTTTTACTGCTGCTACACCGGCGAAAGAAATCTCGGCAGTACTGAACTGCTGAAGGCTACGTTGGGAGCAGTGGCATTAAGCAAACGAAAATTGGAAATAAATCCCACTTGAATAGCAGCCCGCAAAGGATCCGGTTCCCTTTGCAAATTGCAAAAAACGCAATGAAGTGCCTTCATTTAGTGCACGGCACTCATTGTTCGTAGCACGAAGCAACCCGACCTGAAGACAGGTCGGGCTGCGTTCCAGCCAGAAACTTCAGACTTTGTCTGCCGTCGGGCAAACGTACGGTTCACGATATTCGCGAGTCAACAGAGCGTTCGCGGCATCGTTGTTTGTGAACAATTCCTTCTCAGTGTCGAACTGCAAAAATGCACCAAGTGACATTCTGTACTTCTCCAGATCGACGCCATTCTTCTCCAGATGTTTCACAGTTCGCTCAAGCGTTGCCTGATTGTCATCCAGGCTCTTGATGTCCTTCAGCTGTGATGCGATATCCGATACCGGCTGGAGATTTCCTTCGCCCATGTAGTAGGAAATATTGCCGAGATGGCTGATCGCGGCCGACAAATGGCCTTCGCGAACATCTGCGTTGAGATCCTCAACCTTGCGCGACTGGACAGCGGAGACGAAATTCTTGAAATGCTCACCGCCGCCTTTGAATTCGCGAACAAGATTCTTGTCTTTGTCGAACACTGAACAGTGATCATACTGATCCTGAACCAGATAGCCGTTTGTCCCGTAGAAGACGACGCCGACCTTATTGCCTTTGGTACTGCGGAAGAGGATGTTCAACTCTTCATCATCGCTGTCATCGACGCTCAAGCCACGAGTCTCAAATACGATGCACTTGTTGCCGTAGTCGTAAATGGAGACTTCCGTATTTCCAGTATCCCCAGCATCAACATAGTCCGGATTTTTGCGTTCTGCCTGATATCCCAGACGACCACCATACGTAAGAATGGTCGATGGATGCGTGTCGATCCCAAGTCCCCAGCGGGCAACGTCCGTTTGATGCGGGCCCTGATTTCCCAGGTCACCGTTTCCGTAATGACGTTGCCAGTGCCAGTCGTAATGAAATTTCGCTCGCGTACATTTAGGTTCAGTCAACGACGCAGGGCCGCTCCAGAGATCGAAATTCACGTTCGCTGGAATTGCATAGTCACCTTTCGCTCCGATGCTTTCGCGACGTTTGTAGCACAGGCCACGAGCGAAGTTAACTTCGCCAATGCCACCTTCACTCATGAATGCAAATGCTTCTTTGATCGCTTGGCTGGATCGACACTGAGTCCCCACCTGGCACATACGTCCATACTTGCGAGCCGCCGCAATCAACGCCGTGCCTTCATGAACATTGTGACACACTGGTTTTTCGATATAAGCATCTTTTCCAGCCTGCATCGCCCAGATTCCGGTGAGGGCATGCCAATGATTTGGTGTGGCCGTGCTGATGAAGTCAATCGACTTGTCATCGAATGCCCTTCGCATGTCGATCACGGCCGTTGGACGCAAGCCCTGTTTTTCTGCAATCTTATCGCAAGCACGATTTCCAGCGCGTTCATCAGCATCGACGATAATGCGAATTTCTGTCCGCTCGTCCTTTAGATATTCGTCGATATGCGAACCGCCGCGGCCGCCGGCACCGATTACAGCCACACCCAACTTTTCATTCTGAGACATTCCTGCACGGCCAATTGCCGGGGCGACCATAAATGCAGATGTGGCCGCCGCAGATGTCTTCAGGAAACGACGTCGATTAAACTGACTCATAAGGAACCTCAATATGGCAGGAATTGAAAGTAGGCGTCTCATCGGGGAAAAATCGGATTCGCCGAACATGATCAAGCGAATTCCTCACCGCATGGAACCCGATTTTTCCTCCGAATGCAAGCGAACACGGCATTCACTCGGTATTCTTCACGCCAAGCTTGAGTAATACGATCCCGCAATAAAAGTACGCTCTCAATCCGCAGCGAAAAGCTCGGCCAAAAAATAGTTAAGGCTCACCATGAAAATCACGGCCATTGAAACGCTTGTCTGCCATGCTCGCATGCGCAACTGGATCTTTGTGAAAGTCATCACCGATCAACCCGGACTTTTCGGTTGGGGCGAAGCGACGCTGGAATGGCACACTCGCGGAGTTGTGGGATCCATCGAAGATTTGTCACAACTGCTGATCGGCGAAGACCCCACACGAGTTGAACATCTCTGGCAAGTCATGTGGCGACAACACTTCTGGCACGGCAGCGGAATCGTCCGTTCAACCGCGATCGCTGGCATCGATATCGCGCTTTGGGATATCATTGGAAAAATCCACGGCGTTCCATGTCACAAACTCTGGGGCGGACCAGTTCGTGATTCCATCCGACTGTATTGCCATCTCGGCGGCGGCGACATGGAGAGTTTCTACGAGACTCCCGTTGACAACGCAAAGCGATTTGGTGAGCTGGCTCAACAAGCCGTGGCTGACGGCTTCACCGCATTCAAATCCATGGCCGTGCCCTCCACAATGCCTATTGAAGGCCGTAAACCGATCAAAGCTGCAGAAGCATGTGTCGCCGCTATGCGAGAGGCTGTCGGAGATGACATTGACATTATGGTCGATTGCCATGCAAGACCGTCACCAGCCATGGGAATACAGTTCGCCCAAGCGCTCGATCCGTACGGACTTTACTTTCTGGAAGAACCGTGTTGGCCGGAAAATGTCGCAGGCCTGGCAGCCATCAACGCTGCAGTGACGACACCCATTGCCACGGGCGAACGAGTGACTCACCTAGCGGCATTCCGCGACTTGTTCGCAGCACGCGGTTGTGAAATCTGCCAGCTTGATATTACACACTGCGGTGGCTTCACAGAATCACGTCGCGTCGCCGCTCTGGCCGATGCCTATCGCATCGCACTCGCACCGCACAATCCGCAGGGACCGGTCAGCACGGCTGCATCGCTGGAATTTGGGTTTTCGCAACCCAGCTACATCATCTGCGAATCGGTCCACAGCGACGTGCCCTGGAGACACGACGTTGTTGATGAAGGTTTCACGATTGATGCGGCGACTCGCACCGTAACACCAAACACACGACCCGGTCTGGGAATTACGATCAATGAAGAGGAAGTTCGTAAACATCCGTTTCAGCAAGAACTTCTTCAGCGAGTATTCTACCGCGATGGTGCTGCCGGAGACTGGTAGTCGCCGCTCTCAGGCGAGCGGTTGCGCGTCAGCCCTCCGTGTGCGATTTTGTGTTTCTCGGTTCTCGTTCCGGGGCTCCAGCCCTGGAACGCATTGCTCCGGAGGCTCCTGCCTCCTGCGATTCTCGGCGGAGGCAGGAGCCTCCAAACCAGTGTGTTCTGAGGCTGGAGCCTCGGAACAAGTAAAACCTCACGGATCATAAATTCGTATGTTGCCAAAAATTTTCAAACATCCATCATTTCATGGACGCATCGGAATCGCCCGCGCGGACATCACTCCCCCGGTTGGAGTTTACTCACGTAACTGGGGCGCGGCGAAACATGATGTGGCGGAATCGATTCATCGGCCATTGACGCTGACGGCAATGACACTGACTCCGCTGTCCGGCGGGAAGTCGCTGGTTCTTGTCGATGCTGATCTTGGCTGGTGGAAGACGCCGCAGACATTTCACAACTTCCAGAAACGCTTGCTGGAACTATTGCAGATTGATTCTGCTCAATTGATCTTTGCTCTTAGTCACACTCATGCTGGTCCGCCGCTGATGGAAGCTGACGACTCGCTTCCGGGTAGCGATCTGCTTCGAAATTGGATGGAGCATTTATTTCAATCGACAGTGAATGCTATCAAGGATTCATTATCTTCGCAGTTCGAAGGAATTCTCGACTGGCACCAAGGACGATGCGGCCTGGCCAATGTTCGCGATCTGCCAGACCCGGATTCAACCAAGAATCGCGTCGTCTGCGGCTATAACCCAGCGGGCGAACCTGATGACACACTGCTGGTGGGCCGCATTACAAATATGACCGGTCAAATCCAGGCGACTCTTGTGAATTACGCATGTCATCCTACGACGCTGGCGTGGGATAACAAGGCGATTTCGCCCGACTACATCGGCGCGATGCGCACAACGATCCAGGACGCGACCGGTGCGCCGGCGATTTTTATGCTCGGCGTCTGCGGCGATCTGGCGCCGCGATTTCAATACGTGGGCGACCTCGAAGTTGCCGACAGGCACGGCCGGCAATTGGGGTTCGCCGCATTGGCGACGCTGAACGACATGGAGCCACCAGGAACTCAACTTACCTACAGTGAAACAGTGGAATCCGGAGCTCCACTCGCCGTTTGGAAGCACGAACCTTGTGAGCTGTCAACAGAGTTACACGCGGTACAAACTTCCGTCGAGTTGCCATTGAAAGACTGGCCATCCGCAGAGGAACTGGAACAACAACGAATCGCTTGCACAGATCGAGCTCTTGAAGAACGTCTTCGCCGCAAACGAGATATTCGTCGCAGCGTCGGCAATGGTGCAACATACAGCCTGGCGATTTATGCTTGGCGAATTGGCGACGCAATACTTGTGGGCAGTTGTTGTGAACCGTACTCAATTCTGCAACGAGAACTCCGGCGTCGGTTTCCGGAACGCACGATTCTCTGCATGAACCTTATCAATGGCTCAATCGGTTACTTGCCTCCAGCAGACCTTTACGACACCGAAGTCTATCCCGTGTGGCAGACACCGTTCGACCGCGGCTGTCTTGAGGCCACGATTGAGGCGATGGCGTGTGCTATCGAAAATATGTAGCAGTGGGCTTATCAACGAATCAACACACGAACCGCGTACGGTATAACAATGCGACGTAGGTTGGTAAATTCTCAACGCTCGCTCCACGAAAACGATAAACAATTTTCAAAACGAAACAACCCATGAGTAAAAAAACAAGCTACAAACTCTCTGGAGTGTTACCAGTCCTGCACACACCATTGACTGACGAAGGCGATATCGACAGCGACGTGTTGCAGCGAGAAATTGACTGGGCATTTGAAACGGGGGCCGATGGCGTTGTCGTTGCGATGGTAAGCGAGATTCTGCGCCTTGGCTACGATCGTCGAATGGATCTCGTGCAACAGGTTTGCCAATACGTTGAAGATCGTGGCAGTTGTGTGATCAGCGTTGGAGCCGAAAGCACTTCGGAGGCTGTTGATTTTGCGATCATCGCCCAAGCCAGCGGTGCCAGTGCTGTCATGGCAATTCCTCCCGTGGCGACGGCGTTAGGAAACGCAGCGACTCGAGATTATTTCGCGGCCATCGCCAGCAGCATCTCCATTCCGTTGATCGTTCAGGATGCTTCAAGCTACGTCGGTGCCGCGATTGATTTGAGTGTCTATACAAGCCTGCTCGAAAAATTCGGCGTGGACCGCATCTACTTCAAACCCGAAGCCAGTCCGCTGGGTCCGAATCTTTCTAAACTTCGTGATGCAACAAACGGGACCGCCCGTATCTTTGAAGGCTCCGGGGGAATCAACCTCGTCGATTGTTACCGTCGCGGTATCGTCGGCACAATGCCGGGAACAGATCTGCTCGACGGCATCGTGGCGCTCTGGAAAGCGTTGCAGGCCCGCGACGAAGATCGCACTTATCGATTGTCGCTTCCAATCTGCGCTTTGGTCGCGTTGCAGCTTCAAGGCGGACTCGACGGGTTTTTGGCCATCGAAAAGTATCTAATGAAGAAGCGAGGAATCTTCACAAATACGCATCAGATTCAGCCCGTCGGCTGGGTACTCGATGGCGAAACGGCTGCGGAAGTCGATCGACTATTCGCACGGCTACAGGCGGCACTCTGAATGGAACGCCCAACAACAGTGCGATATCAAGTGCTCGCGTGGCTGACATTCGCAGCGGCGTTGTCGTATTTATGTCGCAGTGTTGTCAGCGTCGCGGAGAGTACGGTTCGTGATGAACTTGGCCTGACGCTTGATCAGTCGGGCTGGTTCATGGGCTCATTCTTCTGGACCTACGCAATCTTTCAGATGCCAAGCGGATGGTTTTCCGAACGCGCCGGAACCCGCATCGCGTTGAGTGTTTTCGCAGTAGGCTGGTCGGTCGCCACAATTGGAATCGGCGCTGCTCAGGGATTCTGGATCCTGATTATTGCACAGTTGATTATGGGCATCGCACAGGGAGGGATTTTCCCGGCTTCGTGCAATTCCATCGGCTATTGGATGCCACTTGCGCAACGTTCGCTGGGTTGCGGAGTTCTCACGGCAGGTATGCAGGTTGGAGCCATTATCGCCAGTGGAATTGCAGGAAGGCTGATCCTTGAAATCGGCTGGCGATGGACGTTTGTAGTGTTTGGATTGCCCGGCTTTTTCTGGGCGGTTGGTTTCCTTTTGTCGTTTCGCGATCGCCCTGAACAGTCCCCTGCAGTGAATCTGAGCGAACTCGAAATGATTCGAGCAGATCGCATCACATCGAATGCGAATCCTCAATCCATTCAGACGCACGACGCTGATTTAAACGATACAAATCCGTACCACGTTGATGTATCGCTCGATGCAGTGGCACCGAGTGGCATGATGTCCATCATGTTCAGTCCCGCGATGTTTTTCCTGTGCGGCCAGCAAATCTGCCGAGCCAGCGGGTACATGTTTTTCGCGAGCTGGTTTCCGACGTTTCTTCAGAAGACGCGTGGCATTTCCGTGGCACAATCGGGTTATCTGCAAGGACTTGTTTTTGCAGGAACTCTGACCGGCTGCATCTTTGGTGGGATGCTGACGGACTGGATCTGGCGACGTACTGGCGGTTTGCGACTTAGCCGCAGCGGTGTAGGAGCGGTGTCTCTGGGAGCATGCTCACTGTTGATCGTGGCCGCATGGTTTGTAAAGAGCCCGGAGCTGGCTGTCGGGTTGCTGGCGTTGGGTTCGTTCTTCGCCGCTTTGGCCGGGCCGTGTGCGTTCGCGGCCACGATTGATATCGGTGGCTCACGAGTGCCACAGGTTTTTGGATTGATGAACATGGTGGGTAACTTCGCCGCAGCCGCATGTCCGGTCATTGTGGGAAAGCTGTTCCAGGCGACTGCCAACTGGGATCTTGTGCTATTGCTATTTGCAGCTGTCTATTTCGTCGGGGCCGTCTGCTGGGTTTTCGTGAATCCTCGTCCACGATGACATTATTGCAAAATTCGGCGGGCTGAGCAGGAGCGGCGATGGTCGATCACGGGGACACAGCAATCATCAAACCCAGAATCGCCAGGAGCACAATGATGAGGATTCCCCAGGACAAGGCAGATGTTCGAAACTGAACATCCGGCGTGCGCTGGATGACGTCCAAATACTCCCTTGTGAAGACGTATTTAGCCGCTGGGCGTGCGAGGTACCATAAACAGGCGCTGCCGAAGATGGTCCCGATCGGCACAAAAAGTAGCCACAATGAGCAGAATACAATCGCCCAGATCCTGGCACTCGGGTGGAATGAACGGACTTGAAAACCTAAGACGATCTGAGCAATTCCCATGAACCCCAGAAGCGTGACCAGCACAAAATATGGCAACTGCCCCACAACGCCGCGATCGACCAAAGAGACAAATCCCCATAACATGCACGCTCCTGCAAGAGCGATACCCCCAAGCGTCAATAAGCCAGCAATCGTCTTCAAATTCGCTTCGCAGTCAATAAACTGTTGACGAATTCGCGTATCATCCTGCTGAAAAGGATCTGAAAATTCAGGCCCACTTAGCGGCGCTGAATATGGATTGAATGATTCGGAATCGTGTTGACTCACGACTATTCCTGACGCGGAATCTGAAACGGTATCGGCAATTCCTGTTGAGGCGTCACGGGCAAGGGACTGGTCAGTTTCAATGGATCTGCAATGCTGTTGGTCTCAGTCGTCGCGTTGCCACCTCGCAGAAAAATGCCTCCAGCCTGTTTCACAGCCTCTTCACCAGAAGAAGAATTGTTCGGTCCCACACGATCGCTGCCGGTGACTGACGCATGTTTGACCATCTGGTCCAGGTCATGTGAAATCGCACGCTGGCCGATGTCCGCCGCTGCCAAGTGCGCGACTTCTGCAACAAGTTTTGCCTCAGGGCCATCGTGGCTTGCCATCGCCAGCATCTGATCAGCAATATCACCGTATCCTCGCAACTTTTGGAACGTGCCTGCCAACAACAATCGATCGGCCGACAAAGGACGTTCAGCCAGCCAATTCCACAACGGGCCGCCATGCGTGCGAGTACGCTCGGCGACTTTTTCACCGTACAGTTCTTCGACGGTAAACCATGGACGGGATGGATCACTTTCCATTGTCAATCCGGTTTTCAAATAGCTGACTGCATTTGAAAAATCACGCAACGCGATCCGCGACATTGCCATTCGCAGATAAGGAGCGCGACGATCCGGCGCTGTCTTGATCGCAGTCGCATAAAACACGTCGGCTGTTCCATAGTCGAATTTGTGAAAGGCGTCATCACCGCTTGACTGATATCGCAGGCTCTGAATCTTTTCAGTGAGTGTAGAAGTTCTTTGATCGCGGGGCACCGCATGAAACTCATTAAGCACTGGCACGCCGTCCGGCTGAACTGGCAGTTGCGGCGCGTTCGGAATCAGTGGCATATCACCAGGCTCCGGTGGCATTGGAACCTCGAAATTCCCACCATCGTTCGGATTAACGCCGTTCGGATCGAACGCAGGAGCTACGGCATCAATCATGCGAGGATCAACCATTTGATATGAACTTGCAGCAGGAGCAAACGACTGCATGTTCAACATTGGCTGAACGTTCAAGTTCGTATTCAACATCAACACAGTTGGAGCGATCCCGGCACCGGGGAAATACGAATTCATCCCCACGGGATAAGGCAAACCAGGATTGCACCAGGGATCGTATGCTCCATTGGGAACATATCCAACAAAGCCGTTGGTGATGTAGTTTCCGGAAGGAAAATTCGGGCTAAAGATGCCAGTTCCATATCCGAACACTGAAGGAGAGTAGTTGTACATCGGTGTCGAAAAAATCGCGGGATATCCATAGCCAATCCCGTAGTTCACACCTCCAAAGTCACTGTTACCTGGTCCGTAAGTCGTTACGCCAAAATTGCGAGACGAATAGGTCGCTGTGCCAAATCCATTTCCAAACGAGACGCCGCCCAATGGACGATTCGCATCAAATCCGCCGTAGTTGTAGTTGAACGGCCCGTTATACGGACCATTAAACGCCCCAGCAGCGTTGTACCCGCCGTAGTTGTTAGTGCCGCCGCCAAACTGCTGCATCAAGCCTGGTCCGCCGAAGTTTGCCGTGCCGGAAGTCCGGAATCCGCCAACGCTCGAATCGGATTGATAAAAATGACCAGCATGATGTTGCCCCAGACAATCGTTGCCGCTGATCAAAAGACAGAATGCAACTGTCAGAATGTGCATTCGAAAACAACATCGCCGGAAAGGAAAAAGTGTGGTCATGGCAAAACCTCGCGTCATTTATGTTCGAATTCGCAGACGTTGTCAAAACTGCCGTCTCCACGATTGTCCGCCGTTCCGCTTAATTCGCAAGCAACAAAACTTGCTCCGGCGTCAATTCGCCGGGACCCGAAATTTCGCAGAAAGGAAATACAGCCGTAGTTGACAAGTTTTGCCGAATAGGCCACAGTTGTGTTGCTTGAAAACCCTACCTCCGCCGCCATACCGAATTTCACGTCGTTGAGCTCGACACCATGACGGCAACCCTTTAATCAGGAGCGACATACTGATGATTCGATGGTCCATGTTAATGATCCTGTCCATTGCGTCCATTTGCTGTCTTGCAGCAACCAGCGCAGATGAAAAAGACAAGGCCGCAGAAAAGCCTGCAGCGAAAACAGAAAAAGAAACGTCTGCTGCCAAAAAAGAAGGCGACAACAAGGGTTCAGAAAAGTCTGAAGAAGCAGACAACGACAAGTTCACTGCAAAGTGCCCGGTCTCCGGTGAAGCTGCGGTTAAAGAACAGTTCACGGCATACAAAGAGAAGCAGGTTTACTTCTGCTGCGACAAGTGCAAAGCCGCATTTGAAGCTGAGCCCGCAAAATTTGAAGTTAAAGCCAATCATCAGCTCGCACAGACAAAGCAATTCGTGCAGAAGAAGTGTCCGATGACTGGTGGCCCTCTCGACAAGGAACAATCCGCTCGCGTGAGTAATGTGACCGTCCGCTTCTGTTGCGAAAAGTGCAAAGGCGCAGTTCAGAGCGCTTCGGCGGATGAAAAGCTGGAAATGATCTTTGCAGAAAAGGCATTCAAGAAAGCCTATGTCGCTGTAAAAGTTGAAACAGAAGACGGCGACTCAAAAGAGAAACCAAAAGCTGAAAAAGCTGAAAAGAAAACAGACAAATCAAAAGAAAAAGCAGAAAAGAAAACCGACGCAAAATAGTAACTCGCCCGAATTTCATCCGGGAAACAATCCTGCAGCAGCCTGTGTACCAGGCTGCTGTTTTGTTGCGCACAATTCGTTTAACCATTGAAACACCGAATCGGAAGACGAGATGATTTGCAAACAACCGGATCGACTTCGACGTTCGACCACCATCATAAAGATTGCCACCATGCTCATCACAACGGCCGTGTTCGCTCCGAGCAATGCTCAACCCGTCGCGCAGCCTGTTGATGGTGACGCTCAATACGTTCTCGGCCCGGATTCAGAACGCCACGACGAAGTTCCCCAAGGTGTGGTCACAAAACATGAATGGACCAGCACCATCTTCGAAGGCACAAAGCGAGAATACTTCGTCTACGTTCCTGCACAATACGACGGTACGCAACCGGCGTGCCTGATGGTTTTTCAGGATGGTCACGCATATGTCGATGAACAAGGACAATTCCGCGCACCAATCGTATTCGACAATTTGATTCATCGTGGTGTAATGCCGGTGACTATAGGCGTATTCATCAGTCCGGGTCACAAGGGTGACGTGATCCCTGAAGACCGCTGGCGACCCAACAATCGCAGCTTCGAATATGACACGCTTAGCGACCAATATGCACGCTTCGTCGTCAAAGAACTGCTGCCTCACATTATGACGGAGCAAAAACTCAACATCTCCGCGAATCCAGACGACCGCGCGATTTGCGGAATTTCCAGCGGTGGTATTTGTGCATTCACAGCGGCATGGGAACATCCGGAATGGTTCAGCAAAGTCCTTAGCCATGTCGGCAGCTTTACGAACATTCGAGGCGGTCACAACTACGAAGCCATGATTCGAAAGACCGATCGCAAACCCATCCGTGTCTTCCTGCAGGACGGCGAGAATGATCTCGACAACGAACACGGTAACTGGTGGCTTGCAAATCTGCAGATGGAAAAGGCACTGAAGTTTAAAGAATATGATTTCAAATTTGTCGGCGGCACAGGCAAACACAGTGGCAAGCATGGTGGTGTGATTCTTCCGGAATCGCTGGTCTGGCTATGGCGAGATCATGTGGTTGGAAAGGCGGCTGCAGCGGACGCCGCAAAGGTTGATCCACTTAACGTCTACGAAGACAAGACTATTCGTTTCACCGGAGGCGAATACAATGACGAGGAATTCCACTATCGACTGATGAAGCCAGCTGCGATTGAACCCGACAGAAAATATCCGCTCGTCATATTCCTGCACGGTGCCGGCGAGCGTGGTAACGACAATCAGAAACAGTTGACGTACCTTCCGACGCAGATGGCCCAATCGCGCTACCGCGAACGATTTCCTTGTTTCGTGCTGGCCCCGCAGTGTCGCGACGAACATCGCTGGATGAATTTTGATTGGAACATCCCGGAAGATCCGACAATGGAAGAAAATCCCAGCGAACAACTTCAAACAGTGATCGAAATGATTAAGGCAATTCTGAAAGATGAAGCTGTCGATTCGGACCGCATCTACCTGACCGGATTGTCCATGGGAGGATTTGGCTCCTACGATTTGGCAATCCGCCATCCCGACTGGTTCGCAGCGATCGCTCCTATCTGCGGCGCTGCCGATCCTGCGAAGGTCGGCATTCTCAAAGACAAGCCATTGTGGATCGTTCACGGCAGCATCGATAACGTGGTAAACGTTGATCGCAGTCGAAGCGTGGTGAAGGCACTGACGGAAGCCGGTGGACATCCAACGTTCATTGAACTCCCTGGAGTCGGACACAATTCATGGACGCCAGCTTGCGAAGACAATGATGGTCTGATTCCATGGCTCTTCCGACAACGCCGTAGCACGAAGTAAAGGATTCGATGTTGCCTCACTCTCGTTCCAAGGCTTCCGCCTTGGAACGCACTGCTTCTGAGGCTCCCGCCTCGACGGGTTTTTCGGGAGGCTGGAGCCTCCAGGGCATTGAGTTCCGAGGCTGGAGCCTCGGAACAAGGACGTCCGTTCTGATCCAACTCCGATATTCGAACAACCAAACAGATTACTCTATCAACAGGCATACCATGACATTCAAAACATTCATCATCACTGTGATGGTCATTGCTTCCTCGTTTATTGCCGCGCGTGCCGTCGTCGAAGCGCAAGAACTCACAAAGCAAAAAATCGTTTTGATTGCAGGCGAAATCACAAAAGTCGATACCGTTGGACATCATGATTATCTTGCGGGATGTGAATGTCTGCGGGTTCTGCTGCAGCAAATAATTCACCAGGCCGTAGATTTTCCGGATCAGTTTGCAGATCTTGGTAAAACCTGGCTTGGCGGCATCTATCAGAAAGATAAATCAGGCCGCGGGCATTGGCCGAGCAGTCATATTGATTTCCCGCAACATCCGATCACGAACGGCGTCAAACCGTGGCAAATCAACGACGGTTGGCTCAATGGAATTCAGTTCGTTGGCGACATGCAGGGCATCACACCGCTCGTCTGGTCCGGCAAAGAAGTTGAAGAAAGTCGGGCCGGACTGGACAATCATATCGTTGCATGGTCATACGATCGCCCGGCCGGTGGACGCTCGTTTTCCTTCTCGGGCCTCGACGCGCATTCTGCCTGGGAATTACCCGGTATGAGACAATTGGTCGTCAACGGCATCCTCTGGTCGGCCAACATGTCAATCCCCGAAGGCGGCACCGCTTGCAGCATCCATCAAAAAGATCTGGCCGCAATACTGACGCCAAGGACATCAAAGGCTCCAGCAAAAAAGAACCCCTGAAGAAAAGGTCTTGTACTTCTTTATTTCACGAAACCGAAATGGTCGGTTCCGATCCGAAACTGAATCAAACCGAAAAGCCGCATATGAAACTTGCATTGCATTGGAAAATTCTGATCGGCATGGCAACTGGGTTGATTGCCGGGATTGTTGCACACGCATATGGTCAGGATCAATTTGTGATCAACTGGATCAAACCGTTTGGCACAATCTTCATCAATTCACTGCAGTTGATTGCGATACCGCTGATTGTTGGTTCCTTAATCAAAGGCGTATCTGACTTAAAAGATATCGCTAAATTGTCGTCCATGGGTGGCCGCACGATGGCCATCTATTTAGCGACCACGGTTGCAGCGATTTCAGTTGGACTACTGATCGTCAATCTTGTGAAACCTGGAAACAGCATCAGTGAAGCAACCCGAACGGCTTTGACGGACAACTACAAAGTGAACGCCGCCGAAAAAATCGCGATGGCGGAATCGACGGGGAACAAGGGGCCTCTGCAACCGCTAATCGATCTGGTCCCCAGGAATATTGTCGGTGCCGCGACGGACAACGGCAACATGCTGCAAGTGATTGTATTCTCCATATTCTTTGGCGTTGGCATGATTTTGATCGAGCCTGCCGTCGCGAAACCGCTCAAGGATTTCTTTGATGGACTCAATGAAGTCATTTTGAAATTGATCGATCTGATTATGTTAGTCTCACCTTTTGGCGTGTTTGCATTGCTCGCCGCGCTGGTTGCGGAATCGCAAGGGAGTGATGTCTTGATTGCACTGGCTTGGTACAGCATGTGTGTCATCGCAGGTCTGGGGTTCATGACCTTTGTGTTTTATCCAGTTCTGGTGATAGTTTTCGCAGGCAAATCATATGCGTACTTCTTTCGCGGAATCATGCCAGCGCAATTTCTGGCATTTTCCACAAGTTCCAGTGCCGCGACCCTACCAGTCACGATGGAACGAGTTGAAGAGCATCTTGGTGTTGATCGCGAAGTGAGCAGTTTTGTCCTGCCAATGGGTGCTACGATCAACATGGACGGGACCAGTCTGTACCAGGCAGTGGCCGCTGTTTTTATCGCTCAGGCGTACGGAATCAACCTGGATTTTTCAGCACAACTGACAATTGTTGTGACGGCAACTCTGGCCAGTATTGGCTCAGCCGCAGTGCCAGGGGCTGGGATGGTCATGTTGGTGATTGTCCTGAAAGCGATCCACGTTCAACCGGAAGGGTTGGCTCTGATTTTCGCTGTGGATCGAATTCTGGATATGTGCCGAACAACAGTCAATGTGACGGGTGATGCCGTAGTGGCCGTACTTGTTGCCAAAAGTGTTGGCAAATTGCATGATCCGATTCCACGGCAATGGAACGAAAACGATCCTGCAGCATAGATCAATCTCGTTCCGGAGCTCCAGCCCTGGAACGCACTGCACTGGAGGCTCCTGCCTCCACCACGAAAGAAAATTTGCATGAATTCTTTAGATCGCGATCAGGAGCAAATCGTTGCCCGTATCCGCGAAATCGTGCGAACTTCAATTGCCCCGAATGCAGTTGAAACAGATACCAACGCGACGTTTCCAAAAGCTTCAATTCAAGCACTCGCGGATGCTGGATTCTTTGGCCTGACGTTGCCAAAAGATGTTGGCGGAATCGCACAACCTCCACGAGTCTTCATCGCGATTGTCGAAGAAATCGCTCTGGCCTGTGCTTCCACAGCAATGATTTACGTGATGCACATTTCGGCAACGCAGGGAATTCTGAATTCGAAAACACTTGGAAATCGCGAGTCCTTGCTGCGTGACATCGCCAGTGGAAAACACCTGACGACGCTGGCCTTTTCCGAACGAGGGTCACGTAGTCAGTTTTGGGCTCCGGTTTCAAAATTAACAGCAAATGCAAACGGCGATGGATTCACGACATCTGCCATCAAGTCGTGGATTACGTCGGCGTCACATGCGTCGTCGTATGTTTCGAGCGTTCAGAAGCCAGACTCAGAATCACCGATGGATGTCACCGTCTATCTGGCTCATCCCAAAGCCAAAGGCATGGAAATCGAAACAGGCTTTAATGGACTTGGGTTACGTGGCAATGACTCCGTACCCGTGACATACAACAACATCAATATCGCCAACAGTGATTTGATGACAAACCAAGGTGAAGGCGCGACGATGATGCTGGAAGTCTTGCTGCCTTGGTTTGCAATCGGAACCGCAGCGATGGCCAACGGACTTTGCCGCGCTGCCGTGGGAGCGACCGCTGCGCATTTGTCTGGCACTGGATTCGAACATACCAAAAGTCAACTTCGCGACCTGCCGAATCTGCGAAGCCGTCTGGCTGACATGAGTGTCCGCACGGAACAATCGCGAGCATTGTTGGCACACACCGCCACCGAGATGGAAATGCCAACTGCCATGACACCGCTGTATGTGCTGCAATCTCGACTTGCTGCCGTTGAGGCTGCCGTCGATGTCACAGACCTTGCGATGAAAGCTTGCGGCGGCGCGGCGTTTTCAAAACATCTGGGCATTGAACGACTTTTCCGAGACGCCCGTGCCGGCTGGATTATGGCACCGACCGCCGATCATCTTCGTGACTTCGTGGGCCGCGCGCTGACCGGACTGCCGTTATTTGGGTGATTGCAAAATTTTCTCGTTCCAGGGCTCCAGCCCTGGAACGCAATGTACAGGAGGCTCCTGCCTCCACTGGCCCTCGATTTGCGGTTATAGTAGCCATCACTCTCCGAGTGATGAATGCGCAGGCCCGCGTTTTGCGGCCTTCGTCACTCGGAGAGTGACGTCTACTTTTTGTCACATCGACTGCCAGTGGGCTGCTGCCTCCACCGACAACGCATGAGGCAGGAGCCTCCAGTGCAGTGTGTTCCGAGGCTGGAGCCTCGGAACAAGAAATTTCATTTGCCAACTACTTCAAACTTCATTCTTCAAATCCCAGGAATCCCATGCCCTCTGACACAATCATTCTACTTGGTGCCGTGGCCTACGATCCCAAAGTTGTTGCGATCTGGGAAGGTATGCGAGACTACTTCAACGACTCCGATGCACCGTTTGATTTCGTTCTGTTCTCAAACTATGAACGACAGGTCCAATCGCTGCTCGCCGGGCATATTGACATTGCCTGGAACACGCCGCTGGCGCATGTTCGCGTGCAGCATCACACAGATGGCAAATCATTGTCACTTGGAATGCGAGATTCGGATCAGGATTTTCACAGCCGATTGATCGTGCGCACCGATTCCGGAATCAACAGTCTGCAAGATCTGGTCGGGAAAAAGCTGGCCGTCGGCAGTGCCGATTCGACGCAGGCCCGCATTCTTCCATTGCACTTTCTGCAGGAATGTGGAGCCAACATGAACAGCGTTGAACTCGTGGCTTTTAACACGGACGTCGGAAAACATGGCGATACAGGTGCCAGTGAGATGGAGGTACTCGATGCTTTGCGGCGCGGCGACGCCCACGCAGGCACAATTGGCGATTTGATTTGGGTGATGGAACAGGCCGCCGGCCACATTGACACAAGTCTTTTGAAATCCATCTGGACGTCGCCGCCATTCGATCATTGCATGTTCGACGCACTGCCGACCTTGAATGCGGAAAAAATCCAACGCTTCAAATCCGCATTGTTTGCCATGCGCTGGGACAATCCGACTCACCGACGCCTGTTGGAATTGGAAGGCTTGAAGCAATGGATGCCGCCCCGTGAAAACGGCTACGACAGTCTGCGAGCCGCAGTCGCCGAGCAAGGCTGTCCGCTATGAACAATGAAACTACCAGCGGCAGTGAATCCACCATCGCAGTCGCCATTGATGCTGGTGAATTGCCCATGGGCGGCGGCTTACTGGCGCTTGTTCGGCCTGCATTGTTGTTGCTGGAACCCGGTGGAGTCCTGGCGATCAATTCCTGTCACGAACGCCTGCAGGACGATCTGTCCGTTTGGTGCAGGATCAAGCAACACGGATATCTCGGTCACGAACCA
>Ga0105046_10006930_pt1 | contig 17909 bp, 17 predicted proteins | sample MAT03_FD_78385 | JGI IMG/M metagenome (GOLD analysis project Ga0105046, IMG submission 78385) | Freshwater microbial communities from Lake Fryxell liftoff mats and glacier meltwater in Antarctica - MAT-03 (megahit assembly) | ecosystem: Environmental > Aquatic > Freshwater > Ice > Liftoff...
ACGTGCGCGCCGCCCGCGCCCTGGGCGTGTCCGACCTCATGGTGATGGTGCGCCACATCCTGCCGAACGCCATGGTCGCCACCCTCACCTTCCTGCCGTTCACCCTGTCGGGCTCGGTCACCATCCTGGCCAGCCTGGACTTCCTCGGCTTCGGCCTGCCGCCCGGCTCGCCATCGCTGGGCGAACTGGTCAGCCAGGGCAAGAACAACCTCCAGGCACCGTGGCTCGGCATCACTGCCTTCCTGGTGCTCGGCAGCCTGCTGACCATGCTGATCTTCGTCGGCGAAGCAGTGCGCGATGCCTTCGATCCGCGGCGCACGCCGGGGTGAGAAGGAAGGTCTTCTTTTTGTGAACAAAAAGAAGCAAAAAAACTTCAAAAATTTGCCATGAGACTCATCGGTCTGACAACTGATGCCGAAACAACGGCGACACCGTGCCCATGCTCCGCGTTCCATGGCCGACACTAAATGGATAAAGTTTTTTTGCTTCTTTTTGTTCACAAAAAGAAGGCCCTTACTTCCTGAATACCCTTGCCCTGAGGGCCCAGGCGCCACCCAACATCGCGGGCTGACCTTTGCCACAAATTAGCCTACGCTGCTTTCCGCATGATGACCGACCTGCCCAATGTCCTGACCTTGTCGCGCATCGCCGCCATCCCGCTGATGGTGGTGCTGGCGTCCATCCGCAGCCCCGGCACCGATTTTGCCGCCTGCGTGGTGTTCTCCATTGCCGCCATCACCGACTATTTCGACGGCAAGCTGGCGCGCGACTACGGCCAGACCTCCGATCTCGGCCGCATGCTCGACCCGATCGCCGACAAGCTGCTGGTCGGTGCGGCGCTGATGATGTTGGTCGGCACCGACCGCCTCAGTGCCGCCGGCCTGTATCCCGCCATCGTCATCATGCTGCGCGAGATCCTGGTCAGCGGCTTGCGCGAGTACCTCGCCGGCATGCGCATTGGCCTGCCGGTCAGCGTGCTGGCGAAATGGAAAACCGGGGTGCAGATGGGCGCGCTGGGCACCCTGCTGGCCGGCAACGCCTCGGCCGTACTGCTGGGCATCCCCTGGCTGCCGGTAACGCTGATTGGCGAGGCCATGCTGTTCACCGCCGCAGCACTCACCCTGTACACCGGCTGGGACTACGTCTCCGCCGGGTTGCGTCATGCCTTCAACCAGCCGCCTGGCAGCGCCCCGGCCCGCGACTAGCGCGTGCAGCTTCTCGGCATCACCGGCTGGTCGGGCAGTGGCAAGACCACGCTGCTGACCGCGCTGATTCCGCTGCTGGCCGCGCGCGGGCTGTCGGTCTCCACCATCAAGCATGCCCACCATGATGTCGATCTCGACCAGCCCGGCAAGGATTCCTGGCGCCACCGCGCTGCCGGCGCGCACGAGGTGCTGATCGCCACCTCCCGCCGCTGGGCGCTGCTGCACGAGAACACCGGCGCCGAGCCTGATCTGACCGCCCTGCTATCCCGCCTGGCCCCGGTCGACCTGGTGCTGGTCGAGGGGTTCAAGGCCTCGCCCCACCCAAAGATCGAGGTCCACCGCCCCGCCCTTGGTCACCCACCGATCTGGCCGGGCCGTGCCGACATCGTCGCGGTCGCCGCCGACGCAGCCCTTGCCGGCTGCGACCGCCCGTGCCTGGACCTGTCCGCCCCCGCCGCCATCGCCGCCTGGATCACCGCTTTGCTGCCGCCCAGCACCTGACGCTTGAGCCTGGGCGGTGGGAAGGGCACATTGCACCGCAGCGTCGGCTGGCAGGCCGCCACCCTACCCGAGCCGACCCAGCCCACAAGGAAGACCTCATGCGGCGTTTCTCCCCCTTTCTGCTGCTCCCCCTGCTCGCCGGCTGCGGCAGCCATGTCGGCAACCCGACCGACGGGCTGGGCGGCTTTGTCTCCAACACATTCTCGTGGCGCGGTAACTCCAACCGCCCAATGATCGACAGCCCCAACGCGCGGCGCGTGATGGGCGCCGCGGTCGAAGCCGAACCGCTGGAGGCCGAAGCCGGCAATGTCTGGCCCGGCCCGCTGCCGCCGGCGCGCTCCATGTCCGACATGCAGCGCGAAATGGGCGGCAGCCTGCCGCCGATCGACGCGCCCGCGCCGCGCGGCAGTTCCACCCCACCGCCGCCCGCTGCCACCTCGGCCCCCTTGGCCACCCCGCGCCCGATCGCGCCGCAGCCGGCCGCCCAGCCGATGCCGTCCGGGCGGGTGCTGCAAACCCAGGGCGGTCCGGCCACCACCAACATCGGTGCGAACGGGGTCGAAACCTTCATCCTGCCGGGTGGGCGCACCGGCATTGTCATGCCCAACGCCAACGGCACCCTCACCTTGATCGGGCCCGACGGCACCACCCAGACCATCGCCGCCCCGCGCTAGCCGATGACCGCGGCACCCCTGCACCTGCTCTACTTCGCCTGGTTGCGCGAACGTGTGGGCCTGGGCGAGGAACAGGTTGCCCTGCCCGATGCGGTTGCCACCGTGGCCGGGTTGGTGACCTGGCTGCGCACCCGCGGCCCAGGCTACGAGGCCGCCTTCGGCACCACCGCGGCGGTGCGCTGCGCGGTGAACCAGGAATTCGCCCAGCCCGACGCCGCGGTGCGGCCCGGCGACGAGGTCGCCTTCTTCCCGCCGGTCACCGGCGGCTAGCATGGCAATTGTGCGCGTGCAGCTCGCAACGATCGACATCGGCGCCGAGTGCGCCGCATTGACGGCGGGCCGGCACGACATCGGCGGCATCGGCAGCTTCATCGGCACCGTGCGCAACACCGCCGGCGGCCGATGCATCGCCGCCATGACACTGGAACACTACCCGGGCATGACCGAGCGCGCCCTGGCCGCAATTGCCGCCGAGGCCGAGCGCCGCTGGCGCCTGCTCGGCTGCACCCTGGTCCACCGCGTCGGCCGGCTGGAACCGGGCGAGGTCATCGTGTTGGTGCTCGCCGCCTCCGCCCATCGCCACGACGCGCTGCAGGCCAGCGCCTTCCTGATCGACTGGCTGAAAACCAAGGCGCCGTTCTGGAAGAAGGAAAGCTTCGCCGACGGCACCGAGGCATGGGTCGACGCGCGCGAAAACGACACGGCAGCGGCCGAACGCTGGGGCGCACTGGCCGGCTGATGCACAAACCGCCGTCCCGCTAGCCGCTTCTTCATCTTTTCCCGCCACGCTGGGCCTTGTGATCACCCAGCCCCCCCTCACGGCGGCCTCGCCTGTCGACCTGCTGTCCGACGGCTTGGCTTGTCATCGCGCCGGCGACCACGTGGCCGCTGAGCGCCGGTATCGCGCAGCGCTGGAGCTGGCTCCGCATCTGCCGCACGGACTGCATCTGCTGGGCGTGCTGCTGACCGAAACCGGGCGCGCATCGGCCGGCCGTGAGGTGCTGCGCCAGGCCGCCATGCTGCGGCCCGGCCATGCCGACACCCGCTTGGCTTTGGCGCGCGCCTGTGCCGAGTGCGGCGATCTGCCCGAGGCGATCGCCTTGCTGCGCGCCGTGCTCGCCGACCGGCCGCGCGATGTCGGGCTGATGCTCGGCCTGGCCCACCTGCACACCCGCGCCGGCGACCACGACACCGCCCTGGCAGTCTGCCACATGGCGGTCGAGACAGCACCGCAGAACGGCCACGCCCATGCCGCCCTGGCCTGCAACCTGGCCCAGGCCGGCTGCCACGCGGCGGCGCTGACGGTGGCCGGCACCGCCGTGGCGCTCGACCCCCGCCAGACCGAAGCCTGGCTCGCCCGCGGCGTGTCGCTGCGCGCCCTGGGCCGGCCGGCCGAGGCGGTCGCGGCGCTGGAACACGCCCACGCACTCGCCCCCGGCCACCCCGCGGTGCTGCTGGCGCTGGGCAATGCCCGCGCCGATTGCGGCCATGCCGGCATGGCGGAAGGGCTGCTGCGCCAGGCCGCGGCCCAAGCTGCGTCCCAGGGAACGGGAGGCGATCTGCCGGCAACCTATGCCAGCCTGGCCGCCGTACTCACCGCCGAAGGCTTCCTGCCCGAAGCCATCGCCGCGGCCGATGCCGCCATCGCCGTCGACCCCGGCTATGCGCCGGCCTGGTGGAACCGCGCCATCGCCCGGCTGCTGAACGGCGACCTCGCGGGCGGCTTCGCTGACGCCGAATGGCGCAAGCGCCACCCCCGCTTCGCCGCCGATTTCGCCGGCCTCACCGCCCCGGAATGGGATGGCGGCCCCCTCGCCGGCCGCCACTTGCTGGTGCATGCCGGACAGGGCATGGGCGACACCATCCAGTTCGCCCGCTACCTGCCCGCGCTTGCCGCCGCCGGGGCACGGGTCACCCTGGCCTGCGCCGCCGACCTGGTGCCACTGCTGGCGCAGATCGAAGGCGTGGCGGTGGTCCGTCGCACCGACGGGCTGCCGCCGCATGATTGCTGGGTGGACCAGATGAGCCTGCCGCACCTCCTCGGCACCAGCGCGATCCCCAGCGCGGGCGGCTACCTCGCCGCCGGCCAGCGCGGCGCGATCGGGCCGGGCCTGCATATCGGCCTAGTGTGGGCCGGCAACCCCGCCCACGGCAACGACCGCAACCGCTCGCTGCCGCGCGGCGAGGCGGCAGAACTTCTGCGCCCGCTGCGCCGGGCCGCCGCCGCCATGCCGCGGCTACGTCTGGTCGGCCTACAGGTCGGCCCGCGCGCCGGCGAGTTGGCCGACCTGCCCACCCTTTCCGGCGGCCTGGCTGACTTCGCCGACACCGCTGCCCTGGTCGCTGCACTCGACCTGGTGATCACGGTCGACACCGCGGTCGCCCACCTCGCCGGCGCACTCGGACGGCCGGTCTGGCTGATGCTGCCCCATGCGCCCGATTGGCGCTGGCAACTCGGCCGGCCCGATTCGCCCTGGTATGCCTCCATGCGCCTGTTCCGCCAGCCCGAGCCGGGCGACTGGAATGGCGTGATCCGCGCCGTCGCCGCCGCGCTGCGCGTGCGCTATGCCGCGCGCGACATCCAGGACGCGGCGAGCATTCCGCCGGTTGCCGCCGCCGCTGTCAGCACGCTGCCCCATGCCATGTCGGCCAGCGACACCGACACCGACCAGCCGCGCAGCGTTGCCAGGTTCGTCAGGTCGTAGGTGCCATAGGCGACCAGACCCAGCAGCGCGCCCATCCACAGCGACGTCGTCCAGTCCTGCGCTCGTAGCCCGGGCAGCACCGCGAACACCACGACGCCAATCACGTACAGAAAGTAGAACGGCACCGCCGCCGCCAGGTTCGGCCGCTCGAGCATCAAATGGCCGATGCCCGGCCGGTATAGCCGGTCCACCATAATGGTCAGCCAGATCGCATCGAGTACCAGGAACACCAGTGCCGTCGCGCCATAGGCCGTCAGGTAGATGGGCATCGTCGTTCCTTCTCATTCTTGTTTCACAGTTCGTGCCGGACAGCGGGTTTGCAACCTGCCGGCTTGCCTTTGCCACATTGCTGCGGCTGGATGCCGGCACGGAGGAACGCACATGGATGACCGGCCGGCAATGCAGCCCTTGGCTTTCACGGCCCGGCCAGAAGCCGAGATGGCGAACCGTGCGGCCGATTTCCTGGCGCTGATGGCCAGCCGGCGCAGCGTGCGGGATTTCGCCGACCGGGCGGTGCCGATGGCGGTGATCGAGGCGGCGATCCGCACCGCCGGGCGCGCGCCCTCCGGCGCCAACCAGCAACCGTGGCACTTCGCCGTGATCACCGACCCCGCCCGCAAGCGCCACCTGCGCGAACGGGCCGAACGGGAGGAGCACGAATTCTACCACGGCGGCCGGGCCCCGGGGGAATGGCTCGACGCGCTGGCCCCGCTCGGCACCAATGCCAGCAAGCCGTTCCTTGAGGTGGCGCCGGTGCTGATCGTGATCTTCGCCCAGCGCCACGGCGTGGCGCCCGACGGCAGCCCGATCAAGCACTATTACGTGCCCGAGAGCGTCGGCATCGCCACCGGCTTCCTGATTGCCGCCTTGCACCAGGCGGGGTTGGCCACCCTCACCCACACCCCGGCGCCGATGAACTTCCTCAACCAGCTGTGTGCCCGCCCGGCGCACGAGAAGCCGTCGATCTTGCTGGTGGTCGGCTACCCCGCCGCGGGCTGCGCGGTGCCGGTGGCCGGCGGTATGAAAAAGCCGCTCGAAGCGATCGCGAGCTTCCTCTAGGTGCGCGCCGCCGGCCCCGCGGCACTTGCCGCAGGAGCACTGCTGCTGGTCTGGCCGGCGCTGCTGAACGGGTTTCCGCTGGTGTTCAGCGACACCCATGCCTTCCTGGTGCAGGGCGGCGAGCCGCAGATGGTGTGGGACAAGCCGTTCGTCTATGGGCCGTTCCTGCGACTGTTGCACGCGAACACCACGCTGTGGCTGCCGCTCGTGGCGCAGGGGTTGATCGTCTCCCACGTTCTGTGGCTGTGCCGGGCCGCCTTTGCGCCGCCGTCGTGGCGCTTCCACCTGGGGCTGTGCGGCGCGCTGGCGGTGGGCTCGGCGGCACCGTGGTTCGCGGCATTGCTGATGCCGGACATCCTGGCGGCGGTGGCGGTGTTGGCGCTGTTTCTGTTGGCGTTTTCTCCCGCGGTGTCGCGCGGCCAGAATGTGTGGCTGGTGGTGCTGGCCGGGTGGGCGATTGCCAGCCACTTGTCCTATCTGCCGCTTGCCGCCGTGGTGACGGCGGTGGCGCTGGTGCGCGGCGGGCGGCGACTGGTGGTGGCGCCGCTGGCGTTGGCGCTTGGGGTGCTGGTGGCCAGCAATGCGATTGGCCATGGCCGGGTGGGGTTGTCGCCGTACGGGTCGGTGTTCGCGCTGGCCCGGCTGGTGACCGACGGGCCGGCGCAGGCGGTGTTGGCGCGCGCATGCCCGCAATCCGGCTGGCGCATGTGCGACTGGCAGGGGCGGTTTCCGGCGGATAGCGACCTGTTCCTGTGGGACGGGCGGGGGCCGGTGTGGTCGACGCCGGGCGGGCCGGCGGCGCTGGCGGCGGAGGCTTCGGCGATCGTGCGGGCGACCCTGCTCGGCGAGCCGGTTGCGGTGTTGCGCACCGCGCTGGGCAATGCCGCCGTGCAGGTGATGCGGGTGCGGCTGGGCGATACGCTTGGCAGTGACTGGCTGGAGCAATCCATTACCGGCAGTTTCCGGGCGTATTTTCCGGCAGCCGAAATGTTGCGGTTTCGGGCCGGCTGGCAGATGGCCGATCGGCTGCGGGCGATTGCAGCACCGTTCAACCCGCCGCATATCGTGCTTTTGCTGGCCGGTGCCGCCGCCAGCCTGGTGATCGCCTGGCGCCGGCGGGGGCGGTTGGAGGGGGTTCTGGCGTTGCTGGTGTTGGCGGCGGTGCTGACCAATGCGGCGACATCAGGGGCACTGTCGCGGCCGCATGACCGGTATCAGGCGCGCATCGCCTGGCTGGTGCTGCTGCCGCCGGTGCTTATGCTTCGGGCGGCTCGCCCTGCACCGGGGCTACCCCACAGGCGATCATCAGTGCCGTGACTTCGACGATGGCGGCCGCGGCGTCGGCTGGGTTGTTGCCCTTGGCGACGATGGCCACGCCGTTGCCGCTGGGCCGGTAGTACGGGTAGCTGCCCAGGTCGAGGTCGGGGAATTTCGCCTGGATCGCGCGCAGCCCCTCGGCGATCACGCCTTCGGCCAGGCGCAGGGCATAGACGCTGCGCGCCACGATCGGCGGGCCGCCGGCCAGGGTGGGGGCGAGGGTGCGGAACATCGACTGCATGATGCGCGGCACGCCGGCCATGACGTGGACGTTGCCGATGGAGAATCCGGGGGCCACCGAGATCTCGTTGTCGATCAGGCTGGCACCGCGCGGCATGGTGGCCATGCGCTGGCGGGCGGCGTTGAATTCGCCCGGCTTGTAGCTGGCTTCCATGCGTGCCCAGGCCACGGGATGGGCCTCCCACGGCACGCCGAAGGCTTCGCTGATGCATTCGCTGGTGATGTCGTCGTGCGTCGGGCCGATGCCGCCGGTGGTGAAGACGTGGTCGAAGCGGGCGCGGCATTCGTTGACCGTGGCGATGATGGTTTCGGCCACATCGGGAATGACGCGGACCTCGCGCAGCGGGATGCCGATTTCGCCCAGGCCGAGGGCGAGGAAGCGGATATTGGCATCCTGGGTGCGGCCGGAGAGCACCTCGTTGCCGATCACCAGCAGGCAGGCGGTGGGGTTCTGTTTCGTTGTCATGGACGCACCCTACAGGAAATCGCGCAGCAGCGGCACCAGCGGCCGGTCGGCCTCCGGCATGGGGTACTCCGCCAGCCGGTCCTTGTGCACCCAGGCCAGCGCCTGCCCTTCCTGACCGTGCGGGGTGCCCTGCCAGCGGCGGCAGACGTAGAGCGGCATGAGCAGGTGGAAGCGGTCATAGGCGTGGCTGGCGAAGAACAGCGGGGCGAGGCAGGCGGTGGCCACGTCGATGCCCAGCTCCTCCTTCAATTCGCGGATCAGGGCGGCTTCGGGGGTTTCGCCGGCAATGAGCTTTCCGCCGGGGAATTCCCACAGCCCGGCCATCGTCTTGCCCTCGGGCCGGCGGGCGAGCAGCACGCGGCCGTCGAGGTCGACCAGGGCGCACGCGGCGACGATGAGGATGGGCTTTGCCACCCCCTCCTGCCGTTCGGGGGCGGCATGGCCGAACAGATCGTCGCGCGTGGCCTCGAAGCGCAGCACGCGGTGCTCGCCGCCACGGGCCTGGAAGGTTTCCATGCCCTCGCCGACATGGCGGAAGCCGATGCGGCGCAGCACGGCAATCGAGCCGGGGTTGTCGGTGGCGACCGTGGCTTCCAGCCGGGTGAGGTCGAGATTGGCCATGCCCCAGCGCGCCAGCCGCCCGGCGGCCTCGCTGGCCACGCCATGGCCCCAGTAGCGCCGGCCGACCCAATAGCCGAGCCGCGCGGTGCGGGCGGCGGGGTCGATGCGCAGGCCGGCGCCGCCGATGACGACCTCCTTTTCAGCTTCGTGGCCGGTGATGGCGACGTGATAGGCGCGGCCGTCGGCGATGGAGGCGCGGGTGGAGGTGATCCAGTCGTCGGCCAGGTCGCGCGAGTAGGGGTACGGCACCGCAGCCAGGGCGCGGCACACCTCCCAATCATTGATCAGGCGGTGCAGGTCGGCGGCATCCTCGGCGCGAAAGGGGCGCAGGGTCAGGCGCTCGGTGCTCAGCGGAGCGAAGCCGGGCGGGAGGGTGTCAGTCATGGTTGGGCCGGTGCGGCATGCGGGAGCAAGTGCCCAAATGTGGCACGCGCCGCAAGGGGCACGCGGGATGGTGCATCAATTATCATTCCGATATCGTAACATAATAGAGACACTGATGCGACTAAAGCCAAGTGGATTTTTTGCGCCAAGCCCGCGCTGCACGAAGGATATTGGCAGGGATGGGACGATCGGGCGTGCCGGTCGGCGAAGGCGGAGAGGCCGGCGGCACCGCAGCGGGCCGGGGGCGCGGCCGGCGCGGGCGCTGCGGCAGGCGCAGTTTCTCCGGCGGGTCAAGACCGAGCATGTGGCAGAGCGGCCTGAGAATGCGGCCGGCCTGGGGTGCTGCGGCAAGAAAATCGGCAAGGTCGGGGCGAGCCAGAAAATGGTTGAGCTGGCTGGCAAAGCCGCACACCTCATGGCGGTTGCCGGCAAGCCAGGCGCGGCCGGTGGGGAAATAAGGCCGCGGGCGCGGCGTAGATGCCCGGCCAGCACGCGAAGGCCGCGAAAGCGGCAAAGTGGCGGATTGCCAGCGCGCGAAAAGGGCCGCGAACCGCGCGGCGGCGCGGCCGATGCGATACCAGGCAAGAGTCAGCTCCGCCTGGCGCACGCGGTCGCGCACCGCATAGACGGCAACGGCGGCGCGAAGCCCGGCAATGATGCTGGCGAATAGGGTGGGAATGATTGACATTTGAGTTATTATACATCGCAATTTCGACCGCTGCAAGGGAATGTGGGCGGGAGGAAGGATGGCAGGGAAGAATGTTCTTTTTTGAAAAAAAGAACCAAAAAACTTTTATCCATAAGAAATGTATGGGCCTAGATTCCATAATTCTTACGGATAAAAGTCTTTTTGCTTCTTTTTCTACAGAAAAAGAAGACTTCCTTTCTGCTTAACTCTTCACGCTTTAGGCTTTCCCGATATCCTTGACCATTTCCAGGACGTAGTCGCGATACCCCTGGCGGCGGTAGGCGCGTTCGGCGTCGTGGTTGCCGTGGACGACGCCGAGCACCATGCGTTTCAGGCCGGCGGCGCTGGCGATTGTTTCGGCTTCTTCCAGCAGCGCGGTTCCGATGCCTTGGCCGCGCAGTGCTGCGCGGACGAACAGGTCGGCGACATAGGCGATCGGGCGCAGGTCTTCGCGGATGAATGACGGCAGGCGGTCGAAGGCGAGGAAGATGTGGCCGACCACCGCGCCGTTCCAGACGGCGACGCGGACGGCGCCGCCGTTCTCGGCGATGCGGGCGAAAAGCTGGTCGAGGGCGGCTTCGGCGCTGGCGCGGTCCAGTGCCCGGTCGTGGACGAGGTTCTGTTCGAACAGATTGAGCGCCTGGATCTGTTCGACCAGTGCCGCGCGGTCGGGCGCGGTGGCGGGGCGGATCAGGAGCGCTATGGACCTAGCTCCGGTAGCTGCCGTTGATGTCGATGTAGCCGTGGGTGAGGTCGCAGGTCCAGACGGTGGCTTTGCCTTTTCCCAGGCCGATGTCGACGGCGATGTCGACTTCCAGGCCCTTCATGTGGGCGACGACGGGGGTTTCGTCGTAGCCGGGGATGACGGCGCCGTCTTTTGCCATCCAGGTGCCGCCGACGCCGACGGAGAGGCGGTCGCGGTCGGCGGGTTCGCCGGCCTTGCCGACGGCCATGACGATGCGGCCCCAGTTGGCGTCTTCGCCGGCGATGGCGGTTTTCACCAGGGGGGAGTTGGCGATGGCCATGCCGATGCGCTTGGCGGATTTGGCGGTGACGGCGCCGGTGACGTCGATGCGGATGAGTTTCTGGGCACCTTCGCCGTCGCGGGTGACGAGGAGGGCGAGGTCGAGCAGGACTTCGTGCAGCGCGCGTTGGAAGTCTTTGAGCTTCGCGGCGGCTTCGGCCTTGGGGTGCTTGGTGGCGCCGGTGGCGAAGACCATGACGGTGTCGGAGGTGGAGGTGTCGCTGTCGACGGTGGTGCAGTTGAAGGTCGATCCGACGCCTTTGGACAGCATGGCCTGGAGCAGGTCGGCGGGGATTTTGGCGTCGGTGAAGATGAAGCAGAGCATCGTGGCCATGTCCGGCGCGATCATGCCACTGCCCTTGGCGATGCCGTTGATGCGGACCTGGACGCCGCCGATGGTGGCGGTGCGGGTGACCGCCTTGGGGAAGGTGTCGGTGGTCATGATGCCGCGGGCGGCGGCTTCCCAGCCGTCGGCGGTGAGGGATTCGTGCAGTTTCGGCAGGGCGGCGGTGAGCTTGGCGTGCGGCAGGACCTCGCCGATGACGCCGGTGGAGGCGAGGAAGACCTGTTTGGCGGGGCAGCCGACGAGCTTGGCGGCGGCGGCGGCGCTGGCCTTGGTGGTTTCGACGCCTGCCTTGCCGGTGAAGACGTTGGCGTTGCCGGCGTTGATGACCACGGCGCGCGCGCGGCCGCCCTTCATGGCGACGCGGCACCAGTCGATCGGGGCGCCGGGGCATTTGTTGGTGGTGAAGACCGCGGCCACGGTGGTGCCGGCGTCCATCTCCGCCATCACCAGGTCGGTGCGCCCAGTGGTGTAGCGGATGCCGGCGACGGCTGCGCCGAGGCGGACCCCGGGGAGCGGCGGGAGGACGGGCATCGGCAGAGCTAGCGGCGAGATGGCGATGGCCATGGTTGATTCTCTCCCTCGGGCGGTCGTTTTGGCGTTCTAGCAGGTAGGGAGGGAAAGCCAAGGCGAGGGCTCTGCCCTCGACCCGGCAGGGTTCGGAGCGCGCCTTCGCGCGACGGGCCGAGCCCCCTGCACCCTCATCCGTTTCGCCTTCGGCGAGAGGGGCCGACGAGGCTGTCCGAACCGCTCCATTGGCCCCTCTCGCCGAAGGCGAAAAACGAAAGGAGTCCAGAGGCCCTGCCTCTGGTGGGGTCCAGGGGCAACGCCCTTGGCCTTGCCTTACCTTCTAGCCGGTGGCGCCGGTGGCGGCTGGGCGTCGTCGGTGGCACGGCGGGCGGTGCCGTCCATGTTGAATTTCTCCACGGCCAGGCCGATTCGGGCTTGTTGGAGCAGTTTTTCGACGCCTTCCTGGATGGTTTTGGTGCGCAGGGCTTCGTAGGCTTCTTCGAAGGCGGGGGCGGGGGCGCTGCGGCGGGCTTCGGTGCGGATGACGTGCCAGCCGAACTGGGTTCTCACTGGGGTTTCGGTGATTTGCCCGGGTTTGAGGGCGAAGGCGGCGGCGGCGAATTCGGGCACCATGTCGGTTTTTTTGAAAAAGCCGAGGTCGCCGTCGCCGGAGGCTTTGTCGCTGCTGCGGGCGCGGGCGATGGTGACGAAGTCGGCGCCTTTCTTCAGTTCGGCGATGACGGCACGGGCGTCGGCTTCGGTGGCCAGCAGGATGTGGCGGGCGTTCACCTCCTCCTCGCCGGCCTTGCCGGCCAGTTCGCGGTCGTAGCGGGCGCGCAGTTCGGTTTCGCTGACCAGCGGGCCGACGTCGCGGCTGATGAGTGCGGTTTGCAGGGCCTGGTCCTGGGCGCGGGCGATTTGGCGGGCGACGGTGGGCTCGCGGTCGAGGCCGCGTTTGCGGGCCAGTTCGACGATGGCGGCGCGGTCGATCAGCTGGTCGATCAGCATGGGGTGGAGCATGGCTGGCGGCATTGCGCGCATTTCGGCCGGCAGGCCCTGGGCGGCCTCGGCGAGGTCGCTGAGGCGGATATCGGCGCCGTTCACGCGGGCCACCACCGGGTCGGCCGCGGCGGCGGGCGGTGCGGCGGCCACTGGCGCGGCCACTGGGGCGGCCACTGGGGCGGGCACTGGGGCGGGCGCGGGCGCCTGGGCGTTTGCCTGGGGGGTGGCCAGCCATGCCGCCAGTGCCAGTGCGGCGGCCAAGGGGGCCAGAAGCGGCGGCAGGAGGCGGGGCGGCGGGGAGGGCAGCTTCATGGGCGCGGGTCCTTGACAGTGCGGCGGATCATGGCCGAGGTGGTGGATCGGGACAAGCAAGTGGGGATGACGCTGAGCTGCTTGTGATCGGGTGGTCGTTGACCCCGCCCCGCCTCGGTCTTATCTGACGCCTTTGTCCGTTCGGCGTACGTCGCGCGGAGGCTGTTGCGTGTCCCGCAGGGGTATTCATGTTCGCCACCATCGCCCGCGCCATATTCGGCAACGCCAATGACCGCTCGCTGAAGGGATATCAGCGGCGGGTGCCGCAGATCAACGCATTGGAACCGGGCCTCAAGTCGCTCAGCGATGCGGAGCTGGCCGGCAAGACCGCGGCGTTCCGGGCGCAGCTGGCACAGGGGACGAAGCTGGACGACCTGTTGGCGGAGGCGTTCGCGGTGGTGCGCGAGGCTTCGGTGCGGGTGCTGGGGATGCGGCATTTCGACGTGCAGATGATCGGCGGGATGGTGCTGCACGACGGCAAGATTGCCGAGATGAAGACGGGCGAGGGCAAGACGCTGGTGGCGACGCTGCCGGTATATCTGAACGCGCTGGCGGCCAAGGGGGTGCATGTCGTTACGGTAAACGACTATCTGGCGGCGCGCGACGCGGAGTGGATGGGGGCGGTGTATTCGTTCCTGGGGCTGACCACCGGGGTGATTGTGCACGGCATTGGCGAGGACGAGCGCCGGGCCGCCTATGCCGCCGATATCACCTATGGCACGAACAACGAGTTCGGCTTCGACTATTTGCGCGATAATATGAAATACCGGCTTGAGGATATGGTGCAGCGCGAGTTCGCGTATGGCATTGTCGACGAGGTGGACAGTATTCTGATTGACGAGGCGCGCACGCCGCTGATTATTTCGGGGCCGGCGGAGGACAGCTCGGATCTGTATCGAAGCGTGAACGCGGTGATGGCGGAGTTCGTGAAGGACGCCGCGCAGTACGAGAAAGATGAGAAGTTCCGCACGGTCAACATGACCGAGCCGGGCAGCGAGGCACTGGAGGAGATGCTGCGCCAGGCCGGCATCATGAGCGAGGGAAATCTGTACGACACGTTCAACGTGTCGGTGCTGCACCACTCCCAGCAATCGCTGCGCGCGCATGCGCTGTTTTCGCGGGACGTGGACTACATCGTGCGGCAGGACAAGGTGGTGATCATCGACGAGTTCACCGGGCGCATGATGGAGGGGCGGCGTTATTCCGAGGGGCTGCACCAGGCGCTTGAGGCCAAGGAATTCGTGACCATTCAGGCCGAGAACCAGACGCTGGCCTCGATCACCTTCCAGAACTATTTCCGGCTGTATCCCAAGCTTTCGGGCATGACGGGCACGGCGCTGACCGAGGCCGATGAGCTGGCCGAGATTTACAAGCTGGATGTGATCGACATTCCCACCAACGTGGTTGTGGTGCGCAAGGATAACGACGACGAGGTGTATCGCTCGGCGTCGGAGAAATACGAGGCGGTGGCGGGGCTGATCGACGAGGCGCGGATGCGCGGGCAGCCGGTGCTGGTGGGCACGGTCAGCATCGAGAAGTCCGAGACACTGGCGGCGTTGCTGCAGAAGAAGAAAATTCCGCACCAGGTGCTGAACGCGCGGTTCCATGAACAGGAGGCGCAGATCATCTCCCAAGCCGGGGCGCCGGGGGCGGTGACGATTGCCACCAACATGGCCGGGCGCGGCACCGACATCAAGCTGGGCGGCAATGTCGATATGCGGTTGCGCATTGAGCTGGCCGGCATCGACGACGAGGATGCGCGTGCGGCGCGGGATGCCGCCATTCGTGCCGAGGTTGTCGCCAACCACGACGTGGTGAAGGGCGCCGGCGGGCTGCTGGTGATCGGCACCGAGCGGCACGAAAGCCGGCGTATCGACAACCAGCTGCGCGGCCGGTCGGGGCGGCAGGGCGACCCCGGTGGCAGTCGGTTCTTCCTGTCGCTGGAAGACGACCTGATGCGGATCTTTGGCAGTGACCGCATGGGCGGGATGCTGCAGAAGCTGGGGCTGAAGGACGGCGAGGCGATTGTTCATCCGTGGATCAACAAGGCGCTGGAGAAGGCGCAGAAGAAGGTCGAGGCGCGCAACTTCGACACCCGCAAGAACGTGCTGCGCTATGACGACGTGATGAACAACCAGCGCCGCGAAGTGTATGCCCAGCGCCGCGAGTTCATGCGTGCCGAGGATGTCAGCGAGACCATCGGCGACATGCGTGCCGAGGTGATCGGGGCCATGGTGGCGCTGCGGATTCCGGAAAAGGCCTATGCCGAACAGTGGCAGTCGGCCGAGCTGGCGAGCGATGTTGCGCGGGTGTTCGGGCTCGACCTGCCGGTGGTGGAGTGGGCGCGCGAGGAAGGCATCGACGAGACGCAGATCCGCGAACGCGTGGAACGCGCGGCCGGCGAGCTGATGGCGGCGAAGGCGGCGAATTTCGGGCCGGAGACCATGCGGTTCGTGGAGAAGAGCCTGTTGCTGCAGCTGCTCGACCGGGTGTGGAAGGAGCATCTGCTGGCGCTCGACCACCTGCGCCAGGGCATCGGGCTGCGTGCCTATGGCCAGCGCGATCCGCTGAACGAATACAAGGCCGAAGCCTTCACCCTGTTCAATGCGATGCTCGACGAGTTGAAGGAGCAGGTGACGAGCTTCCTGTCCCGCGTGGACCTTACGCCGGAGCCGCCGGCGCCGGTGTTCCAGACGTATCAGGAGAGCCACCCCGACCCCGCGGCGCCGCCCGCCGCTGGCTATGAATCCGGGGTGGAGGCAATGCCGACGCGCGTGACGGCCGGGCCGCTGCGTGCCAGCGCCGTGGACCCCAACGACCCCGCCACCTGGGGGGCCACGCCGCGCAACGCGTCATGCCCATGTGGCAGCGGCAAGAAGTTCAAGCACTGCCATGGGCGGAACATGTAGGCTTTATACCAGCCTCGGTTGGGAGTGAACCATGGCTGAGTAAGCCTAGGGCTTTGCCCTGGACCCACCAGGGGCCGAGCCCCTGGACCTCATGCCATTGAAATAAAATGGGTTTCCAAAGGCCGGCGGCCTTTGGCGGGTCCAGGGCAGCGCCCTGGCCTTGCCTTGTGTCGTAGGTCAAACATTAGGCTGGTTGGTATTATTTAAGCTTTGATCTCATTGAACGTTGTTTGGTGCACTGCGCGCGTTTTAAGAATAGTCCTGCCGTGCGATGACGCCATAAGCGCTGGCGGTGAGGTTGTTCAGCACGGCATCACTGGTGGCCTTTGGCGGATCACTGTGGTGCGGCTCCGCGTCGCGACGGCAAACGCTGGTCTTTCTTGGCGATGCGTTCGAATATTTGCTCGCTGGCATCAATGGATACGGTTTTCCTGGTGCGGGCTATCCAGGCTGAACGTTGGGATGCCCACATCGAATGCCTCGCCCGTGTCGGCGACTGTCATGTGGTAGGCGCCCTGCATGATACCCGATGGCGTGTCGAGCGGGGTGCCAGAGGTGTATTCGAACGCCTCGCCGGGGCCCAACAGGGGCTGCTTGCCGATCACGCCATCGCCGTGCACCTGCTGGGTTCGGCCGCGCGCGTCGGTGATTTTCCACGTGCGGCGGAGCAGTTGCACCTTCTCCGCCCCCTTGTTCTCGATGCGCACCTGATAGGCCCAGAAGAACTTTCCCTCATCCGGCTTGGACTGGTCCGGCAGGAAAAAACTGCGCACGCTCACCTGGATGCTGCGCGTGGTTTCTATGTAGGCGTGGGCCATGACTCCCCTTCCGGCCCTGATGCGGACAATGACGGTGTGTTATTCTAGCAGCCTGACGTGGAAAGCCAAGCCGAGGAGTGCTGCCCGGCACCCCCGGCCGGGCTATTCCGCCGCCTTGCGCACGGTCAGCCCGGCAAGTGCCCCCTCCAGGTCTTCGATGATGTCCTGCGGATCTTCCAGCCCGACCGACAGGCGAACGACGCCGTCGGTGATGCCCAGCTTGGCGCGTTCCTCGGCGCCAATGCGCAGGTGGGTGGTGGTGGCCGGGTGGGTGGCCAGCGACTTGCTGTCGCCGAGGTTGTTGGAGACCTTGATGAGCCGGAAGCCGTTCATCACCGCGAAGGCCGCCGCCTTGCCGCCCTTCACCTCGAAGGTGACCAATGTGCCGCCGGCGGTCATCTGCGCCATGGCCAGGGCGCGCTGTGGGTGGTCGGCGCGGGTGGGGTACCAGACGCGGGCGATGGCCGGTTGGGCCGCAAGAAAGTTTGCCACGCGCTCGGCGGCATCGCAGCCGGCGCGCACGCGCAGGGCCAGCGTCTCCAGCCCCTTGAGCAGCAGCCAGGCGTTGAACGGCGAGATCGAGGGGCCGGTGTTGCGGATGAATGGCTGGAGCACCTCGTCCACCCATTTCTGCCGGCCGAGCACCGCGCCGCCGAGCACCCGGCCCTGGCCGTCGATGTGCTTGGTGCAGGAATAGACCACCACATCGGCGCCCAGCTCCAGCGGCTTTTGCAACAGCGGGGTGGCGAAGACATTGTCGACCACCACGATGGCGCCGGCAGCGTGGGCGAGGTCGGCCACCGCCTTGAGGTCGACGATCTCCAGCATCGGGTTGGATGGCGATTCCAGCAGCACCAGGTTCGCCGGGGTGGAAAGCGCGCGGCGCCATTGGTCGAGGTCGCCGCCATCTACGAACGCGGTGGTGATGCCATAGCGCGGCAGCAGGGTGGAGACGATCCAGTGGCACGAGCCGAACAGCGCCCGGCTGGCCACCACACGATCGCCGGTCTTGAGGTGGGACAGCATGGTGGCATGCACCGCGGCCATGCCGGTGGCAGTGGCGCGGCACGCCTCGGCACCCTCCACAAGGGCCAAGCGGCGTTCCAGCATCGCCACCGTCGGGTTGCCGAA